>Ga0209758_1000396_pt1 | contig 75453 bp, 86 predicted proteins | sample AraplaMF_Col_mMF_FD_184258 | JGI IMG/M metagenome (GOLD analysis project Ga0209758, IMG submission 184258) | Arabidopsis root microbial communities from the University of North Carolina, USA - plate scrape MF_Col_mMF (SPAdes) (version 2) | ecosystem: Host-associated > Plants > Roots > Endosphere... | reverse complement strand
GATCGATGGACCGACTCTGCGTCTGGAACAGCTGATCGAAGAACGGCCTGACCTTCTGCTGCCATTTCTTTCGGGTGCGCTCCAGACGATCCCTCGCCTCGCCGGCGTCAAGGAAGATGAAGCGCGAGGACCAGCGATAGGATAGTCCCATCAGGTCGAGACTGTTGAGGATCCCCGGCGAACTTTCCGCTGGCAGCCCGTCGATCGCCACGATCGCGATGTAGCGATTGTCGATCTTCGGCGTCAGACCGTGCTGCAGTTCTCCCGTCACGATGCAGTCGAGGTACATGGGCACGTCCGGGAGGCGGACCGGGTGATCGTCGCCGGTGATGCAGAACCTGATGAACTGCAGGAGCTCGTCATAGCGGCCGCCATCACGGCTGTCCTTCGATGCGCTTTGCGTCTTCATCCTGCGGATCGACAATGTGATCGATAGATATTGCTCGATCTCCCGGGCGGTCGTCTGGAAACTGGCAAGGGCGATATCGGCATGGCTCTTATTGCGGCTGACAGCGTCGGAATAGATGTATCGGCTCAGCGTCGAGCGGCGGGGCTCGGGCGGCCTGTAGGTTAGTATGACGGCGTGATGGCTTTCGAAATGACCGCGTTCGGCTTCGAAATGGCGCCGCCGCTCCTCATCGATCGCCCGTGTTATCCGATCGGGAAAATGCGAGTGGTTGGCGGGTGCATAATCGTCCGTCGGCAGGCGAATGGCCTCGACCTGGATCATCCATCCGGAGCCGAGCCTTGCCAGCACCTGGTTGATCTGCCGCGCGATCTCGTTGCGCTCGGTCTCGGTCGAACTTTCGCAATCCGGGCCGGCGAAATACCAGCCAGCCATCAATGAGCCATCCTTCAACAGGAGGACGCCGTCTGCGACAAGACCGGCATAGGGAACGAGATCGGCAAAGGATGGCCCTGCGTGGCGGAAAGAGCGAAGTGCTACCATGGCCCGTCAGCTCCTTCGCCACGGCGTGGAGGTTGCGCGGTAATAGGCGCGGTAGCGAAGATGGCGCAGATAGATCTTGCGCATCAAGGGATCGGCCTTCGCCATTCGACGCAGCATGCCGACGATCGTAACCCAGATCGCAACGCCGATGATGGCCGAGTAGACCGTCAGAACGACGAAGATCAGGATGATCGCCGCAAGTCCGGTCATGAGGACGAGCTCGCGGTCAGCACCCATCAGCAGGTTGGGCCGCGACAGGGCGCGATGAATGCGATTGATGTTTAGCGCTGGGGCCGTGGCGGTCATGAGCGCTCCCCTCCCCTCTCCGCTGTTTTCTGATCGATCGCCATCGACAGGCCGACCGAGGCGCCCGTAGCGTTGAAAAGGGCAACGATCTGGGTGGCGCCAAGCAGGACGCCGGCGACGAGAACCAGATACATGAGGCGTCGCGCGAAATCGTTGAGTTCGCCGCCGAAGATCAGCATGCCGCCGGCAACCGCAACCGCGGCAAGCGCGATGAACCCTGCAACCGGGCCGGTGATCGATTCCTGGATCTGTTCGAGCGGCGCTTCCCATGGAAGACCGCCGCCGCTGCTTGCAAGGGCCGGGTTGCAAAGGCTGATGCCTGCCAGAACGACGAGGCCGGCGAGCCCGACATGATAACTAGGCTGCATGAGGTTCCTCCGTTTCGGATTGGAGATGATAGCTGCCGTTCGAAAACCCCTTCACATGAAGGAGATCTTCAATGCGTCGTCCGGCGCTCGTGCGTTCGATCGAGACGATGAGATCAACCGCCTGCCCGATAACCTCCCGCATCGGTTGACGACTGGCCTCGCCGGTCAGTTGCTCGAGGCGCTGGAGTGCCGAGCGCGCATTGTTGGCGTGAACGGTGGTGACGCCGCCCGGATGACCGGTATTCCAGGCCTTCAGAAGCGTAAGTGCCGCGCCGTCGCGCACTTCGCCGACGATGATGCGGTCGGGCCGCAGCCGCAGGGTGCTTTTAAGCAGTTGCGCCATGTCGACGTGATCGCTTGTTCGCAACGACAGGACATTGGTCGATGAAGAGCGCAGCTCGCGTGTGTCTTCGAGCATGACGAGCCGCTCCTGCGGGCATTGAGCGGCGATTTCAGTCAGGATTGCGTTCGACAGCGTCGTCTTGCCAGAGCCGGCACCGCCCGAGACGACGACGTTCAGCCGCGCGCGCACGGCCCGGCGCAGAATCTCCGCCTGACATTCCTTCATGATGCCGGAGGCCACATAGTCGTCGAGCGCAATCAGCCGTCCGGCGTGTCGGCGGATCGAGAAAGAAGGCGCCGTAACGATGGGAGGCAGCAGGCCTTCGAACCGATGGCCGCCGATCGGCAACTCCCCGGAAATGATGGGGTGAGCGCGATCGACCTGCGTGTCGAGGACGTGAGCGACGGCGCCGATCACGATCTCGGCCGGCCCTTCGGCCATCCTGCCGGCATGAACGATGCCGGCCCCGAGGCGTTCGATGAACAGGTGACCATCCGAATTGAGCATGATCTCGATGACCGACGGGTCTGAGAGCGCCGTCATGAGCGGCGGGCCGAGCGCCTCCTCCAGCTTGCGCACGAGCCGGGGTAAAGAAAGGGCGTTCATGTCGTCCCCCTCAGGCGGCACTGCAAAACCTGTTCGAAAGGTTCGAGCGGTAGGCGGGCGGGCGTATCGCTTGGAAAAGTTCCCGCGAGACCGGCAGGCATCCCGCCACGCTCCTGACCTCGCCGATCAAACGGGGCTCGCCATAGCGCTGCAGCGGCCAGGACACGCGTTTCAGGATGCGTTCGAACCTGACGTCGGTCACCGTTGCGATCTCTGTCTTGCCGTTTGCCAGGCACCATTCGAGAATGCCGGCAAACAGGAAGAGCGTCGCCTCGTTCAAGCCGGACGATCCGCGCTTTGCAGCCTCCGCCTGCGTGTCGACGCAGAAGCGCGAGCTTTCCACCATGTCGGGATGGGCCATGAAGGGATTGCCAGCAAGCAGCACCGAAAAGACATCTGCCAACATGGTCGGTCCCGAGGCGGCAAGCAGCCGCGCTGAGGCGATCGCCTCGCCATCGTCTCCGACGACGATGATGTAATGGGGATCGAACGCATCGAAACGGTCGCGCTCCCTCCCCTCCTCGACCGAGACGCGCCATGCGAGACGGCCGCCGAAAACGCGCGCCCTCAGACGGAACATGCTGTCGAGAAGAGAAGCGTGCGATGCTCTATCCGCAGGTCCAATCGCCTTCACAAACATGTCGTCCTCCGCGCCCAATTCACATGCGCTATGGTGAGCATGAAGCACGCGACTTGTCAGACCCCCGGATGCGGGGGGCACTGAGTCGCACAGTTTTCGGAAACGGTCGGCGACAAACGCTGATTTTCAGCCTCGAAGGCCCGGCCGATAAGGGGGGCGAAAAATTGCCACGCGCCTGATTGCGCCCCCAGGCTAAATGTCTATGAAATCACATGATTTAGGCAGAAACGGATCGACCCCTCCGGCTGTTTCGGCAGCCCGGTTAAAACTCTGTTAACCTTAAACTCCTTGCTGGCTGAACGAAATCGGAGATAATAACGGTTGTGAGGGGATTTCAGCCCTAAAATCGTTATCTGGAAGATCGATCGCCATGAACGCTAATTCGATGCCTTCCGCGAATCGGCCTGTCAGTTTCGAGGATCAGATCCTCGAACAGGGAGATCTGATTTCGCAGAAGCTACACCTTTTGAGCGTGCAGCGATTTCCGCCGAACGCCCAGAAGACCCTGCGCAGTTTTTCGCTTGCCGAGGTCGCCTCCTATGTCGGCGTCTCCCAAAGCACGCTGAAGAAGTTGCACCTGGAGGGCAAAGGCCCCTGCCCCAGGACCTCGTCCTCTGGCCGCCGTTCCTATAGCGCCGAGCAGATGCTTGAGCTGCGACAGCATCTCGATGCGCATGGGCGTTCGGAAAGCCGCATGTATGTTCCCCATCGCCGGCCGGGCGAGAAGCTGCAGGTCATCGCTGTGGTCAATTTCAAGGGCGGTTCCGGCAAGACGACGACGGCAGCCCACCTTGGCCAGTACCTCGCGCTGACCGGCCACCGCGTCCTTGCCGTCGACCTTGACCCGCAGGCCTCGCTGTCGTCCCTGCACGGCTTCCAGCCGGAGTTCGATCAGGCCTCTTCACTCTATGAGGCCATTCGCTACGACGGCGACAGGAAGCCTCTGTCGGATCTTATTCGTCCCACGAATTTTCCAGGCCTCGACATCGTGCCGGCCAATCTCGATTTGCAGGAATATGAATACGACACGCCGCTGGCGATGGCGGACAAGTCGTCCAACGAGGGCAAAACTTTCTTCACCCGGCTGTCGCGGGCGCTCGCAGACGTAGACGATCGCTATGATGTCGTCGTCATCGATTGCCCGCCGCAGCTTGGTTATCTGACGCTGACGGCGCTGACGGCAGCGACAAGCGTTTTGATCACCATCCATCCGCAGATGCTCGACGTCATGTCGATGGGTCAGTTCCTCCTGATGCTGGGCGGCATCCTGAAGCCTATCCGCAACGCCGGCGCAGAGGTCAATCTGTCCTGGTATCGCTACCTGATCACGCGTTATGAACCAGGCGACGTGCCGCAGGCGCAGATGGTCGCCTTCATGCGGACCATGTTTCACGAGTTCATGCTGAAGAACGAGATGCTGAAGTCGACGGCAGTCTCCGATGCGGGCATCACCAAGCAGACGCTTTACGAGGTCGACCGCGCTACCATGAACCGCGCAACCTATGACCGCGCGCTCGACTCGCTCGACGCCGTCAATGGCGAAATCGCCGCTCTGATCCACCAATCGTGGGGGCGTTGAAGTTGTCAGCCGACAAAAATCGACTTTTCTATCGGAAAATCAGTTCTCTAACCATCAAGTGGAGGCCGTGAGATGGCACGAAAAGGCCTGCTGACGGGATTGGCCGATCTTCCGAGCGATCCGGCGACGAGCCCGTCCTATCCGATGCGTGGCGCCGGCAAGTCCATGGTCCGCTCGCTCGACGATCTGGCGCAACAGGCCAATAAGTATCTGGAAGGCCAGGTCATCGTCGAGCTGGATCCTGAGCAGGTCGATGCCTCCTTCGTTCAGGACCGTATCCTCGGCGACGAAGCGGAATTCGAGGAGCTTAAGGAGGCAATCCGCGCCCGCGGACAGGACAGCCCCATTCTCGTTCGTCCTCACCCGTCTGTCGACGGCCGTTATCAGGTCGTTTTCGGCCATCGGCGTCTCAGAGCTGCCCGCGATCTCGGGTTGAAGATCAAGGCGGTCGTAAAGCAGATCGACGACCGCACCCACGTGATCGCGCAGGGACAGGAAAATTCCGCTCGCGCCAATCTCACCTTCATCGAGCGGGCCCTGTTTGCACGGCGCCTGGAAGACCTCGGATACGACCGCGACGTGATTGCGGCGGCGCTCGCCGCTAACGCGGCTTCCATCTCAAAGATGATGACGGTGACCGAACGCATTCCGGCAGTGACGATTCAGAAACTGGGTGCCGCACCAGGCGTCGGACGCGAGCGCTGGATCGAGCTGTCGCTGCTCGTCGGCAAGGCGTCGAATGGCGCAAGGGTTTCCGAGGTCGTGAACTCTGCGGGTTTCGAAGAGCTGCCCTCGGATGAGCGATTCTCGCGTCTTTATGGCGCACTCAACAGATCGGCGAGGCCGGTCCGCAAGGTCGAGCCGGCAGCCGGAAGGGCGAGCTGGCAACCGCGCGACCGGGGCGTCCAGGCTGAGATCAAGAATAGCGGCAAGGTATTTTCGATGTCGATGAAGGCAAGGAATGCCGGCCGTTTCGGTGAATTCCTCTCCAGCCGACTGGATGCGCTCTATGAGCAATTCCTGGCCGAGGAAGAGGGAAACAAAGGAGACTGAACCGCAAAAGAAAAAGGCCCCCTAAACGTCGCCGTCGTGGAAGCCTCTCTCGAAGTCTAGCAGCCCGAGAATCGCATTTCCTCGAATCACAGTCAAGACAGTTTGGCACCGTTTTGGTGGACGGTTTTCTTTTGCCTGACAGAAGGTGAAGGAAAATGCAGACGCATAGGATCACGACGCCTTTCGGGCGGCGGCCGATGACGCTTGCCCTGGTGAAAGGGCAGCTTGAGACGTCCTCGATCAAAGAGGGCAAATCGATAGACAAATGGAAGGTGTTTCGCGACGTCTGCCAGGCGCGGTCGACGATCGGCATTCCCGACCGTGCCCTGACCGTGCTCGATGCATTGTTGACCTTCCTGCCGTGCAACGAACTGACGCAAGAGGGCGGGCTCGTGGTTTTTCCCTCCAACCTTCAACTCAGCGTCAGGGCCCACGGGATCGCCGGCACGACACTTCGCCGTCACCTGGCAGCGCTTGTCGAGGCCGGTCTGATCGTGCGCAAGGACAGCCCGAACGGCAAACGCTACGCAAGACGCAGCCGGACAGGCAAGCTCGAACAGGCCTTTGGTTTCTCATTGGCGCCGCTTCTGTCGCGTGCCGAGGAACTGGCGGAGCTTGCCCAGTCGGTCGCCGCCGAGCGGCGGAGGTTTCAGATCGCCAGGGAGAACCTGTCGCTTTGCCGGCGCGACATCCGCAAGCTGATCTGCATGGCGGTCCAGGAGGGGGTTCACGGGGACTGGGCGCTGATCGAGAGCCGGTTTCGCGCCCTTCTTGCCCGCATTCCGCGCACGCCGCTCCTTGCCGATCTCGAACCGATACTTGAGAACATGGAAATGCTGCGTGAGGAAATACTCAACCAGCTGGATTTGAAAGGAAATTCCGGAAAGCCGGATGGCAATGCTGTCCGTTTTGACCGCCACGTACAGAATTCAGATACCGAATCCAGCCATGAACTTGAACCCGCTTGCGAAAGGGAGGAGGGGCCAAACCCAACCGATATGAGGCCATCCGCCAAGCCGATGAAAGTCTTCCCGCTTGAATTGGTGCTGCAGGCCTGCCCGACCATTTCCGACTACGCTCCAGGAGGAGGGGGAAGTATCGGCAGCTGGCGCGAAATTATGGCGGCCGGCATCATCGTGCGCTCCATGCTAGGGGTCAGCCCGTCGGCCTATCAGCGTGCCTGCGAGATCATGGGGCCTGAAAATGCAGCCGTTGCGATGGCCTGTATCCTGGAGCGGGCAGCCCATATCACTTCGCCCGGCGGTTACCTCCGCGACCTGACTGGCAAGGCGGCGCGCGGTGAGTTTTCGCTCGCTGCGATGCTGATGGCGCTCTATCGTTCGAACGCGGCAGGGCGCAGTGCCGGCGACAAAGGCGGGGCGGATGCGCGCAGCCTTCCGCGTTCCAGGTAGATGACGGCCGGAACGGGCCCCCGCATGGTTAACCGCCGTCATCCGGCCTCTCGAACTGGGCAAGGTAAATACCGCCTGGGAGTCTGGCAAAGACGGAAAGCGGAGAAAAAACTTCGTTGAGGTCGTTGCGCAGGCGGGGGATCGTCGCGCGTAAGCGAGTTTGGCCCGGGAATTTTGTTGAGTAGCCCAGCTCGACGGATACCGCGCTGTATCTGCTCTGCAACGGGCAAGTCTTGGTTAGGCATATCCCCTTGTCCTGTTTGAGCGGTCATCTAGTTATGGGCGCTATGTCTTTCCGCCGTCTTGGTAGGAAAGCAGTGAGTTTTGCCGTTAGAGGTGACCGTGACTGACGCCAATACCACCAATGACACCGATACCACTTCAGACCAGGGTCTCGATTTCGACATGTTCTTCGGTGGCGGTGCTGCAGGCGCCCTGATGAGGCAGATTGACTGGCAACATACGCCGTTTGGCCTGCCACAGGAGTGGCCCCAGAGCCTCAGATCAGCCATCAGCATCTGTCTCGGTACGAATTTCCCGATCGCCATCTACTGGGGCCCAGAGCTTGCGCTTCTCTATAACGATGCCTGGAGCGACATTCCGGGCGAAAAACACCCGTGGGCGATGGGACGCCCGGGTCGCGAGGTGTGGCCGGAAATATGGGACGCAATCGGGCCGCTCTTCGAGGCGGTCCAGCGGACAGGCGAGGGCGTGTGGCAGGAAGACCAGCTCCTGCCGATGAACCGTCACGGTTACACCGAGGAATGTTACTTCAACTTCACCTTCAGTCCTATTCGCGGCGAAAACGGCACGGTCGAAGGTATCTTTAATGCCGTTGTCGAAACCACCTACAGGGTTATCGAGGAGCGCCGGGAAAAGACCCTGCGCGAGCTTGCCGAGCGTATTGCGTCGGCCCGATCGGAAGAAGACGTTATGACGCTCGCGGCGCAAGTCCTGGGAAACCGGCCCGAAGACGTGCCCTTCTGCCTGTTTTACCGGCTGAAGGCGGACGGCTCGCAAGCGGAACTGGTTGCAAGGGCCGGCCTGGATGTCGAAGCCTACGCGCCCTCGGCTATTGCCGCCGGCGATAACGCCGCACTTTGGTCGATAGACAGGCTGGTTGCGAGCGAAGTCCCTGTTATCGTCGATAACGTCAACGACCTTTTCAGAAACAAGCCGGCAAGCCGCGCCTGGCCGGAAGCGGTCGAGCGGGCTCTGATGATACCGATCGGCGTGAATGCCAGCGCCCACGCCCCATTCGGTTTTCTTACCTGCGGCATCAGCCCAAGACGCGAGCTCGATACCGAATATGTCTCTTTCCTGGGGCGTGCCGCGGCGCATGTGAGTACTGCCCTTGCCAACGCTCGTGCCTACGAGGAGGAACGGCGCAAAGCCGAGGCTCTTGCAGAGATCGACAGAGCCAAGACGGCCTTCTTTTCGAACGTCAGTCATGAATTCCGCACGCCGCTGACACTCATGCTCGGGCCGATAGAGGATGCACTTGCCGACCGCGACAATCTGATCCCGCGCGAGCGCGAACGGATCGAGGTGATCCACAGGAACGGGCTGCGTCTCCTGAAGCTCGTAAACACCCTCCTGGACTTTTCACGGATCGAAGCCGGCCGGACCCAGGCAAATGTCGAGCCAACGGATCTGGCCGTTCTGACGCGGGAGCTCGCGAGCAACTTCCGCTCTGCGATCGAGAAGGCTGGTCTGACCTTCAGCGTAAACTGCGCGCCGCTCTCCCGGGCAGCAAATGTCGATCGCGAGATGTGGGAAAAGATCGTTCTCAATCTCCTTTCAAATGCGTTCAAGTTCACCTTTGAAGGCGAAATCGCCGTTGAACTTTCCGAAGCCAGTGGCAATGCGATATTGCGCGTGCGCGATACGGGAACTGGAATACCCGAGGAGGAGCTTCCGCGTCTTTTCGAGCGTTTTCATCGGGTTGAGGGAGCTCATGGCCGTTCGATCGAGGGATCGGGGATCGGGCTTGCTCTTGTCCAGGAACTGGCACGCTTTCACGGCGGAGACGTTCGAGCCGAGAGCGAACTCGGCAAGGGAACCGAGTTCATCGTGACCATTCCGCTCGACGATCCACGGCAGAGCGCGTCCGACGCCTTACAAGAGCGGCCGATCGCGCTGACGGCGGTGCGTGCCGACTCCTACGTGCAGGAGGCGCTGCGGTGGCTTCCGGAGGAAGAGAGCAACGGCCCCGACGTCGCCGCCCACGAACCTGAACCAGAACCGGCAACGGCCACCGGCACATCGTCGATCAGGATCGTTCTGGCCGATGACAACGCAGACATGCGCTCCTATGTGCGGCGCCTGCTGTCTGCACAATATCAGGTCGATGCCGTCGAGGACGGACAAGCCGCGCTGTCGGCCATACGCCGGGAGCGTCCCGATCTCGTCCTGACCGACATCATGATGCCACGGCTCGATGGCTTCGGCCTGATCAGGGAGATCAGGAATGACCCCACGCTTCGTGATCTTCCGGTCATCGCCTTCTCCGCGAGGGCAGGTGAGGAAGCCCGTGTGGAGGGCCTCGATGCAGGAGCTGACGATTACCTCGTCAAACCATTTTCAGCCAGAGAACTTGTCGCCACCGTCCAGTCAAATCTCGAACTCTCCAGACTGCGTCGGGAGACCACTGCAGCCCTTCGCGAAAGCGAGGCGCGCTTTCGAAACATGGCCGATCATGCGCCCGTCATGATGTGGGTGACCGACGAGGAGGCGGCGTGTACCTACCTGAACCGAATATGGTACGAGTTCACCGGTCAGACGGAGGCAGATGGGCTTGGGTTCGGCTGGCTACGAGCGACCCATCCCGATGACGTGGCGCAAGCGGAGCGGATTTTCCTGGACGCTAACCTGCGACGCGAGCCCTTTCGGTTCGAATACAGGCTGCGGCGGGCCGATGGCGAATATCGCTGGGCGCTTGATGCCGGCGCCCCCCGCTTTGGCGAGGACGGGTCTTTCCTCGGGTTCGTCGGATCCGTCATCGACATTACCGATCGGAAACGGACGGAGGGTTTGCAGGCCGCGCAGGCACGGTTGCTGGAGGCGGCAATGCAGGACGTGCCGTTGCAGGGGTTGCTGGAGAGCCTTGTCACCATGGTGGAAGGTCTTTCTTCCCATGGCGTTATCGCCTCAATCCTGCTCACGGATCCTGATCGACGCCGGCTTTGCCACTGCGCGGCGCCAAATTTGCCGGCGGATTTCAACGACGCTGTCGATGGCATCGAGATCGGTCCGAACGTTGGTTCATGCGGCGCCGCGGCCTATCGTAAAGAGGCGGTTTACGTCAACGATATCGCCAACGATCCTTTATGGGCCGACTATCGCGATCTCGCTTTGTCACACGGTCTGCGCGCCTGCTGGTCGGCGCCGATCCTGTCGACCGAGGGAGAGGTCCTCGGCACATTCGCGCTCTACTACCCCCATGCGCTGGAAGCCCCGTCATCGGACCGCGATCTGCTTGATCTCGTCGCGGGATCGGCTGCGCTCATCATCGAGCGGCGCAACGCGCAGGAGGCGCTCAGACAGCAGACGAGACGGCTTGAGGCCCTCAACCGGACCGGTGAAGCCCTTGCCGGCGAGCTGGACCTCGAGCGCCTCGTACAGACGGTCACGGATGCCGGCGTCGAGCTGACCGGCGCCCAGTTTGGCGCCTTCTTCTACAACGTCGTTGATAATGCCGGCGAGAGCTACATGCTCTATACCCTGTCGGGTGTGCCCCGCGAGGCATTCTCCAAGTTCCCGATGCCGCGAAACACGAAGGTCTTTGCGCCGACATTCGGGGGGGAGGGGATCGTGCGATCGGACGACATCATGGCCGATCCCCGGTACGGACAAAGCGCGCCGCACCATGGGATGCCGAAGGGACATTTGCCGGTCAGGAGCTATCTTGCCGTGCCGATTACCCTTGGCAGCGGCGAGGTGATTGGAGGACTGTTCTTCGGCCATCCGGATACGGGCAAGTTCACCGCACATCACGAAACACTGATGGGCGGCATTGCCGGACAAGCTGCGATCGCCTTTGACAATGCAAGGCTGTTCCGCACGGCCCAGACGGAGATCGATCAGCGTCGGGCGGCAGAAGAAAAGCTCAGTCTCCTGAATGCGCATCTTGAGGAACAGGTGGCCGAGGAGATCGCGCGGCGCGCCGAAACCGAGCAGGCTCTTCGCCAGGCTCAGAAGATGGAGGCGATCGGCCAGCTCACGGGCGGCGTTGCCCATGATTTCAATAACCTCCTGCAGGTGATCGCGGGCAATCTCCAGCTCTTGTCAAAGGATTTGGTGGGTCACGAGCACGCAAGGCGGCGGATTACAAACGCCCTGGCAGGCGTCGAGCGGGGCGCAAAGCTCGCCAGCCAGCTCCTGGCCTTCGGCCGAAAACAGGCGCTCGAGCCGAGGGTTGTCAATATTGGTCATTTTGTCTCCGGCATCGAAGACATGTTGAGGCGCACCCTGGGCGAGGGGATCGAAATCGAGACCATTCGTGGCGGGGGGCTTTGGAATGTTTCGGTCGATCCGACCCAGATCGAAAACGCCATTCTCAATCTCGCGATCAATGCCCGCGATGCCATGGAAGGGCAGGGGAAGTTGACCATCGAGGTCGGCAATGCATTCCTGGACGACAACTACGCACGCCTCCAGAGCGACGTTAAGGCGGGCCAGTACGTCATGCTTGCCGTGACCGATACCGGCTCCGGCATGCCCGCAGAGATCATAGACCAGGTCTTCGAGCCGTTCTTTTCCACGAAACCGGTTGGAAGGGGAACCGGGCTCGGACTGTCCATGGTCTACGGCTTCGTCAAGCAGTCCGCTGGCCACATCAAGATCTATAGCGAAGTCGGGCACGGAACGACGATCAAGCTCTATTTCCCGCGGGTCCATCAGCAGGAAGATCAACTCGCAGGCTCTGACACCGGGCCGGTGACCGGCGGGTCGGAAACCATCCTCGTCGCCGAAGACGACGAACAGGTTCGCGATACCGTTGTCGAGATGTTGGTCGATCTCGGTTACCGCGTCCTGAAGGCCAAAGACGCCGCCGCAGCGCTGACGATCATCGAAAGCGGCATCCACATCGATCTTCTCTTCACCGACGTGGTGATGCCTGGCGCGCTAAAGAGCGCGGACGTGGCAAGACAGGCGAAGGTGCGCCAGCCGCACCTCGCCGTGCTCTTTACCAGCGGATACACCGAGAACTCGATCGTCCATGGTGGAAAGCTCGACGCCGGCGTCGAACTTTTGTCCAAGCCTTACACGCGTGATGCGCTTGCCAGAAAGCTGCGTCACGTACTGAGTAACCAGAAGCAGCGTTCAACTTCGACAGTCAATCCCGCCCCGGCTCAGCTTGTGTCGGCCTCGCCCGAAGAGGCGTCGCGTCTGCGGGTCCTCGCTGTTGAGGACGATGCTCTGATACGTATGAACACGGTCGATATGCTGGAGGAGCTGCAGCATGAGGTTCTGGAAGCGAACTCCGGCGCGGAGGCTCTGGCGATCTTGGAGAAAGAGAAGGTGGACATCTTGCTGACGGATCTCGGCCTTCCGGGCATGTCCGGCGAAGAGTTGGGTGCTCGCGTGCGCGAGAGATGGCCGCAGGTCGCGATCGTCTTTGCCACAGGAAGGGATAAGGCGCCTGATCTTCCAGGTCCGTCGACGGCTACCTTGCTCAGGAAACCGTTCCGCGTGGAGGATCTGCGGCAGGCACTCGCACGCGTTTCCAAGCAGTCGCGTCAAGTCTGAGGGGAGCTCTTTGAGTGAGTGGTCAGGCGCCACCGATTGCCTGGAGCGGTAGCGATGAGTATCTTCTCATGATGGCTTATCTAGGACCGCATCGAACAGCTCTGGACGCCCTCGGCCAATGCTCGCCTGCCCGCCACTCACGAGCACGATCGGAATGGAAGAAAGAGCGGCATCCCTGCGCATCGCCTGAGCAAGCTCGAGGCCGGTCATCAGTGGCATCATGAAGTCAGTGATGACAAGGGCTGGCAAATTCTCCCGCGCGAGGGCCAGCGCCGCCTTGCCATGGGCTGCTTAGGCGACGTCGTAACCGGCGTCCTCGAGCATCATCGCCAGGACGTCGGCGATCAGGTGTTCGTCCTCGGCTGTGGCGATCAGCGGCATTCGTGTTCATGTTCCCTATCATAACACGAGAAGCCAGTCGCGGCTCTCGCCGGTTAAAGTGCTGCTCGAACTTCCATCCCCTTCGCCCGAAGCTGAGCTCGTCGATGACCGTTTCGAGTGGCCGGTCGCGAATTCGCCAGATAGTCGAGGAGGCTCGAGACTTCCGGGCGCAGCTCACGCGTCGGTTCGAACAGATCACGCGATGTGCAGGTCGCAGTGGTTGTAACGTTCGGCGCATGCAGTTCGTTCACCGGGGCTGGGAAGATTCAAGCCGGGCGGCTGAACAGCGCTTACCCAAAACCCGCGCCACATCATCAAAAGGAGGCGCGCCAGGGTGAGGTGCAGGCTCCAAGAAGCTCAGATGCCGGAACCGGTACCAAACGGCTAAGGCAGACAGTAGAGTCACAGAGGGCGTGTCTTCGCGAGTCAATTCGGCTGATCCTCGCAGGCCCGCAACCGGCTGGACGGATGTGAACTAGGGCGGCATGGCATAGTTCGAGCATTGTGGTGGGAGATGCGGATGATCTCATAATCAGCCTGCCTGGTCACTCCCAGCTGCCTTATTTCATTCCAGGATACTGCGCGGCTGCCGAAAAGGTCGCGAGGCTCTTGTAAGCCGTTGTTTCTGGTCGGGCGCCGGTGCGCACAGCGGTCATATGCGTCGCTGCGAAGCTTCTGCGCTGAAAACTCTGTCATCATTTGAGCGAGAATGAATACCCGCAAGGTCTGCCTGCTTGCCAGGAAGGACGGGTCTGGGAAAAGGAGAGAATATAAAATCCAGCGATTGAAGCTCTGTCCGAAAATTCGAGGGGCAATTTTTCGGCGCGAGGCTGGAGGTTCCTAAGCCCTCCCTTCTGCAGCGTATAGTGGCAGAATGCATCGACAGAAACGGAGATCAGTATAGTCCGCGATGTACCTGTGATGATTTTGTAGGAACGACTGGTTTCCAAAGATTGCCCCGCCACATCAATGCGGTCTTTGAGGTGAAAAGTTTCGAGCGGCTCGGCGCGCACGCTGATCGGCTGGGCGACGGTCAATGCGCCCAGCAATACCCAATTGCATTTCGACATAATGTCTCCCCGTGCGTATATTCAAGACAAACAGCAAGGGAAAACGTCAGCTCCATCACTATGTAGTACCTTGATAGATTGATGCCTTAGCAAAAAGGTTGAACACTCAGGAGGTGATCCATAGCGCGACGCCTCCTGTCACAAATGCTCGCGAGAAGCGCGTTATCGGTTTCCGCTGAAGCGCGGTTGGCCTGGCGTGCTTTGACAATCGCCGTCTGAGTGACAAGCATCCGGGTTATCTTGTCGACCCTGTTTTCGGCGAACCTTAGATCTTTCTTTTGGCGACGGTGATTTTTCGCCTGCTTGATTGCTGAGAAAGCCATCTGACTGCGTTCATTCATTGAACGACCTCCTGCTTTGACTGGAAGAAAGGATGAGTTGGCGATGCGTTTCTGAACACGCGGACCAGGCCCCACGTGCGATCACTTCCATCGGTTCCTGGGGAGCATCTTGGCCTGATCCTCAATACCAAGATCAGCAATAGGCGTTAGCGGAGTTGCGCGCTTCCGAGTTTAACGATCTCGATCAAATCGCTCAACCGCTCGCCGCCGCTACTCTGATATTCTTCAAAGGTAGGGGTGCTGAGGGTGGCACCGGCGAGCGTCCATATGTGATTGTCGTGCACTGCCTTTGCGCCCATAGCCCAAATTCGATCAAAGAGCAGCCGATCTAGCTCGTTATCCGGCATATTGTCCACGCCGGTTGCTGGATCGAAGGTGAAGTTGCTCCGCTATGAGTAGCCGAGCAAGTGAACTCGGCCGAATAACTGCCCTGACCTTTTTTTGCTCACGCCGAAACATCTTAGCGCTCGTGCACGTTTGGCTCAGATCATAGGTATGGTAACGGCAAGGATGGCAGCTAGCGCAGCTGTAAGGACCGATGTCTCGATGAGAAACATCGCGATTTGCCTTCCCGTAAGGCCTGGAAAATAATATTGCATGATTTTCTTCCGCTAAAAAATTATTCTACAGATGCACCATATCACCGTTTATCGAAAAATATTTTTTTATTTTTGTGAATGCTAAAGTTTTTTGGGAAACAGCCTGTTCCATCAAGACGCCGGTCGGTTGCCACCTCGGGGTCGGTCAATGGGGTTCGACGATATCGGCCATCCCACACTGCAGCCGCAGTCGCCCGAACGGGCCTTGAGGCTGCCTGATAGTGGCCGGCTTCGAGATGTCTTGATCGCGGATCATTGTCACATTGAACCCGTGAGTCCAAATCTCGGAGAGCCGGTACTTGATCTACCGTCGTTTCGCGCAAGCAGGGTTCAGTTAGAGATCCGTTCGTCCAAGCCGTGCTCCTTGAACAGCAAGGAAAGGCGCTGACGATTGCGGCAAACGCGTAGAAGAAGCAGCCTTATGGTCAAGCCTTCTGCGTGGAGCCCCGGCAGTTTTGTCGAGGGCCTTTCGGGGGCACCGTAAGGTCAATCGCCGGGTTCCACCGAGCCCGCCTTGGTAACTTGAAGAGCTCGGCAGCGGCCGAAATTTTAGGAACCGTCCTTCCCGCCAATAAACCCTACAACTATTGGATCAGGCGAGAGACCGTCTCAATCAGCTTTTTTTCGTTGTACGGTTTGTCCAATACGGCGTCGAAGACATCGGGATGAGCTCGACCAATGCTACCCTGAGCACCGCTTACCAGGATGATTGGAATACCTGCGAGATCTTTGTCCGACCTCATCGTCTGCGCCAGTTCGAGTCCCGTCATCAGCGGCATCATGAAGTCCGTCACCACCAGGGAAGGGCTCTTCTCCCGCACAAGCGCCAGCGCGGCCTTGCCGTGCGGAGCCGACGCAACCTCATATCCGGCGTCTTCCAGCATCATGACCAGAACTTCGGCGATGAGGTATTCGTCCTCTGCGATCACGATGAGTGGCATGCGGTTTATGCTTCCCTTTTAATGCTCTCGTTCGACCGGGGCTGCCACTCCCGTCGCCGCGCCGGAAACTGGTTCCAGCGGCTGCTGGATCAGCATCCCGTTCGAGCCAAACCCCACCTCATGAATGACCGGCTCGTAGGCTCTGTCCCTAACTTTGAGAACTGAAATGGTGCGCTTGAAGCGCGAATTGATCTCTACATGGCGCAGCATCACGAGATTATCCAGTAGGCTGGAGATTTCCGACCCCGGAGCCGTTACCGTCGGCCCGAAAAGGTCGCGCAGTTCCCATGTCGCAATTGTCGTAACGCCAAGCGCGCGCAGTTCGTTCGTGAGCGCGGCAAAAAATTCGACCAGCCGGGGCGGGTAAATGGCAGCTCGCTCGAAACCACCCAATCCATCCATGAGAAGGCGCTTTGTACCTTGCGCGCGCACCTCGCCGAGGAGCCGATGCCCGAGCTTGTCGAGCAGGTTTTCTGTCATTGGGCTCCAGATGACTTTGAGCGCTCCCGAGCTTACGGGGCCATTGAGATCGACGCCGAGCGCGCGAGCCTTGCTCATCAACCTCGCAGGCGTTTCATAGAACCCGAAATGCAAGGCCGGCTCGCTTTGGCTGGCCCGTGCCAGAAAATTAACGCCAAGCGAAGTCTTGCCGCAGCCGGAGGGGCCGAAAACGAGTGTCACCGAGCTATCCTGCAGCCCGCCGCCCATAACAGCGTCCAACCCTTCGGTTCCCGATGCGATGAGATCGGAAGACCCTTGATCGATGACACTGCTCGTTGCCAGTACCGCTTCAATTCGCGGATAGACGACGATACCCGCCGACGTGATTTCAAATTGGTGGTGACCACCAAGCGCAGCAGTGCCTCTCGACTTGCGTATCTGCAGGCGTCGCACCGAACGGACCCCGACCAGCTCGTTATGCAGGTCGATCACGCCGTCGACCATCGTATGCTCGGGACTGTCTTCGGCGACCCTGGTGCTTGTCAGAAACAAGACGGAACAGCCGACAAAGGCCGCCTGGCTTTGCACCTCTGCAATGAATGTCTTGACGTCGATGTCGGTCTCGCCTCGGTCTCGTGCGTTCAGGAGCCCGTCGAAAACGAGAAGGGTCGCGCCCTGACGGTTGATCTCCTGCCTGATGAGCTTGACGACAGCCGGCAAGCCCTCTTCCTTCAAGGTCTGGAAGACACTGATATAGGAGATACTCGTCCCGAGGCAGGCCCGGTCGAAAAAATCGAGCGTGCCGAGCGCCTGGAAAAGGCGATCATGGGTTTCGGCCAGAAGGGTGACGTAAAGTACTTTACGGCCGTTCGTGACGCTGGCGAAGGCCATCTGGTTGGCAAAGATCGTCTTGCCGGCGCCCGGATGGCCTTGAAGGATGTAGGAAGCACCTTCCACCAATCCTCCTCCGAGGATGGTGTCAAGGCCCGTGATTCCGGTGGTTAGTCGTGGAAGCGTATGTGTCAAAGCGACTGCCCTGTCTTGGTGGAAGGCGCACCGTAGGATCGTCACGTAATTTTGCAACTGGTTATCGCCTCAGGGCTACCATCATTGTTATAAGACGCTAAAGTTTCTCTGTTTCGTAATTCCAAACCATGGCCATGAGGCAATGACTGAATGCCAGCTCTCAACGACCAATCCCATCATCCAGATTTTGAAGGACGCTTCCTAGAGCTCGAGGAAAGCGTAAGGAATGCGCGCCCCGGTCATGATGCGGCAGCTTTCCTGGCCGCCATTGTGGAATCGTCCGAGGACGCCATTATCAGCAAGAGCCTGACAGGCATTATCACGACATGGAACAAGGCTGCGGAAAGACTGTTCGGCTACCCTGCGTCCGAGGCGGTTGGACAACCCGTGACCCTGTTGATCCCGGATGACCGGCTTGATGAAGAACCAAGTATCCTCGGACGCATCCGCGCCGGCGAGCGGATTGAGCATTTCGAGACCGTTCGGCGCCACAAGGACGGGTCCCTGATCGACATCTCGCTGACGATCTCACCGATCAGGAACCGTGAGGGCAAGATCATTGGCGCTTCGAAGATAGCCCGGGACATTTCCGAACGGCGACGGGCGGCGCAGCACCAGGATCTGCTGCTTCGCGAAATGCATCATAGGGTCAAGAACCTGTTTGCGATCACAAGCAGCATCATTACGGTCGCGGCTCGCAACGCCACGTCTGCAGCGGCGCTCGCCGCAGACATGCGGAACAGGCTGGTATCGCTTTCTCGTGCTCACGAGATGACGCTTCCAAGCTTTACGGGAGATGATGCTTTCCAAGAGCGCGCAATGACGCTTCTCCAGCTGCTGTCCACCATCCTCGAGCCGTTCTCCGAGGTGGGGGAGGGACGTTGGGCGCTGAAAGGGAGCGACTTCGAGATTGCCGCCAAGGACGTCACCAACTTCGCCCTTCTTTTTCACGAGCTTGCCTCCAATGCCGCAAAATATGGGGCCCTGTCGGTCCCTTATGGCCGGCTGGAGATCGAAGTCGATGTTACCGGCGAAGCATTAAAGCTCCGTTGGCTGGAAAAGAATGGGCCGGGGCAGTCGCCGGCTCCCACCCATGTCGGCTTCGGCACTCGGCTGGAGCAGACGGTAGCCCGCAGCCTGGCGGGAGAGATCGATCGGGAGTGGTTGCCGGACGGGCTTTGCTTAACCCTTTCCGTCAGGCTTGAGCAGCAGCCGTAAGAGCCGCTTGCTTTTCATCCAGCTTTTTCAGCAGGGAACCGAGACGATCATTGCCCTCCTGCGGAACGGCAAACGCTGGCAACCTGCGCATTTGACGCGAGGCCGCCTCGTTCGTGGCGTAATGGGCGATCAACTTGGCGAGTGCTTCAGCGGGTACGGTCATGCCACTATAACTTGATCAAGCGATGCTGGTTCCAAATGTCGGCACGAACCGTTCGCGGCGATCAAAGCAATCGTCCCTGCCAAGCGATCTGAAGTTCATGAGGTCGAGGAGTTTCGTGTCTGGTCTCGTACCTGTGCGATCGAATGGCCCTCGAAAACCTGCGACAATCAAGAAGAGAACCTGTTTCGACAGTGACGCCGACCCCGGCCCTTCAGACGCGATGTCGCAGCATTCGGGTCATGCGTCATCGGGCCACCCGTCCAGCATGGCATGACCACCATTGTCCGATCTTCGACTGCAATGGCCCATTCGTGCTCATCGAGGCTGGCTATCAGCAAAGGCAACCTGATGCGCATCATATTGGTCCCACGCGGTTTCGCGCAGGAACTTCGACGGCACGTCATTGTTCAAAGCCTAAACATCAAAGAGGCCATGATGAACACGCACCCGCGCAAGAATTCCACCTTCCTGACGGCCGCTGCCGTTATCGCAGTCCTGCAGCCCGCCATCGGCCACACGCAGACGATGGAAAATCTCGCCAACAAGGCGAGGAAGCTCGTCGCGCCGATCACGGGCAAGACCGATGATCGTCTCGAGACAGTTGCAACCTTCGACCATCAGGTGACCGGCGTCACCGTTTCGCAAGATGGACGCATCTTCGTCAACTTCCCGCGCTGGTCGCAGGACGTGCCCGTTTCCGTCGCAGAGGTCATGAAGGATGGTTCTATCAAGCCGTACCCGAACAAGGAATGGAATGCCTGGCGAAACGCCAGGATGAACGAGATCTCGCCGAAAGATCACTTCGTCACCGTCCAAAGCGTCGTCACCGACAACAGGGGCTCGCTTTGGGTCGTTGACCCGGCGGCACCAAACAGCGAGAAAACCGTCAAGGACGGCCCGAAGCTCGTGCAGATCGATCTCGGGTCGAACGCAGTCAAGCGCGTCTACCCCTTTACCCCGGACGTCGCCGGGCCGGCAAGCTATCTCAATGACGTCCGCATCGCCTCTGACGGCGCATTCGCCTACATTACCGATTCCGGCTCGCCAGGCGGCCTGGTCGTTCTCGATCTCATTTCGGGCAAGGCGTGGCGGGCACTCAGCGACGATCCCTCGACGCAGTTCGAAAAAGAGGTCGTCATCCACACCGACGGCAAGCCGCTGCGCCGACCGGATGGACGCCAGCCACAGTTCAACGCCGACGGGATTGCCCTTTCCAAGGACGACAGGACGCTCTACTTCCAGGCGCTGACGGGCAAGACGATGTACAAGGTTTCGACAGATGCCCTTGAGAAGGCAGCAACCGATCCTGCCGCAGTCAAAGCGGAGAAATTCGCAGATACCGAGCCGACCGACGGTCTTTGGATCGACGATCAGAATCGCATTTATCTCAGTACGATGGAGAATAATGGGGTGAAGGTTCTCGGCCCGGACGGCAAGGTCACGCCCTTCCTGGAAGACAGCCGGCTGCGCTGGCCAGATACATTCGCGCAGGGCTCGGATGGTGCGCTCTACATCACGGCCTCCCACATCCAGGATTCGCCCTGGTTCAACGAGGGCTGGACCGACACGTCGTTCACGCTGTTCAAGTTCGCCCCTCCGAAGTGAGGCTGGTTGGTCTGGGAAAACGGGTTGGCGGCAGCAGCAAGACGTGTTGCCGCCTATCGATTGCCTCTGCGTCGCCCACATCATCCTTCTGTCGTTTGACTTGAAATAAGGCGGCGGATCAAGGCAACGTTACGGCCAAGCCCAGCCTTTCGTCCCCCCGGCTATCGAATGCTCTCGGCAAAGGCTCGGTTGCAATCCCGTGCGAGGCCAGCGGCCGTCAGTCAGCAATGGGCGTTAGCGACGCTGCCCCTGAAAATGCTGCTTTGCGGTGGCGATGGCGATCTCCAGCATTTCCTTTATGCTTCGCGCTTTCGCCAGAATGTCTTCGACCTCTTTCGCATCCAGGGGCAAGCAAGCAGGTCTGTTATCATTGGCGGCCATTTCGGCATCCCGAGATCCAAGAAAGTCGAAAGGCTAGGCCACCCCGCTTAACGGACCGTTACGATGCGATGGGGAACGCACGCATACGTGACCGTTAATGGACGGTTTCGACCATGGACGGCACGGGGCGGACGTCGACAAGGTTCCTGCCGAACGGATTGATGGCAACCAATACGGCCAAGATCGCCAATGCGGACGCGGCAAACAGTTTTCGATGAATGCTCATGTTGTCCTACCCTGAGGTAACCGATCGTGCGCTATATCAAAGAAAATTTGACAGATCGTTTAGGCAGCAACGCAATCACGACGGTTTGCGTGACGGATTTCCTGAAATCGTTCTGTCCGCCAATCAATTTCCTTCGCGCCGAATTGTTCCGGGCTTTGATGTCGAACCGAGGAAAAGATCAGAGTGAAAGACCTTGCCCGAGATGTGAGGAACAACAACGACGGGTCTAGGATCAGACAGCCGAAGTGATATCCATGGATTGGGCTCTTGAAATCATCCGCAAGCTGGATCGTTCCTGATGGCCCGCTCAAGCCTACCACCACCAACACGATTTTGAATCGATCGACACGTCTTCTGGTTTCTCCCGGGTTTGGTACTGTCTTGAGAGACACCCGTTTCGGCGCAACCATCAAGGCGAAGCGGTCGAGCGGAAATCAGGTCGCGCTGGCAAGCGCAACAGTCCATCTCCGTCTGACGGCGTCGGGAGAATCTCAGCCGGATCCGCCGACTTCGGTCGTCTCCATCGGTCTATCGCTGTCGACGCCGCGACGCCGGTCGATCCAATCCATGACCGGTGTGACGGCAATGCCGTGCACCACGATGGAAATCAAGATGATGACGAACACCGTCGCCCATACCACCTCAGCTTTGTCGAAGGACGCATGCCCGGACGCGTAGGCGACATAATAGATGGACCCGATGCCGCGAATGCCGAACACTGACACGATAAGCTTTTCAGCCTGAGGGCGTTCACAGCCGATAAGGCTCGTCCAGGCTGCCACCGGCCGGACGATGGCAAGCGCGACGACGGCGACGGTGACGATGCGCCAGTCGACATGGGCAAGGAGCGTGCCCTCTGCGAGGACGGAGCCGAAGCACACCAGGAGGACCATGGTCAGCATCCGCTCGATTTGTTCACCGAAGTCGTGGAGTTCGCCGTGAAAGTCGCTATTGCGCTCGACGTTGCGTAGGGTCAGCGCCGCTACGAAGACGGCGACAAAGCCGTAGCCATGCACGATCTCAGTTGCGCCATAAGCAATGCAGGTAAATCCAAGCGCCGCCAGGCCGTCACCCGTCTTGGCGATACGGCCCGCCTTCGGCAATTTGAACGTGAAGTAGCCGAGGACCCTGCCGACAATCCAGCCCATGGCGATGCCCGATGCAAGCTTCCACAAGACGTCGAACAAGAACCAGTGGGCGGTCCACCCGAATGGGCTGTCGCCGGCCGAGGCAAGTGCGACCGCCGCCAGCACGAAGGGAAAACTGAGACCATCGTTGAGGCCGGCTTCCGATGTCAAAGCAAAGCGGATGTCGTCTTCCTCGCCGGTCTTGGGAGGCCCGACCTGGATATCGGCGGCGAGCACGGGATCGGTCGGCGCGACAGCGGCACCCAGAAGCAGGGCCGACGCCGCGTTCAGGCCGAGGAACTGCCAACCGAGAAACGAGATCGCAGCGATGGAGATCGGCATGGCTATTCCAAGCAGCCGCCAGGTTGTCGCCCAGCGATGGAGGCCGAGCGGCCGATCGATCTTCAGGCCCGCGCCCATCAAGGCCACGATGACGACGAACTCCGTCAGATGCTCGGTGATTGCGCCATTGTCGAGCGGGTTCATCCTCGGAAGGGGCGTGAGAGGCGACCATGCCAACAGGACGCCGATCGCGACACAGCAGATCGGTAGCGACAATGGCAGACGCCGCAACGCCATCGGCAGCCATGCGGTCAGGAGGATGACGGCGCCGAGAATGAAGAGCGTGACGACATAGGTATTCAAATCCTACTTCTCTCTCGCCTGCTTCAGGCGCGATCCGACCGTAACCTGCCTGCCGTCCTGCTTTGCAAGAACGGCCTCTTGCAACGCGCGGGCGGCATTGCGGACTTCCTCCTGCATCGACTGCTCCTTATCGAAGGCCGGATGGCTGGTCGCGTAGGGTTCCCAGTAGCCGATATAGCGATCGACTTCCGCCAGTGTCCCGGCTGGTTCTACTTCCATTGATTTCAGCCAGTCCGAGACGCCGCGTCGGACATTTTCGACGCCTTCGGTGTCGCCATGGACAATCACGGAAAAGAGACGCCCTTCGAGATGCCTGGGATAGTCCCATCCCTTCATCTCGATCTCCTTGGCTTCTTTTGCATGCTTTCCATGCGTCGTGGTCGGATCAGGGTTTCCCCCGTCCGCACAGACCAGCCGGTCGATCATCAGCTTCAGAGGCGAGGAGGTCTGGTACCAGTTCACCGGGGTGACGATCATGATGCCATGGGCTTCGACCCACATCGGATAGATGTCGTTCATCCAGTCATGGATCTGCCCGAGCGAGTAATTGGGATAGCAGGAACAAGGCCAGTGACAGAGTGCGGCCGACGTCGAGAAGCAGGCCTTGCAGGGATGGATCTGGCGACCGTATTCCGATGTGATCCGGCTCAGATCGAGCACCTCGACACTGCTTTGCGGGTTCTGCTCCAAAACCTTCTTGGCAATCTCGACCATGCGAAAGCTTTTCGATATTTCGCCAGGACAGGTATGTTCGCTGCGCGACGACCCGTTTATCAGCAGGAAACGGCGGGGGCCGTTCGCATCGTCATGGCGGTGCTGCGCTTCGCAAATAGCGTCGCGCGCCGCCAGCCAGTCTGTCGCAAGCTCGTAGGAAGGATTTGCAAATTCCGGCCCGGCCTTTTGCGTGCGAGGGCTCTTGCGCGAGTGCTCGTATGCGTCCCAGGCTGCCGCCGTGACCTTCTCGAGCTCCGCCTTTAGAGGCTCGAAGGCAGGATCTTGAAACTGGTTGCGAAAGCGCCTCTTGAACTCGTCCTCGTCCATGCGCGGGCTCGGGCTTCCTTTGCGGGGTTCGAGATCGGCTGGCGTTTGTTGCATCGGGCGGACCTTCGGTATGGCAGGTATCGGGCTGCCTGGACATCCAGGGGGCTCCAGCTAAAGTTCTGGGAACCGACGAAGTTCCGGACCGGCTGCCCTCAGGCTGCGAGAAACACTGCAAGTTCTCGCGCCACTGCCTCCGGATCCTCCCGCTGAGGGAAGTGGCCGACATTTTGCAGCAGGATCCGTTCGAACGCTCCTGTGAACTTCTCGTGCACGGTCTCAGACGTCGACAGTGGCGTAACGCCGTCCTCAATCCCATGAATGAAAATGGCGGGAAGCGACAGTGATTTCGTCGCCTTCACCTTTTCCTCGAGCCATAGGCTGCGCGCATCAGGCTCTGCCTCCTCCCAGCGGACACGATAACTGTGCAGAGTGACGCCGAGCCAGTCCGGGTTCTCGAAGGATTTCGCCACACGATCGAACGTCGCGTCGTCGAACCATCCGTCCGGCGCCCAGTTCTGCCACTGCAGACGGGCATATCCCTTCCGATCATTGTCGATGGCCGCAGCACCGCGCTTGGTCGCCATGAACCACTGGTACCAATAAAGCTGAGCTTGGCTGAACGCCGGCGTCCGCAATCCGCCCATGCGCGGCGTGGACGAAAGCAGGGCGATGCGATCGACCCTGTCTTGCCATCCGATCGCCAGGCATTCGGCGATATGCGATCCCCAGTCGTGGCCGACGACCGCGAATTTTTCGATGCCCAGTCCATCCATCAAGGCGATCGCATCCATGGCGAGGATCCCGCCATTCGCCGTTCTCGGCGCTTTGTCGTTTAGAAACGTCGTAGGCCCAAAGCCGCGCAGATATGGAATGACAAAACGAAGATGGCGGTCCTTCAGAAGATCCACGATCGCTTCCCAGGTCGTTGCGTCATCAGGCCAGCCGTGAAGCAGAAGTACCGGTTTTCCGGACCGAGCGCCCGTCTCTTTGAACGTTATGCGCAGGTCGTCTGTGTCGAGGTGGGGCATCGGGATCTCCTTTGCTCGACCAACTCGATCAGCATCGGTTGGTTCTTTGAAATGCTCGTTGCTTGGAACATTGGCGTTGAAGCGAAGTTCAGCAAGACCCATCGACCGGAGACGATGATGACAATCCGACTTCCCCGACCGTCACGACACGGGACGAATGCAGCGACCATCGTCTCGTTCGATCAACGCATCTTCCTGCCAAGGATGTCCCATGACCACGAAGATTAGACGCCGCTCGGTGCTCGCGGCCGCCTCCGCGGCTTTGGCGTCATCCGTCTTTCCAGCATTCGCCCAATCAAGCGCCAATCGATCAAAGGAGCCGATTATGTTGCAGGATCCGACGTCAAAGTATCCTAAGCCGCCATTCGAAAAACAGAAGCAGCCGTTCCCGGGCCTGGCGGGCAAGATGAACCCGAAGCCCGACCATGGCGAGAACGCCTACAAGGGATCGGGTCGTCTGGCCCGTCGCAAGGCGCTGATCACGGGTGGCGATTCCGGCATGGGCCGGGCCGCCGCGATCGCTTACGCCCGAGAGGGCGCCGATGTTGCGATCAATTACCTTCCCGACGAGGAGCCCGATGCCAAAGAGGTCATCGCCCTGATCGAGAAGGAAGGACGCAAAGCCGTTGCATTGCCCGGCGATCTTCGTGAGGAGGCATTCTGCACCAAGCTTGTCGAGGATGCTGCGGCCGCGCTCGGCGGTCTCGACGTCCTCGTCAGCAATGCGGGACGACAGCAACAGGCCGGCGCGCTCTCCGACATAACGAGCGAAGCGTTCGATGCCACCATGAAGACCAACATCTACGCCATGTTCTGGCTGACGAAGGCCGCGCTCAAGCATCTCAAGCCGGGATCGAACATCATCATCACGACGTCGGAGCAGGCCTACGATCCCTCCGAGGATCTGGTCGACTACGCAATGACCAAGGCTGCCGGCATGAACTTCACCAAATCGATGGCAAAGCAGCTCGGTCCGAAGGGCATCCGCGTCAACGGCGTGGCGCCGGGGCCGATCTGGACGCCGCTGCAGGTTTCTGGTGGGGCGACCATGGAGAAGCTGGAACAGTTCGGCGGCAAGACGCCGATGGGCCGTCCGGGACAGCCGGCCGAACTGGCGTCGATCTATGTGCAGTTGGCAGATCCGTCGGCGTCCTATGCGACGGGACAAGTCTACGGCTCGGCCGGCGGAAGTGGCCAGCCCTGAGAGACGCGGGACAAGAGATATTACTCCTGGAAGAGGATGACATGACATGAAAGCTTTGACCTGGCACGGCAAGCACGACATTCGCTGCGAAAGCGTTCCCGATCCGGTCATCGAGGATGGCCGCGACGCAATTATCAAGGTAACCGCCTGCGCGATCTGCGGATCGGATCTGCATCTTTACAACGGGGTGATGCCCGACATGCATAGCGGCGACGTCATGGGCCACGAGACCATGGGCGAGGTGGTCGAGGTCGGCAAGGACAACAGCAAGCTGAAGGTGGGTGACCGCGTCGTCGTGCCCTTCACCATTTCCTGCGGCGAATGCTTCTTTTGCAAGCGCGGCTTCTTTTCCGGCTGCGAGCGGTCCAACCCGAACCCGGAGAAAGTCACCAAGATGTGGGGCAACTCGCCGGCCGGCCTGTTCGGCTATACCCATCTGCTTGGCGGGTTCAGCGGCGGGCAGGCGGAATACCTGCGGGTGCCTTATGCCGATGTCGGCCCGATCAAGGTGCCGGACGGCCTGACGGACGAGCAGGTGCTGTTCCTGTCGGATATTTTTCCAACCGGCTATATGGCGGCCGATTTCTGCGACATTCAGCCGGGTGATACGATCGCGATCTGGGGTTGCGGGCCGGTGGGCCAGATGGCAATCAAGTCCGCGTTCATCCTCGGAGCTGAGCGTGTCATTGCAATCGACAGCGTGCCGGAGCGGCTGGCGCTTGCCCAAAAGTCCGGCGCCATGACGCTCGATTATCTCGAGGAAGATATCTATGACCGCATCATGGAACTGACACACGGTCGCGGCGCCGATGCCTGTATCGATGCGGTTGGCACCGAGTCCGATCCCTCCGCAAGCTGGGATGCCCGACTGGACCGTATCAAGGTGGCGACCTTCATGGGCACCGATCGGCCCCATGTGCTGCGCCAGGCCATCCATTGTTGCCGCAACTTCGGCACGGTATCGATCGTCGGTGTTTATGGCGGCTTCCTCGACAAGATCCCGATGGGATCGGCAATCAACCGCGGCCTGACCTTCAAAATGGCCCAGACCCCTGTCCAGCGCTACCTGCCGCTCCTGATGGAGCGGGTCCAGAAGGGCGAGATCGATCCATCCTTCATCATAACGCATACGGGGGGTCTGGAAGACGGGCCGGATCTCTACAAGACTTTCCTCGAGAAGAAGGATGGCTGCGTCAAAGTCGTTCTCAAGCCTTAACGGGGCAGACATGGCGACCGAATAGGTTCCGTGTCTGTTCAATCGGAGGCACAACTCTGCTGCCAGCCGCTTCCGTTTAATCGCGCGTTCGCAAGCTCGGGAGTGGACGATTGCCGATCACGGCACTGCGCTGTTGTGGAGGATCGCATGTCTTGACGCCTCCTCTGGGCTGACGTCGCCGTCGTTGCGGCGACGGAGCAGCGCGCTGATAACCGCGCTGTAATCGAGCGGCTTTTGAAGGACGATCTTGTCCTACGCCGACATATCCCAGGGATTGATCACAGTTGCGTCGATGTCCTCGAAGTCCTTGACGTTGCGTGTGACGAGGATCAGGTCGTGGATGATCGCGGTCGCGGCGAGCAGCCCATCAATATCGCCCCGCGGACGGATCGCTGCGATCCGACCCCATTCCACGGCGATCTGGTCAGTTACCGGCAGGATACGATCGCCGTGGTTCCGGCGTAGCTTGCGCAGCCACTTGAGAGGCGGCTCTCGGGTCAGACTTTTGTTCAGCGCGATGCCGCGCATGATTTCGCCTAGAGTCAAGGCGCTTACGTGGACGCTAAGCGGATCTACCGATCGTAACCAAGAGACTGCCTGCGGGTGCCGCGTCGCGCTTCCGAGACAATATTGGTCTCCAGCAGGTACATCAGAAGGCCACGTCGCGGCTGGGGCTCTTGGCGCGCGCCTCGACCGCATCAACGAGCTTGTCGTCCCACGCCGGACCGCCGAGTAGATCGTCAACGAGTGTGGGGCGGCCTGCGCGCAAGGTGTCATAGTCCCGCGTAGACAATACAACAGCGGTTCTTTCTCCACGGACTGTGATTTCCTGCGGACCTTCAAATCGCGCCTTTTGCACCACTTTTGAAAACTGGTTTTTCGCGTCCTGTAGCTGCCATTCCATGGTTGTTCTCCGAGTGAGCTAGCCTGTCTAGCCATTTAGTTGATTTCGGTGGCCAAAGAAGGTGGAAACGCCACGACTTCGTGGATTTTTCCGAGACGCGGCGCTTCATGGATACGAATATAGCAGGGATGGGATCTATCTGGCGCAGCGCATCGGTCGGCAGATGCAATTGCCACCTGATGATGCGCCACGCTGTGGATGCGTCACGCCAGGTCTAGCGACTGCTTGAGTTCGTCAATGCGCTTAGAGGCTTCCGCTTTCGTCAGATCCTCGCCGTAAGCGTCCGGTTGATGCGCCTGTTCCGATAGGGTCTTCAGATAAGAGCGCTGCGCACCAGTCATCGGCTCGTCGCCGCTGACCCATTCGTCCGGGTCCTTCTGCGTGTTGGACGACATATCGGTTTTCGGGTTGCCACTCATTACGATCTCCTTCAATTTGTTCTGCAAACGTTCTTTGGCAGCTGATGGTTCCCATGTCTGTTCAATCGCGGGACGCAACTCTGCTGCCAGCCGCTTCCGTTTGATCGCGTATTCGCAAGTTCGGGAGTGGACGATTGCCGATCATGGCGTTGCGCTCTTCTACCAGGGGCCAGGGGCCAGGGGCCAGGGACTGCCTTGATGCAATTGGATTATCCCGGAGACCGGTGCCTCAACGGGCGTTTTTACAAGGCTGCGCTTCGAACGGCAGGACGGCTTGCTCGCGGACCTCTTCGAACCGACTGTAAGACAGGACGTCAGATGGTCCCTGCCGACCTCGTCAGGCATGGAAGCTCCCGAACGGATGGCGGCTTGCCAAGCCGTTCCACGTTCCCACGCCTCGTTTCTAACCAAGAGCAAGGTCACAGGCTCGCCTTGTTTGCCGGAGGGCTTCAAACAGCACTGCCGCTTGTCGCGATCCGGATCGGCCGCACGTTTCTCCGGCACAGATGGTGTGCGAGCGGCCAGTCCTCATGCTTCGAGGTGAGCGAGATCGGACGTGAGCGCTCTAGATGTATTGTCGCCCATGCCTCGTTCGACGGGCTTCAGGGTCTCCACGTCTTGGTTGGTTAGCAGCTCTGCGAGGGCGTCTTTCGCATGGGCCTCGGCAGCCTGCGGTTTCCCGGCAATAGCCCGCCGCGCCCGGAGAAAGGTATCTACGCTCTCAAGCCAGCATCGACTGCTGGGCGGAAATCCCTGCCGTCGCGCCCTGCGATATTGCCGTAGTGACCGAGTTCATGGCCGGATTTGCGAGATCGCCGGCGGCGTAGATGCCCGGCATGCTGGTCTCGCGACGCTCATCGACCTTAAGGGCGATGCCGAAGGGCGTATTGACCGTGGCGAGGCCCAATGGCTCATGCAGGCTTGAGGACGGCTTGTTGCGCGGATGCGCGAACAGGATATCTACGCCGGCATTGCGGCCACTCTCGAGATTAACGGTGGTGATATGGCCCCGGTGATGGCCGATTTCGGCGATCCGCCCATCGACGACAGGTATGTTGCGGCGCGCCAGATCGGCACGGATATCGGGTGAAATGTCGTGACCATCGGCAAAGACAGTCAATGTGTCGGTCCAGTCGTGATACAGCCTGACGTAATTGTGCGACGTTGGTCCTGACCAGACGAGGCCCCAATGCTGGTCGGCGAATTCAAAGCCATCGCAGTAGGGGCAGGGCACGATCGAGGTGCCCCAGCTTTGGACAAAGCCGGGAACATCAGGCATCTGATCGGCGACGCCGTAGCTTAGGATGACGCGGCGCGCACCGAAGCTTTCGCCATCGCCAGTGCGGACGGAGAAGTTGTCGATGGGGCCGGAGATGGTGTCGGCCCGGGCATTGACCAAATTGACCGTGGGATAACGCGTCAGTTGCCGCCGCGCCTCGGCCAGGATGTCCAGCGGTGGCTTATGATCGTGGCCGAGTAGACCATGCGAGTGGCCGGCGAAGCGATTGCGCGGCAGGCCGGTATCGAAAACGGTGACCTTGCGTCGGGCGCGGCCGAGCTGCAGGGCGGCGGCGAGGCCGGCAAAGCTGCCGCCGATGATGATGACGTCATCCATGGTGATAAGCTCCGTGTTGTGTATGCAAGAGGTTGGGCTGAGTCTGGCGCAATTTCATCCAGCGATGCGCACTCGATGGGCGGCCAAGGAAACCTGATTTGGCGGACATGATAAAATCCACTCTTGGAAATTATGAAACTGTGTAGTATCGTAATTCGAGAATAAAGATACTGTCAAGGACTGTAATTATCGTGCCCGAAGAAAACGTCCGCGCACGGCGCGGCCGGCCCGCCAATGAGGCGCTTGGCCAAACCATAGTCGACGCCGCGGGCGAACTGTTTGCGGAATTGGGTTTTCAAGCGACGACATTGGACAAGGTCGCCCAGCGAGCGAAGATATCCAAGCTTAGCATCTACAGGCACTTCGAGAACAAGGAGGCGCTGTTTGGCGCGGCGTTTGCGGCCCGCTGCCAGCAGTTAATACCACAGGCGCTTTTTGAAGGCGTCGGCGGTTCGGCCGAGGATCAACTCATGGCGGTGGGATCATCGCTGCTTCGCACGCTGCTGCGCCCAGACGTCCGCAACGTGGAAGCAATGGTCACGGCCGACACGCCGAACCAAAAGTCGCTAAGCAAGATCCAATACGAAGCCGGCCCCGCCCATATCATCGCCCAGGTCGAGGCCCTACTGCGTCAGTTGCATGCGAAGGCGCTTCTGAACGTGCCCGATCCGCTCTGGTCCGCCCGCTTGTTTGCCGCCCTTTTCAAAGGATCCGATCTCCTAATTATCGCGCGTTTCGATGAGGCGAGAGCAGAGGACGACAACGAAATCGAATCCTACTGCCGATCTGCCGTCACCATGTTCATCGCCGCGCACGATGGCAGCGACCCCGCAGGCGGATAGCTTAGCCAAGAACGGACGTTGGCCGTGGCGCGATCGAACCCGAAACGGTGGTGGCCCGAACAAACAAGAAGCCTACCGATAATGCTGGCTTGCTGCTGCTTGGCCTCCTTCCGAGCTGCAAGCTCTGCTTCCAACTGCCATCCTCCCAAGGGACTAATCACAGGTGCGTCGGTCGCTTCAAAGTCCTTGACGTTGCGCGTAACGAGGATGGTGGCTGCGGCACGCGAGCAGCCGGTCAATATCGCCTTGAGCCCGACTGCCGCGATGCGGCCTCATGCGATGGGATCGGACGCGACCTACTTCGCGGCGATGAAATTAGCGTCAGGTGATTTGAGGCCTTACTGCCATGGGTTTATGATCACCAGGCCTACGCCCTCGAAGTCGGCAACGTTTCGAGTTGCCAGCGCGGCGCCGCGAGAAATCGTAATGGACGCAATCTGGGCATCGAATTGGCTGATCGGGCGACCTGCCTTGCGTCTTTCCGTTGCAATTGAACCGTAGACGTCTGCGGCCTCCCGATCGAACGGCAGCACACGACCGGCGAGATCTTGGGTGAAGATCGGTAGGATAGCCGCCTCAAGTTCGCGCGGCGGCGACCGTCTGGGAGCAGGCGTAGCCCGTAGAGGATCTCCGCTTCGGTAACGGTCGTCGTGAAAATTGCAGCGGGAGACTGATCCGCGAGCCAGTCGACAACTGCGGGCTGCGGAAGCGGCGAGAGCAGTTCAGATATGATGTAGGTGTCGAGGACGATCATGAAGCCGAAAAATCCAGAGCCTCACGGATCGGTTCACGCGCCGGAAGTTCCAGTTCCACGCCGCCGAGCGGCTGCAGCCGCGCACGGATGGTCGCGGCGAGGTTTCCAGCCGGTGTTTCCTGTTGAGCTAACGCCGTTTTCAGGATGTCCCGTGCCTCGTCTTCCATCGATCTCCCGTGGGTGGCAGCGCGGATGCGCAGCCTCTGTTTCAACCGATCGTCGATGTTGCGAATGGTCATGCTGGCCATACTGAACCGCCTCCAGTCATCATGATTGCATATAAGGCAATGATGCCAGTATTTCAGTTGATATGCGCTGGTTTCAAGATCCATCTGGCAACGGAGGGGCTGCCGAACCGATGTTTTCCTATTCGAAATCCCTCACTATCGATAACCTGTACTTCTCGCTGCGGTCGAACCTCACAGCTGAGCCCTGGCAGCGCTGCGACTTTGAAGTTGACTCTGGGTGAGGCGACTGCAAAGCTATCGCCGTCGCGAGCATAAGGGAGCTGGCGGCCCGTCAGCAGCCGTACATTGTTGACCGGCGGCGCTGTATTTGCCGCGTCTAGAAGCTATGGTCTGTCGAAGGGCGCGAAACCCTCTCGTTCAAGTTCTTTTTGACTCACATCCTGGGGTACGTGAACGTCGATTAGCGGCCCGTCGGTCACGATTCCCGCGCCATCCGTCCAGCCCCTTGGACTGGCAATGCATGAGCTTGCTGCAAATGCGGCGGTCCATGGCGCGCTCTCTCATTCTGAAGGCAGCCTTACGATCAACTGGCGACAGGCAGAAGACGACGGGCTAATCATCGAGTGGGACGAGCTCAGTAAACGCAACGCTGAGCCACGGAAGGGCTTCGGTACCATTCTGCTGAGTGCAGTGCTGGAGAAGCAGCTTGGCGGGAAAATAAGCCGGGAGTGGCGGGACCGGGGCCTTCACATCGCTGTCGAGCTGCCGGCGCTAAACCGTGTCGGCGCTAGCCTAAGATCGAAACCTTGAACACGAACTATTCCACGTGACGCCCCATTGCGGAGAATGAAGTTGAACACTGAAGTCCGAAATCTACGGGAACTCGGGGAGCACGAAAGACAGGCTGTTCTGGAACGCCTTGCTGTCACGCTGGAGCGAACCGCAAAGTGGGCGGCTGACGAAGGAGACGAGGCACTGGAACTGGTCATGGCTTCGATGGGACGGGCTCTCCTGTCTGCCGCGAGCGAACTCTCGTCCAGCAAAGACAGGCTCCTTGCCGAAGATGTCGCGATCCGCGCGCTCAGTCTGATGACGACGTTCCATTGCAGGCACTCGCAGTGTCGCCTCGGCCCGGCTCTGCATTGATGAAGGTATTCATCTACGGCACCCTCAAACGCGGCTTTCCGCTCTTCGACAAGGCCCTTGGTGGGGCTCGGTACGTCGGCGACGTAGAGACAGTCGAACCGTATCCTCTTTATATTGCGGGCTCGTTCTACGGCCCGATGATGCTCGAGCGCCCGGGCGAGGGGCTGCGTGTTCGCGGTTGTTCGACATCGACGAAGATCGGCTTCAAGTTCTCGACGAAGTGGAAGATGTCGATAACAAATCCAGCTTTCGCAGTCCTGTCGCAGTCGCGCCGGTCGGGGAGGGATACCGCCAACGGCAATCGGATACACGAAGACGGAGAAGTGGCTTGATCCGATCCAGTCCGACTACCTGGCGGTTACCAGGAGAGGCGATTCGAGCAGTAGCTTTAAGGTAAGGGATAATCCGGAGTGTCTCAGGTCAGGCGCGAGAAGTCGTTGTCGCTGCGTCTTCCGTCTCATTCAGCTTTTTCAGCAAGGACATGAGATGATCATTGCCCTCCCGCGGAACAGCGCACACCGGCAGCCTGCGCAGCTGGCGCGAGGCTTCCTCGTACTTGGCGTAGCTGGCTCTCAACTTGGCAAGTGCTGCAGCAGATTTGGTCATGCGAACTTAGCCACTCGATGTTGACCTCCCTTTGCTGTTGCGATTTCCGGGCTGTCAGCTTTTTCGAGAACCCCGACGGCTGCTATCGGCCTTGCCCTTTGCCGACGATGTCTTGGCATCATAAGCCTGGCCAAAGTTTGTGCCGCCAAGATGGCCGCCGCCACTGGTGTTCTTCACCTGGCGTACTGCCCTTTGAATCTGCTGTTCGGCGCTGGTCTTTTTCATGTGGGATTCCTTTTCAACAAAAAGAAGGCCGAGGGCATCCCTCGACCTTTCGACATGCGGTCAATGCCAGTACATCCGTGGTCAAGGACCGACTATCGGTCAGGCTGCCTGAAGATTTTCGGCAGCGCTTTTGCCTGAGCGGTCATCGGCGACGATGTCGTAGCTCAATTTCTGGCCCTCTGAGATGAAGCTCATCCCGGCGCGTTCTACTGCGGAGATATGAACAAAGATGTCCTTGGAGCCGTCGGTCGGCTGGATAAAGCCGAAGCCCTTGGTGGTGTTGAAAAACTTTACGATGCCGGTATTCATGACGATTATCCTTTCAATCGCACGATTAGTCGCTGTCCGGCGAGAGCCGCCGACAGTCATTTGATCGATGTCTGAAAGAAAAGACCCGCCAGCTGCGCTCAAGCGCAAAGCAAAGCTCTAAAAGCAAATTCGATAACCCATACATAACCTCAATGTTACGTTGCGCAAGGGCGCGGAGGCATTTTATATTTTTACGCTGTGCTCAAAAATTCAGGAGCAGGCCTCACCGTCGGGACTTTCCTGATGCTGAGACCGGGCATATTTAGTACTAAATAAACCCAAGCAGGCCTGGCCACCACGGTGATCCGCATTCCAATCATGACCCAGTAGCCAACAAAGGCTCACTCCCTCAGGAGAAGAGGCGCCGGCAACGGCAAGCGCAGAGGACGTGGCCGTTCATCACCAACCGCGAAAGCGCTAGCGATCACGGTTTCGCTTGGGTCGCGCCGATCAAACCAGAAATGCGAGCAAGCGTCCCGTTGTGGAGGGCCGGCAGCGGCACGACCACCATGCTTTTTGACAGGAAACCGGGCCGATCTCCTCCGCCCTGTGGTGGCTGGGCAGCGGGAAGGGGTTCCGCAAACATTCGTCCTGCCGCTGTCAGACGGTAGGTCTGAGAGCCGATCTCGCCCCTGGATTCGATCAAGCCCTGGTCCTGAGCCTCGAATGCTGTCTTCAGCCCGGCGTGTCTAGGGGTGCTGCGCCATTCTGCTTCATCAAGGTGTTGCAGGAGCCTTGCGAGCCGGTTCGCGCGTGTCGGCGAAATCCGGAAACGTTCGACCCATCCGAACGAGTAGAAGCGTGAATGGTTTTGGAAGCGTTAGCCCTCAAGGCGCTCCTCCGTCGTCCAGGCGGGAGCACTTGGTAACCCTCAGCCGCCTTGTACGCGAACGCACGAGGTCGCGCCGCCCGGGTTACCCGCCTTTGCAAGCGTTTCGACAGGGTAAGCTTCGTGATTGATCCGGGGACGGTCAGCCGAATTTATTCGCTAATGTTCTGGATATGTGAGCAGGTGGTGATTGCCCGGTGCGGCCCGTTCCTGGGGACCGACCTCTGAGCTCTTTGGAGCCCGCAAAGCACCCCTTTTGCGGGCTCCGGCGCAGGGCTGCAGCGTCAGGCGAGTGATTGGCCCATCAACAAGTTGAAGAGAAGGGCGATCGCGCAGGCGGCGCGTCAATTAGGGAGGCGCCATGGTTGCCGGTGCTTCGAAGATTGCTTCGACGGCCTGTTGGAGCTTTGACATCGCCCTCTTCAAAAGAGCCGACGTAACTCAGGCTCTTGTTAAAGCGGAAATTGTACCCATATATCTATAATCGACCAATGATTGTCATCTCGAGCTGGAGCATGGCTCCATCCGGATTTCCTTTCAAATTATCGATCTGGCTGGCAAGTGCCGGGGACACGACGGGTTTAGCCGTTCCCGTGAGCGTCATTTTCTTTATTAGCGGCCTTACCCCAAACAGAAGGAGGACAAGATGTCTTCCAATCAGTATCCTGCGTGTGTGTCGCAAAACCCCGTGCGAACAAGTGCATCCGGCTATCATGAACAAACAATGATTGCTGACTGCATGTAAAAGAAGGTCGTCGTGCGAAAGCTGCCTCTGGCGAGCATGAGCCCCTTTTCCACGTCTCAGTGGAAAGCCCGAGCGCCGACGACGGCATAAATCGTGTCGGAATGCGCAACCTCTCAACAGACGAAGTCAAAGCGCAGCAAGCTGACAAGGCCGTAACTGGGACCCCCGCAGAAATAATCGAGCGGCAATTAGGCGATTTGTTGCCATAGCTTTTGCTCACCAAAGAAGGAATCATAATGAACTCTACATTCCGCCAATCTGCGGACAAGCTTTTTCGCGCTGCCGAGGCAGGCTCAAACGCGGAAAAACTCAGGACTCTGCGAAAGGGAATGCAGCTACGACAGCGCGAGCTGCGAGAAACAGAGCGCACCGTCAGGGAAGCCAGCCGGGTCAATGCTCAGTCTCCTTCTGCAACGTGGAGGGCAACCCCTTGACCCAGTTCGACTACACCCGCGTGGCAGGCCTGTATCCGGGTAAATCTCTCCGCGGGAGCAGGGGCCCACGCTACCGGCGTTTTCAGACAGCCGCCGAGGCTCTGCGTTTCGCGATTGAAGACATGCCCGGCGCACAGCAACTGGGTTCTCTCCTCGAAGTCGATGAGGCGCGGTTCGACCATAGACAGATCCGGGCATTTTACGACGCGCCGGCGTATCCGCTGGTACGCCGCATCAAGTAATCCCCCGTCTGCCGGCTCTTGCTACATGCGGCGCTTATCCCAAGAACGCAATAGGTATAGTTTGACCTCAATTAAACCGCCGGCCAGCCCAGGCGCTGATCCCGAATCGGCTTGGCTCAAGATCATCGCCGGCTACCGCAAGCCCGTGTTGGCGCGAAGCCTGTACGAGCTTGCCGTGACCCTCATCCCGTTCGTGCTTCTGTGGGCGACTGCGGCGATCGCGCTGCAGTTCGGATACTGGATTGGCCTACTCCTGATCATTCCTGCGGCTGGCTTTTTGCTACGCATCTTCATGCTGCAGCATGACTGCGGGCACGGTTCGTTCTTTGGCAAACGACGCCTGGACGATTGGACCGGCCGCGTGCTCGGAATCCTGACGCTCACACCCTACGACTACTGGCGACGCGCGCACAACGAACATCATGCCTCTGCCGGGAACCTGGATGAGCGCGGCGTTGGCGACATAACGACCCTCACGGTATCAGAGTATCGCAATCTGACCCCGATGGGACAGCTTGGCTATCGCTTGTATCGCAATCCGTTCGTAATGTTCGGGATCGGCCCCGCCTTTCTGTTTCTCCTCAAGCAGAGGCTACCGTTCGGGATGATGCGCTCGGGCGCACTGCCCTGGGTCTCGACCATGGCAACGAACGTCGCCGTTACCGTGTTGACGGCGTTATTAATCTGGAGCGTCGGGATTATCCCGTTCCTCTTGATCCATCTGTCGATCGTCCTCATTGCGGGATCCGCAGGCGTCTGGCTGTTCTACGTCCAGCATCAGTTCGAGGATACGCACTGGTCGAGACCACCAGACTGGGCTTTCCCTTACGCTGCCATGCATGGAGCCTCACACTATGATCTGCCGCGCCCCTTGCGGTGGATGAGCGGTAACATCGGCATGCATCAAATTCATCATCTCTCCAGCCGGGTGCCGTTCTATCGGCTGCCTGAGGTGCTTCGAGACCATCCCGAGCTTGCAGATGTCGGCCGCATCAGCATTCGCGACAGCCTGGCCTGCGTCAAATTTGTTCTCTGGGACGAGAAGAGGCAGCGACTGATTTCCTTCGAAGAGATGGAGATGAGCGTATGATGATAGCCTTTTGCTGGCCTGGTTGCCGCTCTTGTCGCTGTTGCCCACGTTGAGCAAATGGCTTGCTTCCATCACTACGAGTCTTGCAATTGTGCACCGCAGCATTACCTAGGAAATCCGGGATGTCAGTTGGCTTTCCGCGAGCAGCGAGGAAGCCCCTATGAGAAGTCTTTCGGATACTTTGCAGCGCCTGCAACGGTTTCGCACCCCGCCGACCATGCCCACGGGTTCAAACCGGTTGGAGAAGCTGCAGAACCAAACCGCTAATCCCGGCGATCTCCTGGGGTGGTATCGTGTTCCCGGATCCGCGGATGCATCACGACCAATCCCGCTTGTAGTCGTCTTACACGGTTGCACGCAGACGGCTGCCGGATACGATGCCGGGTCGGGATGGTCGAAGCTGGCCGACGAATTTGGCTTTGCTGTCCTGTTTCCGGAGCAAACCCGCCAGAACAACCCTAATCTCTGTTTCAACTGGTTTTCCGACGACGATATCCGGCGCGACGGTGGCGAGGTCCGCTCGGTCCGTGAGATGATCGGCGTGATGATCTCCAACCACGGCATCGACCCTACGAGGGTGTTCATCACGGGACTGTCGGCTGGCGGCGCCATGGCGAATGCCATGCTTGCTGCCTATCCGGAAGTGTTTACCGGGGGAGCGATCATTGCGGGCCTGCCCTATGGCGTTGCCTCAAGCATCCCAGAGGCGTTCGACCGGATGCGCGGCCACGGTCTACCCCCTCGTGAACGACTTCAGCAGCAACTTCGTTCGGCGTCAGCGCATGCTGGACCCTGGCCGAGCATATCCGTCTGGCATGGTACGAATGACAAGACCGTTGACGAGATCAACGCCCAGGCCATTATTGATCAGTGGAAAGCCATACACGAGGTTATCGATCGACCTTCGCGGTTTGACGTCATCGACGGGCACGAACACCACGTCTGGACAGACAAGACTGGCTCGGACGCCATTGAACTCTACCGCATCGGCGGCATGGGACACGGCACTCCTATCGACACTTCAAGCGGCTACGGCTCGCAAGCACCGTACATGCTCGACGTTGGCATCTCGTCGACGGAGCACATCGCCCGCAACTGGGGTCTCACACCATCCTTTGAGCGTCATGCGCATCCCGAGGCCGCGCGCGAAAGGCCCACCGGGGGAGCGAAGTCTGATCGCAAGATCACGAATAACGTCCAGGACGTCATAGAGAGTGCGCTGCGGTCTGCCGGGCTCATGAAATGACGCATCCCTGGCGACTAACGGCCAGCCGGACGGTCGCGAGCTGCACGTTCTTATCGGATCTGCACCTTCCCAATCCTGGCTGAGCTTGTTGGCGGCGCGAAGAACTGGCGATACCTGACCATATCCCCCTGGGTTTGTTCTGTGCGAGGAGCCGCAATGCCAAAACTTTCCATATGCCACCGGACGACCTACAGCTACCGATCTCCGGTTCAGCTCTCTCCTTACCGACTATTGCTGCGACCGCGCGAGGGACCGGAAATCCTGCTGCTAAGTCACGACATAGCCTTTTCGCCCGAAGGCAGGGTTTCCTGGACAACCGATGTTTTCGGAAACGCGATTGCGACCGTGACGTTCTCGGAAGCGACGCAACGGCTCGAGATCACAAGCCGTGCGGATGTCGACCTGACATCGGAAGCCTGGCCGGTGTTCGACATCGCTGCGTCAGCCGCGACTTACCCGTTCCGATACGATGATCAGGATTGGAAGGACCTGGGCGCCCTAAGGGACGTTCAGTATTCCGATCCTTCCGGCGAATTTCACCAGTGGGTCAGGGGCTTCGTCATGGCGGAGCCGACCGATACGCTCTCGCTGTTGAAGGATCTCAGTGCAGGTGTTTCGAACGGCGTTGCCTATCAGGCACGCGATACAGAGGGAACACAACCTCCGCTGCAGACCCTTGGCCTACGGTCGGGGAGTTGCCGGGATCTTGCGATGGTCCTTGTCGAAAGCGTGCGGGTGCTTGGCATCGGGGCGAGGATCGTGTCCGGATATCTTTATGATCCGGCGTTCACCCTCATCGGTTCGTCGCCGGGCGGCTCGACCCATGCGTGGGTTGAGGTGTTCCTTCCCGGTGCAGGATGGGTCGCGTTCGATCCGACAAACAGGAGTATGGGCAGCGCCAACCTGATTCCCGTAGCAGTCGCGCGCGATATTATCCAGCTCTTCCCCGTGTCGGGAACGTTCATCGGTTCGGCAGATGCCTTCATGTCGATGGACGTTGCCGTGGATATCTCCTTCACTGCCTGATGAAGCGTGAACGCAGGTCTAAACATTGTTCTCCGCAGTGAAGCTGAGTTTAATCCGGCGCGTCTCTTGTAAAATCCTGACTTGTACCCATATATGGATTATCGACCATTGCTTGTGATGTTGGCCGCAGCTTCGCTCCCGCCGGATTTCCTCAAATCATCGATCTTATCCCGCAAGGCATCGCGGGAACCATAACGATTGCTCTGAAAGGAAATCGTCATGAATACTGGTACTGTAAAATGGTTCAACTCCACCAAGGGCTTCGGCTTCATCCAGCCTGACAACGGTAGCACGGACGTTTTCGTGCATGCGTCTGCTGTCGAGCGCGCCGGAATGCGTTCGCTCTCGGATGGCCAGAAGATCTCCTACGAGGTTGTCCAGGACCGCAAGTCCGGCAAAAGCTCGGCCGAAAATCTTCGGGCAGCTTAGGGATTTCATTCGCTGCGCTGACCACGGATGTACTGGCAGCAGAGCTGAGTGACTGTGGAAGGTCGGGCTAGCGCCCGGCCTTTTGTTTTCTGGTCGGCCTTTTCCGGCCTGTATCAACCGTCGACCGCTTGGATACATCCAAGCCGCAGACCGAAAGACGATCATCATGACCATGACCAAGCCGGCATTTTTCAAGCCCGAAAAGGTTTCCGCGCGAGACAAGGCTTCGACCACGAGTGACGTCGCGCGGCAGATCATTGAAACGGAAGCGGCTGACCGGACCCGCAAAACCGCGCGCCTGCGCCAGCTGCGCGAAGCCCGGCCGATCGAGCTGAAACCGGTCCGTCCGACACGACGCCGAAAGCCACCACTATCCGCGGCAGCGTGACGAGGAACTTGCCAGCGGGATGATCTCGCAAGTCGGACCGACATGTTAACGGAAGGAGAGGATATGCCTCCCACTCACAAAACTGTTTCGCCAAGCTATTCCAGCGCCGCTTCAACAATCGTCGCCGTGATCAGCTTTGTTTTTGTTCTATTCTTGATCACGGAGGGCTGGATGTGGTGAACATAACCGGCATGAAGCAGTCTCTTTTGCGCAGGCTTCTTAAGAGAGCGGACTATGCAACGCTTGACCTGAAGCCCGAGGCGGGAGCGGACCACGCGGCGGAGACCACTCTCATCGAGCAGATCCGGGCCGGCATGATCGCTCCCGAGGATTATCCCGCGTCTACGAGCACAGGCGACGCGCAAGCGGGGGGCGAGCAGGCAAGTTCCCAGAACGAGATGAACCGTACGCGGGAGGGGTTCGATACGGAAGAGCAGATGGAATTCGCCGTGAGCTCCAACGGCGACCGCTGGTTTCTGTGCTGCCAGAGCAAGGGCGACGCCGCCTTCGTCCTGCATCGCGCCAATCTGGCGTCGGGCGGGACCGAGACACGCAGATCCGTCGACGCCTTCCTTAATCTAAAACCCATTGGGCCTGAACATGAGGCCCTGCGAGCGCTGCTCAGACGATCGATGGAAGCAGGATCCTGAGACATTGAACAACGTTTCTGGCTTGAGCGTTCACCGCTCTGACACAGAACGCAGCCGAGTGGGACGTTTATAGCATGCGGGCAGCCCGGCCCCTCCGCGTCGTCGCACTGTTGTAGTAGCTCGACGCCTGCTGGACGGATCGATGGCGAGACTGCTCCATTGCTTCGGGGAGCGGGATGCCGCGATTGGCTGCCTCCGTCAGATAGCCAGAGCGCAATCCATGCGCCGAAAACTCCCCCGCCTCGAGCCCAGCCATCGCCACCCGCCGCTTGACGATGTCATCGACCGCCTTCGGATCAAGCGTTCGGCGGGACACATTGCCCCAGCGGTCGATCGCCCGAAACACGCTGCCGCTGTCGATCTTGGCGGCGGTCAGCCAGGCGTTCAATGCCTCCACCGGCCGGCCGGTCAGATAGACGACCTCGTCCTGGCTGGCGCCGGAATTCTTCGTCCGGCCAAGACGGATGGAGAGCGAGGGGAGGGGGCTTCCGTCCTCGGCTGTTACCGGCGGCTCGATTGTCAGCTGCTCCTTGCGCAGGCTGGCGACTTCGCTGCGCCGGCAGCCGCCGGAGGCGAAGGCGACCATCAGGATGGCGCGGTCGCGGACGTCGCGCAGGTCGCCGCCACCGCAGGTCGCCAGCAACTTCGCCAGCACGTTACCGGTGATTGCCTTGGCGCTCTTGCGCTTTCGCGCCCGCGGCACGGCGCGCACGGCGAGACGAATGGCCGATTTCAGGGCAGGGGAGGCGAAGGCACCGGTCAGACCACGCCATTTCGTCAGCGTCGACCAACTGGCGAGACGCCGGCGAACGGTATCGGGTGCATGCGGACCGGTCGATCTGAGAAAGCCCCGGTCGCGAAGCCCTTGTTGGACATTGGCTGGCATGCCGTGGTGCGGATCGGTGTCTCGCTTTTTCGGGTCCCACAGATGATGGGCGACGAATTTCAGGAGCAGCGCCTCTGGCGCGGGCCAGGGCAGGGAAGAGCCGGTGGCGGAAAGCGACCAGGCCTGCAGATAGGCAAGTCGGAGGTCAGAGCCCGCAGCGTATTATCGCCCGTGCCCTTGTTGACCAGATGCCGCAGGGTTTCGACGTCCTGGTCGGTCAGCAGCTCGGCGAGCTCGTCACGGCGCTCGATTGGCAGGACAGCGGCAATGCTATCGAGGTCTTCGGCGCGATGCGCAACGTCGGTCTTATCTCTGCCTTCGGGCTTAGTGATCATTTTCCAGCGGACCCAGAAGGACAATTCCCTCGTTGCGCGCCGCGCTCGCCACTGCAGAAACCATGCCGCGGCAACGGATGCATCGAGTATGAATGGCATCAGTAGCGACGACCTTCGTCACGCCAGGCGCGGATTTCCTCTTGAGTGGTGAACGGCAAGCCCGCACGTTGAGCCTTGATCTCGCTGATCACCGCGTCGACGTCGGTTTCTCGTCGGATGCGAGAGAGCCGTGCTATGGGTGTGTTGCCCCGGGAAATGATGACCTCTTCACCCGCTTCGACCTGTGCGAGTAGCTCGGAAAGATGGGTTTTTGCCTCTGCTACTTTAACGCTGACTGCCATTGGGTTTCTCCCGCGGCCGATGTTTTCCCTCAAGATAGGCATGCGTTGGTCTACCATAAACCATATCAGTTCCGATAAGCACTAGATAGCCTTGCGTGGCTGGCACACCTTCCCGCATGTAGGGCCTCACGTTGAATGCTAGGCAAGTCGTTGTCGGTCGAGCGAACGAAAATTTACCCACAGCGATTTCACACGAGACGCCAGCAAGGGCGGACAGTCACATTGTCTTATCATTTCAATATTTTAGCTTCCATTGACCGACGGGTCCCAGGTTCACATCCCTTCAAGGCGTAGTCGACCATACCCTATACCCGCGTCATTCATGAAAACCCGTTAGAACGACCTTGCCGAACAACCCGCCGGCCTCCATCCGGCGATGTGCATCCGATACAGCCGCAAGCGAATACGTCGCTCCAATGACCGGCTTCAGCTCGCGCCTAACCCTCGGGAGTACCTGTTCCCTGAACCGCCCGATCATCGCTCGTTTTTCTGACCGCGACCTTGATTTCATCACCGTGCCCATCAATTGCAGGTGGTTGTGAAGAACGATGTCGAGGGGAATGATGGCGTTGTTATCGCGGCCGAGCAGGCCGACCTGGACAAGCCGGCCACCAGGCGCAAGACCACGAATGTTGCGGGCGAGGTAGGACCCACCGACAAAGTCGATGATCAGATCGACACCGCGAGAGGCGGTCGTATCGACGATCTCCGCCTCGAAGTCGGCCTGCCTGTAATCGAAGACCGCATCCGCGCCGAGTGAGAGCACGTTTTCGATGTTGTTCGCAGATGCCGTGGCCAGCACAGTCGTTCCTGCTGCCTTGGCGAGCTTGACGGCAGCCGATCCGATTCCGCCTGCCGCAGCGTGGACGAGGACCGTCTCACCTTTTGCGACCCTCCCGAGATTTGAAAGCGCCTCCCAGGCCGTGACGAAACTTTCCATGATCGCGGCTGCGTCGGTGAAGGACATGCCGGCCGGGATGGCAGCGGCCATCCCGTAGTCCAGGCGCGCATATTGCGCATAGGCGCCGCCCCCGACAATGCCCATGACACGGTCTCCGACGGCAAAGCCGGTCACTGCATCCCCTATGTCAACGACGTCTCCAGCGACCTCAAGCCCGAGGATGGTGCTGTCGCCGTAGCTCTGCGAACCGTAGACACCCTCCCGTTGAAGGAGGTCGGCTCGGTTGACGCCAGCCGCCATGACCTTGACCAGAAGGTCGTCGGGGCGGACGTTGGGCATGGGAGCTTCGCCAAGCCGCAGGACATCCGCGCTTCCGAAGTCATCGAATATGATCGCTTTCATCGCAACGGCTCCTTACTTAGACAGTGCCCGACGGGCGATGCTGGCAGCAAACAGCGGCGTCTCGCGGCTGTTGTGGTCGCCGCCGGCGGACTGACGGGCTGCCGCGGCCTCTTCGTAACTGACACCGTGCTCTTCGATGAAGCGCATGAACGCATCCGTCGGATGGGCTGTGACCTTGTTGGTGTAGCGCGTCCTGCCGTCGTCGATCTTCTCGGCCATCAATTCCCAGACGACATTGACCTGGGTCCGCCCATTGGCCGTGAACACGTCCGAGATGGAGTTCATGCGGCAATAGGCCGGCTCGGCGACTTCGGCCACATAGTGCTGCACGACCAGGCCCGAACCGATCTGCTCGACATTGATCGACATCCGGCGTCCGTCATCGGTCCAGGTGACGCCGGCGGCGATATGATCGGGCGGACAGCAGCGAAGATATTCGGCCTCTGGCAGGTTGAAGAGCCAGTCCGCTATGTCGATTTTTTCAAGGGGAACGTCGATCTCCGCGGAATAGGCGGACTGAGAGAGAATTGTATCGAGGACCTTGACCATCGTAGTGTTCCTTCTGTTTGTTGGGCGACCGCCCGTTGACGAGAAGGAAAGTGCCCCGAATGCCTGCAGATGATAACAAACTGAATGGTCGAAACGGTTTTGCGTCGTAGGCAAAGATGAGGGACCCACGCTTCGCCGAACATCTCGCGGTTTACGTCGATGTCGTCCGCACGGGGAGCTTCTCGGCAGCGTCTCGGCGCCGGGCCGTTACGCCCTCGGCTGTCGTTCGACAGATTGATGCGCTGGAACAAGACCTGGGCGTTGCTCTCCTTGTTCGCTCGACACGGGCGCTGTCTTTGACGGATGCGGGACGTCACCTTTTTGAACGCGCCCAGCGCTTGCTTGACGATCTCGCCGATACCCATGCCGAGGTTGCCGCTTTCGATGGCGCGGTCAGTGGCATGCTGCGGATCGCCTGTTTCCCGACATTCGGAAAGCGCTACGTCATCCCCGTCCTGGCATCTCTCGCGCGGGAATATCCAAGCCTGCACGTCGAACTGGATCTCACCGAGCGATTGGCCGACCCGGTCGCAGAGCGGCTCGATCTGGTGGTAAGGATGGGCGAGCTTCAGGACAGCACGTTGATTGCAACCAGGCTGGCGCCTCACGATCACATCATCGTGGCGAGCCCCGCCTATCTTGAGCACTACGGCGTGCCGGAAAGTGCAGATGCGCTTCGCCAACATCGTGTCCTCGATAAGCTGCACGGCAACGATCTTCTCGGTTGGTCGAATATTCTCGGCGTGCCAACAGGGCAGGCGTGCGAGCGCGTTGTATTCCGGTCTGACGATTTTGAAGCGCTGAACGGCGCTGCGATCGCCGGGATGGGGGTGGCGTTCCTACCGAGCTGGGTCTCGGGGCCGTCCGTCCAGACGGGTGATCTCGTCCGCCTTTCACTATTGGGCGAAGCATGGAATGAACGGCCTTCCGGGATCTATCTTCTTCGTGCGCTTCAGGTGCCATCTGCGAAGATCAAAGCATTCACCGAGGCGCTCAAGAATCATGTCGGAACACCGCCGCGTTGGAATTGAGGCTCCCCGCAGCAGGAAGATCAATGCATGGCAGATGAGCAGGCAGCTGATAGCTGCCGACTATGTTGTGGGTTCCTTTCAAGGCGAGGAGGAACATAACGTTCACACCTCCACGCCACGGTCCTAAATGTGGCATCTCCCGTTCAACCGATGCGTATCTTTTTGCCGCTGAACATGCCGCCACGAAATACCTCGGCTTCAGGGTCGAACGCGAATAGAACGACGTCTGAGCCCGCACTGGCAATGAGCTGGTGATCAAATGAGCGAGTAAACGCGCTCTCGCCGGTTGTGATCGTGACGTCGCCGAAATCTATCGCCCCGTCGAAGACATAGAGCAAAAAAGCCGTCCCGGAATCGGCCGCGGCAGGCAAGCGTAGCCGGAAGCCCCTCGTGATGCGCGCATCGAAGACACTGACGTCGGATCGCACGGTCAGCGGCGCCTCCTGTGGCCCGGCAATCAATCGCCACTCGTTGTCACGGCTTTCGTCAACGAAATCATGAAACTGCACCATCGGCTCAAGATCGGGAGCGTTGGGCCGCAGGAAGATCTGTAGCGCTCGAACCGGACTGTTCCCGAGCATCAGTTCTTCGTGCTGGAAGGTGTGGCCTGCATTCATCATCATGAAATGCGTTTTGTCGAGCGTCTTCTCGTTTCCGACGGTATCGCGGTGAAGCATCTCGCCGCCGCGTATATAGGTCAGGATCTCGTCGTCCTTGTGGGGGTGCATGCCGATGAGGTGACCGGGTTGCACCTGGGCGCGATCGATCCTGCCGATCGGACCGATCCCGCTATCATCGGCCGTCAGGGTGAGACCGGGATAAAGGATTTCGACGCCGAAACTTTGAACGAAGTTCCCGCGCATCCGGCCTGCGGAGATCTTGGTGATCGTCATTGAAGTGTTTCCTTCCATTTTGGGCGCGGGCTCCAAGGCCCGCGCCGAACGGGACCAATGCGCGGTCAATGATAGTTGAGGATGCCCACCAGCTTCTGCCCGAGCGGGCTCGTCCAGTCGACGGCAAGCTCGGAGATGATCTGGTCGACGGTGGTGATGACCGCTCCCGCCTTTTCCATGCGGCGCAGAGCAAGGTCGTCGCCGTACTTCGTGTAGGAGGCGGAAGCGTCAGCCGAGACCTGCACCTCGTAGCCTTCGTCGAGCATCTGCAGGACCGGGAAGGTGACGCAGATTTCCGTTGTCACGCCGGCGACGAACAGCTTCTTGCGGCCGGTTGCCTTGACCGCCTGGTTGAAGCCGTCGTGGGGCATTGCGTTGACGATGCCGGGGCGCTTGATACGGGCCTCGAAGGCTTCGGGGAGGATTTCCTTGAGTTCGGGCAGCAGCGGCCCCTGGATCTGGTCTTCCATGCTTGATGTCAGGATGGTCGGGATGTTGGCAGCCTTGGCGATGCGGGCGAGCTTCAGCGCGTTCTGCTTGACCAGGTTTATGTCGTGCGAGTGCGTCCAGGCCATCGTGCCGATCTGATGGTCGATCAGCAGCATGGCGGAATTTTCCGGGGTGAATGCTTGGCTGTGCATTGTCGTGTTCCTTTTCCTTGTCGGCGGCGAGTTGGTAAAGTTCGTTTTGATCCGCTCGATGACTGGAATTTAGTGTTGCGATGAATGGTACGGTAGCTCTATATTGAGCCACTCTGTAGAACGGAAAATGGAACGCAAAATGATCAGCTTCGAGGATATGCAGACCTTCGTCGAGGTCGCAGACGGCGGCGGGATTACCGTCGCGGCCCGGCGTCTCGGACTGCCGAAGTCGATCGTCAGCCGCCGGCTTGTGCGCCTCGAGAGCGAACTTGGCGTTCAGCTTCTGGCGCGCACGACGAGAGGCGCATCACTCACGGAAGCCGGTGTTTCCTTCCGCGAGCATGCTGCCCGCATGTGCCTGGAAATGGACGTGGCGCGCGAGGAAATGCTGCCGACCGGGGAGTTGCGGGGACGATTGCGCGTGGCGGTTCCTTCATCCTTCGGTCCCGGACATTTCGCGCCGGCGCTGGCCGAGCTTGCCCGCCTCCATCCGCTCCTGCAGCTTCACGCGCATTACAGCGACCGGTACGTTGATCTGGTGGCAGAAGGGTTCGATTGCGGGATACGGGTCGGCTATCTTCAGGATTCAAATTTGACCGCACGCAAGATCGGTGCCTTTGCGGCCGGATTGTTCGCCAATCCAGACTACCTGAGTGCCCACGGCATCCCGAAAAAGCCCTCGGACCTGCTTGAACACCAGGCCATCCTGCAAGGGACTGAAAGCTGGAAGGTATCAGACGGCAGCCGAACGGTCGTCGTCAACGGGCAGGGAAGGTTCAAGGCGGACAGCGCCGTGGGGATCGCCGAAGGGACGGCGGCCGGGCTGGGCGTTGCGGCCCTTCCTGTCGTGATCGCGCAAAGCTACGTGACTGCGGGCGCGCTAGTGCCGATCATGGCGGAATACAGCCTGCCGGAGATCGGCGTCTATATTGTGCGGCCGCCGGGATCGCACGTGTCCCGAAAGGTCAGGGTGCTGATCGATTTCTTTGTCGCACGGTTCTCGGCGAGCGCCGCACGGGATGCGTCCTAACCTCATGCGGAGAGCCGACGCTCCTGAAACGCGACGCCCCAGTCGCGCATGGCCATCAACACGGGCGCGAGTGTCTGGCCGAACGGTGTAAGCGAATACTCCACGCGCGGCGGGACTTCAGCGAAGACTTCACGGAAAACAATCCCGTCGGCCTCAAGCTCCCGGAGCTGCATCGTCAGAGATCGCTGGCTCGGATCGCCAACCAGGCGGCGCAGTTCGCCAAACCGGCGCGGCCCGTCCAGCAGCCGGTAAATGATCATCGGCTTCCACTTGCCGCCCGTCACATCGACGGTGGTCTCGACGGGACACTTCTGGCCAAGGCTCATCCTGGTCTCCAATGGTGTACTTTCTATCCCTATAGGCGGAACTGTTGCCTACTTGCAAGATCGCCCGTGGCGCGCCTAGTTGGAGCGAGTTGATTGGAGGTGTGTCATGCGCGCTGCGTTTTACGAGAAACAAGGAGCTGCGAGAGAGGTGCTTGTTGTCGCCGACTTGCCCGATCCACAGCCCCGCGCCGGTGAGGTCCGGGTGAGGGTGATCGCCTCCGGTATTAATCCTTCCGACATCAAGACGAGAACCGGCTTCGGCGGCAAGGCCATGCCATTCGGACGGATCGTACCGCATCAGGACGGCGCGGGCGTGATCGACGCCGTCGGCCCTGGCGTTGCTGATACACTGATCGGAGAGCGCGTGTGGATCTACATGGCGCAATGGAACCGCGCCTTCGGGACCGCTGCGGAATTCGTCGTCGTGCCGTCCGCGCAGGCCGTCAGGCTGGCCGAGAACGTGCCCTTTGAGATCGGAGCATCGCTCGGCGTTCCTGCGATGACGGCGCATCGCTGCCTGTTCGCCGATGGTGACCTGCGCGGCAAACGGGTTCTGGTGCAGGGTGGTGCCGGTGCGGTCGGCAACGCGGCGATCCTGCTTGCGAAATGGGCGGGCGCGTGGGTGGCGGCGACAGTGAGCCGCGAGCAGCAGGCGGAGGTCGCGCGAGCCGCAGGGGTCGATCTTGTCATCAACAGGCACCAGGAAGACGTGCCGCAGGCCATACGATCGGCCACGGGCGGCCACGGCGTCGACCGTATCGTGGATGTCGATATCTCCGCCAATATCGAAGTGGCAATCTTTTGTCTGGCCCGCGACGGCGTCGTCTCGGCCTATTCGACGGAATCATCGGATGCTAAGCTTACAATACCGTTTTTCCCGGCGCTGCTCGGAGGTTTCTCATTCCGTTTCGTCTACGTGTACACCATGCCGGAAGCGGCGATGCGTCACGCAACTGAGGAGATTTCGGCCTGCGCCGCGTCGGGGGCATACGTTCCGCAGATCGCGAAAACATATGCCCTCGATGCAGTGACCGATGCGCACGAGTTCCAGGAGAGCGGCAAGGCTGTCGGCAAGGTCCTGGTCCGACTTTCAGACGCCTGACCCGAGCGGTTCGATTGCCGGTCCAAGTTAGCGATCGTCACGCAATGACGGCTTTCGGCTCCAGAAACGCCTCGAGGCCGAACACGCCGTATTCACGACCGATCCCTGACTGCTTGAAGCCGCCAAAGGGCGCGAGCGGCTCATGCGGCGCGCCGTTGATGACCACCCGCCCGCTGTCCAATCGATCCGCAAGCGCCTGCATGTGTGCGGAGTCGGTGCCATGCAGATAGGCCTGGAGGCCGTATGGGGTGTCGTTTGCGATGGACACGGCTTCGTCCTCGTCGCGGTAGGCGATGACCGAGAGGACCGGTCCGAAGATCTCTTCGCGTGCGATCCGCATCTGGTTGTCCACGCCGAAAAAGATCGTCGGCTTCGTAAACCAGCCACGATCCAGACCTGCGGGCCGGCCCAGGCCACCCGTCAGGAGACGGGCGCCTTCCTGCGTTCCCAGTTCGATGTAGGACTGGACGCGATCGTACTGCTTGCGGCTGACCATCGGTCCGATCATCGCGTCCGGATCGCTCGGAGCGCCGACCTTGAACGTCTCGATCTCCTGTTTCAGCCTGTCCAGGACGTCGTCGAGCAACTGGTTCGGAACCAGAATACGAGTACCGGCAATGCAGGCCTGGCCACTGTTGATGAAGCCCATCCGCAAAACGGCGGGAATGACAACATTCAGATCTGCATCGTCGAGAATGATGTTTGGACCCTTGCCGCCAAGTTCCAGGGTTACGCGCTTGAAGGTATCAGCCGCGTTGCGTAGGATTTCCCGGCCGACCGCGGTGGAGCCGGTGAAAGTCACTTTTGCGATATCAGGATGCCGGCTGAGTTCCGCGCCGACGACATTGCCATAGCCATTGATGATGTTGAACACGCCTTTCGGCAAACCCGCTTCATGAAGGCACTCCGTCAAAATCTGCGTCTGGATCGCGCTCATCTCGCTGGGCTTGATGACGATGCTCGAACCAGCGGCGATGGCGGTTGCGAGCTTCGAGGTGATGAAGCCGATATTGCTGTTCCAGGGCGTGATGGCCGCGGCAACACCAGACGGCTGCATGACCACCCGCGCGCGGCCCATTTGGCGCTCGAATTCGTAGTCCTCCAGGACGGACGCCATGGTGAGAAAGCTCGAAGCAGCATGAGGAATAGCAAAGCGCGTGAAGGTCTGCGGAGCGCCATATTCGAGCGCCATTGCTTCGGTGAGATCGGTAACGTGCGCGGCGACCGCGGCGTTCAAGCGCTTCAGCATATCGATGCGTTCGGCCTTTGACGTGCGTGAGAACGCAGGGAAGGCGCGTTTTGCCGCGGCGATGGCTTCCTGTGCGTCTTCTACGCCGGCAAGCCGGACCGTACCGATCTTCTCTTCAGTGGACGGATTATGAAGATCGCCCGTTTCGGTTCCCTTCGGTGTGACGAACTGACCGTCGATATAGATCTTGTCGATGTTGCGCATGTCTAACTCCTTTCGACTGTCAGGCTTATCTGGCATTTCTCCATTGTCCTGATAAGCTCGCGAAAAGCGCTCAGGCTGATAAGGAGTTACGGACAATGATGCGTGGCTCGCTCGCCGAACTCGAAGCAGTTCTCGCGGTCTCTTCCCGTGGCGGGTTTCGGGCCGCCGCGCGCGAGCTTGGGATCTCGTCGTCTTCGCTCAGCCAGCAGATCGCCGCGCTGGAAGCGCGCATGGGCGTCAGACTATTCAACCGATCGACGCGGAGCGTGGTCCTTTCCGCCGCGGGCGAGCAGTTCGTGGCGAGCGTTGGCCCGGCGCTGGAGGCCATTCGCAACGCCGTTGAGCATGTCGACGAGCATCGTGCGGAAGCCACCGGTACCCTGCGCATCAACACGTCGGTCGGTGCGACCCGAATGATCCTGACGCCGCTGATCCTGGAATACATGCGGAGAAACCCGCAGATGGCGGTGGAGATTGTCACGGAGGGCGCGCTGGTCGATGTCAATGCCAAGGGTTTTGACGTGGGGATCAGGATTCGGGAAGCCGTTCCCCCCGACATGGTCGTCGTTCCGATCGGCGACAGCGTCCGTCCGGCCATCATCGGTTCGGTCGAATATTTCCGGCAGCATGGAAAGCCGCAGGTTCCGGCAGATCTTCAGAACCACGAGTGCATTCGGGCCAGAATGGCGAGCGGCACGCTCTATCGCTGGGAGTTCGAAAAGCGAGGCGAGAGCTTCATGCTCGACGTTCCTGGCAAGCTCACGCTCGATGACAGCGACCTGATGCTCCGGGCGGCCCGCGACGGAGCCGGACTCGCCTATCTGAATGAATGGCAGGTATCAGAGGACGTCGTTGCTGGACGGCTGGAGCAGGTTCTTGCCGACTGGACCCCACCCTATCCGGGGCTCTGCCTCTATTATCCCGGAAGACGAAACATCCCCGCCAAACTGCGGCGGTTCGTCGATCTCATCAAGGACGTTCGGCGCGGCAGCCACGTTGAGAGACCGCCTCAGGACTGAAGAATGTCTCGACAGGACTCCGTAACCCGGAGGTTTGAGCAGGCCTATCCGACTATGCGTTCCGTTACGGAATGAGCTCACCACGCGAAGCGGTTCCAACCACTGTTGCGTGCAGCGTAACGGTGCACTGTCAAACATGAGTATTCAGCCCGCTGATCGCGCGGTCGCCGCCTGCACCTTCGTCCAGAGCTCGCCGTATTGCCGCTTGATCCAGGGATCGTCGACGTGTCGTTCGACACCGGAATAAATCCAGGGCCGTGATTTCCTGACCGTATAGTCGCGGGCCGCCGCAAGCGCGCCCTGGGCGGTGCCGATAAAGACGTTGAGGAGCACGCTTTGCTGCTGCTGGGGCGCCAGAAGTGCGATCGGGTCGCACGGGCGTTCGGTCAGGATCTCGGCATTGTCGATCGAGACATCCTTGTAGAAGACCCTGCCGCTGCCCGTCTGGCGTTGGCCGATGCCGTCCCAGTCGTCGGCGATCGTAATCCCCGCGCGATCGGCCGGAATATAGGCAAAGCTGCGCTGGTTGGTGTCTTCGTCCTCCCAGGCGACCATAAGGTAGTCGGCGACATGCGAACCGGAGGCGAAGGGTCGAAAGCCGTTCAGCACGACGCCACTGGCCGTCTTTCTGCCGAACAGGCTCTTCGAAAAGCTGTTGGTCGTGTTGCCCCAGAACCAGCGTCCATGAGCCGACCGCCGCAAGATTTCCTGCGAACGCGCGTCGCCGGTCGTGGTGGCGTTCATGAGCGGGCTGAAGTGATAGCCGAAGAGGTGACCAAGCGAGCCGTCAACCTTGGAAAATTCACGCAGAACCTTGAGCGCGGTCGAATAGGGCTGCCCCTCACCGCCGAATTCCTTCGGGATCAAAAGATTGACGAGGCCGCTCTCCCGGAGAAGCCTGATCTGCTCGGACGGTCGGCCACCGACCTGGTCGCGTTCGACAGCATCACGAGCGAAGATCTCCGTGAGCTCGGCGGCCTTGGCGAAATAGGGATTGTCTTGATTCGTTTCGAAGAGGGCAGGCGGGTTTGGGATCGGCTCCGGTTGATCCGGCTCGAATATTCCAGGCTTGACGCTCATCGTGCTCCTCTTTCAGTTGTGGAGCCGGGGGAAGCCATGGCGCTCGGCAAGCAGTTCGAGGATGCGGTCAGTCTTGTTGACGAAACGCGTACCATTCCAGTCTTCGGCATCTGCCGGTGCGTTTTCGGCCAGAATGAGTACGGGCAACGACTGGTTATCCTCGCCGACGGCACCAATTACGCTTACGCGCGGTCGGGGAAAGGGGATCCTTTCGACCTCGATCTTGCGCGCGAGGTCGGGGTATGACGCCAAAAGCCCCTCGATGGCGTTGCAATAGGGGCAGACGAAGCTGACGCCCGGTTTCTTGGGATCGGAAAACCCCGGTTCGATGAGATAAAGCTTGTCGTGGCTCATAGGTTTCTCCTTATTCCGCCGCAGCGGCATTGCCCGCGTCAACAAAGCGGTTCGTCGGGCGCTTGAGCCCCAGATTGTCGCGCAGCGTCGAGCCTTCATATTCCGTCCGGAAGAGGCCGCGGCGGCGCAGTTCCGGGACGACGAGTTCGATGAAGTCTGCAAGCCCGCCCGGCATCAGCGGCGCCATGATATTGAAGCCATCGGCTCCATAGTTTTCGAAACGTTCTTCGAGCACATCGGCGATCTGAACCGGAGTTCCGACCACCTGCCAGTGACCGCGGGCGCCGGCGATGCGCAAATAGAGCTGACGGATGGTCAGATTTTCACGTCGCGCAAGATCGAGCACCAGCGCTTGGCGGCTTTTGCCCGCATTGGTCGCCGGGGGGTTGTCGGGTACAGGTCCGTCCAGCGGATAGGCAGATAGATCGACGCCCGACAGCTGCGAGATGAGGTTCAGTCCAACTTCGGGCTGAATGAGTGCTTGCAGCGCTTCGAACTTCTCCTGTGCCTCCGATTCCGTTCTCCCGACGACAGGGAAAATACCGGGCAGGATCTTCAGATCGTCATGCGAGCGCCCGAATTTGCCGAGCCGTCCTTTGACGTCGGCATAAAAGGCAACCGCTTCCTCAAGGGTCATCTGGGCGGCAAAAATGGCTTCTGCCGTGCGGGCCGCCAGTTCCTTGCCGGGCTCGGAGGCACCCGCCTGCACGACGACCGGCCGTCCCTGGGGTGAGCGGGGAATGTTGAGCGGGCCACGCACCTTGAAATGCTTGCCGCTGTGATCGAGCCTGTGGAGCTTGCCGGGATCGAAATAGCGGCCCGACGACTTGTCGCGGATGAAGGTATCGTCCTCGAAACTGTCCCAGAGGCCGAGCACGACATCGGCGAATTCTTCGGCGCGCTCATAACGGTCGGCATGCAGGATCTGCGCATCGTGTCCGAAATTATAGGCTGCGTCGGGATCGGAGGATGTGACAAGGTTCCATCCGGCTCGACCGCCGCTCAATCGGTCGAGGGAGGCGAACTGCCGTGCGAGGTTAAACGGATCGGAAAAACTCGTCGAAGCGGTGGCGATCAAGCCGATATTGCGGGTGACCGAGGAAAGTGCGGAAAGCAATGTGATCGGCTCGAAGGGATAGATGCCACTATGGGCCTTGCGGCTTGCCGCCTCCACGTCCTTCAACCTGGCCGCCACGCCGTCGGCAAAGAAGATTGCATCGAATTTTGCGGCCTCGGCAAGACGGGCGAGTTCGAGATAGTTTTCGAAGTCAATCCCGACCGAGGCCTGCGGATGGCGCCAGGCGGCGACATGGTGGCCGGTGAAGAGCAGGAAGGCGCCGAGCTTGATCTGGTCCTTGCGTCTTGCCATGGAATATCCTTTCAGCGGTAGATGGCCGGCACGGGAAATTCGCCGGTCAGCACGAAAGCGCCGACCGTGCGCTTCTTGTATTCGGCGGGGTTGTGGAGTGTGTGGGTGCGGACATTGCGCCAGAAACGGTCGAAGCCGTTGGCCTGCGTGGCGGAGCGCGCGCCCATGACCTCGAACACCTCACTCGAAACAGCAAGGCCGACCTCGCCAGCATAAAGATTGGCCGTGGCGATATCGATGGCGGCGGCACCTCGATCGGCATGGCTCAAGGATGGTCCTTGGATATAGGCGGCATCAAGGCTGCGAGCAGCCTTGTCGGCAAGTTCGGCTGTCGCAAGCGTACGAATATAAAGCTCGCCATATTGGCGTTTGATCCAGGGGTCGTCGATATGCCGTTCAACGCCGGAATAGATCCATGGTCGGGACGAGCCCACCGTATATTCGCGGCCTTCTTCCAGAATGCCCTGGGCGCTGCCGACGAACACATTGAGAAGCACGCTCTGCTGCAGCAGCGAGGTGAGGGACGTATAAGGCGTCAATGGCACCGAAGGCGCACTGATCATCTCATCATCGTCGATGCGCAGATCATGAAAATGGACGGTCCCGCTGCCGGTCTGTCTTTGTCCGATGCCATCCCAGTCGTCCACAATCACGATGCCCGGACGATCGGCTGGAACCGCAGCGGTCAGGCGTTCACCTGCTGAATTTTCGAATGAGATCTGGATATAGTCGGCGATATGCGAGCCGGAGGAAAAGGGCCGGCTGCCGTTGATTGTCCAGCCGCCTTTAATTCTCTCGCCTGTCGACGTCTTTGACATGGCATTGCCGGAATTGCTCCAAATCCAGTTGCCGGCAGCTGATCCGCTCAGCCACTTCTCTTTTTGAGCATTCGAACCGCGAAAGAGGATAAGGTTCAGCGGCAGATGATGGTAACCGAAGAGATGTGCGAGCGACCCGTCGGTCTTGGCGAATTCCCGCACGATGCGAAGGATCGTCAGCCACGATGCTCCCTGCCCACCATATGCTTTGGCAATTTGCGCGGAGGGTAGGCCACTTTCCTTCAGGATCCTGATCTGCTCGAGAGGTCTTCCTCCTTGCTTGTCGCGATCCACCGCGTCTAGGTGAAATACTGCACGCAACTCGGCAGCTTTTTCCAGGAGCGGATCAAGAACGTCAAAATGGAAAGACATATCGCCTCTGCACATCATCGCCCCAGGCGTTCTGGCGGCGTTTATGTCAGCAAGATTCGATCGATGGTGAACGCGAGTCCAGGCATATGAATTTGGAAGCCGGAAAAGAATTTCTTTCGGCATCTATGACAGGTTCGCTGACAACTCCCTGCCCATTAGGCCAAAATATCGCGGGCGTGGTCGCCGCACTCTTCGTAAATCAAAGGGGCTCCCAGAACTTCTGCGAGCCCCGTCGGCCGCGGCCGTCTGCCACGCTAAGCGCAGAACAGGCATTGCTCCAGGCAGGTGGCGGCAGACGATGAAATACAGGGACACGATTCATCTGGAACGTCGAGAACCATGTGCCACTGTCGGATGGGGCAGGTATCATCGAAGCTGTCGGCGACGGGGTCCAGCGGTTTGCCGTTGGCGACCGCGTGATGAGCAGCTTCTTCACGAACTGGTTCGGGGGGGCGCATCCCACCCCACCGCGAGCAGTACCAGATGGAGCAGGATGGCTGGTTGACGGAACACCTTTTGATCAGCGCGGAAGCTTTGACCTCCGTTCCCGATCATCTGACCTTCGAGGAAGCTTCGACACTGCCATGCGCTGCCCTGACCGCATGGTCGGCGGTACCGGGTGTCGCCCTGGTGATACGGTTCTAACACTGGGGACGGGCGGCGTTTCCATCTCCGCAATCCAGTTCGCAAAGGCGCTCGGCGCGCGCGTCATCGCCACGACGTCGTCCAGCGACAAGTTCGAGAAGCTCCGGCACTCGGTGCGGATGCGCTTATTAACTACCGCGAGAACCCGGACTGGCACCAGCCGGTGCGTGACCTGACGGGTGGCCTGGGTGCCGACCGTATCGTCGAGGTCGGCGGACCGGCAACCATTGCCCAGTCCGTTCGCTCGATCCGCGAAGGCGGCCAGGTCTCGATCGTCGGCGCGCTAGGAATGGAGGGCGAAGCAATCGATATCATGAAGCTGTTCTTCAGCCAAGCTATCTACAAAATCATCAGTGTCGGCAATCGTAACGAGCTGGAGGAGATGAATCGCGCCGTCGCCGCGCACCAGATCCGTCCGGTGATCGAAAGCGTTTTTGCGTTCGAGGATGCCCATTCAGCTTATGACCGCCTTGGGAGCGAAACGTCTTCGGCAAGGTCGTTATTCGCAACTGACGATTTCGCTCACTTTCAAGGAGATTTTGCTATGACCGCTTACGCGATCTTTATTCGGGAGCGCAGTCGGAACGCCGCTGAACTGCAGATTTATGCCGAACTGGTGACGCCACTGCTCGGTGAATCGGGAGCGACCATGCTTGCCGCCTACGGCGCTCTGGATGCCCTCGAGGGCGCCGTTCCCGAAGGTGTCGTCATGGCCAGCTTCCCGACCATGGATGCCGCGCGCGCCTTCTATGACAGCCCCGAATACCAGTCGGGGCGCAGACTATCGCTCCTTCATCATCGACGGGGTCAGCTAGGCCTGCAAGGTTACGGGACTTCAATATGAATTGCCCGCCACATCAGGGGGGCAATTCAGTCGACGAGACACGGTGGTTCCTGAAGAACGTCTGCAGGGCTCGAGCTTTCAGAAGCGGTCGTAGCTGACGCGCCAACCTTCTGCAGCATCGACCGGGGAAATCACCAGCTTGTCACCTGTGACCTCGAACTTGCGCTCAAGTCTCTGACCGATCAGGTCGCGGACCAGAGAGGACTCCACGGTGATCGCGAATATGTTCTTGGCATCGTCGATCTCAACCGGGCCGTAATAGGCCTCGTATCCTTTCGTGGTGTAGGGCGTGTCCGCGGCATTCGCATCTGGATTCATCGCCTGCACCGACAAGGTGCCCCCTTGGGTGAACACGAGCTGGGCTGAATATGGAATGGCCTGAAGATTGCCTGCAGCGCCGACCTCCAGTGCGGTCATGCGCCAGGCGCCGATGATCGGAGACTTTGCATCGCTGGCGAGCGCCGGGGAGGTGAACGCCAGCGTCATTGCTGCAGCCAAGATCTTGAAACGGTTCATCGAAATATTCCTTGTTGGGTGGCCGGAGGTAGAGGATCTGTCAAATCCGTTCGATACGAACGGGATACTCGCCGCGTACCAGCAGCGCGTCGAAACTGTTGTCAAACCGGCCGAGACGGATCAGCCCGTCCCAGCGATAGTCCGCATAGAAAAGAGCCAGGTTGCCCCAGGGCTTGAAGTAGCAGAGGTCGCCGGGCCTCTCGTTGGTGAAGGGGCCGCTCGCTTCCTCGGTAAGTTTGCGAGGTAGGCGAACGATCTTCTCGTTGCCTCCGAAGTCCTCGATCTTGAGGTCAAGCGGAAGCATCGACGCAAGGTCGCGCGCTGAGGGGGTGTCGTAAAGCGTCGCTGTCAGCACCAAGCCATTGAACGTCAATCTGATGCGTACGTCGCTCGGCTCCCGGTTGTTTGGGTCGCGTCCTTGCTGTGCAATGGCGACACGTGGAATTGCCGCGGCAGCCAGCGCGGTGCCCAGGACTTGTCGTCGGCTGATCGGACGAGACATGGCAGTTCCGTCAGACCGGCTGCGCTGTGGGCCGGAAGAGGATTTCATTGATATCGACGTCATCAGGCTCGCTGATGGCGAACGCGACGCTCCGGGCGAATGTACCTGGTCCGATGGCGATCTTGCTGACGAAATCTCTGGTGCCCGTCTGGATATCCTTTTCGCTGATATGATCGAGGAGTTCGGTGCTGACCGCGCCGGGTGAGATGATCGTCGTCCGGACGTTGTAGGGCTTCACCTCCTTGCGCAGGCCCTCGGATAAGGCGCGGACGGCATGTTTTGTGGCGCAATAGACCGTCGCACCCGGATCGACGACATGGCCGTAAACAGAGGAGACATTGATGATGTGTCCTGACTTCCGGCCCTTCATGTGAGGGAGGGCCGCAGCGATACCATAGAGCACGCCCTTGATGTTGACGTCGATCATGCGGTCCCATTCGTCGATTTTCAAACGCTCAAGCGGCGCAAGCGGCATGATGCCGGCGTTGTTGAGCAGGACGTCAATCCGTCCGAACCGTTCGACAGCGGTATCGACGAGTGTCTTAACCTGATCCCGGTCGGTCACGTCGGTCTCTACCGCGACGACCTCGGAGCCCGTCGCAATAAGCTCTGCAGCCAAAGCCTTGATACGGTCGACCCGCCGCGCTCCGATAACCACGGTCGCGCCGCGCTCGGCGAGATGGCGTGCGGTTGCCTCGCCGAGGCCGCTGCTGGCCCCGGTGATGACGACGACCTTGTCTTCGATTCCATGTGACATAACGGTCTCCAGTCTTCGAGTGTGAGAAGTCAGTTGCGAGGCCGGGCGAGGGCGGCCAGAACCGCCGACCCGACGAGCAGGATTGCGGAGAGGACAAAGGCGCTCCACCATCCGGCGGTATCGAACAGGACGCCGCCTGCGGACGCGCCGCCTGCTATGGCGAGCTGGATCAGGGCGACCTGCAGGCCGCCGCCGGCTTCGAGATCGTCCGGGATGATACGTGCCATCCAGGTGTTCCAGGCGCCAGGCACCGGTGTTGACACGATACCCCAGAGAACAAGCAGGGCTGCCGTCAGCCACTGGAATGGTCCGGCTGCAATCAGGAGGAGGGCGATGACGGCAAGGACGACGGGCATGCCGACAAGAGCGACACCGAGATGTCGACGGAGCACAAACCCGATCGCGAACAGTCCGGCCAGTCCGCCCGCACCCAGGCCGAGCAGAACCATGGACAGTGTGTTGATATCGAGCCGGGTCACATGATCGAGGAACGGCCTCAGGTAGATCGAGAGCGAATTCATGCCGATGAACGTCAGCGCAGTCGCCGCCATGCCGATCGCGAAGGTGCGGTTGCGGAGCAATCCGAACATTGTCCCAACGGATGCAGCTTTGGCAGATGGCATGTTCGGCAGGGCAGCCTTTTGCCATACCAGCGCCGCGAGGCCGATAGGGACAGTGACGAGAAACGTATTGCGCCACCCAATGAGGCTGCCGAGAAAACTGCCCAACGGTGCGGCGGCAACGATTGCCATTGCCGTTCCGCCCTGAAGCAGCGCAATCGCCCTGGGAAGATCGGGCCCGGATGCGAGACGCGCAAGAATGGCGGTCGACAGTGACCAGAAGCCGCCGATCGCCATCCCCACCATGGCTCTCCCTGCCAGGAAGGTGAGGTAGCTTGGGGCAAGGGCGACCGTGAGGCTGGAGAGCGTCAGGATGGACGTGTAGAAAAGGACGACCGTTTTCCGGTCCAGTTGGCCCAGAACCCTGTTTCCGAACAGGCTGGTCACGACTGCAAAGAAGCCCGAGACCGCGATTGCCAGTCCTGCCTGACCTTCCGTGATCGACAAGTCCTGCGCAATCGGCGTCAGAAGGCTGACAGGCATGAATTCCAGGCTCACCAGAAGGAATGTCAGGAGCGACAGGCAGGTGACGGCGCTCCAGGGCGTCCTCTGGTGCAGGCCCTTAAATCCATCTTCTACGGTCAGTTCGGTCATATCGTACTCGCTCTCGTTGCGAGACTAGATAACGGTGTTGAAGTCGTGTCACTAGACGGCATAAACTGCATGTCGTGATGAGAGAGATTCAACAATGCGTCGAGATGAATTTTCCGAGATGCGGGCCTTTCTTGAGGTGGCGAGAGAACGCAGCTTTACGCGCGCGGCAGTCAAGCTTGGGGTGACGCGATCTGCGCTTAGTCACACCATCCGAGCGCTGGAGGAGAGGCTCGGTGTGCGTCTGCTGGCGCGCACGACCCGCGATGTCGCACCGACCGCCATGGGGCAGAGGCTGGTGCAGAGTATCGAGCATCATTTCGAGGGGATCAATGCCGAGGTTGCAGCGCTGAAGGCGCTCAGTGACAAGCCTTCTGGCCATGTCCGGATCGTCTGTCCCGATGATGCCATCGATTTGGTGTTTCGAAAAAAGCTGAAGACGTTCCTGCGCGAATACGCGGACATTCAGGTTGAACTCATCGTCGACAACGGGTTCACCAATATCGTTGAGCGCCAGTTCGACGCCGGGGTACGGCTGGGCGAGGCGATCGCCCGAGACATGGTCGCGGTCCGTATTGGTCCTGATGTCAGCTATTCCGTGGTTGGGTCGCCAGAATATTTCGATCGATATTCGGTGCCGGAGAGCCCTCAGGATCTCACGGCCCACAATTGCGTCAACCTGCGGCTTCCTACATCGGGTGGCCTCTACGCCTGGGAATTCCAGCAGGACGGGCGTGAGTTCAGCGTCCGTGTCGATGGCCAGCTGGTTTATAGCAATATTGGCTCAGCAATCGATGCCGCTCTTGACGGAATGGGTATTGCTTACGCACCGACCGATCTCATTCGCGGATATGTCGACGAGGGCCGTTTGCGAGAGGTCATCAAGGACTGGTGCCCGACCTTCCAAGGCTACCATCTCTATTACCCCAACAAACGAAATCACTCCCCGGCATTCTCGACATTTGTAGATGCATTCAGGTTTCGCCTTGGCACGGGCTTTTAAAAAAATCGTGCTCCGGTGCGCTCGCAGCAAAAGCGTTTTGAGACGGTAAGTTATGTATTGGTGGAACGTCGGTTCGTATCTGTTCTAGGCGAAAGGTTAAAGGCCTCGCTTTGAGGGCTAACAGTCATAGAAGCCATAGTTGCAGGTGCCTCAGTCCGGCATGGTTTACGCACCATCGCTACGGGACCCTCAAATCCAGCGTTAGCAGGATAGAAAGTGATGAAGGCGACGCGATCATCCTGATCTACCTGTTCCAAAGCATAAGATGAGGGTCACCTTAGTTGCCCTTCGGTTCAACAGAAACGGTCGCCGTCCTCCCCGCAATAAGCGTGGCAGACTTCGAGACATCATCGATCTCGATCCGCACTGGAATTCTCTGGGCCAGACGGACCCAGGAGAATGTCGGAGCCACGCTTGCAAGCGAGCCCGCAGAATCGCTTCGCTCCCGGTCTTCAATTCCGGCGGCGATACCGGCGACGCGTCCGGTAATTGATTGCGGCTCTCCCATGAGGTTGATCTTCACGCGATCGCCGACGTGGATCCGTGGCAGTTTTGTTTCCTCAAAATACGCGGCGACGTAGATCGCGTTCCGTTCTACCAGCACTCCAACTGCATTTCCGGCGGAAACATAGTTGCCGGCACGTAGAGCGAAGTTCGTAATTTTACCCGAGGTGGGGGCCCTCACGATTGTCCGGTCAAGGTTCAGCTTCGCCAGATCAAGAGCGACGAGCGCCGATTGATGCGCGGCGTCTGCCTGGTGCATCTGGCTTTCTGCATGTTGCCGCTCTTTTAAGCTTGCCGCTTCTCTGGAGGCGAGCAACTGATATCGTTCGAAGTCGATCCTGGTTAGCTCCGCCGCAGCCTTCGTACTTTGCGCCTGAGCCTCGGCCTCGCGCAACGCAAGTTCAAAGCGGTCTTTTTCGATCCGAAACAGCGGCATTCCCTTCTCCACCTTGGCATTGTCCGTAACCATGATCTCTGTGACGGGGCCGGAAATATCCGGTGCCAGTCGGACAATATCTGCGCGCACATGAGCATCCCGTGTCCACGGCGCCTCCATATAGAAAGCCCACAAGTGCCAGCTTAAAACCGCCGCACAGCCCGTCATGGATAAGGTCAAAAGGGTCTTGCCCAAGGTGATCGTAAGGTTCTTCATGTCCGCAACCAGTTAAGAATGGTGGTAAGTCCGCCAAGGAGGGTGATGTAGAGTGCGAGATTGAACAGGGAGCGATGCCACACTGCCTGATAAAGCCCGAGCTTTGCGAAAACCGATGTGAGGATGCGGAAGAGACCGTACGCGCACAGTGCGATTGCCGAAAACGATGGCAGGAAAACCCCATAGAGGTCGAATTGTCCTGTCATGCGGCATTCCTCTCTGAGGGCGTTGTCAAAACCGGGGGATCCGCCTGAGGGGCGAGGCACACACGAAGGGCGGCCGCGTGCACCAGCAGTTCGGTGTCGGCATCTGTTGCCGCCAGGTCAGCAGCGGAAAGGATGAGGTCGTCCAGCAGTCCGATCACATGTGCCACGGCGCCGTCACGCTTCGGGGGCGCAAGCCGATACAAGACCTGAAACCCGCAGAAGATTGCTTCAGCCATGACGCCAATAGGTCTTGACGCTTCATCCCTGCGCTCCTGCAAAGCTATCAGGTGAAGCCCTGCCCGCAAGTCCCTTATCAGGTCGGCATAGGAGACGTCGGAGCGAAGAGGGAGTTTCGCCATCCTGGCGCCGAACAGGCCTGCAACATCGATGACGCGATTTCGCGTGACATGCGCTTCGGTGTGCTGGCCAGCCGCGATCCCGAGGACACGCCTCCGGGCCACGGACAAAAGCCTTTTGGCATTCGTCTCAGCCGTCACAGATCGGAAGATTCCACATACAACGGTCGACCAGATCATCGCAACAACGGTCGCGGCACCTGAGTTTGCAAACGTCATGAAGTCGCTGCTCTGGTGTGCCTGGAGTGTGAGAAGAAGCGGAAAATTTATGCAGAGCCCCATGCCGACGATCGCGAGCGAAGGCACGGCAAGGCATATCCCTGCAGGGATCAAGAACAGGCCAAGCGCGGCGACAAGAGGCGCAAAACCGTCGATCATCGGAAGGATCGCGAAGCCATAGACGAACGCCGCGATGACGGAGCCGATCGTCACGTCGACGAACTTGCGCATGGCTGGCACCGGATCGTCCATGGTCGCAAGAAGGCAGCACAAGACGCCCGAGATCTGCGCAAATGTCATCCCGTCGGTCCAGCCGCTTGCAATCCAGAAGAACATGGAGGTTGCCAGGCAGATTGCGACCGTCAGCGCCGATAGCGATGCCATGCCGATGTCACGATGCGGTGCGGGAATATGATCAGGAGACGAAATGCCGCGAGCGGCTCTTACTGCGTTTTCTTTCTTCAATGCCTCCCGAAGGGAGTGACACGCGCGAGAAACCTCAACAACATCCCGCAGGTTCCGCGCAACATTGGCAAGAAGCAGACTTTCCCATGACCGTGGCGATTCGAAAGAGGCAGGCGCATCAGTTTTGGTCGTTAAATTCCCGGAGGCGCTTGTTGAAGACGATCCGAGCGCCGCGATCGCCGACATGACCTGCTGCGCGCTGGAGGTGTTAAGCCTGGCGAGTGCTCGTCTAAGATCTTCCAGTTCGCTCAACAAAGGAAGGAAGGATACCATCTGGTGCTGTAGCGATCTTACCAGCGAAACGGCATGTCGATATCTCGATCCGTCATATTGAAGGTGGGTCGTGAACGACCGCAGGTCGGCCGCGTCCGCCGCCAAGGCATATCGTTCCGCTCTGCTTTGGGCTTCATCCTGCTCGGCAGTTGCTGTTGCCGCAAGGAGCGCTTGCGCCCTTGCCATCCAGGCATCAATCCGCCCCAGCAGGGTTGTTCCGACATAAACTGGAAGAACGACGTGGCTGACGATCGAAGCGCACAGGATCGCAAGGCCGATCTCCTCGACGCGGGCGACGACCGTGTCGAACGTATTCACCGGCGCCGTGACCAGTGGCAACCCTGCAAGAAGCACGGTGTAGCCGGCCAAGAGTGAAACATAGCTGCGTGGCGTGCGATCGAGAAGGCTGATGAACGTGCATCCCGACACCCAGGCGATGATCGCTACTGAAAGCAGGATCGGTTCGTTCACGAGGTTCGGAACCAGAATAATTGTCGCGGTTCCACCGATCAGCGTCCCCAGCAGTCGGTGAACCGATTTCGAAGAGATCGCGCCGGACAGCGGATGAGCAACAATGTAAACGGTGGCGACGGCCCAAAATGGCCGTGGCAAGTCGAACCTGATGGCGATGAAATAGGCGAGCATGGCCGCCAGGAATGTCTTCAACGAAAAGAGCACGTTCCCGGTGGTGACAACTGGTCGAGCGCTCATGAGTCCTCTCCGGACGAGTGATTCCTTCGCGAAGCGCCTTGCTCATTCGCGGTGTCGGTGAGGCCATAGAGTTCGGCCGAGACGTAGCAGAAGAACGTAGCCGCGATGCAGGCATGCATACAGGCTTCAACTGGGTCTGCGCACGAAACAGATGGTGCGGTCCGGGGCCGGTGAGCAAAGAACCGACGCACCCTTGCCAGCAGGACTTTCGTCGTCCTGAGCGTACCTGAGACCAGGCCGAACCGGATGTGCGGATCGAGTGACGGCAGGGTTCCGTCGCCACGATCGCGCTTCTGAGGCAGGCGGAATTCCGTCTGGACTAGATCAGACCACCAACGGGAGGACGGTTCGTGTAGTGCCATCGACATTCTCCGAATTCTTTCGAAGGACACTATCGACAAGGCACCAAGAGGGATTTAGAGATATCATCTGATGATAACGAAATTCCACCAAAATCCGTTGTCCCTTTCAGGCGCCCTTCTTGAGGAGGATCCTGAGCAATCGCGCCTTCGAGCGCATGCGGTGAGGATCGACGTCTCGCAAAACGAACGCGAGGCGCCAGAGCACCGGCATAGAAAAGGGCAGCTGGTCATGGCGTCGCGGGGCGGCGTGACATCTCGTGTTCCGAGCGGCATATGGATGGTCCCGCCCCAGTGCGGTGTGTGGGTTCCTGGCGGCATGCCGCACAGCAACGTGGCGACCGCGAACGCGCGATTGTTTTTTCTGTTCATCGAGCCGAATGCCGCCGATCTCCCGAATCGATGCTGTACTTTTTCGCTGTCACCGCTCGTCAGAGAGCTCATCATGGAGATGGCTACCCAATCCGAGGTCGCAGCTGCTTGTGGGGAAACGATGACAACGCTGCTTCTGTCGGCCTTGTCGCGGATGCCGATAGAGGACCTCCATCTACCTCTAACTGCCGAGGCGAGATTGGATCGTATCGCGTCTGCCTTGGTGAAGGACCCGTCTGACCGAAGCACCATGGCGCAATGGGCCCAGCGTGTAGCAATGAGCGAAAACTCCCTCGCCCGTCTCGTTCAACAGGAAACCGGCTTGACCTTTGGTCGTTGGCGGCAGCAGCTGCAATTGATCACTGCAATCCGAAGCCTTGCGGCCGGGTCGACGGTACAGCAGGTTTCGGGGGACCTCGGGTATGAATCCGTTTCCGCGTTCATTACGATGTTCAAGAAAGCACTTGGTACGTCGCCGGCGCAATATTTGCGAAAGTTCGAGCGCTGAACGTGCGTGAGTGCATCGAAAGAAGCAACTGATTTTAGAGGAAAAGCATGTTCACTCACATCATGATCGGCAGCAATGACCTAGAGCGTTCCAGACGCTTTTACGACGCCACATTCGCTGCCTTGGGAGGCAAGCCCGGCGAGATGGATGCGAGAGGCCGCCTTATCTACATCCATGATGGGGGTCGGCTCATGATCACAACACCGATCGATGGCAAACCGGCGACCGCAGCCAATGGTGGGACGATCGGTATCGCCGCGGCCAGCCGCGACCATGTTCTCGCATGGCACGACGCGGGCACCGCCCACGGTGGCACGGCGATTGAGAGCCCGCCGGCGGAGCGGCCGAACGGAGCCTTTGTGGCATATCTTCGCGACCCCGATGGAAACAAGCTGAGCGCGCGGTCTCATTCAACGAAATGAAATAGGCACGCCGAAAAAATGATGAGCAGCCTGCGAAGCGAACTACGTGCCCGCGCCACAAAAGAAATTTGCCATACGGAAAGTGAGCAAGAACAAGCTCGCCGGTAACATCCTCTCAAGGGTTGGAAGTTATAGTGGGCAGTCGCAAACACCGTCAAACTGCGCGCCAGGCCCCCTTGAGAGAGGCTGCCCTTTTCACCTCAAACTACTCCACCCGGGTCGGTGATTTCGCGCGTGAACGCCTTGATGTCTAAATCGAAGCCCGTTCAACGGCGGAGACCATTTCTAGAGTTTCAGGATGCGTGAAAAACGTAAGCGGGTGCAACCTTACGGAATGAGGCCGCCGGCGCGAGAGGTCCCGATGATCTACCGGTCGTTTTACGACAATCACAGACCAGACCTACCTTTTCCTTGGCCCCAACCCCTCGGGGTCAAGCACCATGGGCAACGAGTTCATCTTGATCGACGCAAATACCAGCGAGCCGTTGGATGGCTCTATGGCGAGCGGCTATCCAGTTGCCCTACAATTCCAAGCACTGTGCCCGGCTCGGACACGCTGATCTTGCGGTACCGATATTTTTGATGCGGTGAGCCTGGACGGCATCGGGCGCACGGTGCGGGTTGTTGAACTCAAGGCAGTCCTAAACACCTGACGAGATCAACGTCGCCCACGAGCGGCCGAGGCCTGCAACGCAGCGCATGGCGAAAGAATAGTTGCCGTGGCGGAAGCGCAGCGCTGTGGTTGACGACTGAGATTGCGCAGCGGGCGTCGCGTAGCTATTCGTTCTACCGCGTCTCCCCCCTTTTTCTGTAGCCAAAATTTTATTCGCCCATCTTCTTATGCGCTCTAACTGTTGGTTAGAGCTGCCACAGTTGGTCGGCATTCGCAAACAAGCATGTTGGAGTCGTCATGCAATATCGCCATTTAGGAAAGTCTGGATTGAAGGTCAGCGAGTTTTCATTCGGTTCCTGGGTCACCTTCGGAAAACAGGTCGATGGGGGAAGCGCCGTCGAGTTGATGAAATTCGCCTACGACAACGGAGTGAATTTCTTCGACAATGCCGAGGGCTATGAGAAAGGCAATTCCGAGGTGGTCATGGGCGAGGCACTCAGCAGCCTTGGCTGGAGCCGTGATAGCTACATTGTGTCAAGCAAGGTTTTCTGGGGCGGCGAGAAGCCAACTCAACGAGGGCTATCTCGCAAGCATGTAACCGATGCCGCTCACGCCGCGCTGAAGCGGCTGCAGGTTGAATACCTAGACCTTTATTTCTGCCACCGCCCGGATATTGACACTCCCATTGAGGAGACCGTCCGTGCGATGAACGACCTGATCGCCCAGGGGAAGATCCTCTATTGGGGCACTTCGGAATGGTCCGCCCAACAGCTGACGGAAGCCTACGCCGTCGCGAAGGATTTGCGCCTAGCGCCGCCGACGATGGAACAGCCTCAGTACAACATCTTCGAGCGACAGAAGGTGGAGTCCGAATACCTGCCGCTCTACGACCTCATGGGCCTTGGGACCACGATCTGGTCGCCACTCGCCTCAGGGATGCTGACCGGCAAGTACAACGACGGAATTCCGGCCGATAGCCGTATGAACCTGCCCGGCTACGAGTGGCTGAAAGAGCGGCTTAACAGCGATGCGGGCAAAACACAGGTAGAGCAGGTCCGTCAGCTGTCTAAGCTTGCCAGTGAGCTTGGGATGTCGATGACTCATTTTGCGCTGGCATGGTGCCTGGCGTGCAAGCATGTTTCGACGGTCATCCTTGGAGCATCGCGACTTTCGCAGCTTCAGGACAATCTCTCAGCGCTCGATCAAAGGTCGAGGCTCACGCCAGATGTTCTTGAGCGCGTCGATCAGATTGTTGGGAACAAGCCTGAGGAGCCACGGCGCTTCTGATTCCTGAGATGGGATTGCGACATCGGCGGTCCTATCGTTTGATCCGACAGGACGCCGCAGATGGCTTCTTGCAAGCCACCAGTTCAAGGTGGAACCTTTCCCGCACGCAAGCCTTCCGTCAGCAACGTGTTTTGCTGGAGTGATGCTTTGATCAACGACCTTTGGTACAAGAACGCCGTCGTGTATTGCCTCTCGGTTGAAACTTTCATGGATTCCAACGGCGACGGCGTCGGGGATTTCCAAGGCCTGCAGCGACGGCTCGACTATTTGGCCGGGCTCGGAGTGACAGCGGTGTGGCTGATGCCCTTCCAGACATCTCCCGGACGGGATGACGGCTATGATGTCTCCGACTATTACAACGTCGATCCGCGGTACGGTACTCTCGGTGATTTCGTCGAGTTTACGCATGGCGCCAAGCAACGAGGGATACGGGTGTTGATCGACCTTGTAGTCAATCACACATCCAACCAGCACCCGTGGTTCAAGGACGCCCGCTCGAACCCAAACTCTCGATACCGCGACTGGTACGTATGGTCTAAAACCAAACCGGCGAACGCCGAAGAGGGGGTGGTTTTCCCAGGAGTTCAGAAATCCACCTGGACCCGTGACAAGCAGTCAGGGGAATATTACTTCCACCGTTTCTATGACTTCCAACCTGACCTCAATACTGCGAATCCCCTTGTGCAGGCTGAAATCCTGAAGATCATGGGCTTTTGGATCCAGCTTGGCGTTTCGGGCTTCAGGATGGACGCAGTGCCATTCGTCATCGCCGAGAAGGGTGCCGACGTAACCAAGCCGAAGGAGCAGTTCGACATGCTGCGTACCTTCCGCGAGTTTCTTCAGTGGAGGAAGGGCGACAGCATCATCTTGGCCGAAGCCAACGTGGTTCCTAAAGAGAATCTCGAATACTTCGGTGATGATGGCGACCGCATGCAGATGATGTTCAATTTCCACGTCAATCAAGCATTGTTCTATGCGATGGCGAGCGCGGACACCCGACCGCTCGCGAAGGCCATGCGCGATACTGAGCAACGCCCAGAAACAGGGCAATGGGGTGTTTTTCTTCGAAACCATGATGAACTGGATCTTGGACGCCTGACCGAGAGCCAAAGACAGACGGTTTTCTCTGCCTTCGGCCCGGACAAGAACATGCAGCTCTATGATCGCGGCATCCGGCGGCGCTTGGCACCCATGCTGGGGGGAGACATCCGGCGCCTGAAGCTTGCTTACAGCTTGATGTACTCGTTGCCGGGAACGCCAGTCTTGCGATATGGCGACGAAATTGGGATGGGCGATGACCTGTCCCTGCCGGAACGCAATTGTGCGCGAACGCCCATGCAGTGGTCAGACGAACCGCAAGGCGGCTTCACGAAGAGCGAAAAGCCGGTTCTTCCGGTAATATCGGAGGGACCGTACGGCTTCGACCAGGTCAACGTCGCGTTTCAGCGCCGGGACGTGGACTCGATGCTAAACTGGACTGAGCGGATGATCCGGGCACGTAAGGAGGCACCTGAGATCGGCTGGGGCGGCTTCGAGGTGATTGACTGCGGTGACCCGGGCGTTCTCATAATGCGCTACGAGTGGCGAAAGAACGTGGTGACCATCATCCACAGCTTTCACGATAAGCCAGTGGAAGTCTCGTTTGCGTTAAAAGATGATGGAGACGCAGGCGTGCTGATCGACATTTTAGATGGCCACGACAGCCGTGCCAAAGACGGGAAACACGACATGGTTCTCGAACCCTATGGCTTCCGTTGGTACCGGGCAGGGGGCTTGGACTATCTGCTGAAGCGAAGCGAGGTCTGACGACAATTTTTGCCATCGATAGCCATTATTTGCCATGTCGGACCCCCGCAGAGTATGTCTCTGCACCGCCTAACTTGAGATGGAGGAGCCCAGTTTTTCTGTACTGGACGGCACCCGGTGGTTTTTTCGGATCAGCCGTATCCAGACGAGCCGGGCCCCGATGTGAATTTTTCGGAGGGTGCCGTCGTTGAGGTACGGGTAAACCGCTACGAGAGAAGTAGGGGCCGCCCGTGCTGTATTCATCAGCCACTACGGCGCGGTTTGCCAGGGGTGCCTAATAGACTTTGGCTTCGATATGTTGATCGAGGGAGGGACTTCATGCACGTGCATCACTTACTCCCACTGAAGCATATCAAGAAGGCCTACAAGGTCGATCCGAGCACGCACCTTGGGCCGGTATGCCCCAACTGCCATGCCATGATACACCGGCGCGAACCGATGGAACCCGTGGCTAAGCACCACCGGCCAGCCTCCGAGCGAACCATGCTCAAAATATGCGATTTCAAGTCTGTCGGTTTTGGCAGTGCGCATCAATCCCTCCGTTCAGCTGTCACCGGGCACATTGGGCAATGGACCAGGCACAAGACTTTGCTCCCAGCACGGATCATCGTCAAAACCGTCGCGTCATGTCGTTCAGCTCTTCGGGGAACGGTGTGGAGGGACAGAGCGCCCCAGGGGCGCCCTGTCTTATCGATCACAAGCCCGTGCGACGATAACGCAGGCGCTCTTGTTCCACCTGGTCTGCATCATAGGGGTCGAGCGTATCGTCGAATCGCGTCCAACCCTGCTCTTCGTAGGCAGCCCGGCGTGTAGTCGGATCGACCCAGTTCGAGCGCTTGAGGATTGCCTCGGCTTCCGGAGCCAATGCGTCGTCAACCTTGGCGGTGACGAGCGTCCCGCCGCGGCGAACGCCTTCGGCGAAGACGTGGGCATCGCGTTCGGAGACGCCAGAGCTCGTCATCGCTCCGATGATGCCGCCGGTCGCACCGCCCGCAACGGCCCCAGCCGCGGCACCTGCCGCTGTCGCAGCCAGCCAGCCGGCAGCCACGACGGGACCGACGCCCGGGATCGCCATCAGACCGAGGCCGGTCAAAAGACCGCCCGCACCACCGACGACCGCGCCAATGCCGGCGCCTGTCCCGGCGCCTTCGGCCGCGTTGGAATCGCCATGACGCTTGTCGGCGTTGTTGGAGACGATGCTGATATCGTCAGAGCGCACGCCAGCGGATTCGAGCGCGCTGACCGCGGCGCTGGCATCGCTGTAGTCGTCATACAGTCCGGTTACAGTTCTCATTGTGATCTCCTTGGGTTACTTGGCGACGACGTTGCCCTGGTAGTCGAGGGCGATCGACACGGCTTTACCGTCCTTCATACCCGCAGCGTTCCAGATGCCTTTGTCGTCCTTCTTCAGGTCCTTGACGTCGGTATAGCCAGCCTTCTCGATACGGTCTTTGGCCTGGGCTTCAGTGAAGCTATTGGCGCCCTCGACCGGCGCGGTCGGGTTCTTCGTGTCGGGGGTGGCAACCGCCGGTGTATCGCCATTGCTGTTGGCAGCGGGAGCGGTCTGGGCGAAGGCCGAAACCGACGAGGCGCATACGAGCGCGGTGGCAAAAATGACGTTTTTCATGGTATTTCCTCTCGTGTTCGGATCTTCGTGAACGGATCCGCTACGATAACCCCGCTGCGAGCTGATGGTTCCGGTACGGTCCTGCGGTTATCCAGGAATATCTCATCTTTTCAATTATTTGTCTTCTGAGCGGCTGGCTATGACAAGGGTATGCGGCCGGCGGTGCATACAACGCTGCACGCATCGTCGGCTTCTATGCATCGCGCCAATTTCGAATAGGTTCGACCAGGCGCCTTCAGCCAGGTAGGAGGCACTTCCAGACGAATGCTGCTCGTGTCGGATTATACTGAGATCAACGGCGAAAGGACGCGGCTAAGGCCGCGTCACGATCTTTGGTCAGTTGATGACCTGGATGACTTTCCGCGATGAAGGTTCGACGATAACCCGTTCGTCATTGACGATCGCGTAGGAGTATTTCGGGTTCTCGGGAACAGGCGTAACCACGACCGTTTGGGGGAGCGGTTGGCCAACGACGACCTTCTCCTTGACGACAACTTTTGCCGAAGGCGCGGGCGCTTCGCGAACGTAGGTAACTACCTTTTCCGGCGGCGGATCGATCGCGGTGCCGACCACGGCACCAGCCACACCACCAACCGCCGCACCGACCGGGCCGCCGACAATCGCGCCGGTTACTGCGCCACCAGCTGCGCCGTTCACAGTAGAAGACTGCGCGAACGCCACGCCCGCCAGAAGAGCAACTGCTGCTGCCGTGCTGACGATGACTTTAGTGTTCATTTTATCCTCCTTGGTTCTTTGCACGATCCTTTGATCGTTGGCAATGAACGACGGCGCTGGCGTGCGGTTCCGAACCCCGGGCCTCAGTCCCAGATCACCTGCGACCATGGTCCAAGTAACCAGTGCTACTTGTTTTGAGCCTTTTATGGCAGCTGAGGCCAAGGAACTGATCGTTCCACTTCGTGTGTCAGGCTAGGAACGCGGACTATACGGTGGAGCGATCTTATTCAGAGGAAGGGGAACGCATAGCCTGAGATGGCCCGCGCAGATATTATGGCGTATCAAACTGGACCTATTCGAAGGGTACTCAAAACGACGACCGACGCGACAACGATGGATTACAACCCGAACGGCGTCCCTATTAAAGAATCCCATTTAGTCCCGTCAATCGTTGCTTCGGCGCTGTTCGCCGCGTTTCCAGTCGGTACCGTAGCGATAGATGATGTCGTAGCTGCTCGTCAGAAGGATATGAAGGAAATCGCGGCATCTGCGAAGGCAATCGCAGAGATGTTCAAGTCTCCGGAGACGTATTCCGCCCCTCGCTTCAAAAACGCGGCCCTCGGAATAAGCTCATGAGCAGGCGACGCCCTTGCCGATCATTTTTCAAAGCTGGCCGTTGCCGATGGATCGAAGGCTACCGAGGCAATCCAAACTGATCACGACAGGTTCGCGGCGCTCGCGCAGGACCTGAAGACATACGCGGACGTACTCGTCTTATTTGCCGAGCTTAATCCGGACAAGATGGCAGACGGCATGCGGATGAAGCCCGGGGACCCAATGGGTGGCGGTCCGCTGGGAACCCGCACCATGAACAAAGTATCCCTTTCAGAGATGGCAGCCGAGCATGCGTTTCACCTCATGCTCCAAACCTGCACCGCCTGTCATACCCGATTTCGCGAAGGAATAGTCACGGCTACGCGTGACGTCGTTTTTTGCAGCGATGAGCGTGAGGCCAGGCAATAAGATAGGGAGCTGGTCCGGCGCGATGACCGGCCGGACCGTGATCCCGATGTCAGAGGTGCCTGAGGGTGCCATCGGCCTTACCATCCTCGATGTCTCCACAAGTGAATGCGCTGGTCGCTTACTCATCCCTTTTAAGTCTCTGTCTGACGCGAAAACTCGATGTCGTCATGGATTTACGTGGGACGCCCGGGATGATCTCAGACAATGGCACTGACCTGACCTGGGACGAAGGCAATGAGCAGCGAGAGCGAGGGCCATTCATCGTGAATTCAGCTTTCAGAGCATAACGTTAGATGAACTGATCGTACGGGTGGAGTTTCACCCAGCCATGGAGCTGAGCTATGTTGAAGAAAACAGTTCTTCTCGACTTAGCGGTCGCTGCGGTCGCGACCCCTCTGTCACCGACAGTCAACGCCGCCGATGCCCAGGAATATTACGGCGGGGGTTGGCGGGATCATCGCGGTTGGGATGATCGAGGATGGGATGGTCCTCGACCAGATTGGCGGCGGCACCATCACCATCACGATTACGGCGGCGCGATCGCCGGCGGGCTGGCGGCAGGGCTAATCGGCGGTATTGTTGCCGGCTCAATCGACAACGGCGGACCGCGCTACTACGCTCGCCAGTGCTGGTATGAGCGTCGGACTGTTCAAGACCAGTATGATGATGGATATCACTTGGAGAGAGTGCGCGTCTGCAATTGAACGGTCGTTTCACCGCACCACCTCCGGGAAGGTGTACACGGGCCCGGTGGAATAACCGAGGCCTGCTGGGCACGACAAGTACGACGTTAAGCAATTGCCCCCGGGACATATTCATGCCCGATCTCCAGATCGTCGTCATCAAGTTCGTCGTTTAATGCCGAACAGCTAGACGGGACGCCAACTGGACCAGCAGAGCTATCGTCCTTGCGCAAGAGCCCCGCCCTGCTGTCGTTTGGCAGTTAACCGTGAGATTGCGGCTGTTGTTTTTCCCGTTTGGCACTTAATTGAGTCTTCCTCAATTTGTGTGGTTAACAAATCGTTAGTGGTCACGGCGCTATGGGCGGGGCATGCGAACGAGATCGAAATGGTCGCCCGGTCCGGGCATTAAAGTGCAGAGCGTCGTATTTAGCGACGACGGTGATTGGGTTGTGTCTGCTTGCGGGCCATCCTCTGGCACATGCCCAGATTGCCAAAACCAAAGCAGAAGTCGGCATGGCTGGTCGTACCGCAATCTTCAGGACCTGCCGGTCCAAGGCAAGGAAGT
>Ga0209758_1000393_pt1 | contig 75577 bp, 58 predicted proteins | sample AraplaMF_Col_mMF_FD_184258 | JGI IMG/M metagenome (GOLD analysis project Ga0209758, IMG submission 184258) | Arabidopsis root microbial communities from the University of North Carolina, USA - plate scrape MF_Col_mMF (SPAdes) (version 2) | ecosystem: Host-associated > Plants > Roots > Endosphere... | reverse complement strand
ACCAGGTAGTCGACGGCGTTGGCTTCGAAAGCGCGCACCGCGTACTGCTCGTAGGCGGTAACGAACACCGTGGCCGGCAGCTCTTCCTCGCCCAGCGCCGCGGCGACATCGATGCCGGTCATCTCCGGCATCTGGATATCCAGGAACACCAGGTCCGGCCGCAGCCGGCGGATCGCTTCCAGCGCGCTGGCGCCGTCGCCGAATTCGCCGGCGATGACGATCTCCGCCTCCTTGCGCAGCAGGCGCGCGATGCTGTGCCGCGCGATCGGCTCGTCGTCCACGATCAGCGCGCGGATGCTCATGCGGCCGCGCCGAGCGCGCGGAACGGCAGGCGCAGGCGGCAGGTTACGCCCCGCGGCGACAGCGCATCGATGTAGACCGAGGCGGCGTCGCCGTACAGCTCCTTCAGGCGCAGGCGCGTATTGGACAGGCCGATGCCGCGGGTGAACGCCTCGTCCGGCGTCACTTCCAGCGTGCCATTGCGGTTGCGCACTTCCAGGTAGAGGTGGTCGGTGTCGCGATGCGCGAACACCTCCACCGTGTCGCTGCCGGCATGCCGGCCGACGCCGTGATGGATGGCGTTCTCCACCAGCGGCTGCAGGATCAGGCCGGGCACAGCGCCGCCGAGCGCGGAGACGGCCGCATCCACGCGCGTATCGAGGCGGTCCTTGAAGCGCACGCGCTGAATGCCGAGGTAGAGATCCAGCAGTTCCAGCTCGCGGGCCAGCGCGATCTCGTGGCGGTCTTCGTCCAGGTACACCCGCAGCAGCTCGCTCAGGCGCAGCAGCATGTCCTCGGCGACTTCGGGCTCCTCGCGGATCAGCGTGGTGATCGCATGCAGCGTGTTGAACAGGAAATGCGGCTGCAGCTGCATCTTCAGCACCTGCAGGCGCGATTGCGCCAGCAGCGCCTGCAACTGGTCGGCGCGCCGGTCCTTCTCGCGGAAGAAGCGCAGCGCATGCCAGCCGACCACCAACACCCAGTAGATGAAGAAGTCGATGAAGACGTATTTGTCGATGAACTGCTGCAGCTGGTCATCGAACGGCGGATGGCCGGGTTCGAGCAGATTGCCGAGCATGGCGCCGATCAGCACGGCACAGGCCGAAAAGACCAGGCTGCCGGCGACGTACACCGGCAGGTAGCGCCATTGCGCAGTGGAGTCGACGGTAAAACGCCGCGCCAGCGCGAACACGCCCGGCGCGAGCACCGCCAGCGTGTACCACTGCACCATCGCCCAGCGGATGTAGTCGGACGCGTTCCAGGTGTGTCCGCGCATGGCGTCCATGCTGTAGCCCTGGATGGCGAACAGCACCGCCGGAACGCTCCACGCGGCCAGGTAACGCCAGAATCGCATCCGCACTCCTCCTCCAGGGCGTCCGCATCCTACACAGGCGAAGCCGTGCGGGAACAGATTCGCAGGTCACGGCCGCCATTCGTCCCGCGCCGGCTACGATCCGTCCCGGATCGGCCACGTTGGTCCGCCGTTTCGCATCCCAATCCGCAGCAGCGCCGCCGTCGCGGCGCGTCCAGCGGAGAGGAAGCCATGATCCATCGCATCGTGTTGTCGTGCGCCTGCGCCCTGCTGCCGGCCGTGGCCGGCGCGCAGACGCGCTATCTGGAGGTCTACAACGACGCGCCGTCGAGCCTTGTGACGCTGGCCGTCGCGCCGGCGGGGACGGAGGCGTTCCACGATGTCGCCATCGGCGACCGCCCGCTGATCGGCGGCGGGAATGCCGTCACGGTGGCGCTCGATGGCAAGGAAGGCTGCCGACGCGACCTGCGCGCGACGTTCGCCGACGGGCGCACGCTGGTGCAGCGCAACTTCGACGTGTGCCGCTATCGCAGCTATCGCACGGGACGCGTGCTGCCGCCCAGGTAACCACACCCGCAGGTTGGGGGGAGCCGCAGGCGACTGCGGAGGCAGGATGCCGTAGCGAACATCCGCGTAGCGGATGGCCCGGAGGGCGGGCTGCCGATGCAGCCCGTAACCCCAACGATACGGTGCGCTTGCAGGTGACGATGTTGGGGTTGTCACCCCAACCTACGCGACGCCGTAAGGCAGGTTCGGCGTCGCCACCACGCGCTCGCCCACCGTCTCGCCGCGCAGGAAGGCGAAGGTTGCTTCGATCACTTCCGGCGCGTCGAGCACGCGATGGTGGCCAAGGCCCGTGGTGGTGAGCAGCCGCGCGCCCGGCCAATAGCGGGCATAGCGCTCGCCCTCTTCCCATGGCACGTCGCGGTCGTCCAGGTCATGCACCACCAGCCCGGACTGGCCTAGCGCGGGCAGGTGCTTGTGCACTTGCAGGTCGCGCACGGTCACGCCGGTGCGCCGCTCCAGCCAGCCGTAGAACGCCTCGCGCAGGTGGTCGCCGAGTTTGACGAAGCGGAAGAAGCGGCCGGTGGCGGCTTCCATGTCGGCCGCGGGTGCGATCAGCACCAGCTGCCGCGCCAGCCAGGCCTCGCTCTGCGCCAGGGCCAGCGCGGCGCCACCGAGCGAATGGCCGATCGCCAGCGCCGCATGGCCGTAATGCTGGCCGACGGCGCGGATGGTGGCGATGAAATCCGGCAGCGTGCACAGGCGCCCCGAACTGCGGCCGTGGCCCGGCTGGTCGAACGCGACCACCGCCAGGCCCGCTTCGCGCAGGCGTTGCACCCACGGCAGGTAGCGCAGGCCGAAGCTCGACCAGCCGTGCACCAGCAGCGTATAGGGCTGGGTCCTGGGATCGCCCCATACATAGGTGGCGATCGTCTCGTCGCCGACCTTCAAAGCCCCCTGCACCATCGCGTCGTCCGGCTGCGCCGCCAGCGCGCGGCTGCGGCTGCTGGCGAAGGGCGTGGCGAACAGGCGCGCGGCACGGTCGACCGTGCGGCGCGGCGCCAGCCGCCCGCCGACGGCGAAGCTGGCGCGCACGGCGCCGAGTTTCAGCAGAAGACCGGCCGTGGGGCGACCGTGCGGACGATGAGCGCGTTGCGGGCGTGGCATGGCGGGGCTCCCGTGGGGATTCAGGTGCGATAGCTGGCAAACAGGCGCTCGACCGCCGCCAGCGTGCGGCGGCGCGCTTCCTCGAAGCCGAACAGGCCGGCGTCGTGATGCAGCACGAGCATGAAGGCGTAAATCTCAAAGGCGAGCTGGCTGACCTCGGTGCCGGCGCCGAGATGCCCCTCGGCCACGGCCTGGCCGATCGCCTTCTCCAGCTGGCCGCGCCAACCGGCCTGCTGGCGCACCACCGCGTCGCGCAGGGCGCCGTCGCGGCCGTCGTATTCGCCGACGGCGGACTGCAGCACGCAGCCGCGCTCGTAGCGATGCGCCCAGTCGCACCAGTGCTCGACGATGCTGCGCAGGCGCGGCAGGCCGCGCGGGGTCTTAAGCGCCGGCAGCAGCACGTTGTCCATGAAGCGCTGCGCGCCCAGTTCCAGCACCGCCAGTTGCAGATCTTCGCGCGAGCCGAAGTGGGCGAACACGCCGCTCTTGGACATCTCCACGGCCAGGGCCAGGGTGCCGATCGACAAGCCCTCCAGGCCGTCGTTGCAGGCCATGGCGTAGGCCCGGTCCAGGATCATCTCGCGGGTGGCGGCGCGCTTGCCGGGGGCGGTCGTTGCGTTCATGGCCGCGAAAATAGAACGACCGTTCGTTCTTTTCAAGTGCCGACCTGGCACACAATCCCGCCAGGGAACGCAAGGTTATGCTTCGCGACAGTTTTCCAGGGAGGTAAAACGCATGAAATTCCGTCTGCCGCTCGCGCTGGCTCTTGGCGCCCTGATCTGCGGCTGCACCACCTCGCCCACCGGCCGCAAGCAATTGATGATGGTCTCCGACGCGGACATGTCGAAGGCCGGCCTGGCCGCGTTCAACGATATGCGCACCAAAGGCAAGTTCGTCGACGCGCCCAAGGAGCGCGCCTACGCCACCTGCGTGGCCAATGCGCTGGAGGCGGTACTGCCGCCGCCGTGGAACACGCAGCAGTGGGAAGTGCAGATCATCGACGACAACACCCCCAATGCCTTCGCCCTGCCGGGCGGCCGCATCGGCGTGAACCGCGGCATGTTCAAGGTGGCCAGCGACCAGGACCTGCTCGCGGTGGTGCTGGGCCACGAGCTGTCGCACGTGGTGTCGCGCCACGGCGCCGAGCGCATGTCCGACAAGCTCGCCGCGCAGGTGGTGGTGATCGCCGGCAGCGCCTACGCCGCCAGCCGCGGCACCAATGCCGGCTACGCCGCCGCCGCGCTGGGCGCCGGCGCCGAGGTGGGCATCCTGCTGCCGTTCTCGCGCACCCAGGAAAGCGAGGCGGACACGCTGGGCCAGCGCTACATGGCGCAGGCCGGCTTCGATCCGCGCGCCGCGGCCACCCTGTGGCAGAAGATGGCCGCGGCGGCCGGTGGCGGCGCCAAGCAGCCGGCCTTCATGTCCACCCATCCCGCCTCGTACAACCGCCAGCAATCGCTCAGCAAGCAGGCCGACCTGCTGATGCCGGTATACGACCAGGCACGCGCCGCCGGACATACGCCCAACTGCAAGCTCTGAAGTCGCGGCCGGGCTCGACCGCGCAACCTCACCGGCTTCTGAACGAAGCGCGCGGCCGGCGTCAACAGACGCCGGCCGCCGCCGTTTTTCCGTGCGGGCCACACCTTGCGTGGCCGAGGAGAAACGCATGAGAACGCTGGCACGAACCTTCGCCGTGCTGACCGCGCTGGGCCTCGGGCTGGGCGCTTCCGCCTACGCCCCCGACGCCGCCGCACGCACGCAAATCTCGGTAGGGATCAACGTCGCGCCGCCCGCGCCGCGCTACGAAGTGGTGCCGCCGCCGCGCGTCGGCTACGCCTGGGCGCCGGGCTACTGGCGCTGGGATCCGTATGCCCACCGCCACGTGTGGGTGGTCGGCCGCTGGATGCCGGCGCGCCACGGCTACGTCTATCGCCAGCCTCGCTGGGAGCACTACCGCGGCGGCTGGCGTTTCCACGACGGCTACTGGGGCCATTGAGCCCGTTCGACTTCGGCGCGGCTGCCTCGGCAGCCGCGCTTTTTATTGGCTGACCAAAGAAGGGAATGACCATGCAGATTCGAATCGTGGCGCTCGCCGCGCTGACCATGCTCGCCAGCGGTTGCGTAGAAGAACGCGTAGTGCACGACCGCCCCGTGGTGATCGAACGCCCGGTGGTGCGTCGTGAAGTGGTCGAAGTGGTGGCACCGCAACCGCCGCCGGAACGACTGGTGGAAGTGGAACCGGCGCGGCGCCCGGGCTATGTGTGGGCGCGCGGCTACTGGCGCTGGAGCGGACGCGAATATGTCGCGGTGCCGGGACACTGGGAAATCGAACGGCCCGGTTACCACTACGTCCATCCGCATTACGAACACCACAACGACGGTTGGCATTTGAACGTCGGCGTGTGGGTGAACGGCTGAAGCACGCGTAGGTTGGGGTGAGCCGAAGGCGAACCCCAACGATGCGGTGCGCTCGCAGGTGGCTATGTTGGGGTTCGCCTTCGACTCACCCCAACCTGCGCGATTACGCCACCGGCGCGGCGCGCGGTGCCCCCGCCGCGATCGCCCGGTAATCCCGCGGTGTCATCCCCACCGTCGCCTTGAACTGCCGCGCGAATGCGCTCTGGTCGGCGAAACCGCAGGCCAGGCCGATCGCCGCCACGCTTTCCTCGCCACGCAGCAGGCGCATCGCCGCTTCGATGCGCAGCTTGGTCTGCACCTGCTGCGGCGTCAGCTGGAATACGCGGCGGAAATGCCGCTCCAGTTGCGCCACCGACAGGTCGGCCAGCTCCGCCAGCTTCGCCACGCGCACGCCTTCGGCGTAGTGCTCCTGCAGGTAAGCCAGCACGCGGCGCAGGCGCACATAGGTCGGATGGCGGCCGTCCGGCTTGCCCAGGTCGCGCGAGATGCCGACGATGCCGTGGACCTCGCCGCGCTTCTGCAAGGGACGCTTGCAGGTCAGGCACCAGCCGGGCACGCGGTTGGGGAACATGTGCACTTCGAGCTGGTTCTCGATCACCTCGCCGTCCAGCACGCGCCGGTCCTGCGAGGCGTAAGAACCGCCCAGCGTGGCGGGAAACAGCTCGACCACGCTGCGCCCGATCACGTCTGCGCGTTGCTTCAGGCCCAGCCGGCGCACCAGGGTGAGGTTGGCATGGGTGTAGCGGCCCTGGCTGTCCTTCACGAAGAACACCACGTCGGGCAAGGCGTCGAACAGCGCCTCCAGCTCGTCGGCCGAAATCTTCATGTCCATCGCGGGTCCGCCTCGTCGTAAAGCCTTGTGCAATCGCAGCATGGCACAAAACAGGCCAGGCGCATTGTGCCGATTTCCGCACGGAGCGATGCCAAGCCCTGCTAGACGCTGCGCCACCCCGGCGGCGAGCATGGCGGTCATGCATACCATCGACGTGATCGACTCGCACACCGGCGGCGAACCCACCCGCACCGTCATCGCAGGCTTCCCCGACCTCGGCGCCGGCACGCTGATGGAACAGCGCGAACGCTTCCGCCGCGACTTCGACCGCTGGCGCGCCGGCATCGCCTGCGAGCCGCGCGGCTCGGCCACGGTGGTCGGTGCGCTGCTGCTGCCGCCGCAAAGCGCGGACGCCTGTGCCGGCGTGATCTTCTTCAACAACGTCAGCTACCTCGGCATGTGTGGTCACGGCACCATCGGCGTGGTGCGCACCCTGCAGCACATGGGCCGCATCGGCCCCGGCCTGCACCGGATCGAGACGCCGGTGGGCACGGTGGGCGCCGAATTGCACGCCGACGGCCGCGTGTCGATCGACAACGTGGAGAGCTATCGCCATGCCAAGGACGTGCAAGTGAGCGTGCCCGGCTACGGCGAGGTCACCGGCGACATCGCCTGGGGCGGCAACTGGTTCTTCATCACCAAGGACACCCCGCTGCCGCTGGACATCCGGCACCAGCGCGAACTGACCGCCTACACCGAGGCGATCCGCCGCGTGCTCGAAGCGCAAGGCATCACCGGTGCCGAAGGCGGCGAGATCGACCATATCGAGATCAACGCCGACCTGCCCGGCAAGGCTGGCCGCAACTTCGTGCTGTGCCCGGGCCTGGCCTACGACCGCTCGCCCTGCGGCACCGGCACCAGCGCCAAGCTGGCCTGCCTGGCCGCGGACGGCAAGCTGGCGCCCGGCGAGGTGTGGCGCCAGGAAAGCATCCTCGGCGAGGGCAGCGAATTCGAGGCGACCTACACGCCCGGCGCGCGCGGCGTGAAGCCGCGCATCACCGGCAGCGCCTATGTGGTGGCGCGTTCCACCTTGCTGTTCGACGAAGCGGATGCCTTCACCTGGGGCAGCGGCGCCGAATGAGCGTCGCCGGCTATGACCTGATCGTGATCGGCGCCGGCATCGTCGGCGCGGCCTGTGCGGACGCGGCCAGCGCCGACGGCCTGCGCGTGGCGATCGTCGAGCCCGGCCCGGTCGGCGGCGGCGCCACCGCGGCGGCGATGGGTCATCTGGTGGCGATGGACGACGATCCGGCCGAGCTGGCGCTGGCGCGCTATTCGCTGCGGCAGTGGGAAGCCTTCGCCGATCTGAAGGAAGCCGAATTCAGCCGCTGCGGCACCTTGTGGGTGGCGCGCGGCGAGAACGAATTGGCGTCCGCTGCGACGCGCGCCGCACGCTTGGACGCAGCCGGCGTGGAAGCGCAACTGCTCGATGCGCAGCAACTCTACGAACTGGAACCGGAACTTGCCCCCGGCATGAGCGGCGGCATGCTGGTGCCGCGCGAGGCGGTGGTGTATCCGCCGCGCGTGGCGCAACACCTGGTCCGTCGCGCGCAAGCGCGCGGCGCGGTGCTGTATGCCGGTCGCCGCGTGCAGGCGCTGCGCCGCGGCGGCGCGCAGCTGGATGACGGCTCGATGCTGAGCGGCCCCGTGCTGGTCGCCACCGGCTGCGCCCTGCCCGCTCTGTTGCCGCAGTTGCCGATGCGCGCACGCAAGGGCCACCTGGTGATCACCGATCGCTATCCCGGCGTGATCCGCCATCAGCTGCTGGAACTGGGCTACGCCGACAGTGCGCACGGCGACGCGGACAGCAGCGTCGCTTTCAACGTGCAACCGCGCCCGACCGGACAGATCCTGCTCGGCTCCTCGCGCGAATTCAGCGCCACCGACGCCGCGGTATCGCCGGCGATGCTGCGCCGGATGCTGGAACGCTGCTTCTCCTTCGTCCCTGCCCTGCGCGAACTGCAGGCGGTGCGCGCCTGGACCGGCTTCCGCCCGACCACGCCGGATGGACGTCCCTACCTGGGCGCGGTGCCGGGCAGCACCGACCAATGGGTCGCCGCAGGCCACGAAGGCCTGGGCGTCACCACCGCGCTGGGCAGCGCGCGCCTGCTGCTGGACCTGATCCGTAACCGCCAGCCGGCGATCGATCCCGCTCCCTACTCGCCATCGAGGATGGCGGCATGAGCGCCAGCGTGCGCCTGCAGGTGAACGGCCAGCCGGTGGACGTGCCGGACGGCGCCACCGTCGCCGCCGCGGTGGCGCATTGGACCTTGCATTTCCGCACCTCGGTCAGCGGCGAAGCGCGTGCACCGCTGTGCGGCATGGGCGTGTGCTTCGAATGCCGCGTGCGTATCGACGGCGTCGCCCACCAGCGCGCATGCATGACCCCGGCGCGCGACGGCATGCAGGTGGACAGCCATGACTGAGCGCTACGACGTGCTGGTGGTCGGCGCCGGCCCCGCCGGCCTTGCCGCGGCAAGTACGGCCGCGGCACATGGCGCGCGCGTGGGCCTGCTCGATGCGCAACCGCGCGCCGGCGGCCAGGTGTGGCGCCACGACGTGCGCAAGAGCGCGCCGCGCGCGGCACGCGAAGCCATCGCCGCGCTGCATGGCGTCACCCTGCTGACGCAGCACAGCGTGATCGCCAGCGAGGATGGCGCGCTGCGCGTGGAAATCCCGCAAGGCTCGACCCTGCTCACCTACGGCGCGCTGGTGCTGGCCACCGGCGCGCGCGAACTGCTGCTGCCCTTCCCTGGCTGGACGCTGCCCGGCGTGAGCGGCGCCGGCGGCCTGCAGGCGCTGACCAAGCAAGGCTGGCCGGTGGCCGGCAAACGCGTGGTGGTCGCCGGCAGCGGCCCGTTGCTGCTGGCCGCCGCCGCCACGCTGCGTGCGCATGGCGCGAAGCTGGTCGGCATCCATGAACAGGCTTCCGCCGAAAGCGTGCACGCCTTCGCGCGGCAGCTCCTGCACTGGCCAGCACGCGCTACGCAGGCCGCGCTGTTGCGCGCGAAGCTTGCGGGCGTGCCTTACCGTTTCGGTTCGGTAGTGCGCCAGGCGCATGGCGAAGACGCGCTGCGCATGGTGGAGATCGACGGCGCGCATGGCACCTCGCTGGTGGATTGCGATCTGCTCGCGGTCGGCTATGGCCTGGTGCCGAACGTCGAACTCGCCCAGCTGCTCGGCTGCGCACTCGACCACGGCCACCCGCATCCGCACGTGCAGGTGGACGAACTGCTGCGCACCAGCGTGCCGGCCATCCTCGCCGCGGGTGAAGCCTGTGGCATCGGCGGCCTTGCGGTGGCGCGCATCGAAGGCGCCATCGCCGGCCACATGGCTGCCGGCCACCAGGATGACGCGCGCGCCCTGCTGCCGGAACGCGATCGCGCCCGCCGCTTCGGCGCGCTGCTGGCCAGGCACTTCGCCCCCGGCGCGCGCGTGCATGCGCTGGCCACGCCGCAAACCCTGATCTGCCGCTGCGAGGACGTCCCGCTGGGCGCCCTCGACGGCTACGCCGACGCGCGCGACGCCAAGCTCGCCACGCGCTGCGGCATGGGCGCCTGCCAGGGCCGCATCTGCGGCACCGCGCTGGCCGAACTGGGCCGCTTCCCGCGCGGCGCCGGCCGTCCGCCCCTGTTTCCCGCGCGCCTCGCTACCCTGGCGGGGCTCGCCCTTTCCTCTTCCGACGCATCGAGGTCATCGACATGAGCAATGCTTCCATCTGGCGCGGCGTGATTCCCGCCATCACCACGCCCTTCACCGCCGACGGCCAGGTCGACCATGCCTTCCTCGGCAAGCACGCCAACCAGCTGATCGACGCGGGCTGCACCGGCATCGTGCCGCTGGGCTCGCTGGGCGAAGCGGCCACGCTGAGCTTCGAAGAGAAGGTCGAGATCATCCGCACCCTGGTCAAGGCGCTGAACGGCCGCGCGCCGGTCATCCCCGGCATCGCCGCGTTGTCCACCGCCGAGGCGGTGCGCCTGGCCAAGGAAGCCAAGGCGCTGGGCTGCTCGGGCCTGATGGTGCTGCCGCCCTACGTGTATTCCACCGACTGGCGCGAGATGGGTGCGCACCTGCGCGCGGTGATCGCCGCCACCGACCTGCCGTGCATGCTTTACAACAACCCGGTCGCCTACAAGACCGACTTCGCGCCGGAGCAGATCGCCGAACTGGCGCACGAATTCCCGAACGTGCAGGCGGTGAAGGAATCCTCCGGCGACGTGCGCCGCTTCGCCGGCATCCGCGCGCTGCTGGGCGACCGCGTGGAACTGCTGGTCGGCATGGACGACGCCATCGTCGAGGGCGTGGCGATGGGCGCGCGCGGCTGGATCGCCGGCTTGGTCAATGCCTACCCGAAGGAATCGGTGAAGCTGTTCGAGCTGGCCCGCGACGGCGGCGCCGATGCGGCGCTGGAGCTGTATCGCTGGTTCCTGCCGCTGCTGCGCCTGGACACCGTGCCGACCTTCGTGCAGCTGATCAAGCTGGTGCAGGCCAAGGTCGGCATGGGCAGCGAACAGGTGCGCGCACCGCGCCTGGCCGTGGCGGGCGCGGAACGCGAAGCCGCGCTGCGCGTGATCGACCACGCCATCGCCCACGCACCGAAGGTGTGACATGACTACGCAGCCGGCTCCTGTCCAACCCGTTCTGATCGATGGCGACTGGCGCGCGGCAAGCGCGCCGGTCGGCCAGTTCCGCGCCGAGAATCCGACCACGGGCGAAGCGATCGGCCCGGCCTTCCCGATCTGCGGCGCGGCGGATGTCGAGGCGGCGCTCGCCGCCGCGACCGCGGCAGCCGCCGAGCTTGCCGCCACGCCGCCGGAACGTATCGCAGCCTTCCTCGAAGCGTATGCCGATGCGATCGAAGCCGATGCGGAAGCGCTGGTCGACATCGCCCATGCCGAAACCGCGTTGCCGAAACAGCCCCGCCTCGCCGCGGTGGAACTGCCGCGCACCACCAACCAGTTGCGCCTCGCCGCCAAGGCCGTGCGCAGCTACGCGTGGACGCAGCCGGTGATCGACACCGCCGCCAACCTGCGCTCGCACCTCGCGCCGCTGGGCAAGCCGGTGCTGGTGTTCGGCCCCAACAACTTCCCGTTCGCCTTCAACGCGATCGCCGGCAGCGATTTCGCCTCGGCCATCGCCGCGCGCAATCCGGTGATCGCCAAGGCGCATCCCTCGCATCCGGGCACCAGCGAACGGCTGGCGCGCGCGGCGTTCGCGGCGCTGCGCCAAGCCGGGCTGCCGGCGGCATCGGTGCAGATGCTCTATCACTTCGATCACGCGATCGGCGGAAAGCTCGCCGGCGATGCGCGCCTGGGCGCGATCGGCTTCACCGGCAGCCGCGCCGGCGGCCTCGCGCTGAAGGCCGCCGCCGATGCGGCGGGCATTCCCGCCTACGTGGAACTGTCCAGCGTCAACCCGGTGTTCCTGCTGCCGGGCGCGCTCGCCGAGCGCGGCATCGCACTGGCGCAGGAGTTCTTCACTTCCTGCACCATGGGCAGCGGCCAGTTCTGCACCAACCCCGGCGTGGTGATCGTGCCGCGTGGCGAGGCCGGCGATGCCTTCGTCGAAGCGGCCAAGGCACATTTCGCCGCCGCGGCGCCGAGCGTGCTGTTCTCGGGCGGCGTGCTGGAGCATCTGCAGAAGGGCATCGCCACGCTGCGCGCGGCGGGCGCGCAACTGCTGGCCGGCGGCGACACCGGCTCGCCCGGTTACCGCCATGCGCCGACCCTGCTCGAAGTGGATGCCGCGCAGTTCCTGCGTGAACCGCAAGCCTTGCAGACGGAAGCCTTCGGCCCGGCCAGCCTGCTGGTGCGGGTCGACGGCGTCGCGCAGATGGTCCAGGTCGCGACGGCCTTCGAGGGCAATCTCACCGGCACGCTCTACGCGAACAGCGCCGACGATGCCGCGTGGAACGACGTCGCCCAGGCGCTGCGTCCGCGCGTCGGCCGCCTGATCGCCAACCGCATGCCGACCGGCGTGGCGGTGAGCGCGGCGATGAACCATGGCGGCCCGTATCCGAGCACCGGCCATCCGGGTTTCACCGCGGTGGGCATGCCGGCGGCGATCCGCCGCTTCGCCGCCCTGCACAGCTACGACAACGTGCCCGAACACCTGCTGCCGCCCGAGCTGCGCGACCACAACCCCGGCGGGGTGGCGCGGCAGATCGATGGCTGCTGGTGCGTGGACGACCTGGAGACGAAGCAGGCATGAGTTCCAGCCAGATCGGCGGCCTCGATCTCGCCCAGGCACGTTCGCGCCTGCGCCCGTGGCAGGCCACCGCGCCGGCGATCGGCGCGGACGAATACCAGCATCGCCTGGAGCATGCCCGCGCGCTGTTGCGCGCGCAGCGCATCGACGCCCTGCTGGTCACCGCCGGCATCTCGCTGCGCTATTTCACCGGCGTAGCCTGGGGCGCCAGCGAGCGGCTGGTCGGCATGCTGCTCACCGCGCATGGCGATCCGATCCTGATCTGTCCCGGCTTCGAAGCCGGCTCGCTGGCCGCGGTGCTGCGCGTTCCGGCCGATGTGCGCCTGTGGGAAGAACACGAGGACCCGCAGCAGCTCGTCGCGGACGCGCTTGCCGAACGCGGCGCGGGCAGCCTCGCGCTGGATCCGGCGGCGCCGTTCCTGGTCGCCGAACGCCTGCGCGCCGTGCTCGGCGGCAAGCCCATCGCCGACGCCACCGCCATCGTCGACGGCTGCCGCATGTGCAAGTCGCCCGCCGAGCTGGCCTTGATGAAACAGGCCACCGCGATGACGCTGGAAGTGCACCGCCTCGCCGCCGGCCTGATGCGCGAAGGCATTTCGCGCACGGAGCTGGTGCGCTTCATCGACGAAGCGCACCGCGCGATGGGCGCCGACAACGGCTCGAGCTTCTGCATCGTGCAGTTCGGCCATGCCACCGCCTATCCGCACGGCATCCCCGGCGAGCAATACCTGGAACGCGACCAGCTGGTGCTGATCGACACCGGCTGCACGGTGCAGGGCTACCACTCCGATATCACCCGCACCTACGCCTTCGGCACGCCGACGGCCGAGCAGGCGCGCATCTGGGCGCTGGAACAGGCCGCACAGCGCGCCGCGTTCGAGGCCGTGCGGCCGGGCGTGAGCTGCGCCGCCGTCGACGATGCCGCGCGTGCGGTGGTCGAACGCGCGGGCCTCGGTCCCGATTACCGGTTGCCCGGCATTCCCCATCGCACCGGCCACGGCTGCGGCATGGCCATCCACGAGATGCCCTACCTGGTGCGCGGCTCGCGCACCGCGCTGCGGCCCGGCATGTGCTGCAGCGACGAGCCGATGATCGTGGTGCCCGAACGTTTCGGCATACGCCTCGAAGACCACTTCTACGTCACCGACGACGGCGCCGCCTGGTTCACGCCACCGTCGCCGGCCATCGACCAGCCCTTCGCCTGAGCCAATCCCGGAGAGGAGCCGATGAAACGACCGATCGCCATCTTGACCTGCGCCATCTGCCTCGCCGTCGCTCCTCTCCTGGCCCACGCCGCCGACGATGCGGACACGCGCTTCCGCGCCATCTACACGCAGGAATGGCAGTGGCGCCAGGCGCAGTTCGCCGGCGGCGACGACGAGGACGGCGCAGGCAAGGCAGCCGACCGCCTGCCCAAGGTGGATCCGGCCACGCAGGAACAACGCGAGCGCTATTGGGCCGGCGTGCTCAAGCAGCTCGATGCGATCCCGCCGAAAGACCTGCACGGCGACGACCCGGTCAACTATGCGGTCTACCGCAACCAGGTCGAGACCTTGCTGGCCGGACAGCGCTTCCGCACCTGGGAAATGCCGTTCAACAGCGACACCGCGTTCTGGACCAACCTCGGCTTCACCGCGCGCAAGCCGATGCGCACGGCAGACGAGTACCGCCGCTACCTGGGCCAGCTGCGCGACATCCCGCGCTACTTCGACGAGCAGATCGCCAATATGCGCGCCGGCCTGGCGCGCGGCTTCAGCGTGCCGCGGGTGACGCTGGCCGGGCGCGACCAGTCGATCGCCGACGTGGCCAATGCCAAGGGCGACGACAACCTGTTCTACCAGCCGTTCCGCAAGATGCCGGACAGCATCCCCGCGGCCACGCAGGAACAGTTGCGCGCGCAAGCGCACGCCGCTCTGCGCGACCAGGTCGTTCCGGCCTATGCCAGGCTGCTGGACTTCATGCGCAACACCTATATGAAACAGGCGCGCACCAGCCTGGCGGCGGAAGCGATGCCGGATGGCAAGGCGTTCTACCAAGCGCAGATCCGCGAGTTCACCACGCTGGAGCTCGACCCCGACCAGATTCACGCGATCGGCGAGCAGGAAGTCGCGCGCATCCGCGCCGAGATGGACGAGGCCATCCGCGACAGCGGCTTCAAGGGCAGCTTCGCCCAGTTCCTGCACTATCTGCGCACCGACCCGAAGTTCTACCCGAAGAGCGCCGACGAGTTGCTCAAGGACGCCGCCTGGATCGCCAAGCGCGTCGACGGCAAGCTCGGCCAGTACATCGGCCGCCTGCCGCGCCAGCGCTTCGCCATCGAGCCGGTGCCGCCGGACCTGGCGCCGTTCTATACCGGCGGCCGCGGCGGCCCGGGCATCTACCTGGTCAATACCTACGACCTGCCCTCGCGCCCGCTGTATTCGCTGACCGCGCTGACCCTGCACGAATCCGCGCCCGGCCACGCGCTGCAGATGCCGCTGGCGGCCGAGCACGAAGGCCTGCCGGACTTCCGGCGCTATACGTACATCTCCGCCTACGGCGAGGGCTGGGCGCTGTATGCCGAGCGGCTGGGCGTGGAGATGGGCATGTACGACACGCCCTACGACCGCTTCGGTTATCTCAGCTACCAGATGTGGCGCGCCTGCCGCCTGGTGGTCGATACCGGCATCCATCACCTGGGCTGGACGCGCGAACAGGCGCAGGCCTTCATGCGCGACCACACCGCATTGAGCGAGCACGAGATCGAGACCGAGGTGGACCGCTACATCGCCTGGCCAGGCCAGGCGCTGTCGTACTACCTGGGCGAGATGGCCATCGTCGATGCGCGCGCCAAGGCGGAAAAGGCGCTGGGCGAACGCTTCGACCTGCGCGCCTTTCACGACACGGTGCTGTCGCTCGGCTCGGTGCCGCTGCCGGTACTGCAGCAGCGCGTTGACCGCTTCATCGCCGACGGCGGCAAGTCGCCGTATGCGGAGGCGAAAGCGCCGTAACGAATACAACATGGTTTCGGGGAGGAACCGATGGGCCTGATCGACGACATCACCCGGCGCAAGCCGGTCGAAAGCCTCCAGCGCGAGGCCGACACGGGCACCGGCCTGCGCCGCGTGCTCGGCTTGTGGCAGCTCACCGCGATCGGCCTGGGCGGCATCATCGGCGTGGGCATCTTCGTGCTCACCGGCACGGTGGCGGCGACGCAGGCCGGACCGGCAGTACTGCTGTCCTTCCTGCTCGCGGGCATCGCCAGCGCGGCGGCGGCGCTGTGCTATGCGGAGTTCGCCGGCCTGATTCCCGTCTCCGGCAGCGCCTATACCTACGGCTACGCGGTGCTGGGCGAGTTCGCCGGCTGGATCATCGGCTGGGATCTGTTGCTGGAATATGCACTGATTGCCGCGGTGGTGGCGGTGGGCTGGTCCGGCTACGCGCAGGTGCTGCTCGACAACTTCGGCTTGCCCTTGCCCACCTGGGCGCAAGGCGCATGGGGCACCGCGCCCGGGCGCGTGGTGAATCTGCCGGCGATCCTGATCTCGGTCTTGATCACCGCCCTGCTCGCGGTGCGCATGGAATGGGGCGCGCGCTTCAACACGCTGATCGTGGCGATCAAGATCGCCGGCGCCGCGTTGATCGTGATCGCCGGTGCCGCCTACGTGAAGCCGGAGCGCTGGCATCCGTTCATGCCGTTCGGCATGCATGGCGTGGTGACCGGCGCGGCAGTGGTGTTCTTCGCGGTGTTCGGCTACGACATGCTGACTACCGCGGCCGAGGAGTCGCGCAATCCGCAACGCGACCTGCCACGTGCGGTGCTGCTTTCGCTGGGCATCGCGATGCTGCTGTATTTCGCCATCTGCCTGGTGCTGACCGGCATCGTGCCGTACACGACGCTCGACAACGATGCGCCGGTGGCGAATGCGTTTATCCGCATCGGCATGCCGTGGACGATGGCGGTGATTTCACTGGCGTCCGTATGCGGCATCACCAGTGTGATCTTCGCGAATCTGCTGGCGGGGGCGCGCATCGGCTTCAGTCTGGGGCGTGATGGGTTGTTGCCGGGGTGGTTCGCCGGAATTCATCCGCGGTGGCGGACGCCGCATCGGGCGACTTTTCTGTTGGGGACGGTGACGGCGGTGGCGTCGGGGCTGTTTCCGCTGGATGAGTTGGCGAAGCTGGTGAATATCGGGGTGCTTGGCGCGTTCATCGTGATCTGTACGGCGGTGGCGGTGCTGCGGTGGCGGCGACCGGAGTTGCATCGGCCGTTTCGCACGCCGTGGGTGCCGTTTGTGCCCTTGGTCGGCGTGGGGTTCTCCTGTTGGTTGATCTGGGGGTTGCCGGTGGTGACCTATGTGCGGTTTGCGATTTGGTTGTTGGTGGGGTGTGTGGTGTATTTGGGGTATGGGCGATCGCACAGTCGCCTGGCGGCGAGGGGGTTGGCGGCTGCCGCGCGGAAGTAGTCTGTCGTCTGTATAGCGGTTTTTTTTGCTCGTCATTCCTGCGCAGGCAGGAATCCAGTAACGGTATCGCCTGATGGTCGCGATACCGCGACCTGGCCGCTTACGCAGCGGGCGTTCCGTGCGCCTGCCGGCGCCCGGGTCACTTTTTCTTTGCTGGCCCAAAGCAAAAGTAACCAAAAAGAAATGGCCTAAGAGCCGGACCGAGGCGAGCGTTTGGTGTTACGCGCTTCTTGCCACACCCCTTCACCCCTCTCCCCTCCGGGGAGAGGGCAGGGTGTGGGGTCGGGCGGAGCGTGAGGCTGATCGTTCCCGGCCTGATGTAAGACAGCTGTCTCACTATGCGGCTTTCCGCACACCCACCGCCGCATCGATACAAGACCCGGATCTTGGCGCGTGGGAGCCTGCGGCTAAGGTCCGCCTACGGAAGCCACCTCCCCGTCTTCTGCCGCACGCCGGCGCGTATGCGGACTTTCTCTTCATGATTCGCCGCGCGGGGAGCGTCGGCCTGGGGATGAAATGGATCGGCGTCGCTTTCTGCAAGGCTTGGCTGCGACCGGTGCAGCTGCCGGCGTGGTGGGTTGGGATGTCACGAGCGCGGCAGTCGATGGGCAAGCGCAGGCCGCGCTGCCGCCCCCGCCGCGCATGCCGTTGGCGTCGCTTTCCACCGAAGGCCAACTGCGAGTAGCCGACTTCGATCTGCAAGGCGCGGCCTGGTCGGTGTTCGAGGACTTCGTCACCCCGGATGGCGCGATCACCCTGGTCGGGCCGGATGGCGCCTGCGTGCTTGGCAAGCGCACCGAGTCATGCGCGGCTGAAGCGGGGACGTCCTATCTTGGCGTCGCACTGAAAGAGCTGGCGCTGGCCGATGCGGACCTGCTGGCCGATCGCCTGCTCAAGCGCGGCGAGCCCGATCCGGAGCAGGTTCGGCTGGCCGCGCCGCCGCTCGCCTGCGTGCTGGATCCGAAGGACTACAACGGGCGGCTGCCCTGGACCACCTTCGTGGGCAATGTGACTTGCGCCGATACGATGCCGGTGTTTCCGGACGGCCGCACGCGTACCTTCAAGCCGATGCAGGACACGCCGGCATTGCGCGACGAAACACTCGCGCCGAAGCGGCGCGAAGGCGTGCTGGGCGGATGGCTTCCGGCCGTGCACAAGGTGTTCCCGCTGGGCGACGGGCGCTGGTACGACGTGCTGGTGTTCGCCGACGTGGATGCGACCGACCGCTTCGTGGTGCAGACCTGGCATCGCACCGCGCTGGTCGAACATGGGCAGATGAGCGAGGTGCATTACGGCTACAGCTATCCGTCGTATCCGCCCACGCGGCAGCCGCCGACGGCCGCGGCGTTCTATCGCGCGCTGCTGCGCTTCCACGACACCTGGCAACAGCAGCTCGCCGACACCTGCGCGATGCGCACGCCGGACCAGAGCTGGGCCGACATGGCACGCTTCGCCTTCGCGCGCGAGCTGGTGGTGCGGCCGGGCGGCAGCTATCCGAAGTACGGCGCGGTCGACCGCGACTACTACGGCAATGAGTACGACGGCTTCCAGGACACCTTCACCAGTTCGCTCTACGCCAATCTCGAATGGGGCCGCTTCAAGCAAGCGGCGATCGTGCTGGACGGGTACTTCAGCGACTTCGTGCAGGACGATGGCATGGTCAACATGCGCGGCGCGGAGACCGGCCAGTTCGGCCTCACCCTGTCGCTGCTGGCGCGCTATCTGCACTACACCGGCGACGTGACGCTGCTGCGCAGGCACCGGGGCAAGATCGAAGCCACCGCGCGGATCCTGCAGGATCTGCACGAGGCCAGCCTGCGCTTGCCGAAGCAGGATCCCGGCCACGGGCTGATCCACGGCTGGAACGAATCGGATGCCTGCCTGTTCCCCGACCCGCAGGTGTGGTGGAAGCCGTACTACGCCAACAGCGCACTCGCCGTGCGCGGGTTCCTCGACCTGGCGGCGGCATGGCCGCAGATCGATGCCGGCGGTGCGGCCCAGGCCGCGCGCTGGCGCGAACGCGCGCGCGTGCTCTGCGACCAGCTCGTGCGCACGCTGCGCGCCAACATCCGCCACGATCTGCAACCGCCCTATGTCGGCCCGCTTCCCGGCGCGAAGCTCACCTTCCGCCAATCCCTGCTGCAGGAAAAGCCCAGCGAGCAGCAATGGCCGCACCGCGCCTACGCCGAACTGCTGCAGGCCGACGTGCTGCCCGACGACCTGGCCAACCTGGTGATCGATTGCATGCGCGGCCATGGCGCCACGTCCGTCGGCGTGGTCGCCAACGTCGCGCCACCGTCGCCGGAGGGACGCGACATCCTCGGCTTCATCTCCTATGGCTACGCCCAGCAGCTGCTGCGACTGGACCGCATCGACGAATACCTGCTGTTCGTCTACGCGCACCGCTACCACGCGCATACGCCCGGCAGCTGGACCGCGGGCGAAGTGAGCGACCTGAGCGGCGGCATGCCGCTGTTCTGCATGCCCGCGCAGTTGACCATGCCCCTGCTGTTGCGCTGGATGCTGGTGTTCGAGGACAGCGCAGGCGAGACGCTGCAGCTGGCGCGCGCGGTGCCGCGGCGGTGGATGGGTGGCGACCAGGCGATCGAGATACGCAGCGCGCCGACGCGCTGGGGGCGGGTCGATGTGCGTTTGCAGCCGGATGGCGGGCATGGCGTCGCGGGTGAAGTCGTCTTGCCCGAGCGCATGCCCGGCGCGGTGTGGTTGAGCCTGCGCGCGCCTGAAGGGAAACGGCTCGGCGAAGTGCGCATCGACGGCGTCCTGGTGAAAGAACGGCGCGGCGAGTCGGTCCGCCTCAGCGGCCGCAGCACACACATCACCGCCACCTTCACGTAGGTTGGGGTGACAACCCCAACAAATCTCCACCCATGGCAAAGCACTGGGCTCGTTTCGCCGGCAACGGTTGGGAATGGCTTGGCGACTTTGCGCGTTTGTCGGGGTTCGCGTTGCTCACCCCAACCTACATGTGCGTCGTGGGCGCGGCACTGTGCGCAATTCCGCACGCCCCTTTCCCAAATACGACAAGACGCCCCATGCATGTGACGGCACGATGAAACCATGCGCATGGGGGGATGCGCCGTCATCCAGCACGTACGGGGAGAGGGCATGCCGTCAGGCTGTAGCGATCACCGCAGACGATTTCTGCAACACGTGGCCGTCGCCGGTCTCGCCCGCGATGGGCAGCGCCGCGGCTATGACGCCGCCCCCAACCCGCAACCCAGACCCCGGCCGGCGCCGGACGTGGCAGCCGGGCGGCCCGGAGTGGCCGCCCGGCTGCGCACGCTTTCGGCGCGCAAGCTCCGCATCCAAGCCCCCGCGCGCGAAGGCGCCGTCGTGGCGACGCCCTTGAACGAGGTGCATGGCGAGCGCTACGCCGTGCACCGGCAATTTCAACCTGACGCGCCCGGCTAGGACTAAGCGCGTCATGCCCGCTGCAAGCGGGCCGCAGGAAACGCAACGGACACAGCCTGGCGGGAAGCCCGGCACGGTGCCCCGTTGCCTGAAGAAACGCATCCGCCCTGAGGGAGGGCCGCTGCAGACGCCGCTGTCAACGACGCCACATGCGAGGTATCCGCCCATGCTTCATCGTGTCAATCATCGCCATCCGCGCGCACTGAGCCTTGCCGTGCAGCTCGCCCTCGCCGCCTCCATGCTGGGCCTCGCCACGCATGGCTGGGCGCAGGATGCGCCGCCACCCGACGATGCCGCCAACCCCGAGAAGGCCAGGAACCTGGAGGGCGTGACCGTCACCGGTTCGCGCATCCGCCGCGTCGATGTGGAAACCGCCAACCCGGTGGTAACGCTGGACCGCGCGCAGATCGCCGCCACCGGCAAGGCTACCCTGGGCGATCTCGTGCAAGAGCTGCCGTCGATCGCCGGCAACGCGACCAATGCCAATACCAACAACGGCGGCGGCACCGGTGCGGCGACCATCTCGCTGCGTGGCATGGGCGACAAGCGCACCTTGATCCTGGTCAATGGCGTACGCCTGGCCTACAACGACGTCAACAGCATCCCGGCCAATATGATCGATCGCGTGGAGGTGCTGAGCGATGGCGCCTCGGCGATCTACGGCTCGGATGCGATCGGCGGCGTGGTGAACTTCATCCTGCGCGAACGCTTCGACGGCGTGCAGCTGTCCGGCGATTTCGCCGAGAGCCGGCACGGCGACGGCTTCCGCCGCAATTTCAACCTGACGGCCGGCCATAGCGGACAACGCGGCAGCGTCGTGGTGGGGCTGGGTCATCAGAGCCTGGATGCGGTGTCCGCGCGCGATCGCGCGTTCTCGCGCGATGCGCTCAACCTCACCGGCGGCCAGGTGATCGTCAGCGGTTCGTCCGCCACGCCCTACGGCGCGATCACCCTGCCCAAGACGCAGGCCAATGCGCTGGGCTGCACTTCGCGCGTGGCGCTCAACGCCGGCGTCAGCGGCACCACCACGCCGGGCGACTACCACTGCTACAGCGTGGCGGACAGCTACAACTACCAGGGCGACAACATCCTGCAGACGCCGCAGCAGCGCGACCAGTTCTTCGCGCTGGGCAAGTACAAGCTCACCGACGCGGTGGAGGCCTACGCCAACCTCTACTACACCAAGACGCAGTCCGAATCGCAGATCGCCCCGGTGCCGGTGTTCGCCAACGGCGACAACTTCATCGTCTCCAAGGACAACTACTACAACCCGTTCGGCGTGGACTTCGGCACCGACCGCGTCAGCGGCGCCAACAACGGCGACTTCAATACACGCTTCACCACGCTGGGCTATCGCCGCTACGTCTACAACACCTACAACCTGCAGGTGACGCCCGGCCTGCGCGGCAGCTTCGGCGACAGCAGCTGGCAATGGGACGCGGCGGTCAACTACGGCAAGATGCGGCAGAAGTCGGTCAACTACGGCTTCCTCGATTACGCCGGCTTCCAGCAGGGACTGGGGCCGTCGTACCGGGATGCATCCACCGGACAGGTGACCTGCGGCACACCCGGCAACCCCATCGCCGGCTGCACGCCGATCAATATCTTCAATGTCAACGATCCCACCACCATCGCAGCGCTGAAGAACATCCAGCGCAATCCGGCGACCACCACTGAGTACACGGTGAAGCAGTTCGAGGCCAATGCCAATGGCAACCTGTTCGAGTTGCCCGCGGGCATGGTGAACCTGGCCACCGGTTTCTCGTACCGCAAGGAAAGCACCTCGACGCGCACCGATCCGCTGGCGGTAGCCGACCTCAATGGCCTGTGCGGCGTGGTGGAGTTCTGCAGCTCGGTACTGGCCGGCAGCTTCAACGTGAAGGAGGCCTATGCCGAGACGCTCATTCCGCTGCTGTCGGGCAAGCCCTGGGCGCAGACGCTGAACCTGACCCTGGGCACGCGCTGGTCCGACTACAGCAGCGCGGGACGCAGCACCAACAGCAAGCTGGCGGTCGAATGGCGGCCGATCGAGAACCTGCTGCTGCGCGGCACCGTGTCCGAGGTATTCCGCGCACCGAACATCAGCGAGCTGTACAGCGGCATTGCGGGCGATGCGCCGACGGTGAACGATCCCTGCAACTACTACACGGGCGGCCATCCGCAGGCCTGCGCCAACGTGCCCACCGATGGCAGCTACAGCCAGGCCAATCCGCAGGTCTCGGCCAAGACCTCCGGCTCGGTCGCGGCCGGTTATCAGCTCAAGCCCGAACAGGGCAAATCGTTCGACTTCGGCGTGGTGTACGACCCGCAGTGGGTGCCGGGCCTGTCGTTGAGCGCGGACGTGTGGCGCATCAATCTCAATGACACCATCACCGCGATCTCGGCGCAGACGGTGCTCAACCAGTGCTATGCCAATCCTTCGAGTGCGTTCTGCAGCTTCATCCATCGCTTCGCCAGCGGCGATATCAACTACGTGGCCGAGCCGACAGTGAACCTCGGCGCGCTGTCGACCAAGGGCGTGGACGGCAGCGTGGCCTACCGCTTCGACACCGATCGCTACGGCCGCTTCGGCCTGCGCCTGGACAGCACCTATGTGGCGCGCTACGACGTCAATCCCGACCCGTCCGATCCGACCACGGTGACCATCCACAACGCCGGCCGCTACACCTATGCCTATGGCAACTTCCCGCGCTGGCGCGGGCTCGCCACGCTGAACTGGTCGCGCGGCCCATGGAGCGCCAGCTGGCGCGTGCGTTACGTGGGCCGCACGCAGGTCGGCAGCGACGACACGCGGCAGCAGCTGTCGGCTGACCTCAGCGTGCCGGCCGTGGTGCGCAAGGTCGGTGCGTATGCCTATCACAACGTGCAGTTGGGCTACGAGGCGAAGGCATGGCACACGCGTTTCGACATTGGCGTGGACAACCTCTCCGACAAGCAACCGCCGCTGATGTACCAGAACAATGTGAACAACTCGAACACCGACGTAGCCACTTACGACGTGATGGGCCGCTACTACTGGGTGCGGGCGACGGTGACGTTTTGATCGAGTGAATCGAGGCGGACCAAGGCCTGGCGCGGGCCTTGGCCGGCCCCGCCCGGCCCTCCTGCTGCAACGCAACAGCGCCCCGCCGGGTGACCCGCTAGACTTATGGACTGTGTTAGCACCCCGACCCCCGGTCGGGGTTTTGACTTTAAAGGCATGCGCACGCCGTTCCGGCCGCCGTACCGACAACCGCATCCCCAACCGCGCCACCCCAACGTGGAGTCACCGTTCCAATGATTTTCGAAACCATCGCCAAAACGGGTCACGAAGAAGTCGTCTTCTGCCACAACAAGGACGCCGGCCTGAAGGCCATCATCGCGATCCACAACACGGTGCTGGGCCCGGCCCTCGGCGGCCTGCGCATGTGGCCGTACAAGACCGAGCAGGACGCGGTGAACGACGTGCTGCGCCTGTCGCGCGGCATGACCTACAAGAACGCCGTGGCCGGCCTGAACCTGGGCGGCGGCAAGGCGGTGATCATCGGCGATCCGTCCAAGGACAAGTCCGAAGCGCTGTTCCGCGCCTTCGGCCGCTTCGTCAACTCGCTCAACGGCCGCTACATCACGGCCGAGGACGTCGGCATCGACGTCAACGACATGGAATACGTGTTCCGTGAAACCGAATACGTGACCGGCGTGCACCAGGTGCACGGCGGCTCCGGCGACCCGTCGCCGTTCACCGCGTTCGGCACCCTGCAGGGCCTGATGGCCGCGCTGCAGGTCAAGCACGGCAACGAGGACGTGGGCAAGTACAGCTACGCCGTGCAGGGTTGCGGCCACGTCGGCAGCGAGTTCATCAAGCTGCTGCGCGAGCAGGGCGCCAAGGTGTTCGTCACCGACATCAACAAGGATGCGGTGCAGCGCTGCGTGGACGAGCTGGGTTGCGAGGCGGTGGGCCTGGACGAGATCTACGACGTCGACGCCGACGTGTACTCGCCGTGCGCGCTGGGCGGCACGCTCAACGAGCAGACCATCGACCGCATCAAGGCGAAGATCATCTGCGGCGCCGCCAACAATCAGCTGGCGACCGATGCGATCGGCGACGAGCTGACCCGCCGCGGCGTGCTGTATGCGCCGGATTACGCGGTGAACGCGGGTGGCGTGATGAATGTGTCGCTGGAAATCGACGGTTACAACCGCGAGCGTGCGATGCGCATGATGCGCACGATTTACTACAACCTGGGCCGGATCTTCGAGATTTCGAAGTCGGAGAATGTGCCGACGTATAAGGCGGCCGATCGCCTGGCGGAGGAGCGCATCAGCTCGATCGGCAAGATCAAGCTGCCGCACATGGGGAATGGCGCGCCGCGCTTCGCCGGGCGGATGCGCGGGCAGTAAGCCGCGCGGTTGTCGTTTATGAAAACGCCTCCCGATCGGGAGGCGTTTTTTTTGCGTCATTCCTGCGCAGGCAGGATGCGACACCCCTCTCCTCTCCGGGGAGAGGGCAGGATGAGGGGCCAGGCGGAGCGCAACGTCGATAACTCTCCAGACCCAACGATGGCGCGCGCATCGTATGCTGATGCGCGTGAGCCTCCCTCCTGCTTCCCTCATCGATACCTGGCGCCGCCTGCGCGGCTCGGACCGCTTCGCCGAATGCCTGCGCGTGCTGCTCGGCCTGGGCGGCGTGGTGCTCTATTGCCTGGCCGAAGGCCGCTTCGCCGATGCGATCCCCGCCCTGCTCGGAGTGATCGCCTGCGCGCTCGCGGAGACCGAGGACCATTGGCGCAGCCGGCTGGTCACCCTGCTGGTGACCCTGGCCTGCTACGCCGTCGCCGCGGGCGCGGTCCAGCTGCTGCTGCCGCATCCGGCGCTGTTCGCGCTGGGCCTGCCGCTGGCCACGTTTGCGCTGGTGATGCTCGGCGCGGCCAGCCATCGCTACGCCGCCATCGCCGGCTCGACCCTGCTGCTGTCGGTCTACACCATGATCGCCGCGGATGCCGCTGCCCGCTCCGGCGCGCATCCCGGCGTCTTCGGCGAGTCCGCCCTGCTGCTGGGCGGCGCCGCCTGGTACGGCCTGCTGTCGCTGTTGTGGAGCGCGCTGTCGCCGCAGCAGGCGGTGCGCCATGCGCTGGCGCGCACCTTCGATGCGCTGGCCGGCTATCTGGAAAGCAAGGCGGCGCTGTTCGCGCCCCTGCCGGGCGTGGACCGCGAGGCGCTGCAGCAGGACCTGGCCATGCGCAACGAGAAAGTGGTGCAGGCGCTCAACGAGACGCGGCTGGTGCTGATCGACCGCATCGGCCCGCGCCGGCCCAGCGGCCCCACCGCCGAGCGCCTGCGCCTGTATTTCGCCGCGCAGGACATCCACGAGCGCGTCAGCTCCTCGCACTATCCGTACGACGCGCTGGCCGAGGCGTTCTTCCACAGCGACGTGCTGTTCCGCTGCGAACACCTGCTGCGCCGCCACGCCGGCCTGTGCCGGCAACGCGCGCGGACGCTGCGCCTGCGCACGTCCCTGCAGGTCGACGGCACCGCGCGCGCCGCGCTCAACGACGTGCACGACGCGATCGACGCGCTGCGCACGCAGTCCGCACCGCCGACGACGCAGCTGCTGCAGTCGCTGGACGCCCTGCTGCGCAACATGGAGGCGATCCAGGCGCTGCTCGAACACGAACAACCGGCCAGCGGCCCCGTCCCGGGCGAGGAAAGCGCGCTGCAGGATCCGGGACCGGGCAACCTCGCCGAAGCCTGGGAGCGCATCCGCATCCAGTTCACGCCGCGCTCGTTCCGCTTCCGCCACGCGCTGCGCCTGGCGCTGGCCTTGCTGGCCGGCTATGCGGTGCTGCGCGTGGTGCATCCGCTCAATGGCTACTGGATCCTGCTGACCACCCTGCTGGTGTGCCAGCCCAGCTACGGCGCCACGCGGCGGCGCCTGCTGCAGCGCACGGCCGGCACGCTGGCCGGGCTGGTCGCCGGCTGGGCGGCGCTGCGCCTGCTGCCGTTCGGACCGGCGCAGGTGCCCTTGCTGATCGTCGCCGGCGTGGTGTTCTTCGCCGCGCGCCAGCGCCGCTACACGCTGGCGACCGCGGCGATCACGCTGTTCGTGGTGCTGTGCTTCAACCAGGTCGGCAACGGCTACGAGGTGATGTGGCCGCGCATGGTGGACACGCTGATCGGCGTGGCGATCACCGCGCTGGCCATCCATCTGGTGTTGCCCGACTGGCAGGGACGCCGGCTCGACCAGGTGATGGCCGACACCCTGCGCTGCGATGCGCGCTACCTGGCGCGGATCCTGGCCCAGTACGCCGAGGGGCGGCGCGACGACCTGCCCTACCGCATCGCGCGGCGCGACGCCCACAACGCCGATGCCAGCCTCAGCGGCGTGCTCTCCAACATGCTGCGCGAGCCGGGCCGGCACCGGCGCGGCGGCGAAGCGCTGCTGCGTTTCCTCGGCGCGGCGCACGTGCTGCTCAGCCAGCTGTCCGCGCTGGGCGCCAACCGCCAGGCGCTGGCCGCGGGGCATGCGCGCGAGGCCGTGCAAGCCTGCGGCGCGCGGACCGTGGAAGCGCTGGAGCAGCTGGCGGAAGCGCTGGAGACGAACGAGCCGGCGCCGCTGCTGCTGGCCTTGCCGGCGTATGTCGGCGGCGACGAAACCGCACGGCTGGTGCTGGGCCAGCTCGCCCTGATCCAGGCGCAGCGCGAGCGGCTGGCCGAGCTGGCGCTGGAAGTGCGGGACAGCTGAGCGGCCTCTGGTAGCATGCGCGCGCCTCGGCCAGACCGTAGCGGAGGCGGCGAACCCCGCCTGTTTCGTGGAGTGCCGACCGGCCGCATGCGCAAACTCACGTCCTTCCTGCTGCTCGCCGTCGGCGTGCTGTATCCCTTCCTGGTGTATTTCGGCATGCAACACGTGCCGCCGCAGGCGTTCGCGCTGGCACTGGGCGTCGCCTGGCTGCTGCGCGCGCCGGCGCTGTGGCGCCAGCCGGGCGGCCGCTGGATGCTCGGCGCCGCGCTGGCCTATTGCGCCTTGCTGGCTCTGAGCGGCGAATCGCAGCTATTGCGCTGGTATCCCACCCTGATCTGCACGCTGCTGCTGCTCGCCTTCGGGCTGACCCTGCGCTACGGGCCGCCGATGATCGAGCGCATCGCGCGCCTGCAGGATCCGCAGCTGCCGGCGGCGGCCGTGCCGTATACGCGCAAGGTCACCTGGCTGTGGATGGGCTTCTTCGCCGCCAACGCGCTGGCGTCGGCCGCGCTCACGCTATGGGCGCCGCTGCGCTGGTGGACGCTCTACAACGGCCTGATCGCCTACTTCATCATGGGCGCGCTGTTCGCCGGCGAGTGGCTGGTGCGCCGCCGCGTGCTGCGGCAGGCCGCATGACCTTCGCTATGGTTGCCGCTGCGCTTATCGAGGATCGCCACGCATGACCGACACCATCCTGGTCACCGGTTCCAGCCGCGGCATCGGCCGCGCCATCGCCCTGCGCCTGGCGCAGGCGGGCTACGACCTGGTGCTGCACTGCCGTTCGCGGCGCGACGAGGCCGAAGCCGTGCAGGCCGCGATCCAGGCACTGGGACGCCAGGCGCGCGTGCTGCAGTTCGACATCGCCGACCGCGCCGCCTGCGCCGCCGCACTGGAGGCCGACGTGGCCGCGCATGGCGCTTATTACGGCGTGGTGTGCAATGCCGGACTCACCCGCGACGGCGCCTTTCCCGCGCTCAGCGACGAGGACTGGGACCAGGTGCTGCGCACCAATCTCGACGGCTTCTACAACGTGCTGCATCCGCTGGTGATGCCGATGATCCGCCGCCGCGCGCCGGGGCGCATCGTGTGCATCACTTCGGTATCCGGCCTGATCGGCAACCGCGGCCAGGTGAACTACAGCGCGTCGAAAGCCGGCGTGATCGGCGCGGCCAAGGCGCTGGCGCTGGAACTGGCGAAGCGCCGCATCACCGTCAACTGCGTGGCGCCGGGGCTGATCGATACCGACATGGTCGACGCCGGGCTGCCGCTGGATGAAATCCTCGCGGCGATCCCGATGCAGCGCATGGGCACGCCGGACGAAGTCGCCGCCGCCGTGCAGTTCCTGCTGAGTCCCGAGGCGGGCTACATCACGCGGCAGGTGCTCGCCGTCAACGGCGGCCTGTGCTGACCATCGTCATGCCGGCGCAGGCCGGCATCCAGTAGCGACACGCCACGATCGAGCGAAAACGTGCGTCGCTCCTGGCTTGTCGCCCGTCCATGCACTGTCGTCACTGGATGCCGGCCTGCACCGGCATGACGAGCTTGATGCGCATCGCTTAAACGGCCGATAGCATGAGCGTCTTTCCGCATCGACCCCGCCATGCAACCACTCGCCGCCTCCCCGCAGCTGCAACTCTCCCCCATCGTCGCCGGCCTGTGGCGCCTCACCAGCTGGAACCTCGACGTGCAGGCGCGCGTGCGCTGGATCGAGCAGGCGCTGGAGCTGGGCATCAGCTCGTTCGATCACGCCGACATTTATGGTGACTATGCGGAAGAGGCGGTCTTCGGCGAGGCATTGAAAGCCGCACCGTCCTTGCGCCGGCGCATGCAGCTGGTGACCAAGTGCGGTATCCGCCTGCGCTCCGCCAGCCGTCCGTATCGAGTGAATCACTACGACACCACGGCCGCCTACGTGCGCGCTCAAGTGGAACGCTCGCTGCAATGCCTGCATACCGACCACGTCGACCTGGTGCTGATCCATCGCCCCGACTACCTGATGGACGCCGCCGGGCTCGCCGACACCTTCGCCACGCTCACCCGCGAAGGCAAGGTGCGGCACTGGGGCGTGTCCAACCACAGCGCCAGCCAGTTCGCGCTGCTGCATGGGCGCACGCCGCTGCTCACCAACCAGCTCGAGCTGTCGCCGCTGCAGCTGGGCGCGCTCGACGACGGCACGCTGGACCAGGCCCAGCAGCTGGGCCTGCGTCCGATGATCTGGTCGCCGCTGGGCGGCGGCCGGCTGTTCACCGGCACCGACGGACAGGCCGTGCGCGTACGCGCCTGCATGGAGGCGATCGCGACGCGGCTCGGGATCAGCCTGGCGACGCTCGCCTTCGCCTGGGTGCTGCGCCATCCCTCGCGCCCGCATCCGGTCACCGGCACCGGCCGCGTGGAAGGCCTGCGCGAAGCGGTGGCCGCGCTGGACGTGCGGCTGGGCAACGAGGACTGGTATGCGATCTGGACGGCCGGCAAAGGGCACCCGGTGCCCTGACCGTCCTTCTACCGGAAGGAGCTAGGCCGGCTGGCGCTGCGCGTGGCCGTAGCGCACCGGGAAGCGGTGCATCGCACGCTCCAGTTGCGCGAAGAATTCCTGCAGCTGCAACTGGGTGACCAGGAACAGCAGGCCGCGCCCGCTGTGCCAGGCGTCGTACAGGGTATGCCCGTCGCGCGCAGGGTCGACCAGGGCCACCGTCACCGCGGTGAGGTTTTCCTGCACCGGCCGCTGCAGGTGCAGGCCGATGCGGTCGCTCACGCTGCACAGGTGCAGCTCGGTCAGCTCGCCCTCCAGGAACGGCGGCAGCTTCAGGCACCAGGCCTGCAGGTCCACCGCGGACAACAGGGTGCCGCGCCCGGCCAGGGTGCAGCCCTGCACCTTGCAATGCGCATCGACCAGCAATTGATTGCGACACCAGGCATCGTTCGCCGACGGCTTCATCCGGCGCAGCACGCGCAGGCGCAGGCTGCCCAGGTCGATGCTCACCGACGCGCCGCGTGCCCAGTTCCCCCGGTGCAGACGCCGGCGCGCCCATGCGCTCAAGCTTCCGAGCAGCGCCGGAAGCGCGAGAAAACCTCTCACATCCATAGTCCCTGAGGTGCCCCCACCCACTTATCTTGGATAACTGTGATCTACTTCACGGACATAAGCAATCGGACGAATTCCAACCCCTGCCCGATCCGACCGCTTTCGTGGTGCGCTGCGCCATAGGCCGAAGCGGGTCCTGCGTTAGCATTTCCGGCTCACCGTCCCCTTCCGGAGCCTCCGATGCGTCCATTTTCCCTCGGCGAAGAGCTCGACCTGCTGCGCGAAAGCGTGCACGCCTTCGCGGAAAAGGAGATCGCTCCCCGCGCCACCCAGATCGACCACGATAACGTCTTCCCGGCCGACCTCTGGCGGAAGTTCGGCGAAATGGGCCTGCTCGGAATGACCATTCCGGAGGCCTACGGCGGCACCGGCCTGGGCTACCTGGCGCACATGGTGGCGATGGAAGAAATCTCCCGCGCCTCCGGCTCGGTGGGCCTGTCGTACGGCGCGCATTCCAACCTGTGCGTGCAGAACCTGTTCCACAACGGCAACGAGGAACAGCGCCGCAAATACATTCCCAGGCTGTGCTCCGGCGAATACGTCGGCGCGCTGGCCATGAGCGAGCCCGGCGCCGGTTCCGACGTGGTCGGCTCGATGAGCTGCAAGGCCGAGCTGCGCGGCGACGTGTGGGTGGCCAACGGCACCAAGATGTGGATCACCAACGGACCCGACGCCGACGTGCTGCTGGTCTACATGCGCACCGCGCCGCGCCCGGCCGGCAGCCGCTGCATGACCGCCTTCATCATCGAGAAGGGCATGAAGGGCTTCAGCACCGCGCAGAAGCTGGACAAGCTGGGCATGCGCGGCTCCAACACCTGCGAGCTGGTGTTCGAGGACTGCGAGATCCCCGCCGCCAACATCGTCGGCGAAGTCAACGAAGGCGTGCGCGTGCTGATGAGCGGCCTGGACACCGAGCGCCTGGTGTTGTCCGGCGGCCCGCTCGGCCTGATGCAGGCGGCGATGGACCTGGTGCTGCCCTATGTACGCGAGCGCAAGCAGTTCAACGCGCCGATCGGCACCTTCGGCATGATGCAGGCCAAGGTCGCCGACATGTACACCGCGCTGCAGTCCTCGCGCGGCTTCGCCTACATGGTGGCGCGCGAGTTCGACCAGGGCAGCAAGTCGCGCATCGATCCGGCCGCCTGCCTGCTCAATGCCTCGCAGAACGCGGTGAAAGTGGCGCTGGAAGCGATCCAGGCGCTGGGCGGCAACGGCTACATCAACGAATTCCCGGCCGGTCGCCTGCTGCGCGACGCCAAGCTGTACGAGATCGGCGCCGGCACCAACGAGATCCGCCGCATGCTGATCGGGCGCGAGCTGTACCACGGCAAGTCCTGAGCTGCCGGCAGGCGGATCGCGCAGCGGCGTGCGCGATCCGTCGCGGCAACGTCACGAAAGCGACACGCCGCGCGGCGATGCTGGCCTGCGCTGATCGAGCGGCTACCGACCTGCGCCTTCCCATGCGCGTCACCACCAACGACTGCCTCCATCCCGACCCGCGCGAGCAACAGGCGCGCATCGCGGTCGCCGCGATGCTGCTGGCGCAACGGATGAATCCCGCGAATGCGGTCAGGCATGCCGCAGCCCAGCGCGATATCGCTGCGCCGGCCGACCATGCGATCGATCACCTCGCCGACCTGCTGGCGGCTCGCCCCCGTTATGCCACGCGCCGCGGCCACTATCAGCCGTACGGCCTGCGTCACGCGTCGCGCTGAGCGGCCACGGCGCGCGCCGCGGCCGCCGCGCGCTCACCAGCGGTACTGATACGCCAGCGTCGCCATGCTCGACTGGTCGCGCTGGCCGAAGTAATGGTCGTAGCTCAGCTGCAGCGCGCCGCGCGAAGAGAAGCGCCAGTCCAGTTCCATGCCGGCCAGCCCCGCATAGCGCTCCAGCCCGATGCCGCCCAGCGGCGCCCATTGATTGAGTCCGGTGAAGCTGGCGTCGAACACGTCGCCGCGGGTGGCGAACGACTGCTGCCAGGACAAGCGTCCTTTCAGGTCCAGCCGGCCCAGGCCGGGCACCAGCCAGCTGCGCATCGCGCGCAGGCCGGCGCCGGCCTGCCAGCGCTCGACGGTCTGGCCCGGCGCCTTCAGGCCGAAACCGTAGCCGCCCAGTTCGTTGAAGCCGTCGCGCTGGATGCGCGTGTATTGCACATCCACGTATGGCGTGAGGTGCATGCCGCCGGCGTCGAAGCGATAGCCGCTTTCGCCGTACGCCACGCCGTAGCGGCCGCGCGTGTCGCTCGCCACGGCCGTGCTGGCGTCGCCGAGCTGCAGGTAGCGGCGCATGTTTTCCTGGTAGTCGCCGACGCCGACGCGGCCCATCGCGTACCACGCATCGCGCGCGATGCCGGCATACAGACTGCCCTCGACGGCGCGGCTGCGGCCCTGGTCCGCGCTCTCGGCCAGGCGCCCCAGGCCCTGCATCTGCGCCACCGCGAAACCGGCGAAGCCGTTCGCGCCGAGGCGACGGTCCTGGCCCACCATCCAGCCGCCGAGGTCCAGGCTGACATTGCCGTAGCCGGCGCGCGCCAGCGAACCCTGATAGCCGAGGTTCTGCGACCAGCCACCCGCTGCCGGCGCCTGCGCAAGCTGGTCGAAGCGGTCGGAGAACGCACGCGTGCTCGCATCGATCGCCTGCAGCGTCATGGCCGCGCTGGCCGCGTGCAGCTGGCCGGACAGGCTTTCCAGCGAGCGCTGGGCGACGGCAAGGCTGGAGGACTGCTGCAGCTGCGCCGCGCCCGCGACGAAACCGGACGCCGCGATCTGCCCGCTCGCGCCGCCCTGCGCCAGTTGCGTGTTGATCTGCTGGAACGCCCCGTCCACCCGCTGCGCCGCGCCCATCGAGGCGGCGGTGTAGCTCATGCCCTGCAGCGCCGTCACCTGCACCTGCGACACGTTGAGCCAGGCGCTGTCGGCATCGTAGTTGATGGTGGCGGTGACAAAGACGTTGGACGCGGAGTTGACGCTGGAGAAGGTACCGGTGAGACCGCCGTTGGCCACCAGCACATTGGTGTGCGCATTGGCCATGTAGCCGGAACCCGCGCCGATCAGATAGAGATCCCCGCCGGCCAGCGTGGCGCTGCCGCCGGTGCGCAGCACCGAGCCCAGTTCCAGCGCCAGGCGGCCGGCGCCGGTCTGCTGGTAGCTGCCCGCCACGTTGACATCGCCGCCGCGCACGGTCAGCACGCCGGCGTTGGCGACATTGCCGCCGATGCTATGCGTGTCGGTCAGCGTGCCCTGCGTGGCGATCGCCACGCCGGAGGCGAGCGACTTCGCCGCCAGCACGCCGCCTTGCACCTGGGTCAGGCCGGTATAGGTGGACGGCTGGGTGAGCGTCAGCGTGCCGGGGCCCTGCTTGATCAGGCCGCCGGCGCCGGAGATCGGGTTGTTCCAGCTGGAACTGCCGCTGAAGTTCACCGTGACGTCGCCCCAGTCGAACTTGGCCGGGCCGTTCACCGCCTTGCCCACGTCGAGCATGCCGTAGCCGAACACCGCATCCGGCCCCGGCGCGCCGAGATCGGTGGCGGTACCGAGCAAGGTCTGCCGCACCAGGTCGTTGCTGAAGTACGGATAGGCCTGCCACACCAGCGCCGCCGCGCCCGACACCTGCGGCGCGGCGAACGAGGTGCCGGAGATGATGTAGTAGCTGGTGCTGCCGGGCGTGTCGTCCTTGCCGGTGACGATCAGGTTGCCAGGCGCGGCAAGGCAATAGCTCATGGCTACGCCGCAGGCATTGGAATAACTGGCCAGCTGGGTGGGGTTGTTGCTGTCCACCGCCACCACGGTGAGCCAGCCGCGCGCGAGGTCCGGCGCGCGGTACGGCAGCGCGGCCACGTCGCTGGGATTGGGCTTGGAATCATTGCCCGCGGCGAATACCACCAGGCCGCCCCAGCTGTTGACGAAGCGGTTGTAGGCGTCGTGGAAGCTCTGCGTGGTGGCGGTGGCGGTGGCGTCCCAGTACAGGCCGCCCCAGGAGTTGTTCATCACCTTCACGCCGTTGGCGATCAGGTCGTCGTTGATCGCGCCGAGCGGATCGGCGGTGGTGACGCGGTTGCCCTGGCCGGAGCCGTCGTCGGTTGGCGCCTTGTCGGCGATGATGCGCGCCGACACGATGTCCGCCCCCGGCGCGATGCCGCCGACGAACTGCCCCACCGGCTTGCCGGCCGCGACCTGCGACACCCAGGTGCCATGGCCGACCACGTCGTCGATGCTGGTGTTGTTGACGCTGGGGTCGACATAGACGAGGTCCGCCAGCACCCGTCCCGCCAGCGCCGGGTGATTGCGCATGACGCCGCTGTCGACCACGCCGATGGTCACGCCCTGGCCGGTAAAGCCCCGGGCGTGCGCGGCATTGGTATCGGTCAGCGTGAGCTGCGCGTCGATCGGCGGCTGCGGCGTGCTGGGTTGCGAAGGCGTGGTCGGCGTGGTGGTGCGCACGTTGCCGTTGCCGCCGCCCCCTCCTCCACAGCCACTGAGCCCGAATGCGATGACGATGGCGAGGCACAGCTCGCGCCGGCGCGGAAAACCGTTCCCGATGCCCATTGGCTTGATCCCCGTTCTTTGACGACCCATGTCCGTGTCGATGCGGCCGGTTCCTCGCCGGCCTCTTCCTGCCTGCCCATGCTCGCACAATGCCGGCGCAACGAATTGCGAATGGCGTCGGAGGTCGCGCGCAATCCCCTGTTGCGGCAACGGTTTGCCGACAGTGGTAGGCGGCTGCGATAATTGCCCACTGATTGCTCGGGCACCCCATGCCCATCCCTGTCCTTGCGGAGATCCCCATGTCGGACGTCAGTGTTGTCATCGCGGGCGCCAAGCGCACCGCCATCGGCTCGTTCCTCGGCCAGTTCACCGGCGTGCCTACCCCCGTGCTGGGCGCCACCGCCATCAAGGCCGCGCTGGAGCAGGCCGGCATCGCCGCACAGGACGTCAACGAAGTGCTGATGGGCTGTGTGCTGCCGGCCAACCTCGGCCAGGCCCCGGCCCGCCAGGCCGCGCTGAAGGCCGGCCTGCCCGCCGCGGTCGGCTGCACCACCGTCAACAAGGTGTGCGGCTCCGGCATGAAGGCCATCATGCTCGGCCACGACCTGATCAAGGCCGGCTCGGCCGCCGTGGTGGTGGCCGGCGGCATGGAGTCGATGACCAACGCGCCGCACATGGTCAATGCCCGCACCGGCATCCGCTACGGCGACGGCCAGCTGGTCGACCACATGGCCTGGGACGGCCTGACCAATCCCTACGACGGCAAGGCCATGGGCGTGTTCGGCGAGCTGTGCGCCGACAAGTACCACTTCACCCGCGAGGAGCAGGACGCCTTCGCCATCGAGTCGGTCAAGCGTGCGCAGGCCGCCCAGCAGAACGGCGCCTTCGCCAGCGAGATCGTCCCGGTCACCGTGGCCGGCCGCAAGGGCGATGTGGTGGTGGATACCGACGAGCAGCCGGGCCGCTCCGACATCGCCAAGGTGCCGAGCCTGAAGCCCGCCTTCCGCAAGGAGAACGGCACCATCACCGCGGCCAGCTCCTCCAGCATCTCCGACGGCGCCGCCGCCGTGGTGCTGCTCTCGGCCGACGACGCCAAGGCCCGCGGCCTCCAGCCGCTGGCGCGCATCGTGGCGCACGCCACTCATTCGCAGGAGCCGGAGTGGTTCACCACCGCTCCCGTCAGCGCCATCCAGAAGGTGCTGGACAAGGCCGGCTGGAAGGTCGACGACGTGGATCTGTTCGAGGTCAACGAAGCCTTCGCCGTGGTGGCCATGGCGCCGATGCGCGAGCTGGGCATCCCGCACGCGAAGCTCAACGTCAACGGCGGCGCCTGCGCGCTGGGGCATCCGATCGGCGCCAGCGGCACCCGCCTGGTGGTGACCCTGCTCAACGCGCTGCAGACCCGTGGCCTCAAGCGCGGCGTCGCCTCCCTGTGCATCGGCGGCGGCGAAGCCACCGCCATCGCGGTGGAACTGCTGGGCTGAAAGCAGCCACGCCTGGGCCGGGCATCCCCATGAAAGGGGGATAACCCGGCCATGGCCTTGTTAATAAAAGATGTGGCGCAAATTCCGCGAAAGCGCTATTAATACGCCCGCCAAACGGCATTCCACGGCAAAGGAGATTCAACAATGAAGTTCACGCGTACCCTACTCGCCTCCGCGCTCGTCGCGCTGCTGGCGGCTTGCAGCAACGGCGCGCAGGATTCCGCGCAGGACGCCCAGAAGTCGGCTGACCAGGCTCAGCAGTCGGCTGACCAGGCTCAGAAGGCTGCCGAGCAGGCTCCGGCCGCTGCTCCGGCTTCCACCGCTGCCGCTCCGGCTGCTGCTCCGGCTTCGACCGCCGCTGCTCCGGCTGCCGCCGGCACCGCTCCGGCTGCCGCCATGGAGCAGGCTGCCGACGCCGCTTCCAAGGCCGCTGGTGCTGCCCAGGACGCTGCCGGCGCCGCCAAGGACGCCGCGGACAAGGCGAAGGACGCCGCCAAGGGCCATTAATCCCTTCGCGATGCTTCAGGAAAACCGGCCGCGCGAGCGGCCGGTTTTTTTTCGTCCGCAAAAAACCGCGTCGCGAGGAAATGCGGCGGTGTGTTTCGGCTGCAGTGCGCCGGCCGCTATCATCCGGCCTTTCCCCGAGCGCAGCCTTCGCCTCATGAGTGTCATCGCCTCGCAACTGGATACCCGTTCGCCCGAATTCCAGGCCGGCAGCGCCAGCCTGCGCGCGCTGGTGGACGATCTGCACCGACAGCTGGCGCACAGTGCCGAAGGCGGCGGCGAGAAGGCGCGCGAGAAGCACACCGCGCGCGGCAAGCTGCTGCCGCGCGAGCGCATCCGCGCCCTGCTCGACCCGGGCTCGCCCTTCCTCGAGCTCTCGCCGCTCGCCGCGCACGGCATGTACGACGACGCCGCGCCGGCCGCCGGCATCATCACCGGCATCGGCCGCGTGCACGGCATCGAGGTGGTGGTGGTCGCCAACGACGCCACCGTCAAGGGCGGCACCTATTTCCCGATGACCGTGAAGAAGCACCTGCGCGCGCAGGAAGTGGCGCTGGAGAACCGCCTGCCCTGCGTGTACCTGGTCGATTCCGGCGGCGCGTTCCTGCCGCTGCAGGACGAGGTGTTCCCGGACAAGGAGCATTTCGGCCGCATCTTCTACAACCAGGCGCGCATGTCGGGCCTGGGTATCCCGCAGATCGCCGTGGTGATGGGTTCGTGCACCGCCGGCGGCGCCTACGTGCCGGCGATGAGCGACGAGACCATCATCGTGCGCGAGCAGGGCACTATCTTCCTGGGCGGCCCGCCGCTGGTGAAAGCCGCCACCGGCGAAGTGGTGGATGCCGAGGCGCTGGGCGGCGCGGACGTCCATACGTCCGTCTCCGGCGTGGCCGACCACTTCGCCGAGAACGACGCGCACGCGCTGTCGATCGCGCGCGACATCGTCGCCAGCCTCAACCGCAGGAAGGACATCCCGCTGGCCCTGCGCGCGCCGGCCGAGCCGCGCTATGCCGCCGAGGAACTGTACGGCGTGATCCCGCAGGACACCCGCCGCCCGTTCGATATCCGCGAGGTGATCGCGCGCATCGTCGACGGCTCCGAATTCCACGAATTCAAGGCGCGCTACGGCAAGACCCTGGTCTGCGGCTTCGCGCACATCCACGGCTATCCGGTGGGCATCGTCGCCAACAACGGCATCCTGTTCGCCGAGAGCGCGCTCAAGGGCGCGCATTTCATCGAGCTGTGCAACCAGCGCAACGTGCCGCTGGTGTTCCTGCAGAACATCACCGGCTTCATGGTCGGCAGAAAGTACGAGAACGCCGGCATCGCCAAGGACGGCGCCAAGATGGTCACCGCGGTGGCCTGCTCGCACGTGCCGAAGTTCACCGTGGTGATCGGCGGCAGCTTCGGCGCCGGCAACTACGCCATGTGCGGCCGTGCCTACGGCGCGCGCTTCCTGTGGATGTGGCCGAACGCGCGCATCAGCGTGATGGGCGGCGAACAGGCCTCCTCGGTGCTCGCCACCGTGCGCCGCGACGGCCTGGAAGCCTCCGGCAAGAGCTGGAGCGCCGAGGACGAGGAAGCCTTCAAGGCGCCCATCCGCGAGCAGTACGAGCGCCAGGGCCACCCCTACTACGCCAGCGCGCGCCTGTGGGACGACGGCATCATCGATCCGGCCGATACCCGCCGCGTGCTGGGCCTGGCCATCTCCGCCTCGCTCAATGCGCCGATCGAGCCGCAGCGCTACGGAGTGTTTCGGATGTAACGCAGGCCATTCAAGCAACCGGTCCACAGGGGGACATTCAAGGATGATCGTAGGTATCGATCTGGGCACCACACACTCGCTGGTCGGGTGCTATGGCGAGAACGGCCCGAAGTTGTTTCCGAACGCGCTGGGCGAACTGCTGACGCCGTCGGTGGTGAGTGTCGACGAGCACGGCCACATGCTGGTCGGCCAGGCCGCGCGCGACCGCATGGTCAGCCATCCGAACGACAGCGTGGCCGCGTTCAAGCGCTGGATGGGCACGCCGCGCGAGACGCGGCTGGGCTCGCGCATGTTGCGGCCGGAAGAACTGTCCGCGCTGATCCTGCGCGCGCTGATCGACGACGCCGAAGCGGCCACCGGCGAGAAAGTCACCGAGGCGGTGATCAGCGTGCCGGCCTATTTCTCCGACGCGCAGCGCAAGGCCACGCGCGCCGCGGGCGAGCTGGCCGGCATCCGCGTCGAGCGGCTGATCAACGAACCCACGGCGGCCGCGCTCGCCTATGGCCTGCAGGAGCAGCGCGAAGGCTCGCGCTTCGTGGTGTTCGACCTGGGCGGCGGCACCTTCGACGTGTCCATCCTCGAACTGTTCGAAGGCGTGGTCGAAGTGCACGCCAGCGCCGGCGACAACTTCCTCGGCGGCGAGGATTTCCTCGACGTGCTGCTACAGGCCTTCTGCGCCGACACCGGCATCGCGCCCGAGCGCCTGCCGGCCGGCGAGCTGGGCCAGCTGCGGCGGCGCCTGGAACTGCTCAAGCGTTCGCTGGCCGGCGCCGGGCAGTCGTCGCTGGAGATCGCGCTGGACGGCGCGCTGCGCAACTGGAGCATCGACGAGGACCGCTTCGCGCGCCTGTGCGATCCGCTGATCCAGCGCATGCGCGCGCCGGTGGAACGGGCCATGCGCGACGCGCGCCTGCAGCCGGCGCAACTGAGCGAAGTGGTACTGGTCGGCGGCGCCAGCCGCATGCCGCTGGTCGCCAGGCTGGTCTCGCGCATGTTCGGCCGCCTGCCGCTGCGGCATGTGAACCCGGACCAGGCGATCGCCCTGGGCGCCTGCGTCGCCGCGGGTCTGAAGGTGCGCGACCAGCGCCTGGAAGAGATCATCCTCACCGACGTATGCCCCTACACGCTGGGCACCAAGGTTTCGCGCCGCGACGGCAACGGCCAGGTCCAGGACGGCCTGTTCTCGCCGATCATCCATCGCAACAGCACGGTGCCGGTGAGCCGCGAGGAAATCTATTACCCGGTGTATGACCACCAGAAGTTGCTCTCGCTGGAGGTCTATCAGGGCGAAAGCCCGATGGTCGAGCGCAACATCCTGCTGGGCGAGATGACCATCCACCTGCAGCCCGACCGCTCCGCCGCCGAGAACGGCGTGCGCCTGCGCTTCACCTACGACATCAACGGCGTACTGCAGGCCGAGGCCACCGTGCTGGCCACCGGCGAACGGCACGAGCTGATCCTGGAACAGAATCCGGGACTGCTCACGCCGGAGGAAATCCGCGCGCGCCTGCGCGCGCTGGAGGACATCAAGATCCATCCGCGCAGCAAGCAGGAGAACATCGCCCTGCTCGCCCGCGCCGAGCGCCTCTACGAAGAACACCTGCAGGCGCGCGACCTGGTACAGCAGTGGATCGCCCAGTTCCGCCAGTCGCTGGACAGCCAGGACGAGCAGCTGATCCGCGAGCATCGCGGCCAGTTCCGCGACGCGCTGGACCAGCTGGAGCGGCAACTCTGATGTGGGCCTTCGGACTGCTCGGCCTGACCGAGGATGCCGACGAGCGCAGCATCAAACGCGCCTATGCGCAGCGCCTGCGCGGCACGCGTCCCGACGAAGATCCGGCCGGTTTCCAGCGGCTGCGCGAGGCCTATGAGGCCGCGTTGCGCTTCTGCCAGAACCGGACGGTGCAGGCGGCTGTCCACGATGGCGACGATGGGCAGGACGAAGCTCCGGTCGCGATGGCGGCGGCGCCGGCCAATACGCCGGTGCACGCCCGACCCGTCGCGCTGCCGCCGCGCGCCATGGGCGGCGAGGCGCCGTTGCCTGCCACCACGGTCGATCTCGCCCACCTGCTGGACGAGCTGCTCGCCGTGGCCGGACGCGGCGACCCGCAGGCCTTGCTCGCCTGGCTGGCCGGTCGCCACGAACTGTGGTCGCTGCAGGCCAAGGCTGCGCTCGGCCAGCGCATGATGGCACGCGTGCAGCAACAGGCCACGGCGATGCCGGCCGAATGCTTCGACGCCCTGCTCGGCTTCTTCGATCTGGATCACGTGCGCGCCGGCTACGACCCGTTCGCGGTGCAGCGGCTGCGCCGCCGCATGCGGCTGCAATGGGAAATGCAGCCGGAGCACATCGAGGCGGCGGCGCGGCGCGCGCACGACCCCGGCTGGTCCGGCCATGCGCCCAACCTCAAGATGACCCGCCGCATGCTGCGCCAGCTGGTGCGCCCGTTCCACTGGCCGCAGGTGTTGCTGGTGTCGATGCTGCCGGAACGTCCGGGCGAGCTGGCGCGCTTCGCGAACCGCCTGAGCGACGACCACGTGGAAGAACTGCTCCCCTACATGCCGCGGGAGCAGTTGCATTTCTGGCTGCTGGCGGCCGCGCGCGGCCTGTCCCTGCCGCGCCTGGCGATCAATTCGGTGCGCATCGTCACCGCCACCTTCGCCGCCATCGCCCTGGTCGCCGCGCTGTTCGGCGTGATCACGCTCGGCGGCGACGCCAGCAAGGCCTGGAACGTTTTTCCGACCATCGCGGCATGGATCTGCGGCGTCGCCGGACTCGCTTTCGCCTATATGGGCTGGCAATGGCTCGACTATTGGCAGCGCCTGCCCGACACGGACGGCGGGCGCGGGACCTGGCTGCGCTGGGCCTGCGTTCCGCTGATGGCGGCGATCGCGGTGGCGCTCAAGTATCTGGGGGTCGACGAACTGGCAAGCGTGGTGATCGTGGTGCTGGCGATCGTGCTGGGCATACGCCGCTATCGCGAACGCAGCGGCGCCGGACCCTCGCGGTTCCGCATCCATCCGGTCGGCTGGATCGTGCTGGCCAACATGCTGCGCCTGGCCCTGAGCGGCGAAGACGCCCCCACGGTACCGCTGGCGGAAATCGGCGCCACCATCGCGATGGCGTTCTGGCTGGCCGATGCATGGAAGGAGCGCGGACGCCGCAGGGCAAGCGCCGCGGCCGCCTGAAGACGGGGGGTCAGCGCGCCGCGCGATCGCGCGAACGGAATTCCAGCGGCTGCACGTCGGGCCGCGCGGATGACGGCGGCCTGGAGTCCGAAGGCGCGGGCCCGCAGCTACCGCAAGTGCCACAGCCGTCGCCGCAGTTGCCGGTCGCCTGCGCCGGTTGCAGGCGACGCCCCAGCGCGCGCAGCCAGGGCTTGCGCCACGGCTTGTTGAGCGACGCGGACGCCGCCGCCAGCCAGCGCGTGCTCAGGCCCGGCAGCAGCTTGCGCAACGCGTACAGCGCGCTGCCCAGCACCAACGCGCCGATGACCACTGCCTGGATGACCCCGAACGCGCTCATGCCAGCGCCCTCGCCACCTGGTAGGTGATCAGCGAGGCCAGGTAGGCCAGGCCGAACAGGTAACCCGCGGTGATCGCCACGTTGCGCCAGGAATTGGTCTCGCGGCGGATCACCGCCATGGTCGACATGCACTGCGGCGCGAACACATACCAGGCCAGCAGCGACAGCGCCGTGGCCAGCGACCACTGCTGCGCGATCACCGGACCGAGCTGGCTGGCCAGGGCATCGTCGCCGCCGGCGGCGGACATCGCGTACACCGTGCCCAGCGCCGACACCGCCACCTCGCGCGCGGCCAGGCCGGGGATCAGCGCGATGCAGATCTGCCAGTTGAAACCGATCGGCGCGAACACGTAGTGCAGCAGGCGGCCCAGGCGGCCGGCCAGGCTGTAGTCGATGGCCGGCTGCGTCGCGCCTTCCGGCGGCGCCGGGAAGCTGGACAGGAACCACAGCAGCACGGTCAGCGCCAGGATGATGCCGCCCACGCGCTTGAGGAAGATCAGCGCGCGCTCCCACAGGCCCAGCGCGATGTCGCGCGGATTCGGCAGGCGGTACGAGGGCAGCTCCATCAGCAGCGCGTGCTCGCTCTTGTCCTTGCGGAAGCGCTTGATCACGAAGGCCACGCTGAGCGCGCTGACGATGCCGGCCACGTACAGCGTGAACAGCACGATGCCCTGCAGGTTGAACAGGCCCCACACCGTGCGCTGCGGAATGAACGCGGCGATCAGCAGCGTATATACCGGCAGGCGCGCCGAGCAGGTCATCAGCGGCGCAACCAGGATGGTGGTGAGGCGGTCGCGCGGATCGGTGATGCTGCGCGTGGCCATGATGCCGGGGATCGCGCAGGCGAAGCTCGACAGCAGCGGGATGAAGGCGCGGCCGGTCAGGCCCGCCTTGAACATCAGCTTGTCCAGCAGGAAGGCCGCGCGCGGCAGGTAGCCGGATTCCTCCAGCACCAGGATGAACAGGAACAGGATCAGGATCTGCGGCAGGAACACCAGCACCGCGCCGAGTCCGGCAAAGACGCCGTCGTTGAGCAGGCTGTGCAGCGCGCTCCCCTGCGGCAGCGCGCCGGTCACCCAGCCGCCGAGCGCGGCCACGCCGGCGGCGATCGCGTCCATCACCGGCTGCGCCCAGGAGAACACCGCCTGGAAGATCAGGAACATCAGCACGGCGAGAATCCCTAAGCCGAACACCGGGTGCAGCGCCCAGCGGTCGAGCGCATCGTCGATGGCGTCGGTATTGCGCGGCATCACCACGGTGGCCGCCAGCAGCTCGCGCACCTGCGCGTGCAGGTCGGCGCGGCTGGCCGGGTCGTCCGGCTGCGCCGGAGCCGCTTCGGGCACCTCGCCGTCCACTCGCTCGATCAGCGCTTTCGCGCCGCCGCGCTTGACCGCGACGGTCTCGACCACGGGAATGCCCAGCCGCTGCTGCAACCCGGCCACGTCGATCCTGATGCCGCGGCGGCGCGCGGTATCCATCATGTTCAACGCCAGCACCACCGGCCGGCCCAGGCGCTTCACTTCCAGCACGAAGCGCAGGTGCAGACGCAGGTTGGTGGCGTCGGCCACGCACACGATCAGGTCGGGCGCGGGCTCGCCGGGATACACACCCTCGCAGACGTCGCGGGTGATCTGCTCGTCCGGGCTGTTGGCGTCGAAACTGTAGGTGCCGGGCAGGTCCAGCAGATGCAGCACGCGTCCGCTGGGCGCGGTGAAGCGGCCTTCCTTGCGCTCCACGGTGACGCCGGCGTAGTTGGCCACCTTCTGGCGGCCGCCGGTGAGCTGGTTGAACAGCGCCGTCTTGCCGCAGTTGGGATTGCCCACCAGGGCGATGCGCAAGGTGGTCGCGCTCATGCATGGTCTCCGGTGCGCACGGTGACGCGCGCGGCTTCGGTACGGCGCAGCGCGAAACGCGTGGAGCCGATCTGGATCAGCAGCGGGTCGGCGCCCAGCGGCCCGCGCGCCACCACGCGGACCGGCTCGCCCGCGACGAAGCCCAGGTCGCGCAGGCGCTGCGCGATCGGATCGTCGCTATGAGCATCGTCCACTCGGTCCACCACGGCAGGCGCCCCTTTCGGCAGGTCGGACAGTCGCACGGCCACCACTCAAATAAGAATGGTTCGCATTGTAGCTTGGTTGCGCCGGAAACGGTGAATGGCCACGGGCCTGCGGCATCGAGGCCCGCATTCGACCGGGGCATATCGCAAGCTCTTGCTCCCGCTTGCCTGCTCCCCATCCGGTTTCACTAACCTACGGGCTTTCCCCATCCTCCAGGCCGCCATGTACACCAGCCTCCAGCTCGCCGACCGCGCCGGCGTCCGCACCGTCACCATGAACCGCCCGCAGGTGCACAACGCCTTCGACGACAGCCTGATCGCCGAACTGACCGACGCGCTGGCCGCCGCCGGCCGCGACGAGAACGTGCGCGCGGTGGTGCTCACCGGCGCGGGCGCCAGTTTCTCCGCCGGCGCGGATCTCAACTGGATGCGCGGCATGGCCAAGGCCAGCGAGGCGGAGAACCGCGAGGATTCGCTGCGCCTGGCCGCCCTGATGCGCACGCTGCAGTTCCTGCCCAAGCCGACCGTCGCGCGCGTCAACGGCGCCGCTTACGGCGGCGGCGTGGGCCTGGTCGCCTGCTGCGACATCGCCATCGGCGTGGACAGCGCGAAATTCGGCCTGACCGAAGTGAAGCTCGGCCTGGTACCCGCGGTGATCTCGCCCTACGTGATCGCCGCGATCGGCCTGCGCCAGTCGCGCCGCCTGTTTCTCACCGGCGAACTGTTCGACGCGTCGACCGCCCAGCGCATCGGCCTGCTGCACCAGTGCGTGCGCGCCGAGGAACTGGACGACGCGCTGGCCGGCGTGCTGGCCGCATGCGCCAAGGCGGGCCCGGTCGCACAGGCTCAAGCCAAGCGGTTGGCCTTGCGCGTCGCCGGCCAGGACCAGGCGCAGGCCGAGCGCATCGACCGCGAGAACGCCGAGTTGATCGCTCGCCTGCGCGTTTCGGCGGAAGGCCAGGAAGGGCTGGGCGCCTTCCTCGACAAACGCGCAGCAGCCTGGACCGCGCAGGCATAAACTTCGCCGCGATCACCCTCGCCCTCTTCCTCGCAAGGAGTTCTTCCATGCTCGACCACATCGGCGTGCCCGTCTCGAACTACGCGCGCAGCAAGGCCTTCTACGAACGCGTGCTGGCCCCGCTCGGCGGCGGCCTGGCGATGGAAGTCACCCAGGAAGTGACCGGCAGCCGCTCGCACGCCGGCTTCGGCAAGGACGGCAAGCCCAGCTTCTGGATCAGCGCCGACCCGATCGCGCCGCTGTCGGCGATCCATGTCGCCTTCGTGGCGCCGACGCGCGAAGCAGTGGACCGCTTCTACGCCGCGGCGCTCGCCGCCGGCGGCACCGACAACGGCCCGCCCGGCTTGCGTGAGCACTATCACGACAACTACTACGCGGCCTTCGTGCTGGACCTGGACGGCCACAACGTGGAAGCCGTCTGCCACTTGCCGGAATAACGTAGGTTGGGGTGAGCACAGCGAACCCCGACGGACCTCGCATGCCTACCGCAACGTTGGGGTTCGCCTCCGGCTCACCCCAACCTACCCAGGACCTGTCATGCCCAGCCACATCGTCAATATCGCCGACGTCGAACCGCAACCGGTGCCGCTGGCCTTTGCGCCCACCGGCACCGCCGCGGAGCGCTACGGTCCGCGCGTCGCGCGCATCTCCGCGCAGCTCGGCGCACAGAAGCTCGGCTACAACATCACCGTGCTGCCGCCGGGCAAGCGCGGCTATCCGTTCCACAACCATCGCGTGAACGAGGAAATGTTCTTCGTGCTGGAGGGCGAGGGCGAGGTGCGCATCGGCGAGGAACGCCATCCGATCCGCGTGGGCGACATCATCGCCTGCCCGCCGGGAGGGCCGGAGAGTGCGCACCAGATTGCCAATACCGGCGACAGGGACCTGCGCTATCTCAGCATCAGCACGCGGGAGTATCCGGAGGTGTGCGAGTACCCGGACAGCGGGAAATTCGGCGTGATGGCTGAATATCCGCCGGCGGCGGATGGGACGCCGCAGTTCTTTCGGGTGGTGGGACGGCAGGGCGAATCGGTCGACTACTGGGAAGGCGAATAGACCTCACCATGTGCCACCTGGAATCCTTCTCCCTCCGGGAGAAGGTGCCGGCAGGCGGATGAGGGTACGACCGGAGTCGTGCACATCACTCTTGCGCTCCGCCCGCACCCTCACCCCAGCCCTCTCCCGAAGGGAGAGGGAGCAAAGCCGAATGCTGCGCCGCGCATCGGCCTGCCACGCCCGTTCCGCTAGCATTGCCGAGTTTGCACCTCCATTCCCTTGCACTTCTGCCCACGGACCCGTGCATGTTCGAGCGCGTACTGATAGCCAACCGCGGCGAGATCGCCTGCCGCGTGATCCGCACCTGCCGCCGTCTCGGCATCCGCACCATCGCCGTGTATTCGGAGGCCGACGCCGATGCGCAGCATGTGCGCCTGGCCGACGAGGCCTGGCCGATCGGCGGCCCGCGTCCGGCCGACTCCTACCTGCGCGGCGAGACCATCCTTGAAGTGGCCCGGCGCAGCGGCGCCCAGGCCATCCATCCCGGCTATGGCTTCCTGTCCGAGAACACCGCTTTCGCGCGGGCCTGCACCGAGGCCGGCATCGCCTTCATCGGCCCGCGCCCGGCGAGCATCGACGCGATGGGTTCCAAGGCCGCCGCCAAGGCGCTGATGGAAAAGCACGCCGTGCCGCTGGTGCCCGGCTATCACGGCGACAACCAGGACGCGGACTTCCTCGCCGGACAGGCGCGCAGCACCGGCTTCCCGCTGATGATCAAGGCCGCCGCGGGCGGCGGCGGCAAGGGCATGCGCATCGTGCGCGCGGAGCGGGAATTCGCCGACGCGCTCGCCTCGGCCCGGCGCGAAGCCGCCAATGCCTTCGGCGACACGCGCGTGATCCTGGAGCGCTATGTGGAGCATCCGCGCCACATCGAATTCCAGGTGTTCGGCGACACCCACGGCAACGTGATCCATCTCAACGAGCGCGAATGCTCCGCGCAGCGCCGCTACCAGAAGGTGCTGGAGGAAACGCCCTCTCCCTTCCTCACCCCGGCACGCCGCGCCGCGATGGGCGCCGCCGCCGTGGCGGCCGCACGCGCCGTCGACTATGTCGGCGCCGGCACGGTGGAATTCATCGTCGGCCAGGACGGCGAGTTCTTCTTCATGGAGATGAACACGCGCCTGCAGGTGGAGCATCCGGTCACCGAGGAAACGCTCGGTCTCGACCTGGTCGAATGGCAGCTGCGCGTCGCCGCCGGCGAAGCGCTGCCGCTGCGCCAGGAGGACGTCCACGCGCAGGGCCACGCCATCGAAGTGCGCCTGTATGCCGAAGACCCGGAACAGAACTTCCTGCCCGGCTCCGGCAAGCTGCTGCGCCTGCGCCTGCCGGAAACCTCGCGCCACGTGCGCCTCGACGGCGGCGTGATCGAGGGCGACACGGTCACGATCTTCTACGACCCGATGATCGCCAAGCTGATCGTGCACGACCGCGACCGCGCGCAGGCGCTGCAGCGCTTGCGCGAAGCGCTGATGGCCTGCGAGATCGCCGGGCCGAAATCCAACATCGCCTTCCTCGAACGCCTGGTGCGCCACCCGGTGGTAGTGGAAGGCCGCATCGACACCGGCTATCTCGACCGCCACCTGGACGAGTTCCTCGCCGGCGACGCCGCGCCCGCGCCGCAGCTGCTGTTCGCCGCGGCCGTGGCGGCGCTGCTGCATGACGAGCGCGCCGTGGTTGCGCAGGCCGCGCACGGCGTCGATCCGCATTCGCCGTGGGCGCGCGCCGATGCCTGGCGCATCGGCCATGCCGGCAAGCGCATCGTCGCGTTGTCGCTGCGCGAACAGCGCTACGAAGTGGAAGCCCACGGCCACGATGGCGATTACCAGTTGCGCCACGGCGATGCGAGCTGCCACGTGCAGGGGGCGCGCCACGATGGCGCGGCGCTCAGCGCGCGCTTCGATGGCCAGTCGCTGCGCCTGCCGCTGCACGCCGACGCGCAGCGCGTGTCGCTGCACGACAGCGACGGCCGTCGCCACAGCTTCGCCCGCGCCGCCGCGTTCGCCTGGGAAGCCAGGCAGGGTGCGGGCGGCAACCAGGTGCTCGCGCCGATGCCCGGCCGCATCGTGCTGGTGAAAGCCAGGCCCGGCGACCAGGTCGAGGAAGGCCAGGAGCTGCTGGTGATGGAGGCGATGAAGATGGAGCTCGCGCTCAAGGCGCCGCGCGCCGGCACCATCGACAGCATCGGCGCCACGCAGGGCGATTTCGTCGAAGCCGACGCCGTGCTGGTGCGCTTCGCCACGTAGGTCGGGGCGAGCCGCCAGGCGAACCCCGACTTGCGCCACGCATATCGCAACCGCATGTGACCTACGAAGACGCCCGCCTGACGGATAGCCCCCATGAATAGCCCCGACAACCACGTCCGCATCGTCGAAGTCGGCGCCCGCGACGGCCTGCAGAACGAAAAGACCCTGCTTCCGGCCGACGTGAAGATCGCGCTGATCGACCGCCTCTCCTCCACCGGCCTGAGCACCATCGAGGCCACCAGCTTCGTCAGCCCCAAGTGGGTGCCGCAGCTGGCCGACGCCGCCGAAGTGTTCCAGGGCATCCGCAAGGTGCCCGGCGTGAGCTATCCCGTGCTGGTGCCGAACGAGCAGGGCTACCGCCGCGCGCGCGACGTGGGCGCCACCGAGGTAGCGGTGTTCACCGCGGCCTCCGAGGCCTTCAACCGCAAGAACGTCAACGCCGGCATCGACGAATCGATCGAGCGCTTCCGTCCGGTGCTGGAACTGGCCCGCGCCGACGGCGTGAAGGTGCGCGGCTATGTCTCCACCGTGCTCGGCTGTCCCTACCAGGGCGAGGTGCCGGTGGCCGACGTGGTGCGCGTGGCGGCGCGCCTGCACCAGCTCGGCTGCCACGAGATCTCGCTGGGCGACACCATCGGCGTCGGCACGCCGGCCAAGGCCCGCGCCATGCTCAAGGCGGTCGCGGCCGAGGTGCCGATGGCGGCGCTGGCCGTGCATTTCCACGACACCTACGGCCAGGCCCTGGCCAATATCCTCAGCTGCCTGGAAGAAGGCGTGCGCGTGGTCGACAGCGCCGTGTCCGGCACCGGCGGCTGCCCGTATGCCAAGGGCGCGACCGGCAACGTGGCCAGCGAGGACGTGGTCTACATGCTGCACGGCATGGGCATGCAGACCGGCGTCGACCTCGACATCCTGGTCGCCACCGGCGCCTGGCTCGCCGCGCAGCTGCACAAGGAAACCGCCAGCCGGGTCACCCGGGCGCGCACCGCGGCCTGAGGCGGAACCACCCGAGAGCGCCGGGCGGCGATCGTCGCCCGGCGCTTTGCTATATTCCGCCGACTTTGCAGTACCTCAATTCAACACCTCAGGAGTTCAAGGAATGAACCTGCCGCGCCGCCTGCTGCCCGCCGCCATCCTCGCCGCCTCCGCCGTGCTCGGCGCCTGCCATCGCGACCAGGCGCCCAGCGCCGACGCCAGCGCGATCAAGCACGCGCAGGAACAGCTCTCGCAACCGGCCTGGCTGCTGCAGCACCTGCCCGCGCACACCGTGGCCTACCTGCGCATTCCCTCGCCGTGGGGCCTGCTGGGCGCCGTGCCGAACGGCCGCCCGCTCGACGCCACCCTGGCCGGCGAGCAGCACCTGAAGACCGTCGCCGCGCTGCGCGACGCCATCGCCAAGGACAAGCTGCTGGCCGACGCCGGCGCCACGCCGCTCACCCTGGCCCTGCTGTCGGATCTGCGCGGGCCGCTGGAGATCAGCGCGGTCGATCCGCTGGGCATGCCCTCGCCCGGCAGCATGCTGCTGGCCAGCATGCAGCTGGAGCAGCGCGACGTCGGCGCGCTCAACCGGCGTTTCGCCCAGCTCGGCGGCGCGCTGGGCCTGCAGGCACCGCTGGACGCCAAGGGCGACGGCGCCCTCGCCTCCGGCGAGCTGCTGCATTTCGATGCCGCCGGCGGCCGCCTGTTCGTGCTCGCGGCGCGTTCCGGCATCGGCGCCGCGGTCATCGATCGCGGCGCGCTGAATGCGTTGCTCGATGAGGTGCGCAATCCCAAGTCCGCCGACATCACCGCCAAGGTGACCGAGCAGGAACGGCAGATCGATGCTTCCGGCCAGGGCCTGTTCGGCTGGTTCAGCACGCATGGTCTCGGCGGCATGGCTTCGGGCGCGATTCCCGCGGACAGCGTCGGCACCCTGCCCGGCGAATTCACCGCCAGGACCGAGAGCATCGCCTTCGGCTGGGGCACGGTGGACGGCCACGGCCGGCTGCAGTTGCGGCTGCATGCGCCGCAGGCGCGCCTGCTGGGTTATCTGGCGCCGCAGCAGTTCGCGCCCGGCTTCAAGGTCGCCGGCAAGCCCTCCTGGGTGGTGACGCTGGCCCTGCCCGGCACCGAACAGGTCAAGACCTTCGAGGACCAGCTCATCCTCAATTTCGGCGCCGATCGCGCCGCCGCCTACCGCAAGGCCATGGCCGATTCCAAGCAGCGCATGGGCTTCGACCTCGCCGAATTCAGCCAATGGGTCGGCCCGGAACTGGTCGGCTACGAAGACAGCGCCGGCAGCTACACCGCCGTGCGCGTGCGCGACCGCGCCGCGCTGTACGCCAGGCTGGAGGAGCTGGCCAAGAACAGGCGCTGGACCTACCAGGTACGCAGCATGGAAGGCACCCAGGTGCATTCGCTGTCGATCCCCAACCGTCTCGGCGAGCGCCTGCGCGACGAGGCCGGCGGCCAGGAGCCGAAGCAGCAGGCGCTGCTCGAGCTGCTCGGCCGCCTGGGCTCGCACCTGTACTGGGTGGAGGACGGCGACTACCTGATCTTCGGCAAGCTGCCCCAGTCGCTGGCCGACCGCGCCGCCGCCAAGCTGGACACGCGCATGGACGAGTGGCTGAAGGCCCAGGCCCATCCCGGCGCGGAAACCCTGCTCGGCTTCGCCGCCACCTCGCACGACGCGCAGCGCAAGGCCTATTACGGCTATCTGGAACTGCTGCAGTACCTCGACGACGCCAGCGGCGGCACGGTGGACCTGCAGGCGCTGCCGGCCGCGCATACGCTCAACCTGCCGCGCGACGGCGTGATCGGCGCCAGCCTGGACGCCACCCGGGACGATCTCTCGCTGCGCCTGACCTATGAGCAGAATCCGCTGGAAATGGTCACCAGCGGCTCCAACGGCATGGTGGCGGTCGCCGCCGCCGGCGTGATGGCTGCGGTGGCCATCCCCGCCTACCAGGACTACCAGCTGCGCAGCCAGGTGGCACAGGCCATGGCCGCGGCCGATCCGGCCAAGGTCGCCGTGCTCGAGTTCCGCCAGAGCAAAAACCGCTGGCCGAAGAGCGGCAAGGAAGCCGGGCTGGACGAGGACGAGGCCGGTCCGCGCGTGCTTCCCGACGGTTCGATCCAGCTCAGCCTGGCCGGCACCGGCAGCGCCAAGCTGACCGACGGCACGGTACTGCTCACACCCCAGCTCGCCGGCCGCAGCTGGACCTGGCACTGCCATGCGGAAGGCGTGGCGGACAAGTACCTGCCGGTGTCCTGCCGCCAGGGCGCCAGCCAGGCCGCGGACGCCACGCCCGCCAGGTAAGCGGCCGGTGGGCCGGAATGGCGCCGTTTCGCCGCGGCGCCGTTCCTGTGTTCAAGCAAGCTGTCACATTAGTCCGTATAATCGTCCGATTCGCCCTTGAGAAACCCACGAGACGACTCTCCGGTCGCCCGAGCCCACCCCATGTCCATCGAAAATCTGCGCAATATCGCCATCGTCGCCCACGTCGACCACGGCAAGACCACGCTCGTCGACCAGCTGCTGAAGCAGTCCGGCACGCTCTCCGAGCGCACCGTCCTGGCTGAGCGCGTGATGGACAGCAACGACCAGGAAAAGGAACGCGGCATCACCATCCTGGCCAAGAACACCGCCATCACCTGGCAGGGCAACCGCATCAACATCGTCGACACGCCCGGACACGCCGACTTCGGCGGCGAGGTGGAGCGCGTGCTGTCGATGGTCGACACGGTGCTGATCCTGGTCGATGCGATGGACGGCCCGATGCCGCAGACCCGTTTCGTGACCCAGAAGGCCTTCGCGATGGGCTTCAAGCCGATCGTGGTGGTCAACAAGATCGACCGTCCCGGTTCGCGCCCCGACTGGGTGGTGGAACAGGTGTGGGACCTGTTCGACCGCCTCGGCGCCACGCCGGAGCAGATGGACTTCCCGATCGTCTACGCCTCGGCGCTGAACGGCTACGCCTCGCTCGACGCGGACACCCGCGAAGGCGACATGACCCCGCTGTACGAAGCGATCATGAAGCACGCGCCCAAGCCGGAAGTGGATCCGGAAGGCCCGTTCCAGATGCGCATCAGCCAGCTGGACTACAACAACTTCGTCGGCGTGATCGGCATCGGCCGCATCCAGCGCGGCACGCTCAAGAAGAACATGCCGGTGGCGGTGATCGACCGTCACGGCAAGAAGCGCCAGGGCAAGATCCTGCAGGTGCTCGGCTTCATGGGCCTGGAGCGCATCGAGCAGGACACCGCCGAGGCCGGCGACATCGTGGCCATCTCCGGCATCCAGGAGCTGACCATCTCCGACACCGTGTGCGCGCTGGACACGCCCGAGGCGCTGCCCGCGCTGACCGTGGACGAGCCCACCATCAGCATGACCTTCCAGGTGAACAACTCGCCGTTCGCCGGCAACAAGGACCTCTCCGGCGGCAAGTTCCTCACCAGCCGCCAGATCAAGGAGCGCCTTGAGCGCGAGCAGGTGCACAACGTGGCGCTGCGCGTCGAGCAGGGTTCGGACGCGGACAAGTTCCTGGTCTCCGGCCGCGGCGAGCTGCACCTGTCGGTGCTGATCGAGAACATGCGCCGCGAAGGCTACGAGCTGGCCGTGTCGCGTCCGGAAGTGATCATCAAGGAGATCGACGGCCAGAAGATGGAGCCGATCGAGCAGCTGGTGGTCGACGTGGAGGAAATCCACCAGGGTCCGGTGATGGAGCGTCTGGGCATCCGCAAGGGTGCGCTGAAGAACATGGAGCCGGACGGCAAGGGCCGCGTGCGCCTGGAGTACATGATCCCGGCGCGTGGCCTGATCGGCTTCCAGAACCAGTTCAAGACCCTCACCCAGGGTTCGGGCCTGCTGTTCCACGTGTTCGACCACTACGGTCCGAAGGAAGAAGGCCAGATCGCCAAGCGCCTCAACGGCGTGATGATCGCCAACGCCGCCGGCAACACGCCCGCCTATTCGCTGGGGCCGCTGCAGGAGCGCGGCAAGCTGTTCGCCGCCGAAGGCGACTCGGTGTACGAGGGCCAGCTGGTCGGCATCCACGCCAAGGACAACGACCTCACCGTCAATGCGATCAAGCCCAAGCCGCTGACCAACATGCGCGCCTCCGGCAAGGACGATGCGATCCAGCTCACCCCCGCGATCAAGTTCTCGCTGGAGCAGGCGCTGGACTTCATCGACGACGACGAGCTGGTCGAGATCACCCCGAAGGAAATCCGCCTGCGCAAGAAGCACCTCACCGAGAACGATCGCAAGAGGGCTTCGCGCGGCGGTTGATTCGCTGCTCGATGCGCTTCACGAAAGGCCGCCGCAAGGCGGCCTTTCTTTTTGCCCGCATGTCACGAAAAAACGGTTGACAGGCCATCCACGCATGGCGACCATGCGCGCGCCCCGCCTCGGGGCATTCACGAGATCAAGCCGACCCTCCATGGACAGTGACCCTCATCCGGGCGTCCGCTGCGCGCTGACGCCACACAACCCATTGATCACGGCGCGGCCGTGAGCGGGGTCGGGTCCGCCTGATCGCCTCGTTCCGCGCCTCAAGCACGGAATGAACGATGAAATTCGCATGTTTCCTCGCGGCCGCCGCCTGCCTGGCCGCTCCGCACCTCCACGCCGACGACGCAGCGCAGGCCGATGAAGCCCGCCTGTTCGTGCCGCAGTTCCTCGGCGCGCAGTACACCTTGATCGACCAGCACCAGTACCGCGTGCACTCGCCGTATGCCGGCCCGCTCAGCCTGAAGGCCGGCACGGATACCGCGCGTTCGCACACCTTCGGCGGTTACTTCGGCGTCGCCCTGCCCGCGCATTTCCAGTTCTATTTCGACGTGGAGATGTTCAAGGGCGAAGGCGTCAGCGGCGCCACCGGCATGGCCGGGCTGCCGAACGGCGATGTGATCCGCTCCGGCTCCGCCAGCCTCGGCAAGACGCCCTATGTCGCGCGCCGCTTCCTGCGCTGGACGCTGCCGCTGGGCGAGGAGACCGAGGACAACGAGCGCGCCATGGACCAGCTGCCCGGCAAGGAAGCCGCGCGCCGCGTCGAAGTGAAGCTCGGCAAGATGGCGATCAACGACGACTTCGACAAGAACCGCTACGCCGACGGCACGCGCACGCAGTTCATGAACTGGGCGCTGTTCAACAACGTCGCCTGGGATTTCGCCGCCGACACCCGCGGCTATACCGAAGGCCTGATGCTGGGCCTGGTCGAATCCGGCTGGAGCCTGCGCTACGGCATCTATCGCATGCCGACCGAAGCGAACGGCTCGCATCTGGTGCAGTCGCTGCAGAAGGCGCGCGGGCAGCAGCTGGAATTGACGGTGCAGCCGGACAAGGATGGCTGGGCGCTGCGCGCACTGGTGTTCCAGAACCAGGCGAGCATGGGTGTGTATCGCACGGCGATTGCCCGTGCCCTTGCCACCGGCGGCGTGCCGGATATCCGCGCTGACGATCGGCCTGGCCGCAAGAAGTACGGCTTCGGCCTCAACGGCGAGCTGCCGCTGGCCGACGATGGTGACACCGGGCTGTTCATGCGTGCGGGTTGGAACGATGGGCGCAACGAGTCGTTCGCATTCACTGAAGTGGACCGCACGCTCAGCGGCGGCTTCCAATTGTCGGGTGCGCACTGGGGGCGTAAGCAGGATCACTTCAGCGTCGGCGTGGCGATCAACGCGCTGTCATCGCCGCATCGCGAATATCTGGAACGGGGCGGCAGCGGATTCGTGCTGGGCGACGGGGCGTTGAACTACGGCCGCGAGCAGATAGTGGAGGCGTACTACAGCTTCGTGCCGTTCGAGCACTTGACGCTGAGCCCGGACTTCCAGTTCGTGCGCCATCCCGGCTACAACCGAGATCGCGGGCCGGCGAAGTTCGCCGGGTTGCGAGCGCACGTCGAGTTCTGAATCCCGTAGGTTGGGGTGAGCAGCAGCGAACCCCAACATGGCGATGCGCATGCAAGTGCCGGAGTTGGGGTTCGCTCGCGCTCACCCCAACCTACGCCCCTCACCAGCCCGTCATTCCGGCCTGCGCCGGAATGACGGCCTTGGGGATATCGAGGCAAGCCTTGCTCAACCGTGCAGCCGCTCGAATCCCTCGATCGCCGCCCCCTCCGTCCGATGCATATCGAACACCAGCACCTCGTTCTTCCCCGCCTTCAACCACGAAGCCGGACAGAACAATCGCTGCTGCGGACCGATGCGCCAGTAACGCCCGAGCAGATGGCCATTCACCCACACGTAACCCTTGTCCCACGCATCCATGCCGAGGTACGTATCCGCTGTCTTTTCCAGGGTCAGCGTGCCCTTGAAGAACACCGCAGGCCGCTCCGGCGCCTGCGCGAGCGGACGCAATCCCGCGAGATAGGCAGCATCGAGCGGAAAGCCATGCACCGACCACCGCCGCTGCAACTCGCCATTCAAGCGGATCGCCCCCATGATGCCTTTCCGGTCCGCCATCGCCTGCCCATAACCGACATGGCCGAAGCTATCGACCAGGATCTCGATCGCCTCGCCGTCCTGCGCATGCGGCGCGGGCACCTCGACTTCCGTCGCCTCGCTCAAGCCCGGCTTGCGCACGCGCGAGATGTAGCCGAGATAGCGGCCGGCGCCGAACACCGTGGCGTAATCGCGCACGCCTTCGATCGACAAACGCCCACCCTTGGGTGACATCGCGCGGTACAACACCATGCCGTGGTCCTGCGCCAGCAGCAGCTCGTTGGCTACCGGACCGTCCTCGACGGACTTTGGTGCAGGCGTCAGGTTGTCCCACAGCGAGGCATACGGTTTCAGCTCGATCTTCGCGAAGCGCATCGCCGGCGGCGCTGCCGGCACCTCGGGCAGCGGCCGCGACAGGTGCTCGCCGATGATCTCGCGGAACTGGCGATAGTCCGCCGTCGCCTCGCCGCGCTCGTCGATCGGCGCGCCGTAGTCGTAGCTGGTGATGGTCGGCTCGAACTTGCCGTAGTCGGCATCCGCGTTGGCGCCCGCGCCGAAACCGAAATTGGTGCCGCCGTGCGCCACGTACAGGTTGAACGAGAGCCCTTCGGCCATCAGCTTCTTCAGCGTGGCCGCATAGTCGCCGCGCTGGAACTCCCGGTCGCCCCAATGCGTGAGCCAGCCGGGATAACCCTCGCCTACCCATACCGGCATCTCGCCGGCGATGGCCTGCGCCGCGGCGAAATCGGTATCGCCGTCCAGGCCCAGCGCGGTGCCGGGCAGGTAGGTCTGCTGTTTCTGGATGGTCGCCAGCCCGTCGGAAATCGAGAACGGCCCATGGATGCCGCGCTCGCGCCACATTGCCTGGATCTGCTCCAGATAAGCCAGGTCGCCGCCGAACGAGGCGTACTCGTTCTCCACCTGCACCATCAGGATCGGCCCGCCCCGCTCCGCCATCAGCGGCGCGATGCGCGGCGCGATGGCATCCATGTAGCGCGTCACCGCCTTCATGTAGCGCGCGTCGTCCTTGTGCCGCACGCGCATGTCCGGCTCGCGCAGCAGGTACGGCGGCAGGCCGCCGAAATCCCATTCGGCGCAGACGTAGGGACCGGGCCGCAGGTACACCCACATGCCTTCCTGCTGGCACAGCTTGATGAAGCGCACGAAATCGCGGTTGCCGCTTTCGAAGTCGAACACGCCGGGCTCTTTTTCCAGCGCGTTCCACATCAGATAGATGGCGACGGTATTCAAGCCCATCGCCTTGACCATGCGGATGCGCTGCGTCCAGTACTCCGCGGGCACCCGGATCGGATGCATCTCGCCACTGCGGAGCTGGAACTCGCGCCCGTCCAGCAGGAAGGCGCGCTTGCCGAGGGCGAAGCGATGCGGCCGGCCGTCCGGCACCGGTTCCGCCTGCAGCGACGGCACGGTGACGGCGTCCAGGCGCAGGCTCATGGCGCCCAACGGTGCAAGCGCGCTGAGGCGCAGGAATTCTCTTCGTCGCATGGGGACTCCTCGTACGGGCGGGGATCGAGCAGGCGGGGATGGAGGTGCATCCGCGTGGCGACCGGCTGGGCGAAAGCCGGTCGATGGTAGCGCGCGGCGGTGCCCTTGGCCGTGCGCGCATGCCCGGGACGGTGCCCTGGCGAGCGCCCCATGGCCAGGAGTACCCTCCGGGCTCCTTGATGGGGGAATCAGGGTCATGCCACATGGCAACGGTGGGACAGGGGATTCCGGCGCGGGATCGGGCGGATCCGGCAGCGGCGGAAGCCGGCGAGCCCGCAGCGCGAGCGCGATGACGCCGATGAATTCGGGGCGGGTCACCCGCTCGTCCGCGCGCGTAGCAGCAGCGGCAGCCGGCGGCGGGATGACGCCAATGGGAGCTCCGCCGGTGCGCCCGGCGCCGCTCTCGCCGATGCCTGGACCATCCGCGAGCACGGCCAGGCAGGCCACCGCTACCTCCTCGTCTTCGCTCGCGCCCCCCGGCGGGTCGATGCCGCCGCCATCCGTGCCGGCGATGCACAGCGCCATGGGTGGCTTGCCGCAGGCCGCGACACCATCCAGCTCGTCGTCCTCCCTCTCGCCTCTGCTCCCGACACACGGCGCCATGGGCGGCACGCCACAGGCGGCGACAGCGTCGAGCTCTTCGTCTTCGCTGTCTCCCTTGCTGGCAACACCCCCAGCCCTGCCGACCTTGTCGCCCATGTCTTCGCCCTACAGCGCCTCGCGCGACCGGACGCTGACGTCATCGCAGGCGAGCTCCGGCGGCTTCAGGCCACTGGGCACGGACCGGGTGATCCATGCCAAGCCCATCGAAGAGGGCGAATTCAGATTTCCCTCCAACCCCACGACGTCCGGGCACAGCAGCGGTTATCACGAAGCCTTCGCCCCCACCGACACCATGCGCTTTCTCTCGCGCCGCTCCGTCAACAACGACGGTACGGCAACCCTGCCCGCATGGAGCAGCAACACCGTGCTGCCCTCGTATTCCGGCCGCAGCATTCGCGAGGAGAACGTCAGGCACATCGCAGAAGCCAGCGACGGCGCGCGCACGGATACGGCGCAGACCGTGCTCGCCGTACCCGGCGGCGACGTGGCCGGGCATACCGGTTCGGGCGTCAGGACCTCGGGCCAGGCCGCAGGACACGATTACCTGCGCCACCAGACCATGCGCGCGCTGCAGGAACCCGGCGTCACCTCCGGCGTGGCAGGCGTGCTTGCCGGCGCCACCACCATCATGAGCATGGCGCCGGGACAGTCCGCCAGCGGCGCCGATGGCGCCGGCAAGCTCAAGGACGTACCGGCCCGGGCGGATTACGAAACACGCAGGAACAAGGCCAAGCGCAAGCTCGACGAGCACTTCACCTCGCTGCCGCCGGCACAACAGTCCACCGTGATGAAACTGGCCAGGCACAGCATGGGCGACCTGGAAGACAGCAGCCGGCGCCTGCTGCCCGACCGCCCGTATTCGCCATTCCGCGATCCGTCCGGCGCATCCGGCGCGGCGATCAGCGGCGGCGGCTACCTGCCTACCCTGGCCGCCCCGACACCGTCGCCTTCGGCATTTGCGGTCATGCCCACGGGCAGTTCTTCGAGCTCGCTCCTGGCTCCCGTCGCGCGCCGCGCGACGCCGGGCGGCACGCCTTCCGCGTCCATGCCACCGCCCCCTTCCAGCGCATTCTCGCCCCTGCCGGCGACTGCAGCCTCAGGTACACCGGCACCGACTCCGGGTCCCGGCCTCGGAGCGCGCGATATCGCCCTGGACATCACCAGCGCCTTCCGTTCCGTCCGGAGGCCGTGACGGTCAGCGCGATGTGCGGCGAACGGCTTCCATGGTGTAGCGCGGCAAAGCTGCAAGCGCTGCACCGCTTCGCTAGCCAGTCGCCACGCGTCGCCTGCCGGTTCGGTGGCGTGCGGCTCGCGCGCATGAGCCCACCGCTGTTCCAGCGCAAACCAGTCGATCGGATGCACGTCGCCACCGCTCAAGCCAGCCTGCAGTGAATCGAAAAACTGCCGCCAGCGCCGCGCATAGAGCCCGCCGACCAGGCCCGCCAACTCGCGATTGGCGTAGTCGTGCAGCCCGCCGCGGTCGGCACCGGAGCGATCGCCCCAGCTGGCCAGGATCGAGCGCTGGTCGTATTCCAGTTGTGCTGCTTCAGTGTCGTCGCGGGCGGCGGCTTTCGCGTGCATCAGCCAGCGGCCGAGCAGGAAATCCGGATCGGCAGCGAGCAGGCGGTCGAGCATGGCCATGTCGTCCATCCATTCCGCCGTCAATGCGCGGAACTGCTCTTTGTCCTTCTTCTCGTAGGCCGCCTTGATCCGCGGCAGCAACACGCGCGAGCGGTTGCTCAGCACCTGCCGCGCGACATCCACCAGGTCGTGGCGATAGGCGGACGTCGTGCGCAAGGCCGGCGCCACGCGCAGCAGCTCGCACACGGCGCCGTCGAAGCGTGCCAGGTCGTAGCGCGCTGCCGTCGGCGACCACGTGGCTGCGCTGCGCGCGTCCAGGCCGGGGCGTGCGCCGAACAGGCCGTCATGCGGCTCCGACCATTCGCCCGAGGGCATCGCATAGGCGGTCTGCGCGAGGATGCGCCAGGCCGCGCGCGCATGCTCGTCCTCGCCGCCGTAGCGACTGACCGCGTAATCGTCGAACCAGCGATGTGCATGCTCCGGCACCGGCGTCCAGGCCAGTGCGGTGAACAGCGCATAGGCCGCCGGATCGGTGCCGCTCCCCTCCGGCATGTAGGCGATGCCGCGCATGACACCGTCGCGGCGCCACGCCGCGAAACGTTGCAGCCACACGCCGGCGTTCGCGCCCAGCGTGGTATGTCCGCCGAAATTGGGGATGGTGCCGAACGCATAAGGCGCGCCGCCCCAATCGCGCTTGCGGTCCATGCCGTCGTAGCGGTCGGACAGGCCATCGACGATCAGCAGCCGATCGTGCGGCACCGCATCCACCACCGCGCGCGGCGGATTGTGCTGCCAGCCGAGCAGCACCCAGCGCGCGGCAGGATGCGCGGTATTCAGCGCGGCAAACACCTGCTTCGCCGCGTCGCCCACCGGCACGTCGCCGGCACGCCCGCCCTCATGCAACAGATCCATCTTGTACAACACACCATCGCCGAACAGCTCGCGCTGGTGGCGATAGAACGCAGCGGCCACCTTGGCGAAATGCGCATCGCGCGGATCCAGCCAGTCCGGCCGCGCGAAACCCACCCACTCGCCCTGCGGCACCAGCGCCGCACCCGGCTGCTTCGCGGCGAGGCCCGGCGGCATGGTGCCGAAATAGCCGGGCAGCACCGGCGTCATGCCCAAGGCGCGCAGGCGCCCGACGATGCGCTGTGCCAGCGCGGTGCGCCGCGCGAACATCTCGGCGGAGACCGGGCCGCCGAACGCGGACATGTTCTGCAGCAGCCACCAGGGCTGGTGCGCCGGCGCGGGAATCCAGGCGCGCAACTCGCCGTCGCTGTAGCCGAATTCGCGAAAGGTGCGGCGATACACCTCTTCCGCACCCACCGGCATGAACACCTCGTTGATGCCGCGCAGCGCGAGCAGGTCGATCTTGTGCTCCCATCCCGGCCAATCGAGATAGGCGTCCGAATAGCCGTCATCGACATCGTTGAGGGCGAAGCGATCCGGCACCACCGCGTGGCTTTCGATCGGCTCAGGCGGCGCCGGCAGCGTGGCCGGCAAGCGATCCAGGCTGTCGCCCGGCCAGCCGATGCTCACGTGCGGCACGCGTTCGAGATAGGTCTCGACACCGGCCAGAAGCGCCACCGGCGAGGTGCCGGCCACTTCGATATGGCCGGCCTTGCCGCGGATGCGATAGCCGTCGCCTGCGCCGGCAGGCAGCGCGATCAGCGCGATCTGCGCTGCATGCCGCGGCAACAGGCGCTTCAAGGCAGCCCGCGCAGACGTCACCTCGAATGTGGCATCGGCACGCGCGCCGCACGACACGACGCCCATCAGCCCCGCCAGCAACCACTTCATGCCAGTAGCACGCATCGCCCATTTCCCCGGCGGATACCGTCCGCGAGACTACTTGCTCCGGCGCCTCAGCGTGAAGGCATCGAGCACCTTGCCCGCGCGATCGAGCACCGACACCTTCAGCTCCCGCTCGTCTGCCTCCACCCGCGCAATCTGGTCTTGCCCCAGCGCCAGGATGGTGAAATCGTTGCCGCGCTCGCCCGGCTTGATCCGCTCCAGCCGGTGCAGGTGCCCGGCGATGAACAGATCCACCTTGGCCTCGTTCGCGCGTTTCGTCCACTCGGCGTTGGCGCCGTCCAGCCAACCCCACTCCGGATCATGTCCAAGCACCACCGTGAACGGCGCGCTGCGCATCCTTGGCTCATCGGCGAGCACCCGCTTGAACCACGCATATTCGTCCGCGCGATACGAGCGAAGATCGTTGAGTCCGGCGTAGACGTTGGTTGCGTCGGGCTTGTCCTCGCCGGTGTCGACCACGACGAGATGCAGCGGACCCTGGTCACGCGTGTAGTAGTAACGACCTTCCTGCGCATGCAGATAGTCGCCCAGCGAACGCGCAAACTCACCGCGATACTCATGATTGCCGCGCGCATAGAGCAGCGGCACGCGTCCTTGCAACCCTGACGCCATCGGCTCCAGGAACTTGTCCTTCACCTGGCTCTCGCCAGTGGCGTAGTGCACGCCGTCGCCGGTGTGCACGATGAAGTCCATCGGTTGACGTTGCGCCAGCTCCGCCAAGGCACGGACGCGCTCGACGTTCTCATGGGTGTCCGTCATCGTCGCGAAGCGGGTGTTCTTCTTCGACGTATCGAAGGTGGTGAAGCTGTACACCGGACTTTCCGCCGTCTTGCCGCGATCCGGCCAGTACGGCCGCAGCGCCACTACGCGTCGGGATGCCACCCGATATCGATAGGTGCGGCCAGGTTGCAGACCGCGCAGCACTACGCGATGCAGCGTGCCTACCGGCACCAGACCATCGATCTGCGGCACCGTTTCATGATCGAGCGCCTGCTCGCCATAGCTGACTTTGGCGTCGCCCGGCGCATCGGTCATCCACTCGATCACCACCCCGTCCTCGGCCATGTCCAGCAGCAGCGGCCCCATGGTGATCGCCGGCGTGGCGTCATAGACCTTGTACGGCGCGTTGGCGTCGTCATCGTTCGCCTGTGCCGGCTTGGCCGGCGCCGTGCCGGCCATGGCCTGGCTGCCCAGCAGCAAGAACAGCAGCAGTGCGCCCCAGACGCGCGCGCGTCGTTCGCGATGTTTCATGCATCCCCTCCGCGAACGCCGCCGGCACCGGGCCGGCGGCGGGCGCTTGCTTCATCAATAATCGTAAGTCACCGAGAAGCGCAGGTAGCGCGGCGCCTGCATCACGCGCGGCGTGCCATACAGCGGATTCAAGGTGCCATCGGACTTGGCGTACAGGTTGGGCGTGATGTTCACCACCGGCTGGCTGTTGAACGCGTTGAACACGTCCAGGTGCAGGCCCAGCTTGTGCGCGGCGAAGTCCGGCGTGTACTTCACGCCCAGGTCCACCTGCCGCTGCCACGGCAGCCGGCCGATGCTGCCCGGCGTCACCGGCACGCCGCGGCAGAAGTGGTATGAGGAGCCATAGCCGGACGGATCCGGATTGTCGCCAGGGAACAGGCCCAGGCACACGTTCGGGCCGCCGGAGATCAGCGACAGGTTGCCCGACACCAGCCACTGCGGCGTGATCTGGTAATAGCCCCACAGCTTGAGCTGGTGGCGATGGTCGTTGCCCTGGTCGCCGTTGCTGTAGACCATGATCGGCGCGTTGTCCCAGTCGGCCGATTCGCTCGGGCCGTCGGACTGCACGTTGGACTGCGTCCAGCCCTCGGTGTTGCCATAGCTGCGCGAGAACACGTAGTCGAGCTTGCCGTACCACTTGCCGTCGAACGGGTGCTCCAGGAACAGGTCCAGCTCGTAGTACTTGCGCTTCATGTCCGGGAAGCCGAGTTCCTCGCGGCTGAGCTTCACGTCATGGTGCTGTCCCGCATCGTCCACCACCACGAAGGTGTTGGCGCGGCCGGCGTTGATCAGATAGCAGCTGTTGAGCGAGCTGACGTTGTAGCCCAGCGCCTGCGCCTTGGCGGTGATCAGGTCGACGTCGCAGAAGTCGTCGATCGCGCTGCGCAGCACGCGACGCGTGGCCTTGGCGCCGTACACCCAGTCGTGGCCGAGGGTCTTGGTGAAGCCCAGGATGTACTCGTCCTGGTACATCGACTTCAGGTCCTTGGCGGTGACCGTCTTCGGATCGGGCAGCACGCCGAAGTTGTTGTTGGCCGACACCGGCGGCGACATCTGGGTGAGCCCGCTCGGCGTGCCGTCCGGATTGATGCCGCTGTAGGTGAAGTACTGCGTGGTACTGGTCTGCGCACCGGCCGCGCTCAACGCCGGCTCCAGCGGCGAGGCCAGGTAGTAGCGGCCCACGTTGCCGAACACCTTGAAGCTGGAATCGCCGTTGACGTCCCAGGCGAAGCCCAGGCGCGGCGCCCACTGCGCGGTCTGCTTGATGTATGGCTGGGCATTGGCGTTGTAGTTGGTGAACTGGTCGTTGCGCAGGCCCAGCGACAACAGCAGGCGGTCGTTGAACTGCCAGTTGTCCTCGATGTACTGCGCATGCTCCACCGTCTTCACGTTGGCCAGCTGGCTGTTGACGTTCTTCATCACGTAGTAGCCGTCGGCGCCGTTGGCGAAGCCGGCGGTCGGGCCCACGCCCAGGCCCGGATCCAGCGGCGCGGTCGGATGGTCCGAATGGCCGTAGGTCCAGCTATAGCCGGGACCCGAGGTCACGCGGCCCTGGTTCAACGCCTCGGCGGTGAGGTTATCGATGCCGGCGGTCAGCGTGTGATCGCCGAGCTTGTACTCCAGGCTCACCCGCAGGTTAGTCACGCTATTGCCGCGATCCGGGTCGTACAGCGAGGTGGTGGTCTGGTTGTTGAAGCGCGGCGTGCCGCCGACGATGGCGGGGTTCTGCGCGGTGATGCCGGAGATATAGGTGAGGTTCGGGTCGTAGCCCACCGGCTGCTGGAACGCGCGCGTCTTCATCTTGCCGTACTGCGCGGTGAGCGTGAGGCTCTCGGTGAGATAACCGGTGTACTTGCCGGTCCACAGGTCGCCGCCGTTCTTGGTGCTGTCGGCATGGCCGACATAGCGGCCGGGCACCATGTGCTGGAAATCGTAGCGGTACAGGTCGGCCTGGTAGGCGCGCTTGTTCGACGCCCCGGTCAGCTCGAGGATATTGCTGTCGTTGATGTTCCAGTCCAGCTTCGCGTACCACTTGGGCATCCGGTACTTGTAAGTCTGGTACGGCGAGGCGCTGGTCACCGTGCCGACCGAGCTGCCCTGCTGCCGGGACATCTCCGCCGAGGCGAAGAAGAACAGCTTGTCCTTGACCAGCGGACCGCCGACATAGGCGTCGTAGGTGGTGATCCAGTATTCGTTCTTCTCGCGCGGCGAATACAGCGTGCCGGTCGCCAGCGGCGGATTGGGCTGGCCGTTCTCGTAATAGAAGTTCCTGGCCGACGAACGCAGCGAGGCCGGCTCCCAGCTGGCGCGTCCGCCGACATGCCATTCGTTGGTTCCGCGCTTGCCCACCATGTTGAGCACGCCGCCGTCGGAACGGCCGTACTGCGCGCTGTAGCCGCCGGTGTAGGCCTCTTCCTGGTCGATCGAACCATACGGCAGGGTGAGACCGCCTTCGGACTTCAGCGGATCGGTCGTATTGAAACCATTGATGTAGTACGCGTTCTCGTTGGCGCCGGAACCGCCGAAGCTGACCAGCGAACCGCCGGTCGAACTGGCGAAGCCGCCGGAATTGTTCACCGCGCCGGGCGCCAGGCGCGCGATGGCTTCGGCCGAGTAACCCAGCGGCAGCTTGGCCAGCTGCTCGGAGGTGAGCACCGTGCGCGAGTCGACGCTGGTGACGTCGATGGCGGGCAGCGCGCTGGCGGTGACGCTGACGCCCTCCAGGTTCTTCGTGGCCGCCTCGGTGAACGACACGTCCGTCGCCGTGCCCACGCGCAACGCCACGTTGTCGCGCGTCTGCACGGCCTGGCCGTTGTGCTTCAAGATCACCGTGTAATTGCCCAGCGGCAACTGGTTGGCCGCATAGCGGCCGCGCTCGTCCACCGCCACGTCGCGCTGCAGGCCGCTCGCGCTCTGCAGGGTCACGCTATCGCCCATGCCGGCGGGCACCTGGCCGACGATGCTGCCGGTGGTGGACTGCGCATGCGCGACCCCGCCGGCGAGGCTCAGCGCGATCAACAGGCTCAGTGGGCTTCGACACAGATTCCGGTGCTTGGCTTGACGCTTGTTCATTTCGGCAACTCCCCAATCGTTTTATGGCTCATTGATTGATTGCTCCTTCCCCACTGCCGGAACCAGGCCGGCAGATAGCGGCGTCCCTGCCGGCCCTTTCAAACCATCCGTTCGAAACTCAGCAGCGCGGCGCTTACAGCGGCCCGCGCCTGGTGCACCCGGACGTCGTCATGCCGGCCTCCCCGAAGCTCGCTCGCCGGCCGCGCGCCTCCCGCGGCGGCCGGCGCGATGCGTTCAGCGCGCGGGTGTGAGTTCCAGCGTCAGCACTTCGAACGGCGCCAGCTGCACCGTCGCCGCGTGGTCGGCGTCGAGCGAGGCCGGCACCTGCTCGCCGCCGGTCTTCCACACGTCGCGCACGCCGAAGTTGCGTGCGGCCTCGGCCGGCAGCTGCAGCTGGCGGGCCAGGTCGAGCACGGCGGTCTGTGGCTTCGCGTCGGGATTGCGCAAGGTGACGATGGACTTCTTCGGCGACCACGCCGCCCAACCGTATACGTCCAGGCGCCCCGGATCGCCGCCGATCCAGTGCGAATCGCGCAGCACCTCGGCGTTGTCGCGCGCCCAGCGCGCCGCCTCGGCGAGCAGGTCCCAGTCCGCCTCGGTCAGCAGCGTCGGCGTGATGTACAGCTCTTGCAGCTGGGTGCCGGTGGCGAAGTACGAACGCACCTCGTTGGCGAAATCGTGGCCTGGATCGCTGCCGAGGTTGCGGTTTTCCTTCGCATAGATGATGCCGTGGAGCATCAGCGAGTTGAGCGGGAACAACGGCCCCTTCACTACGATGTTGCGGTAGGTCTCGCGGTCGCGGTAGGTGATCCAGCGTTCGCGCTTGCTGCCCACACCGGTGAGGTCGTCGTCCTCGCCGTCGCGCCAGATCGAATCGGCGTAGCGCAACCAGAACGGCGACGCGGTGGTGCCGGTGGTGAGATTGATGAAGGTGGCCGGCCTGGCGGCGCGGATATCTTCGATCAGCTGGATCGCCGCGCCGAAGTCGCTGTCGAACACGCTGCCCGGAAACACCTTGTCGGCGTTGCCGGTGCCGTCGAACTTGAACTGATTGACGCCGTTCCTGGTCACCAGCTCCATCACGGCATCGTGGAAGCGCTGGTAATACTTCGGGCCGGACAACGCCAGGCCGCCATCGATGATCTCGTAGCCGGCCTGCGCACCACGCTCGGCGCGCTCCTTCTTCGGCGGACCGTAGCCGCCCCACGGCGACAGCCACATGCCGGGTGCGGCGCCGTATTTCGCGGCCGCGTCGCGCAGCGGCAGGAAGCCGCGCGGGAAGTCCTTGCTGAAGTGCCAGCTGCCGCTGCGGTCGTCCCAGCCGTCGTCGAACAGGAAAGAATCGAGCTTGACGTGGCGCTTCACACTCAGTGCTTCGCCGAAGGCATGGATGCGGTCCAGCGCCTGCGCTTCGGTGTAGGGCGTGAAGTAGCCGATGTCGTACCAGGAGTTGTAGTGCAGGAACGGCGCGTAGGGGCGCGCGCGTTCGCGTTCGATGTAGGCGGCGAAGTCGCGGCGCAGCTGGTCGCCGTGGGTGGCGCCGATCACCGCCGAGTAGGTCACCGATTGCCCCTTGCGCAACGGCAGCTCGCGCTCGATCCACAGATTCACCTTGCTGCCGTGCACCTGGCTGCCGGACAGCGGATGCTCGAAGCCGAGATAGTCACGGCCGGACACCACCGGCGAGCCGGCCACCGTGCCGATCACTTCCGCATCGGGGATCTTCGCCTGCAGCAGGTCGATGCGCTTGATCGCCTCGTCCTGCTGCAACGCGGTGACGGTGACGATCTCGCGCAGATAGTCCGAACCCTCGCGCTGCACCAGTTGCCAGTCGACGCGGAAGCGGCCGCCGGCGTCGGTGAAGCTCGCCTGCACCGACTGGCCTTTCAGGCGCTCGGCCAGGCGCGAGGCCTTGGCGTTCGCCTTCAGCGCCGCCGTCTTCGGCGCCGCCGCGGCGCGCATGTCCGCGGTGGCGAGCTTGCTGCCGTCGGCCAGCGTCAGCACGAACGGCGCGGTGATTTCCAGCGCGCGCTGGTTGAGCTTGTCGTCGACCACCACGCTGGCCAGCTTGCCGTCGGCATACGACCAGCGCGCGGCGATCGCGTTGTTGCCGAACGAGGCGTCGTCCGCCGCCTGGGCGGAGCCGATGCCGAGTGCGGCGATCAGCGCAGCGATCCATTTGCGGCGCAGGTCAGGCGAGGAACGCCGCAACGCGGGCGGAAGATCGGATACGGAAACAGATGACATGCCGCAGTTCTCTCCAGGGGTTGGAAAAACACCACGGTCCTCCCCGTGGCCTCGAAACACCTTGCCGCGCATGGCCGCTCCCACGGCGATGCGCGATATCAACCGTCGAAGCGGACCAGCCTGACCTCCGCCAGCAACGCATCCACCTGCGCCCGCTGCACGTAGCCGGTCTCCTCGTGCAGCGCATTGGCCGCGCCGCAGGCCACGCCCAGGCGCAGCGCCTGCGCGGGCTCGCCGCCGCGGCGCAGGGCCACCGCGGCGCCCGCGAGAAAGCAGTCGCCCGAACCCACCGCATTCGCGCTGTGCGCGATGGCGAGCGAGGCGTGCCAGCAATCCGCGCCATCGAAACCCAGCGCCCCCCGTGCACCCAAGGTGATCACCGGAAAGGCCACGCCGCGCGCATGCAGCGCGCGCGCCACGACGGCGGCGTCTTCCACCGTGTCCACCGCGCGGCCGGCCAGCTGGGCGGCCTCGTCGCGGTTGGGCTTGAGCAGGAAGGCGCCGGCGTCGGCAGCCAGGCGCAGCGCTTCGCCGCTGGCGTCGACCAGGCACGGCAGGCCGCGCGGCGCGATCTGGCGCAGCAGCGCCGCATAGGTATCGGCTTCGAAGCCGCGCGGCAGGCTGCCGGAGAGCACCATCGCATCGGTGTCCTCCACGCAGCGCCACAGCGTGTCGAGCAATTGCTGTTGCGCGCGCGGCGGCAGCAGCGGGCCGGGATCGAGCACCTCGGTCATGCGCCCGTCGCGCTCGCGCAGCGCCAGGCAATGGCGCAGCTCGCCGGCGATCTCCACGCCGTGGAACAGCACGCCGCGCTCGCTCATGCGGCGGGCGATCAGGTTGCGGTGGAACACATCGGTCAGGCCGACCAGTTGCACGGGTTCGCCCAGCGCGGCGATGGTCTGCGCCACGTGCAGGCCCTTGCCGCCGGGATAGGCCTGCACGTTGGCGGCGCGCTGCACCGCGCCGGGTTCCAGCGCATCCAGCGTGTACAGGCGATCGATCGCGGTGTTGAAGCCGGCGACGGTGATCATGCCGCGCCCGCCAGCAGTGCCGTGACTTCGGCGGCCGTGGCCTGGCGCGTGGTACCGCCGATGCCGCGCGTGGAGAGGCTGCCGCAGGCGTTGCCCCAGCGCAGGCAGTCGCGCAAGGGAAGCCCGCGCAGCCAGGCGTGCAGGAAGCCGGCGTCGAAGGAATCGCCGGCACCGGTACTGTCCACCGCCTCGACCGCGAGTGCCGGCGCGACCAGCAGCTTGCCGTCATGCAGCACCGCGCAGCCTTGCCGGCCGCGCTTGGCGACGATCAGGGTGCGGCCGTTGTCCAGCGCAGCCAGCGCCTTGCGCACATGGTTCTCGCCGGTCAGCGCGCGCAGCTCTTCTTCGTTCGGCAGGAACACATCGACGTCTTCCAGCACGCCGCGCAGATCGTCGCCCCAGCGCTGCTCGGGATCGAAGCCCGGATCGAGCGAGAGGGTCAGCCCGGCCTTGCGGGCACGCGCGAACAGCTGGCGGATATCCGCGCGCAGCGCTTTCTGCAGATAGAACGAGGACACGTGCAGATGGCCCGCGCCGGCGAGCAGCGCATCGCTGACATCCTCCGCACGCAAGGCCGCGATCGCACCGGAGAAGGTCACCAGCGAACGGTCGCGCGGCGTCGACAGCGAGACGGTGATGCCGGTGCGCAGCGCCGCCTCCGGCTGCAGCGAGGCGACATCGATACCGGCATCGCGCAGCGCATCCAGGCAATAACTGCCCCACGCATCCGCGCCCAGCCGGCCATGGAACGCCACCGCATTGCCCAGCCGCGCCAGGCCCATCGCGCAGATCATCGAGGAACTGCCCGGCGTCATCAGGAAGTCGTCGGCCAGCACTTCCTGGCCCGGTGCGGGCTCCGCATGCAGGCCCTTCAGGACGAGGTCGACATTGACCTCGCCCACCACCAGCACGCGCTTGGGCGTGGACCTCGTCACGCGCCGTTCCCGTGCAGGGTGAAGGACTGCACCACGCGCGTGAGCACGCCCTGCGAGGGCGTGTCCGGCCGGTCGCCCAGGTGCAGGCAGCGGAAGAACGCCAGCAGCTGGCCCACCGCCACGCCGGCCAGCAGCGACGGCAGCTCGCCATGATGGCCCAGGCCCGCCAGCTCGATGGCGACGTCGCCCGGCCGCAGCACATCGGCGGGAATGCCCTCGCCCACCACCAGCTTGGCCAGGCCCAGTTGCTTGCGGTCCAGTTCGCGCAGCAGATCCAGTTCGTAGCCGCGCACCGCCGGATCAGGCGACAGAAAGCCGACGATCAGCGTGCTCGCGCGGATGCTCGACATCGGCCCATGGCGCAGGCCAAGGAACGTCTCGGCCATGGTGATGACCTTGCCGCCGGTCATCTCCACCATCTTCAGCGCCGCCTCGTGCGCCGCGCCGATGCCGCCACCGCTGCCCAGGTACACCGCGGCCTCGACGTCGCGCGCGGCCAGTTCGGCCAGGGCGTCGGCCTGCGTGTCGAACAGATGCCCGACCACCGCGGCCAGTGCCGCCACGGCTTGTTCGGCCAGCACGTCGGCGGTATCGAGCAGCAGCCCGGAGCCGGCCACCAACAGGTTGGTGAAGCTGCTGGTCATCACCAGGCTGCGGTCGTTGGTGCGCTCGTCCAGTACCAGCACGGTGACGCGCGGGTCGTGGTTGTAGCGCGTCGCCAGCTTGCCGCTGGCATTGCAGGTGATCACCAGATGCCGCCATGCCGGCGCATCGGCCAGCACGCGATCGACCACGCCGCAGCTCTCGGGGCTGTCGCCCGAACGCGCCAGCGACACCAGCAACCCTTCGCCCGGCGGCAGCATGCCGCGCCAGTGCGTGAGCAGGGTGCCGGCGGCGATCGCCTGCGCGGGAATGCCCAGCCCCTGCTGCAGCGTGGGCGCCAGGCATTCGCCGATGTACATGGAACTGCCCGATCCGGTCAGCACGATGTGCGACGGCCGCGGCGACAGCGCGCGCGCCAGGCGTTCGCGCACCGCCGGCTCGCGCAACAGCGCCGCGCTGCTGCGCCAGGTGGCGGGCTGCTGCAGCACCTCGCGCAGGGTGTCGGCGTAGCCGGCCGCCTGCTGCTCCGCCACGGGACGGGCACGCAGGGCGGCCAGGCCATCATTTACTTTCGTTTTCTTATCAACTATTGACATTTTGCCCGTTTCGCTCGAATGTGAAACTGTTCGATCACGAAACGCAGGGTATTCGAAATGATTCAGAGCACACAAGCCCTTTCGAAAACTTCCGAACGGTTTTCGAAGCTGGCGCTTTCGCACGGCAAGCGCACCCGCCTGTGGCGCCTGCTGTATGGCCATGGACCGCGCAACGGCAGCCTGCTGGTGCTGCCGCTGGACCAGGGCCTGGAACACGGCCCCACCGACTTTTTTCCGAACCCGCCCGCAGTCGATCCGGACTACCAGTTCCGTCTCGCCGTCGAAGGCAACTTCTCCGCCATCGCGCTCGGCGTGGGCCTGGCCGAGAAGTACATGGGCGAGTACTGCGGGCGCATTCCGCTGATCCTCAAGCTCAACGGCAAGACCAATATCCCCAGCGACGCGGAAGCCACCTCCCCGTTATTCGCTTCCGTGGAAGACGCCGTGCGCCTGGGCGCCGATGCCGTCGGCTACACCATGTACGTCGGCTCGCCGCGGCAGGCGGAAGAAATCCGCCAGTTCGAGCGGGTGCGCCAGGACTGCGAGCGCTATGGCATGCCGCTGGTGATGTGGTCCTACCCGCGCGGCGAGGCGGTCGAAGCGAAGGGCGGCAAGAACAGCCTGTTCGCGCAGGACTACGCCGCACGCGTTGCGCTGGAGATGGGCGCGGACATCGTCAAGCTGCACGAGCCCAATGACCACCGCGCCAACGCGCCGGCACCGTACGATCAGCTGCAGGAAGACGCCGCTGCGCGTTCCGCGCGCGTGGTGCGCTCGGCCGGCCGCACCATGGTGCTGTTCTCCGGCGGCGAGAAGAACGACGACGACGCGGCGGTGCTGCGCAAGGTCGAGTTCTACATGGCCTCCGGCGCGCAGGGCGTGATGTTCGGACGGAACATGTGGCTGCGGCCGTTGGACCAGGCGGTGGCGCTGGTCAACGAAGTCCACAAGATCATGGCGAAGTATCCGCGCTGACACCGCGCGGCGTAGGTTGGGGGTGAGCCAAAGGCGAACCCCAACAGACCCCGCACGGTCATCGCCACGTTGGGGTTCGCTGCGCTCACCCCAACCTACGCGCTCACGAAGAACACCGCTCACCATGCCCAAACCCTGCCTCTGCTGCTCCCCGCCCTCCGGCGCCGGCACCGTCCGCATCGACAGCGGCAAGAACCAGCTCGCCACCGCGCCGGACCAGGGCAAGCGCAACCTGCGGCTGTTCGACTTCAAGCCGCGCAGCATGCTGCACGTCAAACAGACCCGGGTGGAGCGCCCGCGCTTCCCGGTGATCGACATGCACACCCACCTCACCTGGACCGCCAACGTGCGCAACGGCGTGTCGGTGGGTGAGGAAATCACCGTGTTCGCGCAACCGGCGGACCTGCTGCCGGTGATGGACCGCAAAGGCATCCGCACTCTCGTCAACCTCACTGGCGGCACCGGTGCAGGATTGGAACAAGCGATCCGCACCTTCGATAAAGCAGCCCCCGGCCGCTTCCTCACCCTCACCGAACCCTCGTTCGGCCGCTTCGCCGAAGCCGGTTATCCGAACCTCCAGGCCGACGCTATCGCGCATGCGCAGCGCGTCGGTGCGCGCGGCCTGAAGCTGCTGAAGACGCTGGGCCTGTACCTGCGCGAGCGCATCGACGATGGCCCGCTGGTGGCGATCGATGACCGCCGCTTCGATCCGATGTGGGAAGCCTGCGCGGCCTTGAACATGCCGGTGTTCATGCACGTCTCCGACCCGGAAGCCTTCTTCCTGCCCACCGACGCGAGCAACGAGCGCTACGAGGAGCTGGCGTGTCACCCGGACTGGTCGTTCTACGGTCCGGCATTCCCCGGCAATGCGGAACTGCTCGCCGCGCGCGACCGCGTGATCGCACGCCACCCGAACACCACCTTCGCGCTGATGCACGTCGGCAACGGCGCGGAAAACCTCGCCGCGGTGGCCGACTGCCTGGAGCGCTTCCCCAACACCGTGGTGGACATCAGCGCGCGCATCGGCGAACTGGGCCGCCAGCCGCGCACCGCGCGGCGCTTCTTCGAACGCTTCCAGGACCGCATCCTGTTCGGCACCGACGCGGTGCCGTCCCCTTACGGCGACGATGTCCCGCAGCAGTTGTTCGGCGACGCGCTGTACGAGATCTACTACCGCTTCCTGGAAACCGACGACGAATACTTCGACTACGCCCCCGCGGAAACCCCGCCGCAGGGGCGCTGGTCCATCTATGGGCTGGACCTGCCAGACGCTATCCTGCGCAAGGTATACCATGACAACGCCGCACGACTTCTAGGCCTTCCATGACCCCCAACCGAGCCTCCGCCCCGACGCGCCGCCTGCTGGTGGAAGAGCGCCGCCGCCTGATCGTCGAATACGTCGAGAAGCAGGGCCGGGCCACGGTGGAAGAACTGGCCAGGCAGTTCAGCACGTCGGCCGTCACCATCCGCAACGACCTGGAATCGCTGGCGCGCAGCTCGGCCATCGCGCGCTCGCACGGCGGCGCCCTGCCCGCCACCGCGCCCAGCTCGCACGACACGCCGCTGAACATCAAGGAGACGCGCCACCATGCGCAGAAGCTGCGCATCGGCCAGGCCGCGGCCCGGCTGATCGAGGATGGCGAGACGGTGATCCTCGATTCGGGCTCCACCACGGTGGAGATCGCGCGACAGATCCGCCAGCAGAAGTTCGAATCGCTCACCGTGATTACCAATGCGCTGAACATCGCGCTGGAGCTGTCCGGCCTGGCGCATATCCGCGTGATGATGCTCGGCGGTCTGCTGCGCGAGACCTCGTATTCGCTGGTCGGCCCCGATGCGGAACAGGCGCTGGCCAAGCTTTCGGCCGACAAGCTTTTTCTCGGCGTCGACGGATTGGACCCGGTGGTCGGCGTCACCACGCCCGACCCGCTGGAGGCTTCGCTCAATGCGCTGATGATCCGCGTGTCGCGCGAGACCATCGCGGTGTTCGACGCCAGCAAGCTGGGGCAGCGCAGCCTCTCCGTGATCACCCCCGTGCAGCAATTGCACCGCGTGATCACCGACAACAGCGCGGAGCCCAAGGCAGTGGAAGCGCTGCGCGCGGCTGGCGTGGATGTGATGCTGGTCTGAAGGCTCCCCGGGTTCTTCGCGCCGCGCAAGCTCCCACCGAGACAGCACTCCGTATCGTCGTCATTCCGGCGCAGGCCGGAATCCAGTGACGGTAACGCTCGGTTGGAGCGTTACCGCGAACCGATAACGACGGCTTCTTTACGCCGTCGGTGACTTCAGGACAGTCCTTCGTGCGCACGGCCAACGGCACGCCGCCGGACGTCGATCCCGACCATCTGCCTTGATGCCGCGACAGCAACCCGGCAAGCCCCGGCCCTCTCGCGCAAGAGAGCGCCGGAGCGAGCATCGCGCCATGACTCAAGGCAGCGTCAGATCGATCGGATTGGATTTCATCGACGACGACAGCGACGGAAACGGATCCACGCCCGACATGGTCTTGACGTCGACCATCGAGATCACCGTGCAGGTGTAGTCCTCTTCATTGGTGCACAGGAACGCCGCCGCACCCACGCCGGGTTCGTACACGGCCTTCCAGGTATAGGCCGGCACCGCCACGCCGTCCTTGCCGATGGTCGGCACCGAGTCGGCGGCAAACGCCGGCCCCGTCACCACATAGACGTCGCCAAGCTGCGTGGCCAGGTCGCGCACATAGCTCTCGATCTTTTCCCACTCGCCCGCATTCAGCTTATGCAGCTGCGGCACCACGTTGGCCATCGAGAAAGTCTCGCCTTCGGAAGTCAGCGTCGACGCATCGCCGGCGGGCGTCATGTGGCCGCGGTCATAGCCGCTGTTGGTGTAGTCCGAGGATTGTGAGCGATCCGCCACCGGAATACCGGTCTCCTGATGCCACGACCCGCTGCGGCTGATCGAATCCGCACCGGCGACCTGATCGGCGGTCAGATGCTCGGCCGAATACAGCGGTCCCTTGGTCACGCCGGACGCGAACAGCACGTATTCGGTATGACATACCTCGGTCGTGCGGCTGGTCAGCGACGCATCCAGCACAGGTTCCTTGCCCGCGATGAAGAAGTTCGGGCAAGCCGTGCCGGCGTACGAAGCGCCGGAAGCGAAAAAGCAGACCGCAAGCAGCCAGGCACCAAAGCGTGACATGTCGTTTCTCCGGGAAAAGATGGAGCCCGGAACCTAGGAAGCGCGCATGTCAGTGCGGTGACGTTGGATCGAATACAAATTCTTGCGATGACTCTTGTGAATTGAGTCACCCGTGCGCGGAGTCGTTACGCAAATAACGCGCATTGATGCGTGAGTGCGGCGACGATGTTGGTCGTGCATGGGGGTTGAAGATGTGCGCCGCGCGTATTTGACTTCAACGGCGAACCGTGGCCTTTCGCTCCGCCCGGCCCCTCACCCCGACCCTCTCCCCGGAGGGGAGAGGGGGATGGTGGGCATCGCGACAATCGAACTGAGAGCACGCGGCGCAGCCCGCGGCGTTCCGCTTGTGCGCTTTTGCTTCGGCTTTTGATCTTGCTTTTGATCTTCAACCCCCTTGGCGCGGCGGTGAGGGCTGGACGATCAGGCCCCGAAGGGGGCGAGGACAGGAGTCCTCGCCTTTTTGACGGGACATGGATGTCCCGTCAAAAAGCCCGGCCAGCCCTC
>Ga0209758_1000392_pt1 | contig 75737 bp, 64 predicted proteins | sample AraplaMF_Col_mMF_FD_184258 | JGI IMG/M metagenome (GOLD analysis project Ga0209758, IMG submission 184258) | Arabidopsis root microbial communities from the University of North Carolina, USA - plate scrape MF_Col_mMF (SPAdes) (version 2) | ecosystem: Host-associated > Plants > Roots > Endosphere... | reverse complement strand
TCGCCCGACGGCAGGCCGGGGCCGTCATGGACGGTGATCACCCCGATCTGGTCGTCGGCGTCCTTGATCACCACCGGCTCGAAGCCGCCGCGTTCCTCGATGATCTCGGCCATCTGCTCCAGCAGGTCGGCCTCGCTGCGCTCCAGGCTGAGCGCGAAGGTGCGGTCCTTGGTCACCACCACGAACTGGGCCAGGTTGATGGCGTAGGCGCCCTCGCGCAGGATCTTGCGCTGCGGGCCCTTCTGGCCGCCGGCCTGGAGGAACTTGCGCGTGTCCTGGAAGTCGACGCCTTCCGGATGGGTGGCCAGGGTCTGGTCGGCCTCCAGCGGCGCGCCGTCACGGGCGAAGACATAGCCGATCCGGCCCTGGGGAATGGTCACCAGGGACTGGACGTGCAGCCGGTACTGGAACGGGAAGAAGAAGTGCAGGCCGCCGCGCAGGACGTCGGGCTGGAAGCCGGCCTCCTCCTTCAGCGCGATCAGGCCGCCGGCGATCGAACCGCGCCGGCTCCACAGCTTCTCGACCACCGCGACGCGGTTGTTGCCGATGTAGCGGACCATGCCCGAGACCGCCACGAACGCGGCCCCAATCACAAGAATGAGCACGACGAAAAGCGCTGAACCGACCAGCGGTCCAAACGCCATGAGGTTAGACATTCAGGTAGCCCCATATGGCCGCCTGGGAAGCGATCATCGCTCCATGAGACAGCGGCCACGCTTCAGGTATGCACGCCGTGGAGCGGCGCAATCATGGGACGATCACATCGGATCACGGATGCGAGAACTCCGTTACATGAAGGTCATCAACCGCACGGGCCAGATTCACCACTAGGCTGTCGTCGGCGGTGGCGCATGGTGCGAACGCGAGGCACAACGGCCCCGTCCAAGAGTCGAGACGCCAGGAGCGCCGCCATGAATCCAACCTTGTCGATGACGCGCCGTGGCGCAGCCGCCTCGATCCTGGCCTTCGCCGCCGCGCCGGCGCTCGCCAAGGCCGAGACCTACCCCGTGGTCGGCAAGGTCGAGCGCCTGGACCCGGCCCTGGACGCCCTGGTCGACGCCGACGCGCCGGTCGAGCTGGTGCTGGACGGCTTCACCTGGAGCGAGGGGCCGGTCTGGGTCGGCGGCCAGGACGGCTTCCTGCTGGTCTCCGACGTGCCGGCCAACAAGATCCTGCGCTGGTCGCCCCAGAAGGGCGGAAAGGGCGGCGGCGCCGTCTGGCTGTCGCCGTCCGGCTATGCCGGTCCGGAGACCAACAGCCTGCGCGAGGCCGGCTCGAACGGCCTGATCCTGGCGCGCGGCGGGCTGGTGGTCGGCGACAGCGGCAATCGCTGCGTCTCGCGGATCGACCTGAAGACCCGCAGGAAGACGGTCCTGGCGTCCAGCTTCGAGGGCAAGCGCCTCAACAGCCCCAACGACCTGGTCCTGGCCCGCGACGGCGCGATCTATTTCACCGATCCGCCCTGGGGCCTGAAGGGCGACTGGCGCTCGCCCTACCGCCAGACCGACTATTCCGGCGTCTACCGCCTGGGCGTCGACAACGTCCTGACGATGATCGACAGGACCGTCGAGCCCAACGGCATAGGCCTGTCGCCCGACGGCCGGACGCTGTACGCCACCGACCGCAAGTCCGGCTGGGTGGCCTGGGACCTGGACGCCAAGGGCGCGCCGACCGCCCGCCGACAGTTCATCGACCGCCTCGCCACCGGCATCAATGGCGGCGACGGCCTGAAGGTCGATCGCGGCGGCAACCTGTGGGCCTCGAGCAAGGACGGGATCTCGATCTTCACCCCGGCCGGCCGGCGGATCGGGATCATCCGGGCCGACGACGTGATCTCCAACTGCGAACTGGCCGCCGACGGCCATCTCTACATGTCGTCCAACCACCGCGTGATCCGGGTGAGGGTGAAGGCCCGGAAGCTGGCCTTCTGAGCCTATTGCTGCACCTCGCGGCGCCAGGCCGCCGGGCTGGCGCCGACCGCGCGGGTGAACACCCGGGTCAGGTGGCTCTGGTCGGCGAAGCCGCAGCTCAGCGCCACGCTCGACAGCGGCATGCGGCACGAGCGGATCAGGTCCTTGGCCGCCTCGAGCCGCTGCTGGACCAGCCACTGGTGCGGCGTGGCGCCGAACGACTGCCGGAACGACCGCGAGAAATGCCCCACCGACAGGCCGCACTGGCGCGCCACCTCGGCCAGGGGCGTCGCCCCGTCCAGGTTGGCGGCGAGAATCTCGCGGGCCCGGCGGGTCTGCCACGGCGCAAGCCCGCCGCGCACGGTGCGCGACTTGGCCGCCATGCCGCCGTAGCGAGCGGCCACGTGGGCGGCCAGGGCCAGGATCAGGTGGTCGACGAACGGCTGGTTCTGGGCGACGCCGACCCGCAGCCCGGCCAGGATCGCGGCGCCCAGGCCGGCGATCGTCGGGTCCTCGAGGCCGACCCCCGGCGCGTAGTCGAGATCGCCGATCGGGACGGCGTCGGAGTCCGCGGCGATCGCGTCGAAGGCGGCGCGGGGGATGTGGACGTGCAGCGCGTGATAGGGCCGGTCCAGCACCAGCCGCGGGCCGCGACGCAGGTCGTGGAACAGGATCTCGCCCGCCGCGACATCGCGCGTCGGGGCCGCCACGCCATCCTCCCAGTACCGCTGCCCTGGATAGTCGCTCAGCTGCTGCCGGACCATCAGGACATCCATCCGGGGCGCCGGGGGCGTGACGTCCAGCGACGGCTCCGGCGCCCAGATCTCGACCGCCGCCACCTTCAGCTTGCCCGGACGGGTCGGGGCCCCGAAGACCTCCGCGAGGTCGGATCCCTTTTCCGGGCCGCTACCGACGGTCATGACACGCTCCCCCTGGTTGCAAGGACATGCCGGACGATCGGCCGAAGGCGAGACCCGGTAAATCCCGAACGGGTAGGCGCCCGCCGCCCGATCGGGTGACCCGGTCAGTCGTCCAGCCGGATCACGCGGCGGCCGAACAGTCGCGCGTCCAGCGAATAGGCGCCGCCTCCGGTGAGCACCAGCCCGGCGACATGCAGGGCGTTGAGCGCCAGGACGGCGGACAAGGCCCCGCCCGCTTTCGCCGCGCCGACCATCACCAGGACGGCGCAGCCGGCCGCCGCGAAGCGGGTCAGAAGCCCGGCCGCCAGGCTGGCCGCGAGGACGATGACGGGAAGGACAGCCCATGGCGTTTCCCGCACGAAGCCGCGCAGGACGAACGCCAGCACCGCGGCGGCGGCCAGGCGTCCGAGCAGCAGCGCCACGCCGACCAGACCGCCCGGAAACATGGCGCCGAGAAACATGGGACGCATCCTGTTGCAGGCCACAGCGCTATCCCGCCCGGCGCCCCGCCGTTAAGCTCCCAACGGGGGAGCCGCGCGTCACCCTTTCGAGATTTCGCGCGGCCCTTGCTCGTGAAAGCAAGGCCTCGAGCGTTTGCGGCCGGCGGGGGCGATCAAGCATGAAGACGGCCGCCAGACTTCTCCTCGCGATCGCCCTGCTGCTGGGCCTGGGCGGCCGGGCCCTGGCCCTGGACCCGGCCCGTTCGATCCTCCAGTTCAAGCACACCAGCTGGACGGCGGAAGACGGCGCGCCGACCAATATCTGGGCCCTGGCCCAGACGCCCGACGGCTATCTGTGGCTCGGCGCGGCCAGCGGCCTCTATCGGTTCGACGGCGTCGCGTTCGAGGCCGTTCCCCTGGCCGACGACGACTATTCCCATTCCCAGCACGTCAACACCCTGGTCGTCACCCGCTCGGGCGAACTCTGGGCCGGCTACCGGCGCGGCGGCATCGCGGTCTTTCGCGACGGCAAGCTGCGCGAGCTTGCCAGCACCGACCGCGACGGCGTCCTGACCATGACCGCCGCCCCGGACGGGGCCGTCTGGGTGGCGCTCAACAACATCAGGCACAACCTGGCGCGGTTCGCCGGCGGCAAGCGGCAGGACATCGACCCGTCCTGGAACCTGCCCGAAGGCTACATCATGGACCTGAAGGTCACGCGCGACGGCACGTTGTGGGTGGCGATCGACGGCAGCCTTTCGTTCCTGCGGCGCGGCGCGCGGCGCTTCGAGCGCACCGATGTCGTCATCGGCGCGGGGGCGGGCCTGGCCGAGGACGCCAGCGGGCGGCTGTGGGTCTCGGACTCGCTGGGCGCCCGCCCCCTGCCGAACCTCGCCCGGGGCGAGGCGGCCAGGCCCGGCGCGGCGGGCTACGCGGTCTCCGACTCCGCCCGCTACGCCCGCATCCTGTTCGACCGCGACGGCGGCCTCTGGGGCACGACGTTCTCGACCGGCGCCTTCCGGGTCGCCAAGCCGGACGCCGCCCTGGCCGCCGGCGCGCCGAGGCCGCACGCCGAGACCTACGAGGCCAAGGACGGGCTGAGCTCCAACAAGGCCGTGCCGATCCTGGAGGACCGGGAGGGCAATCTCTGGATCGGCACGTCGGTCGGCCTCGACCGCCTGCGAGCGGCCAATGTCGTGGTCGAGCCCGGGATCGCCCGGTCCTCGCGCTTCGGCTACATCCAGTTCGCCGACCGGGACGGGGCGGTCTGGGCGGCCGACAGCGAGGCGGTCTACCGGGCCCTGCCCGGCCAGGCGCCCAAGGTGATCCGGGACGGGCTCGACAACCCCACGGCGCTTTGCCAGGACCAGGCTGGCGCGATGTGGCTGGGCGCGGGGGACGTCCTGACCCAGCTGAAAAGCCTGCCGCGAACCGCCATCCCGCCCGTTCCGTCCGGCGCGCCCTATACCGGATGCGTGATCGACCGCCGTGGCGACCTTTGGCTGGCGCTGTTCGCGAAAGGCTATGGCCGCCTCGACGCCAAGGGCCGGTGGACGGTGTTTCCGCCGCTCGCCCCGAACGCCATCTACAGCAACGTCGAGATCGACCGCGACGGCCGCGTGCTGTTGCCGAGGCCGACGACGCTGACGCGGGTCGCCCCGGACGGGGCCGTCCAGACCCTCCGCCCCCCCGCCAAGCTGGCGGTCGGCGGCATGCGCGCCTTCTATCAGGGACCGGACGATTTCCTGATCGGCTGCGAGTTCGGATTGCTGCGCCTGACCGGCGACCGGTTCCAGGCCCTGCAGGTCGCGCGCTTTCCCTGGGCCAGGGGCGTCCAGGGCGTCGTCCAGACACCGGGCGGCGAGACCTGGGTTCTCGGGGCGCTGGGCGTGGCCCAGATGCGGACGAAAGACCTCGACCGCGCGTTCGACGACCCCACGCGGCCGCTGAACTATCGACTGTTCGACATGAAGGACGGACTGCCCGGCCCGCCCCAGCAGAACGGGGTCAGGGACGTCGTCAGGGGCGGCGACGGGCGGATCTGGCTGCTGACGCTGGAAGGCGTCGCCTGGATCGATCCGGCCCGCATCGCCCGCAACGCCCTGCCCCCGCCGGTCTCGATCCGTAGCCTGACGGTCAACGGCCAGCTCCGCCGCGACCCGCGCGACCTGGTCCTGCCCAAGGGGGCCTCGAAACTGCAGATCGACTACACCGCCCTGAGCCTGAGCATCCCCGAACGCGTGCGTTTCCGCTATCGCCTGGAGGGGGTCGACAAGGACTGGGTCGAGGCCGGCGGCCGACGGCAGGCCTTCTACACCAACCTCAAGCCCGGACGGTATCGCTTCCAGGTCGTGGCCGCCAACAACGACGGGGTGTGGAACGATCGGGGCGCGGTCCTGGCCTTCCAGATCCCGCCGACCTTCGTCCAGACCAACCTGTTCCGCGTGCTCTGCGTCCTGGCGCTGATCGGCCTGCTGTGGGGTCTCTACGCCCTGCGATTGCGCCAGATGTCCGTCCGCATCCACGGCCGGCTGCAGGACCGCATGGCCGAGCGCGAACGCATCGCCCGCGAACTGCACGACACCCTGCTGCAGGGCATCCAGGGCCTGATGCTGCGCCTGCAGTCGGTGGCCGACCAGATCCCCGCCGACCTGCCGGCCCGGCAGGCGCTGGAAAGCGCGCTGGACCGGGCCGACGACGTCATCGTCGAGGGCCGCGACCGGGTGAAGAGCCTGCGTGCCGACAAGGCCGGCGACCTGCACGAGATCCTGGCCGGGCTGGTCGAACGCCTCGGCCTGGAGCCGGCCATCAAGGTGCGGATGGTGGTCGAGGGGCCGCCCCGCCGCCTGCACCCGCTGGTCCGCGAGGAGATCGAACGGATCGCGTCCGAGGCCCTGTTCAACACCCAGCGCCACGCCCAGGCCCGCAATGTCGAAATCGGCGTCGGCTATGGCCGCGGCGCGCTGAGCGTACGGTTCCGCGACGACGGCGTCGGCCTGGACCAGGCCGTGCTCGACAGCGGCCGGCGCGAGGGCCATTTCGGCCTGACGGGCATGGGCGAACGCGCCCGCAAGATCCAGGCGGAGTTCGAACTCCGCAGCCGGCCCGGGGCCGGCGCCGAGATCGAGTTGACCGTCCCGGGCGGCGTGGCCTACCTCGGTCCGGGCCGGCGGGCCTGGCCCTTCGCCCCGCGCCGCGCCCTGCCGAGCGAGACCTGACGAGCGAGACCTGACATGACCGCCGCCCCCAGCGACCCGCGGATCCGCGTCCTGGTCGTCGACGACCATCCGATGCTGCGCGAAGGCGTGGCGGCGGTCCTGGCCCTGCAGCCGGACATGGTGCTGGTCGGCGAGGCGGGGGACGGCGCCGAGGCCGTGGCGCGTCATCGCGAGCTGCGTCCCGACGTGACGCTGATGGACCTGCAGATGCCCGGCATGACGGGGCTGGAGGCCATCGAGGCCATCCGTGCCGAGGTCCCCACGGCCCGGATCGTGGTGCTGACCACCTATGCCGGCGACGTCCAGGCCCTGCGCGCCCTGAAGGCCGGGGCCACCGGCTATCTGCTCAAGAGCACCCTGCGCCGCGAACTGCTCGACACGATCCGCAACGTCCATGCCGGCCGCCGCCAGCTGCAGCCCGAAGTCGCCCACGAGATCGCCATCCACGCCGTCGACGAGGCCCTCAGCGAGCGCGAGATCCACGTGCTGCGCCTGGTGGCCGCTGGACGCGCCAACAAGCAGATCGCCTGGGACCTGTCGCTGTCGGAGGATACGGTGAAGGCCCACCTCAAGAGCATCTTCGCCAAGCTCGACGTCGCCGATCGCACCCATGCGGTCACCGTGGCGGCCCGGCGGGGGGTCATCGAGATCTGATCTGAATTTAGCGGCCCGGCTCGGTCATGGCTGGCGGATCGCTGGCGGGAAAGCTGTCCTCCAGCGCCTCGTCCAGCCGGGCGTCCCGCTCGGCGCGCAATCGCTCGTTGAGCGCCACGCTGGCCTCCATGCGCGCCAGCTGCTCAGGCGTCGCGGCCCCCTGGTGGCGCGCCTTCCACTCGGACTGCGGCATGCCATAGACCGCCTCGCGGGCCTGGTCCCGGCTCAGCGCGCCCGCCGAGGCCTCGCTCACCCAGTCGCCCAGGCAGTTGCGACAGAAGCCGGCCACGCCCATCAGGTCGACGTTCTGGACGTCGGTGCGCAGGCGCAGGTGCTCGACCAGCCTATGGAAGGCGGCGGCGGCGAGACGGTCGTCGATCGGCGTGGTCATGGTGCTGGCCCGAAATGTCATCCGCCCTCATTTGGCGGTTCGCGTCCGGATCGGCAACTCGCATCGACACGGTCCGGCCTCGTGCGCCGGGCCCCCTCGTCCCTCAGGCGAAGATCTTGACGATCACCGCCAGGATTTCTTCCTTGGAGCGGACGTCCATCTTGCTGTGGATGTGCTTGATGTGGGTCCGCACGGTCAGGATCGAGATGGCCTTGCTGTCGGCGATCCGCTCGGCGCTCGCGCCCTCGATGATCAGCTGCAGGATCCGCGCCTCCATGGCGCTGAGACCGAACAATCGCTCGAGCCGCGGGATATGGACCGGAACCTCGAAATCCTTGAGCGTGATCACGACGGCCCGCTCGCCGTCCTCGTCGACCGGCCGCATGCGCAGCAGGAAGCGCCGGTCTTGCTCGGTTTCGATGAACTGGCAGATTTCCTCGCCCGCGAAGGCCTCGTCCAGCCGCTCGGTCAGGAACTGTTGGGTGCGACGGTCGACCCCGCCCAGCTTTCCCGCCCGATCGACCAGGGGACAGTCCCCGTGGAGCATGAGCGCCGCCGCCCTGGAACGCCAGAGAAGCAAGCCTTGCGGATCGACCACGATCCGGGCGACCTCGTCCTCGTCAAGACAGAACCTTATCGCCTCAAGATCGCGTAACCCGGCTAGCGAATGCGTGCCGTCCATGCCCTGCCCCTTCTCCCTGTCCGCCGGTCTTTGGCGCCGGCATCTAGCTGAACCATTGTTTTCTGGTTCGTGCGTTCCTTATCTAAACGCATATCGGGCAAGAATTTCCACAACCTAGGATTAATGAATACATCATAGCGTCGGTTTGACGCACGCTAAATGCACACGCCTCTTAACACCCAAATTCCTTAGAGCATTTGCATTATTAAAGTCGCCATAACAAATGAACTCAAATCTGAATTCCCCATTCAGGCGAAACTACTACGCATACCCAAGCTGGGGGATTTCATACAACTAGTTCTCTGCAATCGTCATCCGAGCATTAAGAACTTGTTAATTAAACAAGGGCTGGGCGATGGCAGACAAACGCACAATGGTTCCCCGGGCCCTACGCTCGGAACGCAAGCCTCGACTGCTCGATTGGATGGTCGGCGGCGGCCTGGTCGTGCTGTCGGTGTTCGCCGCCGGCGCTGACCTGGCCCATGCGCAGGTCACGGCCTATGCCGGCGGGTCGCCCTCCAATATCGTGCTGTCCATCCCGGTCACCGCCTCGGTCGGCGGCCGCTGCGGCTTCGCGCCCGGCATGGCCCCCAGCGGCTCGACCGACGTGGGCGAGGTCAACAACGCCTTCTCGGCCGACTTTCCGTTCACGCTGGAATGCACCGTGCCGTTCCGGGCGGCGGTGATCTCGCAGAACGGAGGCCTGCTGGCTTCCAGCGTCGCACCGCCAGCCGGCTACACCAACCTCGCGCCCTATCTGGTCGACCTCAACCTGGTCGGCGACGCCGGGGTCACCCCGGCCAGCGCCACCTGCGACACGGGCGACCTGAAGACCAGCTCCGGCGCGACCTGCGCCTTCAAGGGACCGGCCACCGCCAGCCAGGGGCTGCGCCTGAACGGCTCGTCCTACGACGTCTCCGGCTCGTACCTGCGGGTCCGCCGCGCCGCCTACGCCGGCGCCCAGATCCTGGCCGCCGCCAACACCTATGCGGATTCACTGACGGTGACGGTCACCGTCTCGCCGTGACGTCCTTCCGGATCCGCTCCCCCAGCGGATCCGGTCGCCTTCCCGGGGGGATTGGGGCGTCGCCCCGCAGAACGAAGCCGGTCCGCCGGCGCAACATTTGGGAGTGAAACGACATGAACAAGACGATCCTCATCGGCGCCGCCCTGCTGGGCCTCGCCGCCGCCCCGGCCGCCCTGGCCCAGACGGTCACCGGCACGGTCAATGTCACCGGCAGCGTCGCGGCCAGGTGCGTCGTGATCACCGGCGGCAGCGGCTCCAGCTTCAGCGGCTCGATCCCGCTGGGCGAACTGGCCGGCACGGACGGCGCGCTGTCCTCCACCCTGGCCGGCTCGACCAACGCCAGCCCCGGCGGCTCGACCCAGTTCCGGGTCAACTGCAACAGCGCCGCGCCCAAGGTGACGCTGAGCTCGACCCGCCTGGCCCTGGCCCCGACCGCCACCGCCCCCGCCGGCTACGCCAACGTCATCGACTACACCGCCGCGCTCGACGCCGCCCTGGCCAACGGCTCGACCCAGACGGTCAGCTACGTCACCGCCGCGGCCCTGCCGGCCGCCACGGTCCAGTCGCTGTCCGACAGCCTGGCCAACAGCGCCAACAACCTGACGGTCAAGGCCTACGCCCTGAACACCGCGTCCGGCGCGCTGCTGATGGCCGGCAACTATTCGAGCGTCATCTCCATCACCATCGAACCCGTCTGACCCGCCGGACGACAGGAGCACGATCATGCGACATCCGATCATCCTATCCGTCGCCGCGGCGAGCCTCGCGCTCGCCTGCGGCGCGGGCGCGGCCCTGGCCCAGACGGCGACGGGCACGGTGCAGGTCAACGGCACGGTGGCCAACCGCTGCCTGTTCGTGACCGGCGACGTGGTGCTGGACCTGGGCGAACTGTCCCTGCTGGCCGGCGACTCCGCCGCCATCGGCAGGCTGGACGGCGCCAAGCTGACCAGCCGGACGGCCACCCTGAACGGCTGGTGCAACGGGGTGTCGGCCAGCATGGCCGTCGAAGCCCTGCCGATCCTCAACACCAGCTTCACCGACGCCGCCCCCGCCGGCTTCGACCGTCGTGTCGACTACACGGCCACGGCCACGGCCTCGCCGGCCGGCGGGGCGGTCTCGGCCAGCGACGGCACCCTGGCCGCCGGCGGCGGCGCGAGCAGCACGACGGGCGTCTTCAGCAGCGACATCGTCGTCAGCTTTGCCGACCCGACCACCCCGACCAGCGGACGGCTGGTGGCGGGATCCTACGCCGGCTCGGTGATCGTCACGCTGTCCCCCACCACCTGAACCCCGCGCCAGCAAGGAGGTCGTCATGATCCAGCATCGAACCGTCGGACTCGCGGCGACCGCCCTGGCCTTCGCGTCGCTCGCCACGTCCCTGGCCGCCGCGCCGGCCAAGGCCCAGGATCCGGCCCGGGGCAACGTCGGACTGGACGCCCGGGTCAGCCAGGTCTGCGTGCTGGGCGAGCCGAACCCGGCCGGCCTGGCGCTGGGCCAGATCTCCGAGGCCTCGGGGACCCGGATGGGGCGGCTGGCGGCCATCGCCGCCCAGACGATCCAGCTGCCGGGGACCTTCTGCAACTACGGCGGCGCGGCCCTGGCCATCAGCGCCTCGCCGCTGGCGGTGACCAGCGGCGCCGCCCCGGCCGGCTTCACCGGCGCGGTCAACTACACCTGTTCGATCAGCGCCTGGGGGGCGACGGCCGCCACCGTCCGCACCAGCGCCACCAACGCCGCCGGCGACGGCGCCCGCTCGACCAGCGCGGCGCCCAAGGCGACCGACCTGACCCTGGTGGTCTCGGACTTCGCCACCGCCACCGACGACCTGCTGCAGCCGGGCGCCTACCTGGCCCTGGTCACCATCACCCTCGGGCCCGACGCGGGCCTGACCGCCTCGGGGAGCTGAGCCATGCACCGCGCCCTGTCCCTCTTCATCGCGCCGCCGGCCTTCCTGGCCCTGGCCGTCGCGGCCCACGCCCAGACCGTCGGCCCCTCGGACTCCGCCGGACCGATCCAGATCACCGGCACAGTGCCCGACAACATCTGCACGCTGGGCTCGCTCAGCGACGGCGACAACCTGTTCGACGTGGGCGTGCTGATCGACACGGCCACGGGCCTGCTGCGCCCCGACCTGTCGGCGCCGCCCAAGGTGCTGACCGGAACCCAGTGCAGCTCGCGCAGCCAGCTGACCATCGCCGCCACCCCGATGACCGCCCAGGCCTTCGTGACCACGCCGCCGACCGGCTTCTCCCGCGGGGTCGACTATACGGCCACGGCCTCGGGCTGGACCCCCATCGACGCCCGCTATTCGACCGGGGCGGCCGCCAACGCCGCCGCCGCGCAGGTCCGCGAAACGGCGGGCGCCGCCGACATCACGATCAGCCTGTCGGGCTTCGCCACCGCCGGCGGCCCGGCGCTGCGCCCGGTCGCCGACGACACCTACCAGGGCGCGGTCGTCGTCACCCTGGCCGCGGCCAGCTGAAGGAGGACGATCATGCGCGACAACCGATCCCTCGCCGCCGCCGCCCTGGTCATGGCCTCGGCCGTCACCGTGCTGCTGGTCGGACAGCTGGCCAAGGCCCAGACCGACGACAACGTCCGCGACATGGTGGTGCGCGGCCGGGTCCCCAAGGTCTGCACCCTCGCCACCCCCACCTTGAGTTCGGGAAGCCTGGTCAATTTCAGGACCCTGAACGGCTCCAGCCTCGAGGTCGACGCCCTGACCGACCCGGTCACCCTGTCGACCCGCGCGGCCTCCGCCGAAGTGACCTTCGCCGCCGTCTGCAACTACGCCCACCAGATCGTGCTGGAGAGCCAGAACAACGGCCTGTGGCGCTCGGAGCTGGGCCTGACCCCGGCCCCGACGGGCTTCAGCGACGCGGTGCCCTACTCCGCCACCCTGACGTGGGGGCCGGTCAGCAACACCGTCCAGGCCGACGCCAGCGCCCGCCGGCTGCGCGACAGCGCCCAGGCGGTCGACCAGCCGGTCGTCGGCGACATCGTCCTGCGGCTGGATATCCAGCCCGGGGCCACGAACCTGCAGACCAATGCGCCGCTGGTGTCGGGCGTCTATCGCGACACCCTCAGGCTGACGGTGGAACCCCAATGAAAACCGCCCTCGTCCTCGCCCCCCTCGTCCTTGGCGCCGTGCTCGGCGCGGCCGCCCCGGTCCAGGCCCAGACCGCCTCGGCCGGGGATCGGGCCAGCAATTCGCTGGACCTGTTCGGCGTCGCGCCCAGCGCCTGCGTGCTGTCGCCGCCTTCGAGCGCCTCCGGAACCAACGCCAGCTTCAGCGCCCAGGGCGCCCAGGGCCTGGTGCGCTTCACCCAGTTCATCGATCCGCAGACCGCCCAACCGCGCGACGCCGTGATCAGCCTGGGCTTCCCGGTGGTCTGCAACTCGGCGCACCGCCTGGTGGTGCGCACCGACGGGGCCGGCCTGGCGCGCACGGCGGGGCCGGCCCCGGCCGCCGGCTTCCGCGACAGCCTGGGCTTCCAGCTGTCGGCCGACTGGGCGGGTCTGACCGCCACCGGCCCCAGCACCTCTCTCACCCCCATCAGCCTGCAGACCGCCAACGGCGCGGCCGGGCTGATGAACCTCACTGTCAACATCACCGGCGGGGGCGCGCCGATGGTCGCCGGCGACTATGCGGGAACGCTGGTCGTCGAAATCGAAGCCTCGAACTGAAACCAAGGAGCGGACCCCTAATGTTGCGTTCGAACAACTATCGCAAGCGGTGGCTGGGCGCGGTCACCGCCGCCAGCCTCGCGCTGACCGGCGCGGCCGGAACGGGGACGCCCTTGCTGGGCGGCGCCGCCCTGGCCATGACCGTCCAGCCGGTCGTCATCGACCTCAAGCCCACCGGGCGCGGCATGTCGCAGATCGTGACCGTGCAGAACACCTTCGCCAACCCGTTGCCGGTGGAGCTGCGCGCCGAGGAGCTGACCTTCGACGACAAGGGCGCCCATCCGGGCGACACCCAGACCAACGACCTGCTGATCTTTCCGCCCCAGGCGGTGATCCAGCCCGGCGAGACCCAGTCGTTTCGGATCCAGTGGGTCGGCGACCCGGCCCTGGCCCAGAGCAAGCACTACTACGTCACCGTCGCCCAGATGCCGGTGAAGCTGCCCGAAGGTCAGTCGGCCATCCAGATCCTGTACAATTTCCAGGTCCTGGCCAGCGTCGCGCCCACCGGCGGCAAGCCGAAGCTGACGCTGTCGAAGTCGGAGATCGGCGCGGACGCCGACGGCAAACCGATCCCGATCGTCTACGTCGCCGACTCGTCCAACACCCACGGCTACCTGTCCCGCGGACGGCTGAAGATCACCCAGAAGGACGCCGCGGGAAAGGTCGTCTTCCAGCGAACCCTCCCCGGTCCCGAGATCCAGCAGACGATCGGCTTCGGCCTGATCGCGCCCGGTCAAACACGGCGGATCGCCGTTCCCATCGAACTGCCCCTGACGGCGGCAGCAGGAGGCTCCCTTGAGGCTCAATTCTCGTCCGATGAAGGGCGCTAGGACGCGCGCCCGCCGGCGCTGGCTGCTTGCCGGCTGCCTGGTCGCCGCCGCGACTCCGGTCGCGGCCCTGGCCGACCCGATCCCCTACCTCGCGATCGCGCAGGAACCCACCGGCGCGCCGTCGAACAGCGCGGCCACCTCGGCCGACGCCCTGCGCCGGCTGAACCCCACGGGCCGCGACGTGAACCTGACGGTGCCGCTGAAGGACGGCGACTTCTATCTGGGCGACATGCCGCTGACGATCTCGGCCGACGGCCAGTTGTCGATGCCGTCCGAACGGCTGCTGGGCCTGCTGGCCCCGCTGCTGGACGCCGCTTCGGTGGCGGCCCTGCGCTCGGCCTTCAACGGCCGCAGCCTGGTCGGGCCGGACGCGGTCACCCATGCCCAGCTGCAGATGACCTACGACCCCAAGGCCCTGGAGCTGCGGATCAACATCCCGCCAGAGCTGAAGGCAGTGCGCAGCCTGCAGGTCACCCCCATGGACCATGCGGCCATGGGCAGCTTCACCCCGCCGGCCGGCTTCAGCGGCTACCTGAACATCCGCGGCTCGGTCGACTATGTGGAGCAGGGGATCGACAACGGGCTGGGCGACCCGACCTTCCTGCTCGACAGCGCCATTCGCCTGAGCGGCCTGGTGCTGGAGAACGAGGCGGTCTGGCAGCCGGGCGGGCGCAACGACTACCAGCGCCTGGGCACCCGCGTGGTCTATGACGACCTCAAGCACACCGCCCGCTGGACCTTCGGCGACCTGCAGGCCACCAGCCGCGGCTTCCAGTCGGCGCCGGACATAGCGGGGATCTCGATCTTCCGCTCCTACAGCGTGCTGGCGCCCCAGACGATCGCCCGGCCCCGCGGCCGGGAGAGCTTCACCCTGGCCCGCCCCTCGGACGTCAGCGTGATCCTCAACAACCAGCTGACGCGTCGGCTGCACCTGGATCCGGGCCGCTACAACGTGCGCGACTTCCCGTTCGCCCAGGGCTCCAACGACGTGCGCCTGGTGGTCGAGGACGACACCGGACGGCGCGAGACCCTGCAATTCAACGTCTTCTTCGACCGCGCCCAGCTGGATCCGGGCCTGTCGGAGTTCGGCGCCTACGCCGGCGTCAAGGCGCCGCTGCTGGCCGACGGTCCCGACTACACCCAGAACTGGACCTTCAGCGGCTTCTACCGGCGGGGCATCACCGACCGGGTGACCTTGGGCGTCAACGGCCAGGGCGACGAGGACACCGTCATGGCCGGGTTCGAGGGCCTGTTTGGCCTGCCGGTGGGCACGCTGGGCGTCGACTTCGCCCTGTCGCACATCGACGGCTTCGGCTCGGGCTATGCGACGACGGTCACCTTGCAGCGGCTGTTCCAGTTCGCCGGCGGCCGCGCCGACTCCCTGAACCTGTCGTTCGAGAGCCGCAGCCGCGAGTTCGGGCCGGTGGGGACCTTCATCCCCGACAACCGCTACGCCTACGAACTGGGGATCGGCTATTCGCACGCCTTCAGCGACGCGATCTACGCCAGTTTCGACGGCCGCTATTCGCATGGCCGCGACCAGTTCCCCGATTCCAGCTCCTACCGGGCCGGCATGGGGTACCGCCTGACCTCGAACCTCGCCCTGACCGCCAACCTGATGTACGACGACGTGCCCGGGCGGCGCGAGACCACCGCGTTCATCTCGCTGTCCTGGCAGTTCTCGGACAATTCCAGCTTCAGGGCCGAATATGACGGCCGCGACGATCGCGCGCGGCTCGTCTACCAGACCCTGCACGGCCAGGGCGTGGGCTCGTACAACGGCTATGGCGAGGTCTCGCGCTCGCCGACCGACGCGGCGTTCAACGGCAGCTTCAACTACATCGCCAACCGCGCCGAGCTGGGCCTGTCGCACTTCACGGCGTTCGACGGCCCCGACAACGGCCGCACCTCGCTGCGGGTCGGCACCTCCCTGGGCTTCGCCGACGGCGCGGCCTCGGTCGGCCGCCCGATCTACGACAGCTTCGCGATCGTCGAGGGCCACAAGAGCCTGAAGGGCGCCGACATCACGGTGAACCCGACGCCGTTCGGCTACACCGCCAACACCGGCGCCCTGGGCACCGCGCTGGAGACCAATCTCAGCGCCTACGCCGAGCGGACCATCACGGTCGACGCGCCCAACGCGCCGGCGGGCTACGATCTCGGCTCGGGCTCGTTCCGGATGTTCCCGCCCTACCGGTCGGGCTACCGGCTGGTGGTGGGGTCGGACTATTCGATCACCGCGATCGGCCGGCTGATGGACGGCGACGGCCAGCCCCTGGCCCTGATCTCGGGTTCCGCCACGGAAATGGCCAAGCCCGACCAGCCGGCGGTCGTGCTGTTCACCAATCGCGTCGGCCGCTTCGGCGCCTCGGGCCTGCGCCCGGGCCGCTGGCGGATCGAGATGGGGACCACGCCCCCCACCGTCTATTTCCTCGACGTCCCCGCCAGCGCGGAGGGTTTCGTCAAGGCCGGCGACCTCAAGCCCAGCGCCTCGGGAGGCTGACATGAAACGCGGCATCAGCATGCTGATCCTGGGGCTCGCCGCCGGCGCGGCCTCGCTGACGGCCAACGCCGTCCAGGCCCAGTGCGTGATCTTCGACCCCGTGGTGCTGTCGGGCACGTTCGACCCGTTCAACCCCAGCGGCACGACGGTCCAGACCGTGACCATCACGGCCCGGCGCCCGCCGGCCGTGGGCGGCAAGAAGACGCAGGAGGTCAATTTCATCTACCTGCGCCGCCCCGACACGCCCGCCAGCCTGGCCGTCGTCCAGACCTCGACCGGCGGCCAGATCCTGGAAAACCCGCCGGGCCACGTGCTCGACCCCAACAACACCAATCCCAACGAGGTCGAGCTGAACTTCGGCGGCGTCGGCCAGCCCGACGTGAAGACCTTCGCCGTGACGATCACCGTGCCCAGCGGCGCGGATCTGGCGGCGGGAACCACCGACCTGTTCGTCGACCAGAAATATTACTGCAAGCGCACCGGCGGGGCGGCCGACGAGACCGGCGTGATCCCCAACTCGCTGGACATCCGGATCAACGTGCTCAGCGCCCTGCAGGCCAGCTTCGTCGGCCCCGCCCTCGATTTCGGCGAGATCGGCGGATTGACCACGGCCGCCCTGCCCTCGACCCCCAACTCGGTCAAGCAGCGGACGGGCAATGTGCGGGTGGCCAGCTCGGGGCCCTATTCGGTGGCCCTGACCTCGGCCAACCAGTTCCAGATGACCTATCCCGGCGGCAACCTGGCCACGGCCAACCAGCGCATTCCCTACCAGCTGGACTTCCTGGGCCAGACCCGGACCACCGCCTCGCCGACCTTCAGCACGGTGACGTGCCAGCGGGCCGGCCTGAGCGGCCAGTACCTGGCCGTCACGCCCACCCTTCTGGAAGGCGGCGCGGGCAAGGTCCCCGCGCCCAACTACCAGGACATCCTGACCGTCACGGTGACCCCTCTCGCCGTGCCGACAGCGACGACGCCCGTGGCTTGCATGTAGTCGTTCCCGCGGCGGCGATCGCCACCTGAACCCCGCCGGACCTGGTCCGGCGGGGTTCTTTCTGTCCTGGACAACGGCCCTGGGGCGCGACGTCTCAGAGGGCGGTGATGCGCAGCGACAGGTCGCCGACCTGGCCCGCGTCGGCGCCGGGATCCAGGCGCAGCGCATGCGACCGCGAGGCCGCCGTCGAGGAATGGCTGATCAGGGTCTGGCCCGAGGCCGACAGCTGGATCTTCTGCCCGTCGACATAGACCGCCGCCCCGCTCAGGCCCTGGGCGTGCGACAGCCAGACGTCGTAGCCGGCGGCGCTGTTGCAGAACTCGGTCATCCTGCCCAGGTCGGTGGCCTGGTCGCTCGAGGCGCTGCTGGCTTGCAGGTCGACCCGGCAAATGACCGGCACATGGCCCTCGAGACGAAGCTCGTAGCCGTTGGGCGCGGCGACCGCGCTGGAGGCGAGACCGAGGAAGGCCACGGCTGCCATAATCTTCGTGCGCATTGCAAACCCCGAGAGAGAAGATGATGGGAGGATCATCTGACGCGAGGGTTAAGCAGCACACCCTAAAGCATGGTAAACAGATTTCCTAATAAGGATGATAGATTGTCGCAACTAAATATTAGATAGATAAAATGAAATAGATAAATCGCAATAATACATACTTACTATATCGATGTGGGGAAATATCGCGACCTGGCGAGGGCCCGGGATCGCGCGGCGGTTCGAGGGGCGCCGGCGTATGACCGGCGTCGGATCGAGGTGGTGGGGGTGCTGAACCTCGATCCGACGCTCGACGGGCGGAGCGCGCCGCTAGAGTTCGCCGATGACGTTGCGGACCACATCGGCGAGCCGGTCATATCGCTACAGACTATACCGGGAGGGTTTTCATCTGGCGACATAGTAACTTTACCATCTATTCTACATCGACCAATAATACAGCTTGGTTATTTTGCAAAATAAATCACGAAAATTTTCCTATCACTCCAACACGTCAGCCGACGAAAGCACCGAGACAAGCTCAGCTTGACGGTGGACGCCGACTTTGACCATGGCCGAAGCCATCTGAACCCGCAGAGTATTGATGCTGACGCCGCGCTCCGCGGCGATCTCGGCGGGTTCACGCCCCTGGGCGACCCGGGAGACGATCTCGGCCTCGGCGGGCGAGAAATTGAACATCATCCGAGCTCGCTCGACCGCGTGGGGGGAAGAGCGCCCCACCTCGCGCACGGTGATCAGGGCGCAGCGGAAATTGCTGTCGTCGGCGGCGAACGGCTCGATCAGCAGGACCAGCGGCTTCTGGCTGCGCGAGCGGTGGACCAGCATGGCGCCCGGTCTCCCCTGGCGAACCGCCGCCGCGATCCGGCTACGAAGCCCTTCGGCCTCGAAGTCGTTCTCGGCGTTCAGCAGGCCGCCCTTCTCGCCCAGCCCGTCGCCGTGCTGGACATAGCTCCAGGCCAGGTCGTTGGCGGCGTAGACGCAACCCTCGCTGTCGGCGACGATCACGCCGAAGTTCACCAGGTTGAGGATGGCGTTGGCCACGTGCGCCTCGAAGACGCCGCGCTCAACTTCTGAATCCACGACCTCGATCATCTTGATCAATCCCATCTGCGGCACCCACGCTGTTTTATGCGTTCGCGGCCTGCCGGGTCACTTCAAGTACTTCCAGGTGCAAATCGGTAGTTGTGAAACTAAATTTGCATCTTTTCGTATATAAATGCCCGGTATGCTCTGATCGCTTCCAATCAGCATTGGATATTATTTCTTCACTGCAATCGTACCCCGGATTGGGTAGTTAAATATTGTAATACAGATCGAAATCGCCCCACTTCACGGGAGAAGTTCGCCTACTACAATACATATACGCAAAAGCCGTATGTTCAGTTCAGATGGCCCAGATCGATATGGACCAGATGCTGGGTGATGGTGAATAGCCCCGCGTTCCAGCCCGCATAGATCGCGCCGCCGGCGATGGCCACGCCGTAGGGCACGCCGGGGCGCAGCCGCGGCCAGCCGGCGGCCGTCAGCGCCGTCGCATAGGGGCGCGCGGTCAGGGCCAGCAGGGCCAGGGCGCCGCCCGCCACGGCGGTCGACACCAGCAGCAGCAGCATGTGGTCCAGCCCGGTGAACAGGGCCGCGGCGGCCAGAAGCTTGACGTCCCCCGCCCCCATCAGCCGGGCCGCGAACATGGGAAATCCGATCGCCAGGGCCAGGACCATGGCGCCCAGGGATGCGACCCAGGACGCGACCGGCCATCCGAACGGCAAGCCGACCAGGAACAGGCCGGCGATGGCCAGCACCGACCAGTTCGGGATTCTGCGGCTCCAGGCGTCGCTGCCGGCCGCTATGAGCAGCAGGGCCGCGTAGGCGCCCGCCCAGACCAGGCGTCCATAATCAGTTTCCATGGCCGGCCTCCCCGCTCGCCGCGGACGCGCCGGGCGCCGGCCGGTCCGGACGCTGGTCCTGGGCCTTGAGGCTCAGGGCCAGGCGACGGTTCTCGCCGGCCTTGGGATAGTAGGTCCTGCGCGCCTTGCTGGCCTGGTCGAGCAAGCCCACGGAGGCGTCGTAGTCGCCCCGCAGCAAGGCCGCGAAGCCGGCGTTGTTGAGCAGGGCGGCGGGATCGTCGCCGCCCGCCCCGCGCGACGAGGCCCGGACGTAGTCCCCCCGCAGCGCCAGGACCAGCCGCAGGTTGTTCCGGGCGGCGGCCAGGTCGGGCTTCTTCTCCAGCGCGGCGACCAGATCGGCCGAGGCCTCCGCCAGCCGGCCCTGCAGCAGTCGCGAATAGCCCCGGTTGTTGAGCGCCAGGGCGTCTCGGCCGGACGCGTCCAGGGCGTGCGCATAGGCGTCCTCGGCCGCCGCCCAGTCATGACGGCGGTCGGCCTCCCGGCCCAGGCCGTTCCAGGCGCGCCAGAGGCGGGGGTCGCCGGCGACGGCCAGCCGCAGCGCCTGCAGCGCGGCGTCCGAGCGTCCCAGGGCCGACAGGGCCAGCCCCTCGCCCTGCCGGGCGCGCGGGCTCGAGGCGTCACCGGCCGGGACCTGGGCGAAGGTCGCCAGGGCGGCCTGGGCGTCGCCCCGCGCCAGGCTGGTCTCGCCCAGCAGGGTCAGCAAGCGCGGATCCCGGCCGCCGGCGACCAGGGCCTGGCCCAGCAGGCTGGAGGCGTCGACGAGGCGGCCCTCGGCCAGGGCGGCCTCGACCGCCGCCGCCGTCGCCTCGCGGGTCGCCGGATCGACGATCGGCGCGACGGCGGGCAAGGCGGCCGGCTTGGCGCGCCCCCAGCCGCCGGCCGCGGCGCCGGGCGTGGCGGCCAGCAGCAGGACGCAACCGGCGGCGGCGGCGAACAGGGTCCGGGCCATCAGGGTCTCCTTGCCGAGATCGCGCCGCCCGCCGCGGCGCCAGGGCCGGCCGACGGACCGCCGGCCAGGAGCGGTCCGGTCTCAGGGAGCGCTCGTCCGCTCAGCCGGGCCGAATAGGCCATGTTGTGCGCGACGATCGACGAGGTGGGGTCGGCCGCCAGCGCGCGGGCGTAGTAGCGGGCGCTGAGATCGAACCGCCCCAGCTTGTCGTAGATCACCCCCTGGGCGTTGAGCACACGCGCATCCGTCGGCGCGCGGATCGCCGCGACCTGCAGCACCTCCAGCGCCAGGGCGTAGTCGCGGACCCGGATGGCGTCGGCGGCCCGGGCGTACAACCGATCGACCACCGCGGAGGGGTCGGGCGCGACCAGGCCGGGGGCGGGAACGGCCCGGACCTCGGCGACCTGGGGCTCCGGTCGGACCAGGTTCGCCACCCCGCGCCAGACCACGCAGCCGCACAGGCCGGGGAGCAGGGCGCAACAGACGGTCGTCAACAGCAGGCGGCGCATGGTCAATGCCTCTTGAGGGCGGGAAGCAGGTTGTGGGCGACGTCCAGGCCGGCCGGCAGCAGCAGGGCCGTGACGATGACGGGCAGGATGCAGGCCACCAGCGGCAGGGTCAGCAGCACCGGGATGCGCATGGCCTTCTCCTCGCCGCGCAGGAACCGCCGTTCGCGCATCTCGGCCGAATAGGTGCGCAGGGTCTGGCCGACGCTGGCGCCCAGGCTGTCGGTCTGGATCATCAAGGCGGCGAAGGCGCGCAGGGCGTCCACATTGACCCTGTCGCTCATCCGCCGCAGGGCGTCGGGGCGAGACTGCCCCGCGCGCAGTTCCTGCGAGACGCGGCCGAACTCGCAGGCGATATCGCGATGCGAAGTGGTGATTTCCTGCGACACCCGCACGAAGGCCGCGTCGAAGCCCAGACCCGCCTCGATGCAGACGACCATCAGGTCCAGGGCGTCGGGGAACTGGTTCTCCAGCCGTTCGCGCCGGCCGGCGGCGCGCAGGTCCACGAAGACCGCCGGCCCGACCAGACCCACGCCACACGCCACCAGGGTGGCCACGACCATCTGCAGCCCGGTGATCGGCGCCGAGGACAGCTTCTGCGAGACGAGCAGCAGGAGCGGCAGGCCCAGGCCCAGGCTCACGCGGATCAGGGCGTACCAGGCCGGCGCGGACGGCGCGGGAAAGCCGGCCTCGGCCAGGGTGCGGGCCAGGCGCGAGGGCTGATCCTTCTTGGCCGCCGGCAGGCGGGCCTGCACCCAGAACAACAGGGGATTGGCCGACCGGACGGCCTTGAGCAGCCTCTCGTCCGGCGCGCCCCGCACCGCGGCCGGTCCGTCCTTGACCCGACGGCGGATCAAGGCGCCCTGATCCAGGCGCCAGAGCAGAGCCAGCGCGCCGCTGACGACCGCCAGGAAGATCCCGGCCTGCAGTCCGATGCTCAGCACGGCGTCCATGGCGTCCTCAATATTTAAAGGTGACGATCCGGCGGATCATCAGCTGGCCGACGCCGTAGAGCAGCACGATGCCGGCGACGATCGGCCAGAAGGCGGGATCGGAAAACTTGCTGGTGTAGAATTCCGGGTGGAACAGGCTGACCGCCGAGACGCAGACCAGCGGCAGCAGGGACAGGATCAGGGCCGACATCCGCCCCTCGCTGGACAGGGAGCGGATGCGCTTGTTCAGCGAAGCCCGGCCGCGGATCACGGTGGCCAGGCCGGCCAGGATCTCGGCCAGGTTGCCGCCGGTCTCGGTCTGGATGGCGATGCTGACGGCGAAGAACGCGATGTCGGACGACCCCGTGCGGCGGGCCAGGCTGCGCAAGGCGTCCCGGAACTCGCCGCCATAGGTGGTCTCGTCCATCACCAGGCCGAACTCGCTGCCGATCGGGTCGGGCATCTCCTGGGTGACCAGATTGACCGCCGAGATCACCGGATGACCGGCCCGCAGCGCGCGGATCATGACGTCCAGCGCCAGGGGCAGTTGCTCCTCCAGCTTGGCCAGGCGCGACGCCCGGCGACGCGCGATCCACAGCGTCATGACCGCGAAGCACAGGCCGGTCGCGCCGAGCCCGGCCATCAGGACCTGCGGAACGGGCGACGCAACCGCCGCGCCGCGCAGGAAGATCATCGCCAGCAGCCAGAGCGTGGCCGCCGCGCCGGCGGCCACGCCCAGCGCCTGGACAGGCCCCATCGACAGTCCGGCCTGCCGGCAATAGAGCGCGGCCCGCGCGTGCAGGGCCGCGTAGGGCGTACGGTCGATCCAGCTGTCGCGCGGCTTGCGCACCAGGCTCTGGTAGACCTGTTCCTGCGACAAGCCGCCCGCCATCAGGGTCAGGCGGCGATTGACCCGCTGGGTCTTTTCGCGCGCGCCGAGGAACAGGCCGATCAGGGTCTGGCCGGCCATGGCCACGGCCACGAAGGCCAGCACCAGCGTCATGGGAAGGAAGAAGCTGTCCATCACGTCACGCCGAGACCCGGCCCAGGGCGAACAGGTCGCAGGACAGGCTGATCCCCCGGGCGGCGAGCGCCTCCATGAACCGGGGCCGCACGCCGGTGGCCTCATACTGACCCAGCACCCGCCCGTCGCTGCCGCGCCCCACGCGACGGAAGCGGAAGATCTCCTGCATGCAGATGACGTCCTCCTCCATGCCCGAGATCTCGGCCACGGACACGATGCGCCGCGTCCCGTCCTCCATGCGCTCGGCCTGGACCACGACGTGGATCGCCGAGGCGATCTGGCCGCGGATCGAGCGGGCGGGGATGTCCAGCCCGGCCATGCCGACCATCTGCTCGACGCGCGACAGCGCGTCGCGCGGGGTGTTGGCGTGGACGGTGGTCATCGAGCCGTCGTGGCCGGTGTTCATCGCCTGCAGCATGTCGAAGGCCTCGCCGGAGCGGACCTCGCCGACGATGATGCGATCGGGACGCATGCGCAGGGCGTTGCGGACCAGCTCGCGCTGCTGCACCTCGCCCTGCCCTTCGATGTTGGCCGAACGGGTCTCCAGGCGTCCGACATGCGACTGCTGCAGCTGCAGCTCGGCGGAATCCTCGATGGTGATGATCCGCTCGTGGTCATCCACATAGGCCGACAAGGCGTTGAGCAGGGTGGTCTTGCCCGAACCGGTGCCGCCGGAGATCAGCACGTTGCGACGCGCCTGGACCACCGCCTCGAGCACCAGCGCCATCTCCCGCGAGATGCTGCCCAGCTCGACCAGGCGCTCCATGGCCAGGGGCGTGCGGGCGAACTTGCGGATCGAGACCAGGGGCCCGTCCACCGCCAGCGGCGGGATGATGGCGTTGACCCGCGAGCCGTCGGCCAGGCGGGCGTCGACCATCGGCTGGCTCTCGTCGACCCGGCGGCCCACGGCGGCGACGATCTTGTTGATGATCCGCACCAGGTGGCGGGTGTCCTGGAAGCGGACATTGGTCCGCTGCAGGCGACCGGCCCGCTCGACATAGACCACCTCGTGGGTGTTGATCAGGATGTCGGTGATGGTCTCGTCCTTGAGCAGCGGCTCCAGCGGGCCCAGGCCCAGGAGCTCGTCGAGGATCTCTTCCACCAGCTGGTCGGTCTGGCTGGGGGTCAGCAGGCGCTTTTCCTCCACCAGCAGGTCGATCACCGCGCCGCGGATGTCCAGGCGCAGGGCGTCGCGCGGCGTGCGGTCCAACAGGCTGAGATTGAGCAGGTCGATCAGCCGCTGGTGCAGCCGGACCTTCAGCCCCAGGGCGTCGTCGATCGGCGCGCCCTGCGGATAGGCGGCGGCCACGGCCGTGGCCTCGATATGTCGTGTTTCGTCACCCCAGAGCATGGCCTATCTCTCCATTCCGACGGCCGCCGCGACACGCGCCGGGGCCACCATGTCCGCCAGGCGGTTGATCGCCGCCTCGATCTTGCTGCCGCGCCGCACGGCGGCCAGGGAGACGCCCTGGTCGATGGCCTGGTGCATCAGCCGGCGGTCCTCGGGGATGACCAGGTCGAAGGGCCGGCCGATCGCCTGCTGGGCCGCCTTCAGCGACAGGCCGCCGGCGCCGTCGGGCTCGACCTGGTTGCAGATCAGCGTGACCGGCACGTCGTCCAGCCGCTGGGCGGACAGCATGTGCAACTGCCGGCGGACCAGGTGCACGTGCGGCACCGACAGCCGGGTGACCAGCAGGATGCGCTGCGACTGGCGCAGCAGGCGGTTGGTCCAGGCGGTCCAGACGGTGGGCGGATCGACCAGGGTGGTCTCGAAGTCGCGGCGCAGGGCCGCCGTCAGCCCGTCGACCAGCGCCGGGTTCAGGCTCTCGACCGGCATCAGTTCCCCGGGCGCGGCCAGCACGCTGACCCCGCTGCGGTGCGCGGTCAGGGCCGAGGCGAAGGACATCTCCTCGATCGCCCCGCCCGCCGCCAGCACCTGGGCCACGGTGACCGGGTCGGGAATGTCCAGATAGAGCGCCGCCGCGCCCATCTGAAGGTCCAGGTCCGCCACGCAGACCCCCGCGGAGGCCGGATTGGCGGCCAGCCGCACGGCGGTCTGCACCGCCAGCGAGGTGGCGCCGACACCCCCGCCGGCCTTGAGCAGGGTGATGATCTCGCCGCTGCGACGCTGGGCGCGACCGGTGTCGAGGCGGCAGAAGATCCGCTCCAGGGCGATGGCCAGGGCCGTGTCCGTGACGGGCGCCGGCAGCACGTCGGCCGCGCCCTGGTGGATCAGGCGTCGGGTCAGCTCCACGTCGGCGTCGCGCATCACGACCAGCACCTCGACCCGGCCGACACAGGCCGACAGGCGGGTGGCCAGGCGATCGATCCCGGCCAGATCGGCCGCGTCCAGGCCGACGATCAGCAGGTCGAAGGTCTGGGCGGCCCGCTCCGGCCAGGGCGTGTCCAGCCCACGGAACGTCACGGCCGGGAACATGGCCGACAGCATCGCCACGGGCGGATCGGCGCCCAGCCCCGGCAGGCACAGCCCTACACGCCACGCGCATGGCCGCTGCGGCGGAGCCGGCTCCACTGCGGGGAGCTTGACCCGATTGAAGGGAAGCAGGCTCATGACAGGCTTTCTCCGCTGAGGGTCGAGGCCATGTTCGGCAGGGTGAAGGGCGTGACCCCCACGACCTGGAGGGCGGCGCTCTGGAAGGTCATGCCGGTGAGGCTGACCGTCACCAGGGGCTCCATGTCCGGGGCGAAGGGGTTTCCCACCTTGCCCAGGCCGACATGGCGATAGGTGATCACGACGTTGGCGGCGGTGATGTCGGGATCGTAGGACTGCATTTTGGCCAGCACCGCCGCGAAGGTGACGCTGTCGAAGCCGGTGGTTCCGCCGCTGCCGACGATCTGGGTGCAGGTCGAGCTGGACCCGGCGCAGCGGAAGGCCATGTCCGCGACCGTCCCGCCGCCGGGGATGTTCTGGCTCAGGCCGTCGTAGCCGGCCATGTAGGTCGAGATCATCGGGCTGACCACGGCCATCCGCACGCCCTCGCGGGTGGCGGCCTTGGCGGCGTTGATGGTCCAGGCCAGGCGGCCCATGTCGATGACGGCCAGCAGCATCGAGACGAAGATCAGGCAGACCAGGCCGAATTCGGCGGCCGCCGCGCCCCGCTCGTCGCGCACCAGTCGAAGAAGATGGCGGGCCCGGACGGTCATTCGGTCCACGCCTGCTGGGCGCTGACCGTGAAGCTGGTCAGCGACACCCCGGTCAGGGGGCCGAAGGAGTCGATGTAGGGCGGCGAGGCGGTGACCTGGACGATCGGCACGCCGGTCATGTCCTCGTAGCGACCGCTGTAGGTCCCGCCGGTATTGCTGACGCAGGACACCGTGACCACGACGCTGGCGTTGCTGGTCCAGTTGGCGATCAGGGGCGATCCCGTGCCGTCGCCGACCCCGGTCCGGGTCACGTTCTGGACCTTGGTCGCATCGCCGGCGTTGGTGAGGCCCCCACAGGTCATCGGCAGGCGGGCGGCGTAGCGGGCCGCGTCGCGCACCGCCGAGACGGCGATGTGGTAGTTCCAGAACAGCCGCCCAGCGCCGACGAAGGCGAAGCACAGCAGCGTCATGAACGGCAGGATCAGCGCGAACTCCACCGCCGCCGAGCCGCCGCAGCCGGCCAGCAGCCGGCGGAGCATGGGGATCGGGCGCCTAGTCATAGAGCCGCACCGAATAGAGCTTGGTCTCCGCGCCGACGGCCGAGACGTCGGTGGTGGTCCCGATGACCTCGCCATAGATCGCGTTGCTGACCGCCGGGGCGGTCAGGAACAGGTCGACATAGGCGATGATGTGCACGGTCGAGCTGCCATGGACGTTGTCGGCGCGGCAGTTGGCGATCACCGCCGAGATCGTGCGGCGGTCGGGCGCGACCTGGGCGCCGGTCTTGTTGCACTGGGGCGCGGCGTAGTCGTGCGTACCGCTGCTGGCCGTCTGGCCGTCGGAGAAGGCGCCGGCCGGCTTGGCGATCGAGCCGCCCAGCATCGCCAGCTCCCACTTGTAGACCTGGTAGCGGGTCGGGCTGGTCCCGCCGGCGGCGGGCGCGGGGCCGTAGGCCGCCCAGCCGGTCCCGCTCGCTCCGGCGGGGACCTGGGGCGTGTAGGTGGTCGGATTGATCCCCGAATGGTTGGTGGCGAAATACTGGGCCGCGTTCCACACTCCGCTGCCCAGCACGCCCGTCTGGCCGCAGTCGAGCGGGAAGCCCGTGCCGCTGGCGAGGGCCGCGGCGCTGGCGCAGGAATTGCTCGGCGCGGAGACCGAGGGCGAGCAGGCGCTGTTGCCCGCCCCCGTCTTGGCGCCGATCATGGTGTTCATGGCCGGCAGGAACAGCGGGTCGTTCTTGTTGCCGCCCGCCGACGACTTGTAGATGTCGAAGCGCACGTTGAACCAGTCGTCGGCCGAGGCGATGTTGCCCGTCTGGGTCTGGGCCGTCTCACCGAAGCACTCGGTCAGCGGCGGGCTGCGGCCCATGGCGTTCTTGACGTCGGCCGCGCCGGACCCCACGGACAGGAAGCCGAAATTGCCGGGGCCCCAGGCGCCGTTGCCGCCGGGCGGCGGGGTCAGCAGGACGCTCTTGCCGATATAGGCGTCGCCGTCGAAGGTCAGGCTGGTGGTTTCGTTGGGATTGCACAGCAGCAGCGGCGGCACCTTGCAGATCGCCGTGCCGTAGCCCGCCACCGCCCGGGCCGTGGCGTTGAAGCCGCCGACGCCGCTCATCGCCCCGAACACCAGGCCCAGGGACCGGGGCGTCAGGCTGATGCGGATGAAGCTGGCGTTGGCGTCGCTGGTCGCGGCGACGTCGGGGTCGTGGGCGCTGAGGAAGGCGATGTCGCCGGCGCTGATCGCGACATTGCTCTCGAAGGCGTCGGCCAGCGCCCCGCGGTTGCTGACCAGGCTGCCCATGGCGGCGGTCTGGGCCCGGCCCATGGCCCCGCTGCTTCCGTCCAGCTGGCTGGCGCCGGCCAGGGCGGCGGCGTCGACCGCGCTTTCCAGTTCGGCCCGCAGCGCATAGGCGCGGCTGACGTCGTAGGCCAGGCCCCCGATCGTCACCAGGCCGATCAGGGCGACCCCCGTGAGGGCGGCCACCGCGCCGGACTGGTCGTCAAGGAAACGTCGTGCAAGGGAGCGTCGAGCAAGGGAAAGGGACATGTCAGTTGGCGGAGCCTGGGCCCTTCGCCCCTCCCTTGGACTCGATGCTGGACGTGGACGCCTGGGCGGGCTGGATGACCTGGTTCTTGCCGTAGCGGCTGGCGGCCAGGGCGGCGCGAACGCCGTCGTCCCCCGGTTGCCGGACCCGGTCGTAGCGAGCCTCGGGATCGGCGATCTGGGCGGCCAGATTGGCCCGCACGGTCGCCCCGAAGCCGGGCGAGAGGTCGCGCCGCGCATCGGCGCAACCGGCCAGGGCGACGACGGCGGCCAGGGCCGCCAGGGGGATCATTCTAGTGCAGGACATGGCCATAAGGTCCATCGACCCCTCCCTTGCCGGCGGCGCCGGTCAGCAGCACGCGGTCCTCGGGCGACAGGGCGCCCTGGCTCGCCTGGCCGCGGCCCAGCAGGAAAAGTTCAGTGTCGGAGGGCGGCGTGAAGCCGTCCGCCGGGGTCGCCGTCCGTCCGCGGGTCGGCTTGACCAGGTGCGGCGTGACGACGATCACCAGTTCGGTCTGGTTGCGCTGGTAGCTCGTCGAGCGGAACAGCGCGCCCAGCACCGGCAGGTCGCCCAGCATCGGGAACTGGCGCACCTGGTTCTGGTAGTCGTCGCGGATCAGGCCCGCGATCGTGAACGACTCCGCGTCGCGCAGCTCGACCGTGGTCTTGGCGCGGCGGACCTTGATGCCCGGGATGCGCAGGCCGTTGCTGACGAACGAGCTGTTGGGGTCGATGCTGGAGACCTCGGGATTGACCACCAGGTTGATCATGCCGTCCTGCAGCACGGTCGGGGTGAAGGCCAGGCCGATGCCGAACTGCTTGAACTCGACGGTGATCGTCGTCAGCCCGCCGCTCTGGTTCTGGGCCACGGGAACCGGGAACTCGCCGCCGGCCAGGAAGCTGGCCGTGTCGCCCGACATCGCCGTCAGGTTCGGCTCGGCCAGGGTCTTGACCAGGCCCTTGGTCTCCAGGGCGTCGAACAGGACGTTCAGGTCCACGTCCCCCGCGCGCAGCGGGAACTTCAGCAGGCCGAAGCTGTCGAGCACGCTGCTGATCACGCCGGTGTCGCCGGTGCCGATGACGAAGTTGTGGTAGCCGGGCGCGGTCGGGTCGGCGGTGGCCATGTTCAGGCGCAAGGCCTTGGCCGTGGACCGCTCCATCTCGACGATGCGCACCGACAGGGTGACCTGCTGGGAGCCCTGCACCGACATCATGTTGACCACCTGGCCGGGCGCGAAGCTCTCGGCCAGGGCCGTGGCGCGGCCGGCGGCCGCCCCGCTGCTGATGGGACCCGACAGCACGACCGACTGGTTGCTGGCCCCGACCACCAGGCCGTCCTCGCCGGGCATGGTGTCGTGCAGCCTCTGGCGCAGGCTGTCGACGTCGGCCGAGATCACCACGTTGGCGGCGGCCACCAGCTGGCGACCCGGGCCGTAGGCGGTGAGCGTGGCCGAGCCCAGCTTCTTGCCCACTATATAGACCGAGGTGCGGGTCAGCGGCAGGACGTCGGCGGTCTCCGGATTGGAGATCATCAGGTCGACATAGGGGGTGGGCAGCTCCAGCACCTGGGCCTTGCCGACCGGCACCGTGACCTCGACCTTGCGCAGGGCCGACGCCGACAGGGCGGCGGGTTGGGCCTGGGCGGAAGGCGGGATCGCCAGGGTGGAGGTGACGGCGAGCAGGGCGACGGCGGCGGCGACCCCGCGCAGCAGCACGATCTTGCGGTTCATAGACGAAGGTCCGATGGGGCGCGGCATGGGCCGGCGCGGACAAAAGGGAAAGGGCGGGAGCGCGAGCGGGACCAGGGTCATGACCCCACCTCGTAGCCGGTGGTGACGACCCCGCGCGTGACCCGCACCTCGGTGGTGCGGGGCGCGACGGGCGCCGCGGCGCGAATGACGGGAGCCCGGATCCGGACGCTGGCCCGGACAGGGGCGGCCGCCGCGACACGCGGCGCGCCGCCTCGCGACAGGTCGGCCAGGGTGGTGAACTGGCGCGCCAGCGGCGCTTGATCCGAGATCTGCCGCAGGACCAGCGAGACCGCGCCCACCGCCTGGGCCAGGGTGATGGCCTGGGCCTGGTCGGGGGTGACCTCCACCGTGATGGCCTTGACCACCACCGGCTTGTCGGCGGACTGGTTGTCGGACTGGTCGACGCCGACGACGCGGACGTTCTCGGCCAGCACCTGGGTCAGGCTGGTTTCGGGCTGGTTGTTGTCCCGGCTGCGGGTCAGCAGCACGTCGACCCGGTCGCCCGGCAGCACGAAGCCGCCGACACCGGCCACGTCGTTGGCGCGCAGCGACACCGCCCGCATGCCTTCGGTCAGGGACCCGGACAGATTGGCCCGCCCGCCCGGACCCGAGATCCGGTCGGCCAGGATCGGTTCGTTGGCGGCGATGTCCTTGAGCACGATGCGCGCGCCGCCCTGGGCGGCCGCGGCGGCGGCGACCGTGGTGAAGGCGCCCGGCGGCACGGAATCGGCCGGATAGCGGACCACCTTCAGGACGGCCGGCTGCAACTTGAAGCCGCGCATCAGCGGCTGGGCGGCGACCACGACGGGCGCCGAGCCGCTTTCGCGCACGGCGGGTCCGGCGTCTCGACCGGCGACCATATAGACCCGCGCGGCCAACACCGCGCCCAGGCCGAGCGCCACGGCGCCCGCCAGGGAGATAACGGTTTTCGTTTGCATTGGGGGCAACCCCTCCCCAGGACGGCGACAGGCTTTCGCAAGCCCGTCGTCCGGAACCGGCGGCGCGGCGCTAAGGCCGCGCCGCCGAAGATCGGCGACTGGCTATCAGCAGTTGGCGGCCGACGGATTGGCCACGCAAGTGGCCGCGTTGGTGATCGCCACGCCGATGTTGGTGCCCAGCAGGAGGGCCGCCACCGCGATGGCGCTGCCGATGATCGCCAGGATCAAGGCGTACTCGGCCGCGGCCGCGCCTTCTTCTTCACGGATAAAGTCATGCAGAATATTCATTTGACCCATCTCTCCTCTAGACCTACCCCGCGCCGCTTTTGTCGACCGAGATTAAAAGAAAGGGAAAAGCCCTCTCGCAGTCATTAAAGGTCTTAAAGGATCATTAAGTAAATACATCGGGGTTAGTAACAAGAATTACGTATCAATATGCAGGACGCCTAGATAGTTTATATGATGGATTTTGAAACCAATATTACTAAATCCCTTAAACGACGAACTTATCAACTCCGGCGCACCCGAAAACTACTTTGGATAGACAATAGCAATAGGCACGCCAGGATTGAGCTTCAGATCGCCCGCGGCGACACGCGGCGATCGAGCGCCATTTGGGGGCCAGGGATGCGAGCCTGGGTTCGCCATTTCGCGTCCGCGCCCCTTGCGGACCCGCGCTGAAGCCTCCTGGCGGACAACGTCGCGCCGGTCCGGGCTGTCATCCTTTGTCACAAACGCGATGCAGAGCCGAAAGGCGGCCTCGCCACTCTCGGACCCTGGCAAGGCGGCTCCCCGATGGAGCGGCCCCTGTTCGGGAGAACAAGGATGAGCAAGACCCGTACGGCCCTGTTGGCTCTGACCGCCGTCGCCGGCCTGGCCGTCGGCGGCGCGGCGAGCGCCGAGACGACGCCCCTGCCGGCCCGGCAGACCGCCCTTGGGGCCGACCACTTCCACGCCCGCGCCCAGGTCATCGACGACCCGCTGGACGTCGAGACCGTGATCAGCTCCGAGCGCGGCTTCCAGACCGGCAAGGGCCTGTTCCGCGCGCCGGCCAACGACAACCACCTGCGCGCCGTCGTCGACAAGCGCTCGGGGACCACGCGCTTCGAGGTCCGACAGGTCCTGACCTATATGGGTCCGGTCCGGGGCTATGGCGAAGTGGCCTACGAGACCGGCCAATGGCCTGTCCATACGCCGGTGACCAAGATCAAGGACAACGCCGGCCACTGCTTTGTGTTCGAGGCGCCCGAGCTGTGTCGCGAGGAGATCGCCTTCGAGATCTCCGAGAGCGAACTGCGCCGCGCCGCCGCCGCGCCGGGCGCCTGGAGCTTCAAGTTCAAGTCCGACGGCGGCGACGAGCATCGCACCGCCATCACCCATGCCGAGATCGAGGGCTTGCTGAAAGCCGTCGACGCCTACCGCCACGCCCTGCCCGCCATCCAGGCGAAGGCCGAGACCGCGGCGGGCGGCTGAACCACCCCCAACCCCCTGTTTTCCGGAGTCTGTTCCCGTATGAAAGTCCTCGCGTTCCTCGGCCTCGCGGCCGCTTGCCTGATGGCGTCTCCAGCCCTCGCCGGTCCGGCCGGCACCGGCCTGACCTTCACCGAGGAGGTGGCCAAGAAGGCCCTCCAGAAACGCGCCGCCGGCGTCCAGGCCCCATCCGACCGTCCCGCCCCGAAGGCCGGCGAGCCGTCGAAGCCGGAGGCCGCCGCCGAGCAGGACGGCGCCGCAGCCGACCCCCGTCGCGCCAGCTAGACCCGCTTCTCGAACGGCCGTCGAACGCCTGACAAGGTTCAGGCGCCGCCCCTCGCGCGCTCCCCTGCCCACAAAGCGCGCGAGGGCTCCCGCCTCGCCGGGCGCATCCGCCGAAACGTCGGGCTTTCGGCGCGAGGTTGGACGGAAATCGTCGGCTCCGGCCTTGTCCGCGCGGTCGCCGCGCCTAAGTACCCCGAGCATATGGATTATTCAGGCCACGGAACGATCGCCTTGCCGCGCGAGATGGCGACAGCGCCGTTGGCGCCGACCATTCTGATCGTCGAGGACGATCCCGCCCTGCGCACGCTTCTGATGCGGCTGCTCCGCGAGGAGGGCTTCCAGCCGCTCAGCGCCGGCCACGGCGCCGAGATGGCGCGGGTTCTCGAGACCAACACCGTCGACCTCATCCTGCTGGACGTCATGCTGCCCGGCAGCAACGGCTTCGACCTGTGCCGCGCCATCCGGCGCGAGAGCGAGGTGCCGATCGTCATGCTCAGCGCCCGCGACGACGAAACCGACCGCCTGATCGGCCTGGAGCTGGGCGCCGACGACTATATCGGCAAGCCCTTCAGCAAGAAGGAGCTGATCGCCCGCATCCGCGCCATCCTGCGCCGGGCCCAGGGCGGGTCGCAGTCCAGCCAGCCGCGCGGCCACCAGCAGATGACCTTCGCCGGCTGGAGCCTGGATCCCGGTCGCCGCGAGCTGCTGTCCCCCGACGGGGCCTTCGTCGACCTGTCGGGAGCCGAGTTCGACCTGCTGCTGGCCTTCGTCAGCTCGCCCCAGCGGGTGATCGGCCGCGAGCGCCTGCTGGAAATGTCGCGCGCCCGCTTCTCGGACGCCTCGGACCGCAGCATCGACGTGCTGGTCAGCCGGCTTCGGCGGAAACTGGCCATCTCCGGCCAGGCCGAGGCCTTGCTGCGAACGGTGCGCGGCGTCGGCTACCTGTTCACGGCGGCGGTGGAGCGCCGATGAAGCCGTTGCGGCTCTGGCCGCAGCGCCTGGGCGGCCAGGTCACCCTGGTCCTGATGCTGGCCGTGGCCCTGGAGTTCATCGGCAGCTCGATCCTGTTCGAGAACAGCCGCATCTATCCCAACCGCGACAACCAGGTCCGGCGCGCCGCCGAACAGCTGGTCGCCGCCGAGGACATCCTGGAAAACACGCCGGCCGCGGAACGCCCCTGGCGGGCGGCGGCCCTGTCCAACCGCGTCGGCCGGCTCGTCTGGTCGCCCCAGTCGGGCCTGGTCGATCGCGAGCGCTCGGCCGAGCACAAGCTCAAGGACCAGTTCCGCGACGCCGAGCCCAGCCTGCGCGGCCGAGACCTGCACCTGAACGCGGAGCTGGACCACGCCCTGCCCCGCGACACCCACCTGAAGGTGGCGCTCAGGCTGCGCGACGGGACCTGGCTGACCCTGAAGACCAAGATCCGGGCCGCGCCCTGGGCGGTGCTGCTGAGCAGCGTCGGCTCGGCCTTCATCCTCGGCCTGGGCGTCATCGCCGCCGCCGCCCTGGTGCTGCGCAACCTCAGCCGCCCGTTGCGGGCCCTGGCCGAGGCCGCCGACAAGGTGGGCCAGGACGCCCATGTGCGCATCGGCGAAAGCGGGGCCGGCGACCTGAAGCTGGTGGCCAAGGCCTTCAACGCCATGCAGGACCGCATCGCCGGCCTGCTGCGGGCCCGCACCGAGGCCCTGGCCGCCGTCGGCCACGACCTGCGTACGCCGCTGGCTCGCCTGCGCCTGCGGGCCGGCTTCGTGACGGACGCCGAGGCGCGCGAGGCGCTGGAGGCCGACGTCGACGAGATGACGGCCATGCTCGACTCGCTGCTGGCCTATCTGGGCGGCCAGGAGGACCCCGAGCCGCCGCGCCGCACCGACCTGGCCGCCATCGCCATGACGGTGGTCGACGACGCCGTCGACCTCGGACGCCCCGCCGCCTATGCCGGCCTCGACCATGTGCCGGTCCAGGCGCGGCCGGTGTCGCTGAAGCGCGCGGTCAGCAACATCGTCGAGAACGCCCTGCACTACGGCGGCGAGGCCAGCCTGACCCTGTCCCGCGAGGGCGCCACGGCGGTGCTGGCGGTCGAGGACGCCGGCCCGGGCATCCCCGAGGCCGACCTCGCCGAGGTGCTGCAGCCCTTCCATCGCCTGGACATCGCGCGGGCCCGCAACACCGCCGGCCTGGGCCTGGGCCTGACCATCGTCCAGCAGATCCTGCAGCGCGAAGGCGGGACGTTGGTCTTGAAGAACCGGCCTGAAGGCGGTCTCCGCGTCGAGCTGCGCCTGCCCGCGCTGTAGCGCGAGACATGTTTTGTCACAAACCCGCTGCACCGCAGCAAGACCCGAAAACCACCTTCGTCCCTGCGTCAGGCGATCCTCGCCATGACGCCCGCCGCGGCGCTTGCATCCCCCTTTTACTCGCGTCGCGGCGGTCAATCGACGGAGGTCCCTTGGAACCGTTTCTCGAACGCGCCGCCCTGTTCCGCGGCCAGGTCTTTCCCGCCCAGAGCGCTCTTTACGAACGCCTGGCCAGCCACGGCCAGAGCCCCAAGGCCCTGATGATCTCGTGCGCCGACTCGCGCGTCGTGCCCGAGCTGATCACCCAGGCCGCGCCCGGCGACCTGTTCGTCTGCCGCAACGCCGGCAACATCGTGCCGCCGTTCTCCCAGGCCAATGGCGGCGTTTCGTCAGCGGTGGAATACGCCGTCGTCGCCCTGGGCGTGCGCGACATCGTCGTCTGCGGCCATTCGGACTGCGGGGCCATGAAGGCCTTCTCCCATCCGGAAGCCCTGGAGAAGATGCCCAACGTCGCCGCCTGGCTGCGCCACGCCCACGCGGCCCACAGCGTGGTCTGCTCGTGCTATCAGCATCTCGACGACCATGGCCGGACCCGGGCCCTGTCGCTCGAGAACGTCGTCGTCCAGATCAACCACCTGCGCACCCACCCCTCGGTGGCGTCGGCCATCGCCAAGGGCGAGCTGACCCTGCACGGCTGGTTCTTCGAGATCGAGACCGGCCAGATCCAGGCCTACAACGGCGACACCGGCCAGTTCGAGCAGGTCTATGAAGGCGCTCCGCTGCCGGTCGCCCAGCGCCCGTCCCGCCGCATGGTCGCCGCCGACCACCTGGGCATCGCCGCCGAATGACCCAGGCCGCCATCACCTCCCCCAAGGAATCGCCGGGCGGCAAGCTCGGACTCCAGACCATCCTGTCGCGTGACTTCACCGCCTCGATCGTCGTCTTCCTGGTGGCCATGCCGCTGTGCATGGGCATCGCCGTCGCCTCCGGCGTCCCGGCCGAGCGCGGCCTGGTCACCGGGATCATCGGCGGGATCATCGTCGGCGCCCTGGCCGGCTCGCCCCTCCAAGTCAGCGGCCCCGCCGCGGGCCTGGCCGTCATCGTCTTCGAGATCGTCTCCAAGCACGGCCTGTCGATGCTGGGCCCGCTCCTGCTGGTGGCCGGCCTGATCCAGCTGGTCGCCGGCGCGCTGAAGCTGGGCCAATGGTTCCGCGCCATCTCGCCGGCCGTCGTCCACGGCATGCTGGCGGGCATCGGGGTGCTGATCGTCGCCGGCCAGTTCCATGTGCTGTTCGCCGACAAGCCCAAGGCCCACGGGCTGGAGAACCTGGCCGCCATCCCCGCCGCCCTGGGCGGCGTCTCCTTCTCCAGCCCCGGCGCGGTCGAGGCGGCCCTGCTGGTCGGTCTGGTCACCATCGGCTCGATCGTGGCGTGGGAGAAGTTCCGCCCCGCCAGGTTGAAGCTGGTTCCCGGCGCCCTGCTCGGCGTCCTGGCCGGGACGCTGGTCGCCGTGGGCTTCGGCCTCGACGTGCAGAAGATCGCCGTGCCGGAATCGATCGCCGCGGCCATCGCCCTGCCCGGCGCGGGCGACTTCGCCCGGATGGCCGACCCGATGCTGCTGCTGACCGCCCTCGCCGTGGCGTTCATCGCCTCGGCCGAGACCCTGTTGTCGGCGGCCGCCGTCGACCGCATGCACGACGGTCCGCGCACCAAGTACGACAAGGAGCTGTTCGCCCAGGGCGTCGGCAACATGCTGTGCGGCGCGGTCGGGGCCCTGCCGATGACCGGCGTGATCGTGCGCAGCTCGGCCAACGTCCAGGCCGGGGCCGTCTCGCGGCTGTCGACCATGCTGCACGGAGCCTGGATCCTGGCCTTCGTCGCCCTGCTGCCCTGGCTGCTGCGCCAGGTGCCCAGCGCCGCCCTGGCCGGGGTGCTGGTCGTCACGGGCTGGAAGCTGGTCAGCCTGGACCACGTCCGCCACCTGTTCGCCCGCTACGGCGTGCTGCCGGCGATGATCTGGGCGGCGACCTTCGTGATGGTGGTGGCCACCGACCTCCTGACCGGCGTGCTGGTCGGCATGGCCCTGACGCTGCTGGAGCTGGTCCCCAACCTGCGGAAAATGCGTCTCCGCATCGGCCAGCATGCGCTGAGCGAGACCGAGAGCGAAATCCGCCTGGAGGGCGCGGCGACCTTCGTCCAGCTGCCCAGGATCGCCAAGGTCCTGGACGCCGCGCCGAATGGAGGCCTTGTCCGTCTCGACACCCGGGCCCTCACCTGCCTGGACCACACCTGCGCCGAAGCCCTTGGCGACTGGCTGAAGGGCAAGGCCAGGGCCGGGGTGAAGGTCGAGCTGCCCAGCCCCTGCGCGTTCGGCGACCGGCTCCGCGCCGCCGTCGCGCACTGATCCACGCCGCGCTCGGCCCAGGGACGCCTTCCCGTCCCTGGGCCGCTTTTTCGAGAGATCCCGATGACCAAGGCCCAGGAACGCGCCGCCGAGATCGCCGCCCAGGTCCTCTGCGCCTATCTCGGCCGCAACGCCGTCCCGCCCGACGACTTGCCGGGTCTCGCGGCCCGCACCTACACGGCCCTCGAGGCGGCGCTGGCGTCCTCGCGCGGCGGAGCGCCGGTCACGCCGCCGACCCCGGAGGAAATCGCCGCCAGCGTCACCCGCGACGCCATTGTCAGCTTCGAGAACGGTCGACGCTATCGCTCGCTGCGCCGCCATCTGAAGCAGCAAGGCCTGACCGACGACCAGTACCGCGCCAAATGGGGGCTGCCGGACGACTATCCGCTGGTGGCGCGGAGCTTCTCGGACCTTCGCTCGAACGCCGCCCGGGGCCGGCGGCTTGGCGGCATGGCGGCCGCGGCCGAATAGCGCGCCCGGCGTGCGTCCCGGCCGAAGATCCGGGAGGAGAACGCCAATGGCCGACGCTCCTCTTGGCGCGGCTTGCTGTTTCCATCCGCCAGGCGTGGGCCTCGGCGAGCCGGGCCCTGTTCCGAAAGCTCCCGCTCCGCGCGCTCGGTCTCATCGTCCATCCACCGCCCGCCCCATGTCGGCCGGCATTTGCGGTCTTGACCCAAGCGAGCGCCAAGGCGCCGCCGCACACGCACGCGTTTTGAGGCGACGTAGGCGCAAGCAACGCCCCGAACACGCCGGCACGCCCCGCGAACAGGGCATGTAAATCGACTTGGAAGATCTTAAATTTGGCGCCCGCTCACAGTCCCCACCGGGCCTAAGTGATTGGAAGAAATGGCGCGCAGATACGGATGCTGCGGAGAACTATGAGTGGCCGCTGGCAATTTAGCGGACCAAACGACCGACCGCAAAGGGTGGAGGATACCCGTGTGGCGAAAGCCTTCAACGCTGTGAAGTTGGAAGCGCTGCGAAAGGCGCTGTCGCCATCGCGCCCTACGGGCGGTTGATCTGACAGGCCGCGCGCCGAACGCAACCAGCGACGACCCCGACCTCACCGTCTTATGGCTTGGTTGCGTTCGTAGACCAGGCGGGCGGCCGTGATCGCTGGCGGATGATCAACGCCCGATCGGCATGAAAAGACACACCAGGTATGCACGTCCATCCTCATGAGATCGACGTCAGCGACGGCTCGAAGATGGGCGGAGCCATGCCCAACCGGCGCGTCAACACAGCGTTGAATGGGCAAAGAACCCCGGCCCGGGGGCCGCGGTTCCTGCCGACTTGGCGGGATCGATCAGGCCAGCGGCGCGACTAGTAGGTGACCCGGATCGAAAAGGCCAAGCGCCGGTCGTTGAGCGTGTACTGGAGCGGCTCGGTCGGGGAGCCGATGTAGGTGCGGTTCATCCGGTTGTTCAGATTGACCCCCTCAAGCGTCAACGCCACGTGCGAATTGAGATTGTAGCCGATCGAGGCGTCGAGGCTCGCATAGGGCGCCTGGATCTGCGGTTGGCCGTTGGCGCCGCTGCCAACGGTGGTGTCCAGATAACGGCCGCGCCAGTTGTAGGCGACCCGCGCCGACAGCGGCCCCTTCTCGTAGAGCCCCACGAGGTTGTAGCTGTGCTTGGACAGCTTCTCGAGCGGAACCAGAGTCGGGATGCCGCCGCCGGGGGTGGCGAAGGGGTTTTCCACGCTGCTATCGACATAGGTGTAGTTGGCCTGCAGGCCCAAGCCGCTGAAGACGCCCGGCAGGAAGTCGTAGAACTGCTGGTAGGCCAGCTCGTAGCCCTTGATCTTGCCGGAGTTGGCGTTGACCGTCGTGCTGATGTCGTAGGGCACGCCGTTATAGGTGCGCACCACTCGGCCGCTGGCCAGGAAGCCGTCGACGTCCTTGTGGAACACGCCCGCCGTCAACGAGCCGGCGCGCGAGAAATACCATTCCAGCGAGGCGTCGAACTGGGTTGACCGGATCGGGTCTAGCAGGGGGTTGCCGGACGAGCCGCTCGGGCGGCCGGTCGACGGGTTCACCGTGGTCGGCGGGCCCAGGTTCACGTTGGTGGCCATCTGGGTGAAGTCGGGCCGGGCGATCGCCTTGCTGAACGCCAGGCGCAGCTGCAGCGTGTCGGTGAACATCGCCCGCAGGTTCACGCTGGGCAGGGCCTCGAAGTAGGAGCGGCGCACTGTGACGGCCTGCAGGTCATCCGGGTTGGTCGGATCGATCGTCGGGTCGGCGGGGAAGAGATAGCCGCTCGAGGCCGTCTTGGTCTGGATCAGTCGCAAGCCGGCCGCGCCGTCCACGGGCAGGCCGAGGATCTCGGTTCCCAGCTTGACGCTGGCGTAGCCGGTCAGGATCTCCTCGCCCTGGCGGTTGATCTCGGCCGGATTGAAGCGCAGCCGTCGCTGGGCGCCGAAGATGCCGTAGGTCTTGGTCAGGCTCTCATTGACGTTCCCGGAGGGGAAGTCGGGATAGAGGACGCCGCTCACCGTGCGGCCCTCGAAGAAGCCCGGCGCGGGGCCGCTGACGATCAGGTCCTGGCGCGCGGCGGTGTAGGGAATGTAGCCGGCGCCGGCCGGCGCGGCGCAACTGGGCGAGTTGCCGCTGGTGAACGTACAGAAGCCGTCGCCATAGCCGCGCAGAGTGACGTCGCTGTCGGCATAGCGCACGCCGGCGGTCACCGATTTCACGATCGACGCCACCGGCTCCCATTTCACGTCATAGCGCAGCGCCAGTTGGTCGGCGTCGTTACGGGTGAAGTAGTCGGCCAGATAGGCGAAGCGGTAGCGGTTGGGATCGGTCAGCAGCGCCGGGTCGCGCACCGTCCAGGTCGGGTCGCCGGAGATGTCGAAGTCGACGGTGCTCTTGTTCGGCGAGGCCGAGGGCAGTTCCGATCCATCGGCGAACTGCGAGATGACGAAGCCGTTGGCGTCGACGTCGTAGCTGGATTTCAGGTACTGCGCGTCGAAGGTCGTCGTCAGCGTGTCGGTGGGGCGCCAGACCAGCCGCCCGGTGAGGTTGGTGTTCCTGGACTTCAGGTCCTGGTCGTAGCGGGCCGACTCGAAGACCATGTTGTCGTACGAACCGCGGACCATGCGTCCGTCGGCGGCGTAGCCGAAACTGGCCCCGGGGGTCGGCGTCGGGTTCTGGCCGTGGGTGATGTTGTAGAAGTAGCGCCCGGTGCGCAGGAAGCGGTAGCGACTGTCGATCGCCTGCAGCGTCAGGTCGAGGCGGTCGGAGATCGCCCACTGAAAGGCGCCCGCCAGGGTCCGGCGCTCGCGCGAGCCCAGCTCGTCGTAGATCTGGAAGCCGAGCGGCGCGCGGGCCCCGGCCGGAGCCCCAGGGAAGCCGCCTGCCGCGACGTCGAAGAACGGCTGCACCAGCAGCGCGTCCTGCCGGTACTGGCTCTTACTGTAAACGCCGTTGAGAAGCAGGCCCATCTCGCCGTGGCCGGTCTCCCAGCGATTGCTGTACAGGGCCGAGCCGGAACCGCCCCACTTGTCGGCCAAGTCGTAGTAGCTGCCGCGCGCCGTGGCGTTGATGACCTGGCCCTTCTGGTCAAACGGCAGGCGGGTGCGCAGGTTGACGACGCCGCCGATGCCGCCTTCGATCACCTCGGCCGACGGATTCTTGTAGACGTCGATACCGGCCAGCAGCTCGGGCGGCAGGGCCTCGATGTCGAAGTTGCGCCCGCCGGACGCCGAATAGGTGTCACGTCCGTCGATCAGGGTCCTGACCTGGGTCAGGCCGCGGATGGCGATCGCCGGCTGGGTGCGATGGTCGACGTCCGTGCCGCCTTCGCCGTAGCGGCGCTGGATCTGCACGCCAGCGATCCGTTGCAGCGACTCCACCGTGTTGGCGTCGGGCAGCTTGCCAATGTCCTGGGCCTGGATCGAGTCGACGATCTGGTCGCTGTGGCGCTTGAGCTCCTGGGCGGAGTCGAGGCTGGCGCGGACGCCGGTGACCACGATCTCGCTGACCTCGGCGGTGTCCTGGCCGCTGGCGGGCGGGGGCGCGGACGACGAGGTCTGCGCGGCCGCCGGTAAGGCCATCATCGCGCCGATCACCATCATCGACGCTCGCGACACGAGCTTTCGCCGCACGACCATAGAACCCTCCATCCCTGGTTACGCCGGCTGGGCGCCGGTCTGTGGTCACGGATATGCGCCTCCGCGACTTTCGTCAATAAATCATATTTCTCTTTTGGTGAGGCATGTGAGCCAAGCGCGCACCGGCGAGACTCCCGGGCGCGACTAGGCTCATTTTCAGCCTACTAACCAGCGGCATCGCCATTCTCTGATGGAAATCTCCGACTTCCACGCGCCGCATGTCGCCTCACGACTAGGCTTGCCAAGGCGAAGCGTGGAAAATAATGTCATACATAAAATGCAGCGCCGGAAGACTCGCGTTCGGGTCGGATGCTTGATCGGGAGAGAACGGACATGGAAACCAGCCCCCCTCGCCGCCCACGGTTCAGCCGCCGGCGGCTCGTCCAGTCGCTGGCGATCGCGCCGTTCCTCGGGCTGATCGACGTGACGCCGGCCGCGGCCGGCATGGCGGGCGCGCACGCCGATCTCGGGGACAACTGGCGTCGCGCGATCGACCAGGACGATGCGGGCCTGGCCCAGCGCTGGTTCGAGCGCGCCCTCGCCGACCGCCTGCCCCTGCCGGGGAGCCTGGAACAGCAGGGCGTCGGCAACCCTGTGACCCTGGCCACGCCCTGGACCGGCGACATCAACGACCGCTCGTTCTTCAACGCGCCCGACTATGCCCGCTACCGCGAGGCGGACGACTTCAAGGTCCCGTTCTTCCTGCAACCCGACAGCTGGTATCGCGGCCCGGCCTGGTACCAGCGCGACATCGAGATCCCGGCGTCCTGGCGCGGCAAGCGGGTGGAGCTGTTCCTCGAGCGGCCGCACTGGGAGACCCAGGTGTGGCTCGACGACCGCGCCGTCGGGCGCAGCGACGCCCTGCACGTGCCGCACCGCCATGACCTTGGGGTGGTCGAGCCGGGCCGGCGGCGCCTGACGATCCGCGTGGACAACCGGATGATCGTCGAGATCGGCCACAACGGCCACGGCGTCACCGACCACACCCAGGGCAACTGGAACGGGATCGCCGGCCGCATCGAGCTTCGCGCCACCGAGCCGGTCTGGATCGAGCGGGTGGACCTGCATCCCGCCCTGGCCGAGCGCACCCTGACGGTGCGCGGCAGGCTGCGCCGGGTCGCCGGAGCCTCGCCCATCGGCGCGACCGAGGTCGTCTTCGCCGGCCGATCGACGCGCGGGACGGTGACCTGGACGGGGGACGATGGCGCCTTCGAGGTCGCGGTCCGGCCTTCGGAAGCCGAGGCGATGCGAACCTGGGACGAGTTCGATCCCGTGCTGCACGCGGTCACGGTCCGGCTGGCCAACGGCGAGGCCTGGAAAGGCCGCTTCGGCTGGCGCGAGCTGGCGGCCACGCCGAACGGCTTCACCCTGAACGGCCGGCCGACGATGTTCCGGGGCGCGCTGGAGTGCGCCATCTTCCCGCTGACCGGCCATCCGGCCACCGACATCGACAGCTGGCGGCGGATCATGCGGCGGGCCAAGGACTACGGCCTCAACCACCTGCGCTTCCACAGCTACTGCCCGCCCGAGGCGGCGTTCGACGCCGCCGACGAGGCCGGCGTCTACCTGCAGGTCGAGACGGTGTGGGCCAACCAGTCGGTGCGGATCGGCAGCGGCCTGCCGGTCGACCAATGGGTCTATGCCGAGACCGACCGGATCCTCGCCGCGCACGGCAACCACCCCTCGTTCATGCTGATGACCCACGGCAATGAGCCCGGCGGCGGCAAGACCGCGGACGGCGAGGCCAAGCGCGACGCCTTCCTGGCCGCCTATGTCCGCCACTATCGCGAGCTGGACGCCCGGCGGCTGTGGACCTCCGGCTCCGGCTGGCCGACCATCGACGACAACCAGTTCCACGTCACGCCGACGCCGCGCGTCCAGGCTTGGGGCGACGGCCTGAAATCGCGCATCAACAGCAAGCCGCCGGAAACCCAGACCGACTATCGCGACTTCGTCGGCCGGTATCGCGTCCCGGTCATCAGCCACGAGATCGGCCAGTGGTGCGTCTATCCGAACCTTGAGGAACGGCGCAAATACACCGGCTATCTGAAGGCCAGGAACTTCGACATCTTCGCCGATCGCCTGCGCGACAGCGGCCTGGCCGACCACGCCCCCGAGTTCCTTTACGCCTCGGGGCGGCTGCAGGCGCTCTGCTACAAGGAAGACATCGAAAGCGCCCTGCGCACCCACGGCATGGGCGGCTTCCAACTGCTGGGCCTGCAGGACTTCCCCGGCCAGGGCACGGCGCTGGTCGGCGTGGTCGACCCCTTCTGGGACGACAAGGGCTATGTAACGGGCGAGGAGTATCGGCGCTTCTGCGCGCCCACCGTCCCCCTGGCCCGGATGCCGGCCCGGGTCGTGCGGTCGGGCGAGCCGTTCCCCTTCGCGGTCGACATCGCCCACTTCGGCGCCGCGCCGATCGAGAACGCGGAAATTGAATGGCGCGTTCTGGCCGCCGACGGCACGCCGCTGGCGCAAGGCGTCTTCCCGCCGCGCACGGTCGCGGTGGGCAACGCGCCGATCGGCCTGGCCGCCGCGCCGGTCCTGACCGCGCCGCGCGCCACCGCCGCCAAGCTGGTCGTCGGCGTGCGGCGGGCCGGACGCGTCCTGGCGCAGAATGACTGGGACCTGTGGGTCTACCCCGCCGCGGCCCCGCGCGAGGACAGCGGACCCGTGCTGCGGGCCGACCGCATCGACCAGGCGCTGCTGGATCACCTGGCCAAGGGCGGCGACGCGCTGATCGGTCTTCCCGGCGCGAAGGTGGCCAACTACGCCGAGCGCCCCGTCCAGCTCGGCTTCTCCAGCATCTTCTGGAACACCCTGTGGACCCAGGGCCAGGCGCCGACCACGCTCGGCGTGCTTTGCGATCCCGCCCACGCGGCCCTGGCCGACTTTCCCACCGAGGCGCACAGCAACTGGCAGTGGTGGTACCTGCTGCACCGGGCCGGGGCGCTGCGGCTGGACCTGCTGCCGCCCGGCGTCGAGCCGATCGTCCGGGTCATCGACGACTGGTTCACCGCCCGGCCCCTGGGGCTGGTGATCGAGGTCGCGGTGGGCAAGGGCCGGGCCATCGTCTGCGGTTTCGCCGTCGACGGGACCGAGGCGCAGGACCCGGTCAGCCGCCAGCTGGCGGCGAGCCTGGAGCGCTACATGCAGGGCGAGGCCTTCCGGCCCGCCGCGCGCGTGTCTCCCGATCAACTGCGCCGGCTGGCCGCACCGTGAGCAGCGCGCGGCGGGCGCGACGAGGCGGCCAAGGCGCGCTCGTCGCCATAGCCGGGACGTTGCTGGCCGCGCCGATCACAGCGGCGGCGGAGCCCGGTTCGACGACGCCCGCGCCTTGCACGGCGCCGGTCGCGATCGCGGTGTCGGCCGACTGGGCCCGCCCGCGAACCGCGTTCCGGGGATGGGGCACGTCGTTGGCCTGGTTCGCCAGCACCACGGGCGATTGGCCCGGTCCGGTCCGCGAACGGCTGGCCGACCTGCTGTATGGACGGGACGGGCTGGGCCTGACGATCGCCCGCTACAACATCGGCGGCGGACGCAAGCCCGGCACGCCGCCGCTGTCGCGCCCGAACGCCAACGTGCCCGGCCTCTGGCGAATGCCCGATGGCGTGACGGGCCAGGACTGGTGGCGTCCGGACGATGCGGCGATGTGGGACTGGTCGGCCGACAGCGGCCAACAGTGGTGGCTGGACGCCGTTCGCGAACGCGTACCGGAAACCCAGCGCCTGATCGAGGCGGCCGCCTATTCCCCGCCGTGGTTCATGACCGTCAGCGGCGACGTGGCCGGCGCCCGCGCCAAATACCAGCCCAACCTGCGGCCAGGCCTGGAGCCGCTGTTCGCCGACTATCTGGTGCGCGCGATGCAAGGCCTTGAGGCCCGCCACGGGATCCGCTTCCACAGCCTCGCGCCCCTGAACGAGCCGAACACGCCCTACTGGGTGGCCGGCAACCGCCAGGAGGGGAACTATTTCGATCCGGGCGGCCAGTCGCGGATGCTGATTGCGACCGCCGAAGCCCTGCGCGCGCACGGTTCGTCGGCGCTGCTGTCGGCGATGGATGAGACCAATCCCGACACCTTCGTCAAGGACTGGTCCGGCTATTCGGCCCAGGCCAAGGCGGTGGTGCGCCAGCTCAACGTCCATACCTACAGCACCACCGGGGCGACCGGGCCGCGCGACATCGCCGCCGTCGCCGGCCTTCCGCTGTGGATGTCCGAGGTGGACCTCTCCGCGCCCAACGTGATGCAGGATTTTTCCGATCCCTCCTCGGCCCTGGCGCTGGGCGAGCAGATCGTCCTCGACCTCAAGCGTCTGGAGCCGCAGGCCTGGGTCCTGTGGCAAGCCGCCGAGCCCAGCGCCCTGAAGGGCGAGGCGGGCTCGAACTGGGGGCTGGTGCGCACGGACATGTCGACCCGCCGGCCCGCCGACATGAGCCTGCACGTCACCGCCAAGTACTGGGCCATGGCCAGCTTCAGCCGCCATATCCGCCCCGGATACCGGCTGGTGCGCAACGATGATCCCGACACGATCACGGCGCTGTCGCCCGACGGCCGGCGGGCGGTCGTCGTCCATGTCAACCATGGCCCCTACGCGCGCAAGCTGACCGTGGCCACGCGGGGGCCGGCGCGCGCCAGGTGGCGCGCCGAGGCGGTCTACCAGGACGCCCGGCCGCGCGCCCAGGCTTGCCCGGCGTCCGGCCGGCCGGTGGTGATCGCGCCGCCGCGCGCGATCACCACGGTGCTCCTGCGGCGGCGCTGAGGACCCGCCCCGTCAGCGCCAGTCTTCCTCGATCTGTTCCAGCGACTTGCCCTTGGTCTCGGGCAGCGTCCGGAAGATCGCCACGAATCCAGCGGCGCAGATCACGCCATAGATCCAGAAGGTGGCGCCCGTGCCCGCCCAGGTGTTGAGCAGCGGGAAGGTGTAGGTCAGCAGGAAGCAGGCCGCCCACAGCGCCGTCGTGGCGATGGCCATGCTGGCGCCGCGCGCCTCGCCCGGGAAGATCTCCGACAGCGCCACCCAGGTCACGGGCGCCAGCGTCATGGCGTAGGTGGCGATGGCGGCGACGACCAGCAGCAGCAGCGGCCAGCCCTGGACGCCGGCCAGGTAGCCGGCGCCGACCAGGGCGTAGATCAAGGCCAAGCCCGCGCAGCCGACCAGCAGCAGGCGCCGCCGGCCCAGGCGCTCCACCGTGGCCATGGCCACGAAGGTGAAGACGCAGTTCACGACCCCGGTGATGACGATGTTGAACAGCGTGTCGGACACCGCATAGCCGGCGCTGGCGAAGATCTCCTGGGCATAATTAAATATGACATTTATTCCACACCACTGCTGAAGCACCGCCAGCATCACCCCGATGGCCAGCACGCGACGAAAGCGCGGCTCGGCCAGCACGGCCGCCAGGCTGCGGCCCGGTGCGGCGTCCAGGGCGCGGCGGATCTCATCCAGCGCGGCCGCGGCGTGGTCCTCGCCGCCCAGCTTGCGCAGGACCCCCGCGGCCTGGTCCCAGCGCCCCTGGAGGGCCAGCCAGCGCGGACTCTCGGGCAGAAACAGGGCGCCCAGCGTGAAGCCGACGGCCGGAACCGCTGCGGCGGCGAACATCCAGCGCCAGCCGGCGGTCCCATTCCACGAGGCGGCGATCTCGGCCAGCGAGGCGCCCGGCGTCACGGGCCGAGCGATCAGCCAGTTGACGATCTGGGCGGCGAGCAGCCCCAGGACGATGGCGATCTGGTTGAGGCACACCAGCCGGCCGCGACTGGCGGCGGGCGCGATCTCGGCGATGTAGAGCGGCGACAGGCCCGAGGCCATGCCGATGGCGACGCCCCCGGCGATGCGCCAGGCCACGAAGACGCCGAAGCCTCCGGCCAGGGCCGTGCCGATCGAGGACACGGCGAAGATGACGGCGGCCACCAGCAGGGCCGGCTTGCGCCCCCAGCGGTCGGCGAGCGCGCCCGACGCCATCGCGCCGGCGAGACAGCCGATCAGCGCGCAACTGACGGCCCAGGCCTGCTGGGTCGGGGCGACCAGGCCGAAGCTGGCCTCGTAGAACGGCTTGGCGCCACCGATCACCACCCAGTCGTAGCCGAACAGCAATCCGCCCAAGGCCGAAACCGCCGCCGCCAGCCACACGGCGCGCGTCGCCTTCGTTGGCGCGCCGACGGCCGGGCCGCCCACATCAACCATGTGCATCCTAGAGCCTCCCCATCCGGCCGCCGTCGGCCACGATGTCCTCGCCGGTGATGAAGCGGGCCGCGTCGGAGGCCAGGAACACCGCCAGGGCGGCGACATCCTCGGGCTGACCCAGGTCCGCCGGGTCGATGACCTCGGCGCCCGAGGCGATGTTGGGGCTCGCGCGCAGCATGGCCGTGTCGATCGCCCCCGGCAGGATGGCGTTGACGCGCACGCCCAGCGGCTTGCCCTCGATCGCCGCCGAGCGGGTGAAGCTGACCAGGGCGGCCTTGGCCGCGGCGTAGGGCGCCACCAGCGGCGAGGTGCGCCGGGCATGGACCGAGGCGATGTTGATCACGCAGCCGCCCGGCTTCATGCGCCGGAAGGCGTGGCCGGTGAACAGGGCCGCCCCCACCAGGTTGACGTCGAGCAGCCGCCGCCAGTCCGCGGCCTGGAGTTCGGCGATCGGGCGGTAGATCATCATGCCCGCCACATTGACGATGACGTCCAGGCCGCCGAACGCGGCGCAGGCGGCCTCCACCGCCGCGCCCACGGCGTCCGGATCGCCGACGTCGGCGACGAAGGCCTTGGCGGCCCGGGCGCCGGCGGCGACCAGGCCGGCGACGGCCTCGTCGGGAGCCGGGCGGGCGTCGACCAGCAGGACGGCGGCGCCCTCGTGCGCGAAGGCCTGGGCCACGGCCATGCCGATGTCGCCGGCCCCGCCGGTCACGATCACGCTGCGGCTCACCATTCGCGAAGCTCCCCGTCGGGTCCGCGCCAGGCGGGGTTGCGCCAGCGGTGCGGGGTCCTGGCCATGTCGCGCACCGCCGCCTCGTCGACCTCGACGCCCAGGCCCGGCCCGTCCGGAATCGCCACGCTTCCGTCGCTGACCGCGAACAGGCCGGGATTGCGGATCAGCGTGGTCAGGTCCTCGGACGGGCCGTTGTAGTGGATGCCCAGGGACATCTCCTGGATCACGAAGTTGGGCGTCGCGGCGGCCAGATGCAGGCAGGCCGCCAGGGCCAGCGGCCCGATCGGACAGTGCGGCGCCACCGCCACGTCATAGGTCTCGGCCATCGCCGCGATCCGCCGGCATTCGGAGATGCCGCCCGCGTGGGCGAGGTCCGGCTGGGCGATGTCGATCGCCCCGCTCTCCAGGAAGGGCCGGAAGTCCCAGCGGCTGTAGAGCCGCTCGCCCAGCGCCAGGGGCACGCTGGTGAACGCCGCCAGCTGGGCGATCACGGCCGGATTGTCGCTCAGCACGATCTCTTCGGCGAACAGCGGGCCCAGCGGCTCGATGGCCCGCAGCACCGTGCGCGCCATCGGCTTGTGGACGCGTCCGTGAAAGTCGACGCCGACATCCAGGCCGACGCCGCGCACGTCGGCGATCCGTTGCGCCAGGGCGTCGATCTTGGTCGGGCTGTCCAGCCAGGCCAGGTCCTCGACGCCGTTCATCTTGACCGCCCTGAAGCCTTGGGCGCGCCGGGCCTGGGCGGCTTCCACGATGTCGGCCGGCCGGTCGCCGCCGATCCAGGCATAGACGGGGATACGATCGCGCACCCGCCCGCCCAGCAACTGATAGAGCGGGACGCCGAGCTTGCGGGCCTTGATGTCCCACAGCGCCTGGTCGACGCCGGCGATCGCCGACAGCATCACCGGGCCACCGCGATAGAAGCCCAGCCGGTGCAGTGTCTGCCAGGCGTCCTCGATGCGGTCCGGATCATGGCCGACCAGGCGATCGATCACGGTCTCGAACGCGCCGGCCACCGCCTCCGCGTGGCCTTCCAGCGTCGCCTCGCCCCAGCCCACCGCGCCCTGGGCGGTCTCGACCCGCACGAAGAGCCAGCGGGGACGAACCTGGAAACACTCGATGCGGTCGATGCGGTCGGCGGCCATTCAAGCGATCCCCGGAGGAAGGCGGTGGAGCCGGCCAACGGGTCGTCGGGCGCGCGCCATCTTGGACAATATCCCCTCCGTCGGATCTTCGCGCCCCGGTCGGCGAGCGCCGGGAGCCTGGGGGTTGGGTAACAACAGCGCTGGCGGCGGTCAATAAAATATCATACTTTTTATCCAACACGGGAGAAGCCATGAGCCTGAAGATCGTCGAGCGCGTCGGGCGCGATCGCCTGGGGGAAGGGCCCGTATGGGACGCCTTCCGCGGCGAACTGCTCTGGGTGGACATACTGGCGCCCTGCGTCCACCGCCTGTCGCTCGACGACGGCCGGGTGACCACCGTGCCGGTGGACGAACCGATCGGCTGGATCGCGCCCCGGCGGGGCGGGCCAGGCTTCGTCGCCGGATTTCGCAGCGGCTTCTATTTCCTCGACGTCGAGACGGGCGCTCGCCGGCTGATCGGGGCGCCCGAGCCCGACCGCCCGAACAACCGCCTCAACGACGGCAAGGTCGATCCCAGGGGACGGATCTGGGCCGGCTCCAAGGACGATACCGACCAGGCCGCCAGCGGCGCGCTCTACCGGCTCGACCCGTCCCTGCGCTGGACCCGGTGCGACGACGACTACGGCGTCGCCAACGGGCCCACCTTCTCGCCGGACGGCCGCACGCTCTATCACACCGACAGCGCGGCCCGCACGACCTACGCCTTCGACATGGACGACGACGGCGGCCTGTCGCGGCGGCGCGTCTGGCTGCAGTTCGCCGAAGACTGGGGCTATCCCGACGGCATGACCACGGACGCGGAGGGCTGCGTCTGGGTGGCCCATTGGGCCGGGGCCCGGATCAGCCGCTTCTCGCCCGACGGCGCCTTGATGCGATCGATCGCCCTGCCCGCCGCCAACATCACCAGCTGCGCCTTCGCCGGAGAAGGGCTGGATCGATTGTTCGTGACCTCCTCGACGCTCGGCCGCGAGGACGAGGCTTGCGCCGGCGCCCTGTTCGAGGTCGAGGCGGGCGTGCGGGGTCTTCCACAGGCGCGTTTCGCCGGCTGACGGCCTCGCGTCGCGATCGTCTCTAGCGGCTGGTCAGCGGCGAGGCTGACAGTATGCTGGGCCCATGGAATCTGACGAAGCGGAACCTCTCGCGACCGGCGCGAAGCGCGGCCCCAACCTGACGCGCCGGATCGTGGACGACCTGGGGCGCGCCATCGTCACCGAGCAGTTCACCGCCCAGACGGGCTTCCCGTTCGAGGCGCAGCTCTGCGAGCAGTATGGCGCCAGCCGCCCGGTCGTGCGCGAGGCGGTCAAGATGCTGACGGCCAAGGGGTTGCTGCGGCCCCGGCAGCGGGCCGGCACCGTGGTTCAGCCCGAAGACAGCTGGAACCTGCTGGACCCGGACGTGCTCAAATGGCTGCTCGACCGCGAGTTCTCGATCGACCTGCTGATCGAGTTCACCGAGATGCGCATGGCGATCGAGCCGCGCGCGGCGGGCCTGGCCGCCAATAGCGCCACCGGGCCGCAGCGCGCGGCGATCATCAATGCGATCAACCGCATGTTCGCGGCCGAGCGGGGCGACGACGATCCGCTTGAGGCCGACATCGCCTTTCACCGGGCGGTCATCGAAGCCAGCAACAACCGCTTCATGCGGCAGTTCACCGATCTGTCCGAGGCGACGCTGCGTTTCAGCATCCGCCGCACCAACGCCTATGCGGGGGTCAGCCGCGCCAGCGCGATCGACCACCGGCGCGTGGCCAACGCGATCGTCGAGGGCGATCCGCTGGAAGCCTCGACCTTGATGCGCGAGCTGATCGGCGGCGCTTTGCGGCTGCTGCTCGAGGCCGGCCGGCATCGGCCGCGTCCGGAGTTCTAGGCGCGCCCCTTGGCCGGGCTGGCCCCAGGAGGCCGCCGGACCCGTCCCGAAGGCCTTGAGCACGTTTTCCGGTTGGGTCGCGAGCGCTCCCCGCGCCGCTTCAGGTCGCGGAAGCGGTTGGCCGCTTCGGGCGGCGACCAGTCTGCGATTCTGGAAGTTCGCAGTTTCAAACCGAAGTGGCGCGCCCGGAACGATGCGATCGAATCATGCTGAAGCGTCGATAGCAAGCCATTGCTGGAAAATAAGTTTTTGAAAAACAGCTAGTTGCCGGGGTTGCGCGTTGTGTTTCGCGTTGTAAAAGGCGTTGTAAAATTGAGCGCGAGTGAGTGTAGTGGGGCGTAAGAGGGCTGCTGGAAATGAGCGACTGGGCGAGCACGTTCAGAGGCGATCAAACGGCAACTTAGAGCTCCGTTTTCCCATTCCGCCCGATGTTCAAGGCGCCTTCCTCGACAACGGTGGCCTCCCGAAGCGCGTGCTGACCAAGTCCCTCGGCACAACCGACACCAGGCTGGCCAACGCCAAGGCCGAGGCGCTCAAAACAGACATCCGGAAGCAGATCCTTGCAGTCAGAGAAGCGGCTCGGTCAGACGGCCTCGGCGACTTTCTTCAAACACTGCATGAAGCTCAGATCGCTCAGACCTATGAGGACCTCGCCAAGCAGAAACGCCTCAAGCTGAGAGCGGCTTCCAAGCGGTCGTCGGCAGGGTCAGAAGACCATGTCCGCGACCCGGAGTGGACAAGCGCGATCCGTCAGGCCTATGGCGCAGCTCTGGTGTCCGATGATCCGGAAGAACGCCGGGCAGTCGCTGGGTGGGCGGCCGACCAATATTTCAAGTCCCGCGGCCAACTTCCGCCTAAAGACTCGCCCGAGTATCGCGCGGTGATCGATCGGAGCGCCGAAGCGTTGGCCGATACGGTTGTCGCGCAAAACGCAATTGCGGACGGCAAGGCGCTTGCGCAGCCGACCTCCACCCTCATCCGGGCCGCTACTTCACAAATCCAGAGGTTGTCGCCACCGACGCCCCTAAATCCCGCGCCCAGTGCGAATGGACAGCTCCTGCTCTCCCGCTATTTCGAGGAGGTCTATGTTCAGCAGTCGGCGGCGGGGCGCGGTCAGGCCCATGGGGAGCGCAATATCCCCGGCAAGCGCCACTCTGTGAGGCTGTTCTGTGAACTGGTTGGCGACAAACCGGTCGGCGGCATCTCAAAGGTCGATTTCTATTCCTTTGTCGCTCTTCTGGCCCGCCTCCCCGACAAAAGGTCGCTGACCGGCCCGCTCAAGGATGCGCGAGCGGACGAGATTATCAAGCAGGTCGAGGCGTCGGGGATGAAGCTCCAGCTCCTGCATCCGAACACCGTCAACAAGCACTCGTCCAACTTGTCAGCGGTTCTGAGTTTTGCTGAGCGCCGGCTCGAAATCGCCCCTGCACAGGTCCAAGGGGTCAAGATTAAGGTCGAGGATCCCGAGCCGCCCGGCCGCGCATTCACGAACAAGGAGCTAAACCGCATTTTCGCGCAGCCGCTCTTCACCGGTTGCGCGGGCGAAGACGTCGAGGCCGGCCTCTTCAAGCCAGGTCCGGTCAAGATCCGGGACGACCGGTTCTGGATCCCGTTGGTGCTCTTGTTCACCGGCGCTCGATCGTCCGAAGCCGTCGGCTTGCTGACGAGCGAAGTGGAAATCGACCACGCCATCCCGCACTTCGTCCTCCAGCCCAACACCATACGCCGGTTGAAAAACACCCATTCCAAGCGTCTCATCCCGATCCATTTGAAGCTGATCGAACTGGGCTTCCTGGCTTTCGTCAAAGCGCGCCGGAAGGATCGTGGCAACCCGCAGCTCTTCCCTATGGCCGTCCAAACCGCCTATCGAGATGGAGCGACAGGCGATCAGGTGGCGAGAGCGATTTCGAACAGCCTCATCATGCGGCAGTTCAACCGGACCATTCTGGATCACGCTGACGCCAGACGGGATCGCGGCTCCATCAAATGCTTCCGCAACACGTTCGAGCAGGAGTCGCTGTCGAAGCTCGACTCTGACGAGCTCCGGCAACGCCTGACGGGGCGGAAGGTCGTCAGTTCCGGCCGGATCTATACAACCAACCAGCCGTCGGATCCGGATCAAAGGAATGAGCTTCTTGAGAAGCTAAAGAGGGAGATCGACAAGATCACCTATTCCTCCTTGGATCTGAAAGGACTCGGCTGATTGGAAGCCAGTGGCCGGAGGGGCCGGCACCCTCGCGATTGACCTTTCCCATTCGCCGAAGGTCAGGCTACAAACTTTCAACCCTGAGCTTTCCGCACGCTCGCAAATGACCACATCTGACGTAGCGTCGGCGGACTTCAGGGTTTGAGTTCAGAGTGGCGGGCGATCTGTGCAGCAGAAATTTCTTGATACGTTGGCGGCCTTGGGTGGGTCGGCCGGCAACGGGCGTTTGCGCGGCGCGCTCGGCTGGCAAGAGGCCACCTATGAGCGGGTGCGTAACGGCCTGATCGAAGCAGGGCAGGTGCGGCCAGGTCGGGGGCGTGGCGGGTCCGTATCTCTGGTGGGCGTCGAGGTAGAGACGCCTCGGCCGACAGTCGCCGAGAAACCCGTGCCGAAAGAGAGGGCACCAAAGGCCGCCAAAGACCCCAAGGCCGAAAGGGGGGGCGACCTGGGCTTCGAGGCCGAGCTGTTCAAGGCGGCTGACAAGCTGCGTGGCAACCTGGAGCCCTCGGAGTACAAGCACGTCGCTCTAGGCCTAATCTTCCTGAAGTACATCTCCGAGGCGTTCGAGGCGCAGTACGAGATCCTCCAGGCCGAGGCCTACGCCGATCCCGAGGATCCTGAGGAGTACCTGGCGGCGAACGTCTTCTGGGTTCCGCCGGAAGCGCGCTGGCCTAACCTCCAGGCCAACGCCAAGCGGCCTGAGATCGAGTACCTTGACGTTGCCACCAAGCAGACCAAAAAGGGCGACATCGGCGGCCTGATCGACAACGCCATGGAGGCCATCGAACAGGCCAACGTCGCGGTGCTGAAGGACGTGCTGCCCAAGATCTACGCCCGCCCGCAGCTCGACAAGACGATGCTGGGCGAGCTGATCGACCTGTTCTCCAACATCGACCTGATGCACAAGCACGGCGAGGCCAAGGACCTGCTGGGCCGCGCCTACGAGTACTTCATCTCGGAGTTCGCCGGTGCCGAGGGCAAGCGGGGCGGGGAGTTCTTCACGCCGCGCTCGGTGGTGCGGACGCTGGTGGCGATGCTGGAGCCGACCAAGGGGCGGGTTTACGACCCGTGCTGCGGCTCGGGCGGCATGTTCGTGCAATCCGAGGCCTTCGTCGAGGAGCACCAGGGCAAGCGCTCTGACATCGCCATCTACGGCCAGGAACGCAACCACACCACCTGGCGGCTGTGCAAGATGAACCTCGCCGTGCGGGGCATCGACGCCGACATCAGGTGGAACAACGAAGGTTCGTTCATTCGCGACGAACTGCCCCAGCTCAAGTTCGACTATGTGATGGCCAATCCGCCATTCAATATCTCGGACTGGTGGCAGGGGAGCCTGGACGGCGACGCCCGTTGGGCGTTCGGTACGCCGCCGCAGGGCAATGCCAACTTCGCCTGGCTCCAGCATATCATCCACCATCTGGCCCCGCGCGGCACAGCGGGTGTGGTGCTGGCCAACGGCTCCATGTCGTCGACCACGTCAGGCGAAGGCGAAATCCGCAAGGCCATGATCGAGGCCGACGTGGTCGACTGCATGATCGCCCTGCCAAGCAAGCTCTTTTACTCGACACAAGTTCCAGCCTGCTTGTGGTTCTTAGCCCGCGACAAGAGCGCCAACGGTCACCGCGACCGGCGCGGCGAGATCCTCTTCATTGACGCGCGTAAGATGGGTCACTTGGTGGACCGAACGAGGCGCGAGTTCTCAGAAGCGGACGTGCAGACTATCGCCGACACCTACCATCGGTGGCGCGGGAAACCGGAGACAGTCGCCGGACTTGGGCTCGCCCCATATGCAGATCAAGCGGGCTTCTGCCGGTCGGCCTCGCTGGAGGTGGTACGGGACCACGGCCACGTGATGACGCCGGGACGCTATGTCGGTGCCGTCGATGTGGAAGACGAGGATGATGTTGCGTTCGAAGAGCGGATTGCGGCGCTTCGCGGAAGACTCACAAAGCATTTCAAGGACGGGAGGACGTTAGAGGCGCGCGTTAACGATGTGCTCGGCACGTTGGTGATGTCGTGACCGACTGGACCAGCACCGCGCTAGGCGAATTCATCGAGCTTAAGAGGGGTTATGATCTTCCCTCGCGTGAACGACGACCGGGCACACATCCCCTCGTCAGCTCCTCAGGCGTCGCCGATCGGATCTCTGAAACGAAGGTCCGAGGCCCAGGCGTCGTGACAGGTCGATACGGTACAATTGGGCAAGTTTTTTTTGTCCCGGATGACTTCTGGCCACTTAACACGACGCTCTATGTACGTGACTTCAAGGGCAACGAGCCACGCTTCGTCTATTATTTCTTGCACCTGATTGATTGGGAGAAGTTCAACGACAAAAGTGGCGTACCTGGGGTTAATCGCAACGACGTGCACCGCGAACTGGTCGTTGTCCCTGGATTGGATGAGCAGAAGAACATCGCCGGCGTACTTTCTGCTCTAGACGACAAGATCGAGTTGAATTGGCAAATTAACGAGACGCTAGAGGCGATGGCCCAGACGATCTTCCGTGACTGGTTCGTCGATTTCGGTCCCGTTCGCCGCAAGCTGGCTGGCGCGACCAACCCGGTCGAGATCATGGGCGGCATCACAGCCGACGGCGACCATGCCAGCAGATTGGCGTCGCTCTTCTCCGAGCAGTTGGAGGATGACACGTTGCCAGCAGGTTGGCGGCAGGGGTGCGCGAGCGATCTCATAGAGTTCAATCCGCGAGAGCCGCTGCGTTCCGGGACCGTCGCGCCTTACTCCGACATGTCGTCGCTACCTACTCGTGGGACCGTCGCCGACCTCCCGACCATGCGCGCTTTCGGATCTGGGACGCGCTTCCGGAACGGTGACGCCCTTCTCGCGCGCATCACGCCGTGCCTGGAGAACGGAAAGGGAGCGTGGGTGGACTTCCTTGGAGATGCTTCGCCCGTGGGGTGGGGGTCGACCGAGTTCATCGTGATGCGTGGCCGTAGATCAACACCACCACCATTTGGATATCTCTTGAGTCGCGACCCAGACTTCAGGCAGCACGCCATTCAAAGCATGACCGGAACGTCCGGCCGACAACGGGCACAAGTCGAGAGCCTTGCTGCATGGCCCATCGCGGTGGTGCCGGCCGCGATCCTCGAAGCATTTGGCGCACTCGTGAACCCGCTCTTCGCGAGAATCACCGCCGCCGCCGCCGAAAGCCGCACCCTCGCCGAAACCCGCGACTATCTCCTTCCGCGCCTGATGTCGGGCGAAGTCCGCGTCGCCGAAGCCCAGGAAATCGTAGAGGCCGCCGAATGATCGACAGCAGGGCTCTCGGCCGACTGGAACGCATCGACCTGCGCGAGATCTGGCGCACGGAAGCTCAGGACTTCACGCCCTGGCTGGCCCGCCCCGAGAACCTGGCGGTGTTGTCCGACGCGTTGAAGATCGAACTGGAGCTTGAAGCCCAGGAGCGCAATGTCGGCCCGTTCCGCGCCGACCTGCTGTGCAAGGACACCCTGGATGACTCCTGGGTGCTGATCGAGAACCAGCTCGAACGAACCGACCACATCCATTTAGGCCAGCTTCTCACCTACGCCTCGGGCCTTCAGACGGTGTCGATCGTCTGGATCGCGGCGCGTTTCACCGACGAGCACCGTGCAGTTCTCGATTGGCTCAACGAGATCACCGACGAAAAATTCCGGTTCTTCGGCCTGGAGGTCGAGCTCTGGCGGATCGGTAACAGCCCTGCCGCGCCAAAGTTCAACGTCGTCTCCAAGCCCAATGAATGGTCTCGTTCCGTGGGCGAGGCCGCTCGCCAGATTGAAAGCGAGGACCTTACCGATACGAGAGGTCAACAACTCCGTTTCTGGCAAAGCTTGCAGCCTGAGTTCGAGGCGAGCGGCCCTCTTCGCGCGCAAAAGCCCTTCCCTCAACACTGGACCAACTTCGCGATCGGCCGCGCCGGCTTCCAACTGAGCGCCACGCTCAATAGTCGCGAGCAGCGTATCGGCGTCGAACTCTATATCGGGCATAAGCACGCCAAGGCGATGTTCGGCCTGCTCCTCCTCGATCGCCAGACCATCGAGTCGGAACTTGGCTTTTCGCCTGAGTGGCTGGAACTACCCGATCGTAACGCCTGTCGGATCGTTTACTTCTTGAATAATGCACCTCCACAAGACGAGACACGTTGGCCAGAATACCGGCGCTGGATGGTCGATCACTTGGGACGGTTGAACACGGCGTTCCGGCCTAGGGTTCGCAGTCTTGACCCCAGCGCCTACCGCGCCCCCTCCTTCGACGCCCCGGACGAGGACGCCTGATGGCCGACGGCTTCTACGAGAACATCGTCGAGCACGCCGGGATCGAGATCCTCAAGAACCTCGGCTGGGTGCACCTGCATGGCGCGTCCATCGCGCCGGACGGCCCAGCGCCGCAGCGCCAGTCCTTCACCGAGCCGCTCCTGATCAAACGCCTATCGGCGGCCCTGGGAAAGCTGAACCCGACGCTGCCCCAGGGTGCCTGCGATGAGGCGATCCGCAAGCTGGTTACCAGCGAGACCCCGTCGCTGGTCGAGGAGAACCGCCGCATCCATCGCATGATCACCGGCGGCGTCGATGTCGAATACCGCGCCGCTGACGGCCGGATAGTCGGAGACAAAGTCTGGCTGATCGACCTGGCCAACCCGGACGCCAACGACTGGTTGGTCGTGAATCAGTTCACCTTGGTGGAAGGCCGCAACAACCGGCGACCGGACCTGGTGCTGTTCGTCAACGGCCTGCCCCTGGCGGTGGTCGAGTTGAAGAACGCTGCCGCCGAGACCGCGACCCTCGCCGACGCCTACAATCAGCTCCAGACCTATCGCCAGCAGATCCCCAGCCTGTTCCGCACCAACGCGGTGTTGATCACCTCGGACGGCATGGAGGCGCGCATCGGCTCGCTGACCGCCGACCAGGAACGGTTCATGCCCTGGAGGACCGAGACCGGCGAGGACTTCGCCCATCGCGGCACGCCAGAGCTGGAGACCCTGTTGCGCGGGGTGTTCACCAAAAAACATTTCCTGGCGCTGATCCGCGACTTCATCGTGTTCGGCGACAAGGGCGACGGGCCGTTCAAGATCATCGCCGGCTACCACCAGTTCTTCGGCGCGCGGAAGGCTGTGTGCGAGGCCGTCGAGGCCAGCCAGCCGGACGGCGACCGGAAGATCGGAGTGATCTGGCACACCCAGGGCTCGGGCAAGAGCTTCCTGATGGCCTTCTTCGCGGGTCTGGTGGTCAAGGCGCGCGAGCTTGAAAACCCCACTGTCGTCGTGCTGACCGACCGCAACGACCTGGACGACCAGCTCTTCTCGACCTTCAGCCTTTGCCAGGACCTGATTCGCCAGACGCCACAGCAGGCCGACAGTCGCGAGGCCCTGAAGGCGCTGCTGGAGCGCAATTCGGGCGGGGTGATCTTCACGACGGTGCAGAAGTTCTCGCCAGAGCGGGGCGAGGAGGTCTTCCCGCAACTGACCGACCGTCGAAACGTCATCGTCATGGCGGACGAGGCGCACCGCAGCCAGTACGGCTTCGACGCCAAGATGAACAGAGAAACCGGCGTGCGGCGCTACGGCTACGCCCATTACATCCGCCAAGCCCTGCCCAACGCCTCGTTCATCGGCTTCACCGGCACGCCAATCGAGGCGGCCGACGTGAACACCCCGGCGATCTTCGGTGACTACATCGACGTGTACGACATAAGCCGCGCGGTCGAGGACGGCGCCACGGTGCCGATCTATTACGAAAGCCGCCTGGCCCGGATCGAGCTGAACGAGGACGAGAAGCCCAAAATCGACGCAGAGGTCGAAGCACTGATCCAGGACGAGGCCCTGACCGAGGCCGAGAAGATGAAAGCCAAGTGGTCGACGGTCGAGGCTCTGGTCGGCTCGAAGAAGCGCTTGGCGCTCATCGCCGCCGACCTCGTGCAGCACCTGGATGCCCGGGGCGAGGCCCTGGACGGCAAGGCCATGGCCGTGTGCATGAGCCGCCGGATCTGCGTCGACCTCTACAACGAGATCGTGGCGCTGCGGCCCGACTGGCATTCCGACGACGATATGGCCGGCGCCATTAAGATCGTCATGACCGGTTCGGCCTCCGACCTCTTGGAATGGCAGAAGCACATCGGTGGCAAGCGCCGGCGCGACGACCTCGCCAAACGCGCCCGCAACCCAGACGATTCGTTGCGGCTGGTGATCGTGCGGGACATGTGGCTGACCGGCTTCGACGCGCCGTGCATGAACACCATGTACATCGACAAGCCCATGCGCGGGCACGGCCTGATGCAGGCCATCGCGCGGGTGAACCGGGTGTTCAAGGACAAGCCGGGCGGACTGATCGTCGACTACATCGGCATCGCCCAGAACCTGCGCTCGGCGCTTAGCCAATACACAGACTCCGACCGCGACAAGACCGGCATCGACGAGGAAGCCGCCATCGCGGTCATGCTCGAACGCTACGAGATCGTGCGCGGCATCTTCCACGGCTTCGACTACATGCCCGGGATCGATGGCGCTCCGATGCAGCGGCTGACCTGCCTGGCCGGTGCGATCGACTGGGTCTTGAAGTGGGGCGAGAGCGAAGCCGCCAAGGCCAAGACGCCCGACGAGAAGAAGAAGGCCTTCCGCCGCTATCAGGACCTCATGCTCGAATTGGGCAAGGCGTATGCACTGGCCTCGGCCAGCGACGAAGCCAGGGAGATCCGAGACGAGGTGGGTTTCTTCCAGGCCGTCCGCGCGGCCATCGCTAAAAGCACCCTGACCGGCAAGATCAGCGCCAAGGACCGCGCCTTCGCCGTACAGCAGCTTATCGACCGCGCGGTCGCCTCCACGGAAATCGTTGACGTGCTGAAGGTCGCCGGCATCGACACGCCGGACATCTCGATCCTGTCGGATGAGTTCCTGGTCGAAATCCAGGGCATGGAGAAGAAGAACCTCGCCCTGGATGCGCTGCGTAAGCTGCTGAACGGCGAGATCGTCAGCCGGTCGCGGACGAATGTCGTCGAGAGCCGCGCCTTCTCACAGCGACTGGAAGAGGCTGTCGCTCGCTATCACGCCGGCGCCCTGTCGGCCGTGGAAATGATCCACGAGCTGATCGCCATGGCCAAGGACTTGAAATCGGCCCGCCAGCGCGGCGAGGATCAGGGGCTGACCCCTGAGGAAATTGCCTTCTACGACGCTCTCGCGGAGAACCAGAGCGCCGTGGACGCCATGGGCAATGAGAAGCTCCGCGTCATTGCACACGAACTCCTTCAGCAACTTCGCGCGAACGTTACTGTTGATTGGCAGCATCGCGAAAGCGCTCGCGCCAGGATGCGGATCCTCGTCAAACGGATTCTTCGTCATTACGGCTACCCGCCCGACCTCGCCGACGTCGCCGTGCAAACCGTCTTGGCGCAGGCGGAGGTTCTTCTAAGGGAAGTGACTGGGGCAGACACTTAGGCGGCCCGCCTTGCTTGCGTATACCTAGCGAGACAGTCGCGATGAGACACTTTTCCCGTCTCAAAAGACCCGACAACCGACTTTTGAGACGCTACTGTTCCAGGGTTTAGAACCTATGGAGACAGCTCGTGAGCATTGTCGGTTACGCTCGGGTCAGCAGCGTCGGCCAATCCCTCGACATCCAACGCGAACAGCTTCTCGCAGCCGGATGCGAGCGAGTGTTCGAGGAGAAGATGAGCGGCACCACCACCGAAGGCCGTGAACGCCTGGATGAGGCCCTGCGGTATGTTCGTGAGGGTGACCTCTTCATGGTGTGCAGGCTGGACCGTTTGGCCCGCTCGATGATCGATCTCCGGAAGATCGTCGATGACCTGACCGCTAAGGGCGTCGGGTTCCGGGCGCTCCAGCAAGGCGCGATTGACACCACTAGGTCCGATGGCCGTCTCCTGCTGAACATCCTCGGCTCGTTTGCTGAATTCGAGACTGATATTCGGCGCGAGCGTCAGGCGGATGGCATCGCGAAGGCAAAGGCGAAGGGTGTCTACAAGGGGCGGCCAAAGTCGGTTGATGCTGTACGCATCGCAGCGCTCAGAGCCGAGGGGCTTGGCGCAACGGAGATTTCCCGTCGCTTGGGGATCGGCCGAGCAAGCGTCTATCGCGCGGGTTGGACCAGGGTGCCTTCGGCATAGGCGCCATCCCCAGGCCTGAGTCGCTATAACTGTGCGATCCTTGGGTTTGCTCACCATCGCCGCAAAGGCGGTAGCCCGGACGTTGTCGATGGGGGCAGGCGCGTGGGCGAAAATGTCGCCGGCCCGCAAAAGACGCGGTGCAGCCTAGTGGCGGATATGGTACAATGTGTTGTGTCCGAGATACGGGCTGTCGCCATCCTTTGACGAGGATGGAAGAGCATAAGCGCAAGGATCTAACGCCGCTTTCCTGCGGCACACCGCAAGCCGGGAATAAGACCGGTGAGTATGAGCGCAGCGCGCGCACCAGGATATTCATGCGGACCCGGGTCGCCACCCTAGCAGCCGCCTCTGTGTTCACCCTTCCGGCCCGATGGCTCTCGATACCTCGGCTGGTAAATTCCTAAGGACGAGCCTAACCGCTCGATCTTGAGCCCGTTGAAGGTAAGCGGCTCAAGATGCTCCCGCGAAAGCGGGTAACCGAATGACGAAAGTCGGGGTTCGGAGTGCGCGACGGAAAACGGGTTCCGCCGTCGCCGCAACAAGTCAAAGCTGCACCACTCTCCACCAAGCTACATAACAGCAACCCTCCCTCACCAAAACAAGGCACCAGGAGTGCCCGGCATTTGCCGTCGTTTTTGTGAGGGGGGATTGCTCTATTTATCGACCAAGCAACGCTTGTCCCTATTAAAAGTGCTTCGTCCCGGAAGAATAAAAAAACGGGACATGTGCAGGAGCGCAGCGCGCGAAGCGCGCGACTCGGCGCGAGTGCGCATGTCCCTGCGCCGAAGGCGCCCATCTCATACTTCCGAGAAGAGCAGGGCGCGCCTGCGGCGCACCAAGAAGCACAATCACAGGAAGCTATTCTCGCGCCGATGGCGCGAGGCTTCCCGTGATCGCGCTTCAGGTCCCTGTCTCCGGAAAGAGAGGGAAAGAGAGGCGAAGGCTCGCCGTTCCAGCGGCGGGCTGGAGCCTCTTTTGGTGGAAGCTGTGCTCTAATGGCGCTGCTTCAGATATTATCTTTAGCGGGCATTTCCCTAGGCGGTTAAGCGGTCGACTTGGTGTTTCAAGGCGTCCGGATCCCGACCCTGCAAACGCCGACTTCAGTCGTCATATCCCGCACGTCACAGTATTTAAGTACCTATACTATATAATCATGTTCCACCGGAAATCATGATGATGAACAGAACACAATTTGCCCGTCTACTCGCCAGCCACCTCGACACGCGTGGACTTACCGTTGAAGGGTTCGCGCAAGCGATGAACATGAAAAGCGTGTGGCTTCCTCAAGCCCTGCTTGATGGAAACGCTTTGCCACAACTCGCTACGCTGCCCAAGCTTGCTGCTGTGCTCCAGATCGATCCGGTCAAGCTGTCGTTGGCATGGATAGCCACTTCGCTGCCTGCATTCGCTGATGCCATCGCTGGAGCTGCAACGCACCTTGAGGCTGTATCAACGCGTGGGTGACTTGGATCATAACTCACGCGTGGTCGTGGAGAGCAGCTTGGACGCACCGTGCGGTGCGAACGATCAATCAACCACCCGCTACTCGCATCGGTCATCCGCGCCATGACCACGGATCAACTCAATGCGATGATGCTGGCGACTCTCCTCGCCCAGGTGCCGGTCTACGCCTTCATGCTGTGGCCAGTGGGCAAGTCCAAGCGACGGTCCTGAAAAGCTCGTCAGCGGAATCGCCGTGCGCTGGAGGAGGCTAAGGGCGTGGACGGCGAAGGCATCTAGTGAGGGAATGTTTTCTCCGCCGGTTCGACATCTCCGATTCAGACCACCAGGTACGAACAGAGACTTTGCGGTTCGCGTGTCAGCCTGTGGAAGTGGAAGTCCTAGGAATAACTTCCTCCTTGGGATCCGGGTCCCTTTCGTCGCCGACCTCCCGGGAGCGCAACACCCTTATACCCTAAAGCGGGTGCTGGGAGCGCCGACGATGTGCGCTCCTAGCGGCGCCTTCTTCTCCGCGATTGTCGCCTGCCGTGCCCGAGCAGCCCGGCTCCAAATGTTGAAGCGGCGGTTCTCCAGCCCCGCCAGGCCGTAGGCGTTCAACAAGGTGCCAAACCGCCGAATAAAGAAGAGCGGCGGGGGACTGGCTTCATCCCGACGGATGATGTTCGCCGTCACGTAGCCGTACAGACGGTGCAAGCGCCGCAGGCAATCGAACAGATCCTCGTCGGTGTATTTGTCCTTCAGTTCCGTCCAGCGAGGCATTGTGTATTTCCGAGGCGGCTCGCCTGCGCGTTTCGCCTTGAGCCGCTCAAGCCCCAGGCGCTGGAGCTCGATTTGTCTGTGGGGAAGGCCCGCCAGCCGATAGGCAGTCGTGAGCGTGCCGAAGTGGTACTGGTAAATGCTCGCGCTCGGCACAGAGGAGTCTGAATTGAGCGTTTTTTCGCTGACGTAACCGTCGCGCTCAAATAGGCGGCGAAGCAGGGCGAGCATTTCCTCCTCCGTTGCCGGTCGCTCCTGACCGGGCGGACGCCACCAGCCGGCCGGCTTAAAGCCGACCAGTTCATAGACACGCTGAATGGAGCCGAACTGCTCGAGAAGAACATGCTGACTGGGCGCATAGAGACACTGGTCGATGAGCTTGACGGTGAGGTAGCCCTTTGCCCGATAGAGACGCGCCACCGCCGCCAAGTTCTCCTCAGGCGGGACGTGATGGCGCCGGATGCGGAGACGTCTGGCCGCACTTTCAAACAAGGTACGGCTAATGATCGGCTCCAGGACCTTGGTCTTGATCAAGGCCTCGGGGGGGTTTTTGCGACGCTTGGTTTTCAGTTTCTGCGTCGTGCGATTGAAGGCGTAAATCCCAATCACGAGCTCGTCTGCGAGCATGCGCCGCACGCGACCTTCCTTCCACGGGACGCCGTCGACCGCTGAGATACGGAGCTCATTAAGTCGCTTGGCAATCTCGCGTATGCTCATGCGGTCGCGTGTGTACCAAGTGAAGATGTCGCGGATCACCTTCACCTCATCGTCCGGCCCGATGGCATAGACGACCCGTTGGTTGTTCAGCGCCTTGGTTTGTCCAGTTTCCAGCTTTTGGATCGGCCTGTCGTACTCATCGACCAAAATCCGTTCAAAGCCAAAGCGTCGGGGTCCGCCCAGCTTGTGACCGATCCGGGCCTGTAAGAGCTGCGCGTACAAGACCTTCTGGGAAAGCTCCCGGCTGAACTCCGCCGCTTGCAGCCGCTTGAACTGCTTGAGCAAAGCCATGACGGGCGAACCATCGTTCTCGAACATCTCGGCACAATAGATGACTGGAACGCCAGCTTCGTAGCAGATGAATTCGTAATGGCCGCTCTCGTCCAGGTTCTGGAAGCGTCCCCAGCGACTTACATCCAAAACCATAAGCCGTTCGAAGGGGCGCATTGGCTTGATCACGTCGGCCAAGAGCGCCTGAAGGCCAGGTCGTTCGCGCAGCGTCAAACCGCTCTCGCCAGGGTCCGTATAGGTCCTGACGATGTTATAGCCGTGCTGGCTCGCATAGGCCGCGATTGCGCGCGCTTGATTGCGGATCGAGTAGCGCTGGTGATCTTTCGACATACGCAGATACTGCGCCGCCGGAATTAGCTCAGGCCTGAGACCGTTGGGCATCGCGACCGCTCCCGCAGCCCCCGCCCGACAATACCAGCCGGTGAGACCGATCCATAGCTCGTCGAAAGGTTTCGCCAAATTCCATCGGTCCAGGCGGACAGCTTGCTCGCTAAGTCGATCCGCTGATGCGACGTCGGTGACGGCAGATGGCAACGGCAGCTTGTTGGCAGGGCGGGTAGATGTTCTGCACGCTCGCGTGCCCTCCGGTCGACAAGCGGGACGACTTACCACCCGATTCAAGGGCTAGCTGGAAACACCCAAAAAGTGTCAAGCCTGGCAGGCAGTACCCCTGGGTTGACACTCGGGCCCGCGACGGCCCAACTTCAGCTTGGGCGTCAGGGGGAAGGCATGGGGAAAGTCATATATCTAACCGGAGCTCCCGCTTCAGGTAAGAGTTCAACGTCACAGCTACTCCAAGCTCGCGAGCCGAACCTCCTTGTGTGGGAGTACGGTGCACGGCTTACCTCGTATGTGAACGAACGCTCTACGGGCGTCGGAAACCAAGACGAACTGCGCGCCCAATCTGCGTCCATCGTGACGCCGGAGGACATTACCGCGGTCGATCATTTGCTCGTCGAATTCGTTGGCCGTCATCGAGTAAGCCACAACGTCATCATAGACAGCCATCCTGTGACAAAGGAGAGCTTTGGATTCAGGGTGACTCCTTTTTCCCTGGATCATTTCAAGGTGCTCTCGCCGAGCGAAATCTGGGTTCTGTTTGTTAGTCCGGAGGTGACGCGTTCGCGCATCGGGAACGATGCAGGCGGCCGTCCCATGGTTACCGAAGAGGAAGCGCGCTTCCATTCGACACTTCAGGCCTCTGTGGCCACCACTTATGGAATGGCAGTCGGGCGACCTGTCTATCTATTCGACAATACTGGCGACCAAGGCGAGCTCGTCGATCGGCTTCAGCGGAGGCTTTCATGAAGTCTCCGTTCAACTGGCTACGGCCCCGAAGCCGCCAAACAGAAGCGCCTGCGAAGCAGGTCGTTGCAAAGCCGGAGCGCACAGACCGCAAGATAGATCTTCGGGCTGCTCTAAACGCAGTTTCTGATGTCGTTCAGAACCGGCCACGCCCGCTCCGCATCTTCGACCAGATTCATATGAAGACGGGCGACATGGTCATGCAAAGCGAGATAGTCGCCGACTGGTCGGACGGAAAACGTATTGCCTTCATAGGAGATGGCGACGGTATTAGTGTCTGCGTGACCTATCTACAGGCGAAAGGCATATTGCCGTTCGGCCCCGTGCATATAACGGTCTTCGATTTCGACGAGCGTACGGTCAATGCAGTCAATCGGTTCGCGGAGAAGAATGGCATAAATAACTTGGATGCCAAGTTATACAACGTGCTGGACGCACTAGACACGAACCTCGACTTCGACCTTTTCTACACAAATCCGCCCTGGGGAGCGTCTAATAACGGGGAAAGCGTGAACGTCTTTGTGCAGCGGGGGATTGAGGCCACCCGTTTCGCTGGTGAGGGTATGGTCGTCATCGCCGACGATGATGAGCTTGAGTGGCCAAAGCGTGTTCTAGCGAGTGTCCAAGCTTTCTCGCTTCAAAATGGATACTATGTATCCAAGATGCAAAGAAAACTCCATGAGTACCACCTCGATGATGCGCCGGACCTAAAGTCTTGCAATCTTTACGTTGGCGCGCTGCCTGGAAATGGTGCTCGGCGGACAAAAAGCGAGAATATCACCGATGAAGAGCGACTGGAAAACTTCTACGGAAGATCAAAAGCTCCTCGCGTTCATTACGTTCGCGAACGCAAGCGACTTGAATACGGCTTTGCCCACGACGATGAATTCGAATTATCCATGCTAGGAACAAAGAAGTGAGCACGATAGTTCGCCCTGGAGAGGGCATACTCTTCATGAAAATCGGCACGCACGCTCAAGAGGGGCTGGCCGAAATCATCGCCCGGAAGGCCGAAGAAATTAGGTCTACTGGCTATGGTATGTGGGGTTACGGCGGTAATACCTGTCACCCCACCTCAATGGTGCAACCCTTTGCCAATATATTTGCCGAGCAGGGTCGGGAAATTCATCTCTGCATGGAGGAAATGGAATCCAATCACTACGCCGAACCTCTATGTGCGGCGGAATATTCAGCAGATGGTGTGGAGTGGAAAGAAATCCCTCCGGGAATTCAGGTGAGGGGTTCGAAATACGCGCTTGTAATCGATCAACTCCACCCAGAGTCATTCAAACTGCGGTTAGACCAGACAAAGGTGCCTGTGGGCCCGAGTATGGGAAGAATTGGAAGCCGCTACATTCAAGGCCGCGTCGACAAGGCTTGCCTCGAAATCCTTGAGCACCCCGAACTTAGCAATGAAGCGCCGGCTCGAGAAATCGAGATAGGATTAGTTGCTCGCCTCGTCGACCCCTACGCCGTCTTCTTGCGAGGACAGAGATAGAAGGTCATCTTCCCAGAAGAGAACGCGACCTGAACTTTCCCTTATGGAACGGATGTAGCTTACAAGCCCGCCAAGGACGTCTTCCATTGGCGGACACGTCGCTGCTGAGCAAGTGAAACAGTTGGTTGAAGCCTTGTCCGCCGCCGGCTCGCTGCAGACAGCTTCACGTATGGGAGCAGGGCCACAGCTTCGCACAGTCGTGGATAGAAGCTGTTCCAAGCAAGCGATGCGGCTTTCTACCGCCTCCCCACAGACAACGGCAATTGCCGTGATTGCTCTCTTGTCGCCCGTAACTAGCAAGCGAGCGCCCCGGGCCAGAAGCATCGCCAGAAGCTGACTCTCTCCAGCGTCGAACTCGAGCCCCACCCTTGCCGCTGCGGCCTCGAACACCGCCGCCTGCTCGATCTCTGCCTTTGTCGGCTCAATTAGCTCTAGAGCGGTGAGGATTCCCTCGAAGTGCTTCCCAGCCCTAGCGCCGTCATTGAAGCGGCCCGGGCGGGCAAGCCTGTCCTTGACGACAAAGCGCCCGATGGCGAGCATCGATGGCGCAACACCGGAGAACGTTGTCGCTTCGAGCAGCTCGACGCCCAGGCCGTAGGCCGACATCTTGATGAGGATGTCATTGTCGAGGAAAACGCCCGTCATCCGATCAGTTCGAGGACATTTCGGAGATAATCAGCTCCTTCGCCCTCGATCTCCATCCAGTCAAGCTCTCCGGCAGCTATTGCATTAACCTCACGCCAAGCTGGCTTCTCTTCCGTGTAAATTTGACGAAGGGCCGCCATAGCTGTTGGCCATACATCTCGTCGATGGGCTAGGCAGAGTGCGAGGGTTCCAGGCTCCACCCTATAGCGAGGCGCGGCCTCAAGGACCGCGTTTGCAAGTGCTCGGGAGGTGAACCTATCTATGTTGGTCGTGATGTTAGGATTGGCCGACCCAGTTAGAAGCGCTAGAGCATACTCATCTGCTTCCTGCTCTTCCTGATCGACCGTTTGGGCAGTCGCCGAGTCCTCCAGATCGACAATAGCCGGCACACCGGCGAGGTGCTTTAGGGCTATATGCCCGAGCTCGTGTGCAAGTGTAAAGGCAATCGGCGCCGGGTATATAGAATCCCGTCCTAGCAAAATGGCGTACCTTCCTTCAAGGGACACGACCATCGCGTGCATAGATTTCGCCTCAAGAGGGAAAACTCTTAAGTGAACGACCGGTATTCCCACCGCCCAGCACACCGAGATTATTGACCCGAGATCAACGAACTGAAAGTTCTGCAAAATTGCAGCTCTAAGCCGCAAAACCTCTTCCAGCGCAGGTAGTTCCCGCTTCGGGGTCGCCCGAATAAGAAGCTGGCCAATTGAAAGACCGTAGGAGGTTAATAGAGCTCGCTCCGTTGCCCCTTCCGTCGAGAGGTGCTTGAAGCGAGCCTCATCATTCCAGGTAAATTCAACGCGCTCACCAAGAAGGGGTCTTGCTTCAAGGCCCAAACGGCGCGCCAGGGCGAACCGCAGCTCTGCTCGTCCCGATGGAGATTTGGAGGCCTCCTCGGTCCACCACGACGGCCACGCCGCGTCGATTACGGCACGACTGATGCCGGCTTGTCGGAGCTTGCCAATGAGGTCGTTCTTGTCGCTCGCCACCATTTTCCCTGTGGTAGTGGACGCCCTGCTCCATCCAGATGGGCTAGAGCAAAAGCTCAGCCTCACCTCTATCACGGAAGTTAGCCCTCGGTCCTGAGCGCATGCTCCCGACCAGATCTAACCATTCACTCAATGTGGCACTATCCGTTCGATCAAGCAGCCGAGCATTCTTCGCGTCGACTAGAACTGGGTCAGCGAGGCGAACCCAATAGCCTCCAGCTAGCTGCGCTTCAAAGTTGATCGCATAGTCTGAAGTTCGATCTTCATTACTTACACGCTTGAGGAGTGCAGTCACTTGAGAGTTTCCAACCGGAGCGCCTGTGCCACCGGCATTTCGAAACGCGCTAGGGTCGAATGGTGGGGGATGGGCTTGCAGCTTTAAGGGATCGGCCGAATAGCAGATAAGCGCGTAGTGTGTGCGCTTGGGGCCTGACGGACTATCGGCACGGCTTGTCACAAGTGTGTGCTGTGGAAGTTCGCGCTCCACCCCATGTTCATCGATATAGCGCCGCCACGCCACGACCCGCGACGGCGCAATGTCCACAGCCTTGGGCCGAGATTTCATCACTGAAAAGATCACCGGAACCGGCACTGCTGCTCTAGCAAGCACGTTGGCGAGCACCGCGGGAGCATTGCCAACGCCCCAAAAGAACAAACCCTTGCCAGCACGCCGCTCAAGCTCCTTCCGAGCGACAATGGACTGTAACCCCTGGCCCGCTTCAGCCTGCATACGCGACCAGCAGACATACTCGTCATGCGAAGGGGGGAGCCGGCTGGCCGGCAAATGATGGGGGGCGTTCATGACCGCCCTGAGGAGCTTCGGTTTCTCATCTACAGGGTTTGTCACTGCCCGTTGCGACCGACAACGCGCGACCCACAGCACACTGTAGACGAGGCACAACTGCGCTGGGGATAACCTGGGGAGACATGATGATAACCCCCTTGCTAGCGATTCGTTGGATAAATGTTTGCATTTTGTTCTTGCGCTCTTGTCGGGCTTTTTCAAGGCGTAATTGGCTGCGCTCTACATAGGGAAGTGGGCCGGGGCGGCCCAGCGCTGTCTACCGTCGCGCTCTAGTCGAACACGGTGACGCCTCGCAGGCTCAGGCTGTCGTCGAGCGGTGGTTCAGCATCCGGACTAATTGCCCCTAACGACTGGCTCAACACCGGGACTTTAGCAACCTGCTGGCTGCGCGACCTCCAACGCACCGAGGGACTGCACTAGGCGCTCAGCGTCGCGCTTCCGACCGGCGTAGACGGTTCGCCATCCCCTTCCCTCGCCGGGAAGCAAGCCCATCTCCCGCTCGATGGCGCGCTGATAGTATTCCTTCAGCTCCGGGGTCGTCGCGCTCAGCGCTGTCTCTGCGTCGCTTAGGGCCGCCTGTGCCTTCTGCCGTTCAGCGTTGCGGCGATCCTGCGCGCTGCGCTCAAGGTCACATCCATGCTGAACTTCGCTCGCCGTTGGAGGCGGCGGCGACGCATTGATCCTGCTGATCGTGCATGTGCCGATTGTGCAAACTAGGCCGCCCCCAACAACGAGGATTGCGAGGGCCACCTTCCACTCTCTGCTCCACCTATCGGCCGCCGAACTAGGGGAGCTTGTCGGACCCTGACGCGGGTCTATCCCGACCCGATCCTTGTAGAGCTGGAAGAGACGAGAGCGCTCCCCTTGAGGCTGCCTCGCCAGGTATGCGTATGCATCCGCTGAATTCAGCTTCGCGAACTCTTCGTCCGTCACCCTGTGCCCCATTCTAGTCAACTGCGCCAAGGCCCGGACCTTCACGGCAATCGGTGAGATAGGCACAGACCGGTCCCCATGATGGGGTCCACACATCGCGCATAGCACAACCGACGCTCCTCTCAAGGGGCGACTAGATGCAGAGGCCGTGGGTCTCATCTCCGGCTTATGCGGCAGCGGTGGAATTGCTGGTCGAAACGCGCGTCAGGCTTGGTGTAAGCCAGCGCGAGCTCGCCGAGCGATTGGGTAAGCCAAGGTCGTTCGTCACCAAGATCGAAGGGCGTGAACGCCGCGTCGACATGGTCGAGTTTATCGCGATCGCCCGCGCGTTGGGTATGCCAGCAGGTGAGTTGATGGCCGGCCTCGATAGGGCCTTACCCGGCGAACTGTCGATCTAGACGATCGGGTCGCCCAAAGCCTGCAGAGCCTCTTGCTCGGCCTGCGCTTGCGCGAGTCGACGCTCCGATTGCACGCACCGGAATTGAAGGAACGCTCCGATTGGAATTGCCGCAAGGAGCGCCAACGCCATAGCCACGTTCAGCTCATCCATCGTCATCACGTAACCCTCGGCGAGGCGACAAGTCCCTAACCTAGCACCGGTGAAGGTCTGTGGAAGCCTTAGGGGCCAAAGCGCTGTCGCCTCTGGCTTGCAATGCTACGACTGACGTTCCGCTCGCCGCGCGATGAAAGGCATTTACGGCAAGCCGTCGCCAAGGATGGGTTCGCCCTATGGCTCGATAAAGGGAGCGCTCGAACCCCAAGTTTCAATTCGCAACTTAACAGGAACTTGACGTCTTCTTGCGGATTACGAGCCGAAAAACAAAACTCGGCGGCACCACTGATGCTCCGCTTCGCCCATGTCAGGCAAAGAAAGCGATGGAAAAGGTCCATCCAACTCGGGAATAGCCACGGCGCAGAGGGGTATAAGCCTTGAGATGTGGGTTGGCGATTTTCGCCACTGACAGGCAGAGCGCGTCTATTTTAACCCGGACGAAATTTGCCATTCTTACCCCTCCCGCGAGGGCCAACAGGCCCCCGTGATAAGGGATGAAGATTTGGGCACACTAAGGCGTCCCGGAACGAATGGCAAAACTGTTGAAAATCACGATGAAAAACCGTCACCACCAAGATGCTAACTTATTGATTTCATTAGCATTTCGAAAGATGGCGCGCCCGGAACGATTCGAACGTCCGACCCTCAGATTCGTAGTCTTGGTTAAAGTTTTTGTATTTCAAGTAGTTACAACCTTGTAGCTGTAACCAAAATGCATAAGACCCACACCAAGGCCTCATGAGTTACAGATCGTGCAAACCGGTGGACCAGCCACGCCCGCCTTCGGGACGGAGGGCCTAGCGCGCGAACTCGCGATATCCTCGCTTGTCCAGAACCGCTCGAATCTGCGCATCGCGTTTCGATTTTCCGCTGTACAGGGCCAGGACATCCATCGATGGCGGCCAGTCGCGAGTTGCAAGATCCTCGATATCTATCTTCGTCCCGTAGATCCTAAGTTCTCGGAGCGCAGAGAGACCGGATAGGCCGACTAGGACTTCGAGATTCTTGCAGTTGATCGCGAAAACCGCCTGGAGCGGTGCGCCTGTTAGATCGGCGTTGATCAACCTCAGTTGGTCTTCGATCTGCAAACGACGAAGGCTTGGAAAGCGGGTTAGCGAGCCGAGCCGTTCAAAGCCCTGCACGCGAATAATACTCAGCTCCTCAAGCTTCTCGTGGCTGACTTCATCGATCGATGAGCGCCCGCCGAGGATCAGTTCCAAGGCACGAAGGCCTTTCATGCTGGATAGGAAGCCAAGATCCAGCTTCTTCGGAATACTGCCCAGATTGAGTTTTTGAACCTGATCCAGCCCAGCAATCTCGGCGATGTTTCGCGTCTGGCCTGAAATCGTAAGTTCGGAAAGCGCGTGGCAGCCGGCGATCGGTGACAGGTCCATGTTGCGCTTGGCGTTTTCCAGTACCCGAAGAATTTTCAGCTGGGCAAGCGGGAGCGCATTGAGGAAGTCGGGCCTATCAAACTGATAGACGCCGAACGTGAGTTTTTTCAGCGCCCTGAGATCACCCACCCGGTCTTCGTTTCGAATCGTCGTCAAGCAGTCGAGCGAAAGCCACTCCACATTCGGGATATCGGCCAGGATCGCCGCGTCGAATGGGGCGTCATAGAAACCGTAGAACCGGATTTCGAGCGCGTCTCCGAACTCTTTGCACAGGTTGTCGACTTGGCGCAGGAGCGATGGCGGTGCGCCGGGCTTGGAAAACTGGATAGTGGGCCGGGCGCCGCGGTCGAGAATTTGCCTGATGGTTGCGGCGCTAACGTCCGTTGGATTGGTGATGCGAGGTTCTACGGACATGCGCACACAAGGCTGAAGGCCAAATCAAGCCAAACGTCGCAGAGCCAGACCCAATCCACAAGGCGGGCCATTTGGAAGCGCTCTCTCAGCGCGGCGCCGCGTATGTCGCCAATCGGAAGAGGCCCGCACCCCAAGCCGCCTCCCTGCTCGTCCAGTACCATGGTGCGGCAGGTGAAAGAGCCTAAGACTACCCGATGCCGTATAGGCCTTTGTTTTCCCTCGGTATTATTCGGCAAAAAGCAAAACAGGTTGCAGTTTTACAGCCTGGTTTACAGCTGTTACAGCCGCATACGGACGAATTTCCGCCGCAGAGAATTCGCTAAGCACTTGAAAATATTAGGAGAAAATGGCGCGCCCGGAACGATTCGAACGTCCGACCCTCAGATTCGTAGTCTGATGCTCTATCCAGCTGAGCTACGGGCGCGCACTGCCTTTCGGCGAGGCGGGGGAGATAGCCCGGACGATCCGGGGACGCAAGCGCCTTTTGATGCAGATCGCGCGAAGTTTGTGGAGAACGGCCTGCAGGCCTTGACCCGCAAGGCTCCGCTCCCTTCTTGGGAGGAACGACCTTGGCCACGCGGGATCGCAACGGCGCGCTCCTCGTTTCCGTGACCGGGGCCTTCGAGAAAGTTCGCCATGCGCCTGATCGCCCCCCTGCTCGCCACCCTGATCGCCGGCTGCGCGCCCCTTTCGGCGGGGGCCGCGCCGCCCGTCCAGGCCCCGGCGGCGGCGCCCGCCTACACGCCTCGCGGCATGGTGGCGGCGGCCAACCCGCTGGCGGTGGAGGCCGGCCTGCGGGTGCTGCGCGACGGCGGCACGGCGGTGGACGCGGCGGTGGCCGTGCAGGCGGTGCTGGGCCTGGTCGAGCCGCAGAGCTCGGGCCTGGGCGGCGGCGCGTTCATGGTGTTCTACGACGCCAGGACCGGCAAGGTGACCGCCTATGACGGTCGCGAGAAGGCCCCCCAGGCGGCGACGCCGCAGCTGTTCATGGGTCCGGACGGCAAGCCGCTGAACTTCGTGACCGCCGTGCTGTCGGGCCGCTCGACCGGCGTGCCCGGCGCGGTGGGCATGCTGGCCCAGGCCCAGAAGGAGCATGGCAAGGCCGCCTGGAACACCCTGTTCAAGGACGCCGAGCGCCTGGCCGACGACGGCTTCACGGTCAGCCCGCGCCTGGCCGGGATGATCAACAGCCCGCGCGTGCCGCAGAACGCCGCGCCGGACGTGATCGCCTATTTCACCAAGCCGGGCGGCCAGCGCTACCAGGCTGGCGACACCCTGAAGAACCCGGCCTACGCCGCCACCCTGCGCGACCTGGCCAGCAAGGGTCCTGGCGCCCTCTACGAGGGTCCGCTGGCCCAGAAGATCGTCGACCGGTTGCGCCAGGGCGACCTGGCCTCCAGCATGACCCTGGCGGACCTGAAGGCCTACCGGCCGCGCTCGGCCGACGCCCTGTGCCGGCCATGGAAGGTCTACACCGTCTGCGTGCCCAATCCGTCGTCGAGCGGCGTCTCGGTGATCCAGGCGCTGCAGATGCTGGAGCACACCGACATCGCCAAGCGCGGGCCGACCGATCCGGTGGCCTGGACCCTGCTGGCCCAGGCCGAGCGCGTGATGTACGCCGACCGCGACCGCTATGTGGGCGACCCGTCGTTCGTGAAGGTGCCGGTCGACGGCCTGCTGGACCCGGCCTACGTGGCCGAGCGCGCCAGGCTGATCGGCGACACCGCCGGTCCGGCCCCGACCTTCGGCCTGCCCAAGGGCGCGCCGGTCGTCGGTCCCGACAAGACCCAGGAGCCGGCGGGGACGACCCACATGGTCATCGTCGATCCGATGGGCGACGTGGTGTCGATGACCACCACGGTCGAGAGCGTGTTCGGCTCGGGCCGGATGGTCGGGGGGTTCTTCCTCAACAACCAGCTGACCGACTTCAACTTCGACCCGCATGATGGCGACGGCGCGCCGGGCGCCAACGCCGTGGCGGGCGGCAAGCGGCCGCGCTCGTCGATGGTGCCGATCGTGGTGCTGGACAAGGACGGCAAGTTCCTGGCCGCCGTGGGCTCGCCCGGCGGCTCGGCGATCCTGTCCTACAACCTCAAGGCCATGGTCGGGGTGTTCGACTGGGGCCTGACCATGCAGCAGGCGATCAGCCTGCCCAACCTGGTGGCGCGCGGCGACAGCTTCTCGGCCGACGTCGAGAAGTTCGGGCCGGAGATGACGGCGGCCCTGCAGGCGCGGGGCGTGGCGATCAGGACCGGCCAGAAC
>Ga0209758_1000390_pt1 | contig 75869 bp, 63 predicted proteins | sample AraplaMF_Col_mMF_FD_184258 | JGI IMG/M metagenome (GOLD analysis project Ga0209758, IMG submission 184258) | Arabidopsis root microbial communities from the University of North Carolina, USA - plate scrape MF_Col_mMF (SPAdes) (version 2) | ecosystem: Host-associated > Plants > Roots > Endosphere... | reverse complement strand
TCTTCCTGCTCGTCGTCGGCTGGCTCGAATTTCGTCATCTATGGCGTCCCGTTCTAAAAATACGTCGGAGAAGAAGCGTCTTGAGCGACCCCTTTAAACAAGCAGATGACAATAGAAAAGTCCTGACCGCCGACGAGACAGCCGAAGGCCGCCTCGACGCCTGGCTGACCGCGCAGGTTGGCGAGGAATTTTCCCGCAGCCGCATCAAGGCGCTGATCAAGGACGGGCAGGTCTTTTTGAAGGGCGCGCCGATTACCGATCCGCAACGGAAGGTGCGAGCCGGCGACAGCTACGAGATCACCCTGCCCGAGCCCGAAGATCCGGCCCCGAAGGGCGAGGATATTCCGCTCGATATCCTCTACGAGGATGAAGACGTCATCGTCATTTCCAAGCCGGCTGGCCTCGTCGTTCACCCCGGCCCCGGCAACTGGGCGGGCACGCTCGTCAATGCGCTGATCCACCATTGCGGTGACACCCTCTCCGGCATCGGCGGCGTGCGCCGCCCCGGCATCGTTCACCGCCTCGACAAGGATACGACCGGCGTCATGGTCGTCGCCAAGAACGATATGGCGCATCGCCATCTCTCGCTGCAGTTCGCCGACCACGGCCGCACCATGCCGCTGGAACGTGCCTATCAGGCGATCGTCTGGGGCCGTCCGCGCTCGCTCTCGGGAACGATCGACGCGCCGCTCGGCCGCGCCACCGGCGACCGCACCCGCCGCGCCGTCAAGCGCCCCGAAAACGAGAATGCCGATGAGGCGATCACCCATTACGAAGTGCTCGAGCGCTTTCATGAAAGCCCGGATGCGAGCGCGCTTGCCTCCCTCGTCGAATGCCACCTGGAAACCGGTCGCACACACCAGATCCGCGTCCACATGGCTCATATCGGCCATCCGCTGCTGGGCGACGCCGTCTACGGCGCCGGCTTCAAGACCAAGGCCAATCTTCTGCCTGACGAGGCCCGCAAGGTCGTCAAGGCTTTCGACCGCCAGGCGCTGCATGCCTACATGCTGCAATTCGAGCATCCGCGCACCGGCGAAGTGATGCATTTCGAAGTGCCGCTGCCGGATGACATGGTGGAACTCGCTGACGCCCTGCGCGGATGAGAAATGGCGGCTGCTATTTCTTGGAGCCGGCACCCAGAACCCGATGCGTGGCATTGTCGAGAGCGTGGCTGGTGTCGCGCCCGTCCTGCGCCAGTCCCCTAGCGGTGTTCCCACAGGATGAAAGAGCGGCCGAAAGCGAAAGCAGCAGGATGACGGCAAGGGCTGGTCTGATCATCTGGTTCCCCCCATAAAAGCGGCTGGGCAAGAGTGCCGCCACTGGAAAAATGCGGCAGATGTCGGTAAAATCAATGCCTCTGGTTAGCTCTGGCAAAGACCGGATAACGCCCTCGTGAACGCCGAGGCGACCTTGAATCCCTGTTTCGCCATACTTATTTGTAAATAGACTTATTGCGGGCTTGGAGAGAGCCGCATGTCCCGGTTTGCCTTTAACGCGAGGGCGCGTTCCATCGGGAACCGGAATCTATATAAGGAGGGTGCATCATGGCCCGAAATAACTTGCCGTCCATTACCGCCGGCGAAGCCGGTCTCAATCGTTACCTCGACGAAATCCGCAAATTCCCGATGCTGGAACCGCAGGAAGAGTACATGCTCGCCAAGCGTTACTCCGAGCACGGCGATCGTGACGCCGCGCACAGGCTCGTCACCAGCCACCTGCGTCTCGTGGCGAAGATCGCCATGGGCTATCGCGGCTACGGCCTGCCGATCGGCGAAGTCGTGTCGGAAGGTAACGTCGGCCTCATGCAGGCCGTCAAGAAGTTCGATCCGGAACGCGGTTTCCGCCTTGCCACCTACGCCATGTGGTGGATCAAGGCCTCGATCCAGGAATATATCCTGCGCTCATGGTCTCTGGTGAAGATGGGTACGACGGCCAACCAGAAACGCCTGTTCTTCAACCTGCGCCGCCTGAAGGGCCGTATCCAGGCCATCGATGACGGCGACCTGAAGCCGGAGCATGTGACCGAGATCGCTACCAAGCTGAACGTCTCTGAGGAAGAGGTCGTTTCGATGAACCGCCGCCTTTCCGGCGACGCATCGCTGAACGCCCCCATCAAGGCCTCCGAAGGCGACAGCGGCCAATGGCAGGATTGGCTCGTGGACGACCACGACAGCCAGGAAGACGTGCTGATCGAGCAGGATGAGCTCGATACCCGTCGCCGCATGCTGTCGAAGGCCATGAGCGTGCTGAACGACCGCGAACGCCGCATCTTCGAGGCTCGCCGCCTCGCCGAAGATCCGGTAACGCTGGAAGATCTTTCGGCCGAGTTCGACATCAGCCGCGAGCGTGTCCGCCAGATCGAAGTCCGCGCCTTTGAAAAGGTGCAGGATGCGGTCCGCAAGGAAGCGCTGGAGCGCGCCAAGGCTGTGCGTGTGGTCGAAGCCACCGCGTAAGCCGATTGTGTCTGTATGATACGAAAAAGGCGGGTCCTTGTGGCCCGCCTTTTGTTTTGCGCGCTTTTTGAGCTCCGGAAGCACCGGCCTTACTGGCTGGTGGAGAGGTCCCCGAGCGCAGTCCATTCCTTGATCGCCGTGGTGAAGGCATTCCCGCCGGTGGCACCCTTCTGCATGGTCAGCAGCGCACGACGGCCGTTGCGGTAGGTGATTGGGATGTCGATCCAGTCGCGGGTGCCAAGCAGATCCAGATTGGCCTTGCGCGCATCCGGATAGTCGTTGAGCGCGATCATGTGGAAATCGTCGGTAATCTTGGCGGGCACGGCAATCAGCGGATCGCCGCGATCCTGCTCCGTGCGCTTCATCGAGATGCGCTGGACGCTGTCGATGCTGCCGCCCTCGAAATTCGGCGGAACGGAGAAGACGATCTCGACGAGATGGCTTGCCGGCAGCGACGGGTCGGAATTGCGCTTGAAGGTCAGGAGAGCAGAAAGGTTACGCTCCGGCACGGTGACATTGCCCTGCACGGTGGCCTCCTGCCGGCCGTCTTGCCCGGCTTCATGCTGTACGGTCCAGACAACCGAACCTTCGATCGCCGTCGGCGAGCTTTCGCCGATCCGCTCCTCGTAGAGGAACATCTTTTCCGTGGCGCCGACTGGCGCATTCTGCGCCGGTGCGGCCGCCGGACCATTCGGCGTCAGATTTTCGGCAGGCGCAGCATCGGATTGGACGCTCGGCGTGCTGGTATCGGCTGCAGCGACGTTCTGCTCGGCAACCGACTTGCCTTCCGCCGTCGGCGTACCCGGCACTGCTGCCGCGCCGCTGTCGACTTCTGTGCCATCGGCGAGCAGCCGCTGGGTGAATTTGGTGTTGGCAGCCGAGCCGTCCAACGAGGCAACTTCCTGATTGGGTCGCGCCGGGGGCACCGCGGCACCCTGATTTGCCGGCGGCGTCGTGGCCGGCGTACTGCTCGGCGGCACCGGTGTTGTCGCCGGCGTGGCCGTCTCGTTGCGCACGGCTTGCGACGGTGCGGAGCTGACGAGGCCGTCGACCATCTCCTTCACCGCCTCGCGGTTCATCCAGCCGGCATAGGCGCCACCGCCAATAATGCCGAGCGTAACAAGGATCGCCAGAATGGTCCCAATGCCGAAACGACGGCGCTTCGGCTCCATGCGGAAGCTCTTGCCCTGCATCTTGGAAGCAACGATCTGGTCCAGATCCATCGGCGGGTTGCCGTCGTCGTCATCGGCAACAGCAGCGTTGCGGCGGTCGTAACCGCGTAGCGCACGCGCCTCACGCCAGCCTTCGCCTGGCGCGGCCGGTGCTGGAGCCGCAGAGCCGGAACCATTGCCGGCATGAACTTCGGCGAAGATATCGACGTCGTCGAAATGTGCAGAAGCCGGTGTCTTCTTGCCCGTGCCGGCCTCGATCGGCGGCAGGTCGTCGAAAGCGGCCGCCTCCCAGGAGAAATTCTCCTTGGCAGCCGGCATGACGGCCGGCGAAGCGCTGTTTCCGAGCGTCGAGATGACCTCATCGAAAGCGCGTGCCGAAGCATCGGCGGGAACGGCAGGCGCAGCCTCGGCATAGGACTGGAGTTCTTCGCGCGCCCATTCGGTCTCGGCTTCCTGTGGCGCAGGGGCCGGCGTTTCCGCAGCCGGTTCGGACCACATGCGATCGAAATGCGCCGCCGCATCCGCAACAAGCGGCTCCTCGCGTGTATGCTCGACGAATTTCTCGACTTGCGGCGGCGGCTCGAAATCGGCCATCGGCTCTACGAGCCGGTTCGACGCACGCTCCATGCCGCGTGGAACCGGCTGTGGAACCTCTTCGTGCCGAAGCTCTTCTTCCACTTCACGAACGGTTTCGGCTACTGGCTCGGCAGCGACCTCTTCGGGCTGCTGCTCTTCCGGATAGTGCTCTTCTGCAGGCTCATAATGGCGCTCGGGCTCGGCATGAACGTCTGCCTGCTCCGGCGCACGCCATTCCTCTGCGGGAGCCTCTTCCTCATGAGGAGGATGCCACTCGGCATGCTCGGGCACTACCTCTTCGGCGGAAGCGGCCGCATGAGCGACCTCTTCCGGTTCGGCGGGCTGCTGCTCGCGGGCGGGATGTTCAGTTTCCTGCTGCTCAAGGCTTTCATCAGCAGAGGCTTCGGTAACAGGCGCTGCCTCTGCAACAGGCTCGTGCTCTAGAGCAGGCTCTTCGGGGACTCCGGGCTCCGGAACGGCTGCGACCAGCTCTTCGACATCAGCGGCTTCTGCATGCTCGGCCTCGACGTCACGGATTGCGGCCTCGAGCTTGTCCAGCTGGCGTTGCAGCATGGCTTCCGGCGGACGCGGCTTCATGTTCTCGAGCTGCCGCTGCACAGCGCCGCGCGCACGCTCGTAGACCTTCACCCGCATCTCGGGCGTATTTTCAGACAGGCCGTCGACTGCCCGCCGAATAACTGCAATAAAATCCGCCATCAGTACTTTCTCAAGAAGTCCGGCACACTCCCGAACGGTCGCCCTAGGTGACCCGCGACATTAATCCTCAAACGGATCGGTCACAAGTATGGTGTCGTCACGCTCAGGACTTGTGGAAAGAAGCGCGACAGGCGCCCCGATCAGCTCTTCGACCTGGCGAACATATTTGATCGCCTGCGCCGGCAGATCCGCCCAGCTGCGGGCGCCGACCGTCGATTCCTTCCAGCCTTCCAGCGTGACATAGATCGGCTCCACTCGAGCTTGCGCCGCCTGGCTTGCCGGAAGATGGTCGATCTGTTCGCCATCGAGCATGTAGCCGACGCAGATCTTCAATTCATCAAGGCCATCGAGCACATCGAGCTTTGTCAACGCAATCCCGCTGATGCCGTTGGTGGCGACCGACTGGCGCACGAGCGCGGCGTCGAACCAGCCGCAACGGCGCTTGCGGCCCGTCACCGTGCCGAATTCATGGCCCTTCTCGCCGAGGAACTGACCGATCTCGTCCGTCAGCTCGGTCGGGAACGGACCTTCGCCGACGCGCGTCGTATAGGCCTTGGTGATGCCGAGGATATAGCCGAGCGAACCCGGACCCATGCCCGAACCCGCAGCGGCCTGACCGGCCACGGTGTTGGACGAGGTCACGAAGGGATAGGTGCCGTGATCGATATCGAGCAGGCTGCCCTGCGCACCTTCGAAAAGGATACGGGCGCCCTTGCGGCGCTGCTTGTCGAGGAACAGCCAGACCGTATCGCGGAAGGGCAGAACGCGGTCGGCGATCGACGTCAGTTCGTCCATGATCGTCTGGTGGCTGACTTCGGCAACGCCGAGGCCGCGACGCAACGCATTGTGATGGGTCAGGATACGATCGACCTTGCCCGGCAGGGCTTCGAGGTCGGCGAGATCCATGACGCGGATGGCGCGGCGGCCGACCTTGTCTTCATAGGCCGGGCCGATACCACGGCGGGTCGTGCCAATCTTGGTGCCGCTGTTGGAGGCAGCGTCTTCGCGATAGGCATCGAGTTCGCGGTGCAGGGAAAGGATGAGGGTCGCGTTGTCGGCGATGCGCAGATTGTCCGGCGTGACCTTCACGCCCTGCGCTTCCAGCCGGCCGATCTCCGCGATCAGCGCATGCGGATCGACCACGACACCATTGCCGATGACGGCCATCTTGCCGGGGCGCACGACGCCGGAAGGCAAGAGCGAAAGCTTGTAGCTCGTGCCGTCGATGACGAGCGTATGGCCGGCATTGTGTCCGCCCTGATAGCGCACAACGATGTCAGCGCGTTCCGAAAGCCAATCGACAATCTTGCCCTTGCCTTCGTCGCCCCATTGCGAACCGACCACGACCACGTTCGTCATCAAACTCTTCCTGTTACCGGCGGAGAACCGCACACCTGCTCAAACCCGCGCATCTATAAAGCTTTGTTTTTGGGAAAGCGACCCTGTTGTCACAGCAGATTCGGCTTTTTACGTGACAAATCAGCCGCCGGCAGGCTAAGCCCGGTCATAAAAGCCTGCCAGAGACGACCCAAAGACGACAGAGACGGGAAGACCACCCCTTTGCAAGCCACAGCCTATATCTGCCTCGTTATTGCAACTCTCTGCTGGGGCGGCAATGCCGTTGCAGGCAAGCTGGCGCTCGGCCACGTCAGCCCGATGATGCTGACCTTCCTGCGCTGGTTCCTGGCCGTCGCGCTGATTGCCGCCGTCTCGCTGCCGCAGTTGAAGAAGGACTGGCCGGTGGTGCGCAAAAACCTGCCCCTCCTCTTCTTCTATGGCGTGATCGGCTACACGACCTTCAACGCCATGCTCTATTCGGCAGTGCAGTACACGACAGCGATCAACGTCGCCATCGAGCAGGCCGGCATTCCCATGCTGATCTTCCTGCTGAATTTCGTCTTTTTCCGCACCGGGGTTTCGCTGGCCCAGGTCGTCGGTTTCGGCATGACGCTTGTCGGCGTGGGGCTGACGGCGGCCCATGGCGATCTCGTCACCCTGCTGCAGCTCAGCCTGAACCGCGGCGATGCGCTGATGCTGATCGCCGTCGCCGCCTATGCCGTCTATACGATCTTCCTGCGCTGGAAGCCTGTCGTCGACTGGCGCACGCTGATGGCAATCCCAGCTCTCGGCGCGGCCCTTACCGCCCTGCCCTTGCTCTTGTGGGAAGCCTCCCGCGGCGCGGCCCAATGGCCTGACGCAGAAGGCTGGGCGATTGCCTTCTACACGGCGATCTTCGCTTCCCTGCTGGCGCAGATACTTTATATCAGAGGCGTCGAGGAAATCGGCGCCAATCGCGCCGGCCTGTTCATCAACCTCGTCCCGGTTTTCGGCACGCTGCTTTCCGTCGCCCTGCTCGGCGAAACGCTGCAGCTTTTCCACATGATTGCGCTCGTGCTGACGCTCGGCGGCATCGCCATCGCCGAAAAGGGACGCCCGAAGGCTTCTGCAGCCACGGTGCCCGCTTCGCCTGTCGACTAACCAAGCTCCAGCGTCGTCACGCCATAGACGTTCTTCAGCGGGATTTCCGGGGCCGGACCGCGATACATGCGCGCAGTCTCCATGACCGGCTCGAGCCCGACGCTTTCCGCCAGCGAGATCGCCTCGGCATTGGCGGCGGGGATATCGATAAAGATCGACGCGCCGTGCGCCTGGGGGATGAGGCCGGCCAAAAGGGCGGCGGCACTGTCCGCATCACTAGCGAAAAGCGGACCGATCTTATAGCCTTCATAACAGCGGCGGATCGTGCCGTAACCGCGGATCTTGCCGCTCTTGCGCACGACGACCGAACTGCGCCCCTTGCGGCCCGTGCACCAGGCGGCAAGGAAAGCCGCACGAGGCTGCGGGAAGATACCGCTGTCGTAACGCACAAGGCCTTCAAGTCGCGCATCGGGAACCGGCTGCGCGACGAGCAGCGCCTGCGGCACCGATGTCGGCACGCCGCCATAGCGGATTGTCGTGTAAGCGGCTTCGAAACCGGCTTTGCGATAGGCTTCCTGCTGGGCAGCAACGCCATCGAGGCCGATCGTACGGTCTCCGGCCGAAGCGATGCCGGCGTTCCAGATCGCCTTGCCGAAACCCCGGCCACGGAAATCGGGATGCACGATGTAAAGACCGAGGAAGGCGAAGGTATCGCCATATTTGACGACCGAAATGGAGCCGACCGGCACTTCACCGATGGCGCCAACGAAAAATCCGGAAGGATCAGCTTCATGGAATGCGATCGCATCGTCGAGGCCTGGATTCCAGCCCTCCTGACGTGCCCATTCCAGCGCAAGCTCCAGTTCGCCGGGCCGCATGGAACGAACGGCAAATTCCGAATTCATGCAACCTTCCCAGATTGAGACCCGCAAGTCCATTCCGCTATCCACCCAGCAATCGTCAAGTCGATTGTCAGTGTACTCAGACCGGTCATGATGAACTCGCGTTCACGGCTTGAACGATGCGTGTCGTCGTTTTTCAATACAATGCAAAAGAACTTCAACCCCGCATTACCATGAAACAATGTAATTGCAATCTCAAGAAAATTACTGCGCCCGCAAGATGCTTCCGGCGGGCGCAAATCGAAAGACGGCAGCATCAAGTATTTAAGCTTCAGCGCAGAAGCGGACCCAATGCTTCGGCAGCACCGATGGTCTGGGCAGCCTGGGTCAGAACGTGGTCGAAAACGAAGCCGACGGCGATGGTCAGCTGGCGCGAATAGGCTTTCAGCTTATATCCCTCGCTCTCGACCTGAGCCGGAGCGTGTAGAGCGAAAGGAACATTCGGGCGAACGAAGCCGGCGCTCGTGGTCAACGGCTCCTCCGGCATGTGGCCGATGGCCGACGTGTACATGAGATCGCGGCCGAAACCACCCGGGCCAAAAGCAAAAGCCGGCTGGCTTGCAGTCGATACAGTGATTGCGAGCGTCGCGGCGAGAAAAAGTCTGCTCATCTTGAAGTCCCCGTTTTCCAGTCGGCCGGGCGATGTCTGCCTGGCCGCAGCGCCGGTCGCATCTGTCCATGCCCGGCCGCTTTCATGAGGATCACTCTACATGCCGGTATTTGCAGGGTTTTTAAACTGATCTGTACAATTTTATTGAAACGCGATTTTTTAGACTGCCGCTCTTCAAGCAGAAAACAATCTTTACCATACGCCTTGACGGTATCTTCGCATCCTTACTTCTAAAGTGCCTCAAAACGAAACAGGGGCAAAAACAATGCACGAAGTTCCAGTCAAATCCAGGATTATCCAGAACGTCTATTTCAGCCAGGAGGATGGGCGCCTGCGCATCTGCTTCCGCAACGGCGAAGAGCGCCTGTTCGAAGGCGTACCGGCCGACGACGTCAATACGATGGTGACGGCACCCTCGCCGGGTCAGTATTACATCGACCGGATCAGAAAACATTACCGTCGCATCGCGGCTTAACGCGCTTCGATATTTTTCCGGCGTGGCTTTAAATCGAATATGTCACGCTCCGGTCGAGATCGATTGCCACATCGGCGCGAGCCTTATAAATGATGACTTCCGTTGTCCGAGGTCTCGCGAACTGACGATGCCATCGTCCGATCAGAACATGAAACTGGCGCCGCAGCCGCGAAAGGGCCGCGCCGTCATGTGGCTGCTGATCGTTCTCTCCTTTTCGATTGTCGCAGCAACCGTCCTGCTGTCGAATGACATGCGTCACTTGAAATCGCTGGCTCACCACTTCGGCATAGAGCTTTTCCCGCCCGAGGCACCCCCGCCTCCCCCGCCGCCCAAGGTCTTCCGCCGGACCGAGCCCGTCAGTATCAAGATCCCGCCGCGCATGTTCGAGCAGCCGCAGCCGGCTCTTGCGAGCGTTTTCCTGCGAACCTGGCGCATTTCCGGTCCGGCCATGTGCGAGGCGCTGCGCTCAGCCGGTGTGGAAACCAGCGAATGGACGGAAACGGCCTTCAATTCCGATACGTTCGAATGCTCTTACGAACATATCTATAAGAAGGAGAAGGAACACGTCGTCAGCTCGCTCTTCCTCGTCGTTCGCGGCAATGGCAGAGGCACGATTACGAGCATGCGCGTGAAGCTCGTCGGTCCCGCGACCGACAGCAACGGACAGCTGGATCCGAGCATATTGCGCGTCTTCGAAACCATGCTGACGCAGCCGGCGTGGCTGGATTTCCATGATGCGCTGGCAGCAATCCGCAATCTCAGGGATGTGAAGGAGGAAGGCTTCGGTGCCCTCATCAACTTCACTCAGGAATATTCGCGGCCGGGCGCCTTCAACTTCACGCTCCTGCTTCAGGAGACCTCCGCCCAACAACGCCGCACGAAGGATTATTTTTCCCCTAAGACCTGGTTGCCCGCGCCCAATCCCTCCTGGCAGGTGCCGGAACTCATCTTCTGGCGACGCGCCTGATCACTTCGCGCTGGCAACGAGCTGCACCTTGGGCATGTCGTTGAGCAGCCCGGCAAGGTCCTGACCGTCCCGCCGGCAGAATCACCCGCAAGGACATGCCCATTTCAAGGCCGGACGAAACGCTCTGAACGCTCGCTGAAGGAGCATTGTTCCGCTGCAGGTTGCGCTTAATCGTCATAATGCTTTCGGGCTAATTTAGCGCGTCAAACTTCAGACGCATTTAACTCAAAATAGGTGCGGCCAAGCTCTTTCGATCCTTGACTTGAATCGGCCAGGGATTAGCTTTGACGCTGTCTTGAACCGCTCGTCGGATCCAGCAGCCACTTCTCTCGCGCTAAACACTTCGGGGAGTACCGCATGGAAACTAGACTGCAGTCCAAACTCATTGAAGCGATCGATTACAAGCGCGAGACTCGACACCTCACGCTCTATCTGACCAACGGCCAACGCCGTCATTACGAAGATGTCCCTGAAGGCATCGTCGTCGGACTCGCCGCAGCTGCTTCTCCTGGCGACTTCTACATGAGCCAGATCCGGGGTCGCTTCCGCACGACCTGAAAACTACGGCACGCACCCAAGGCGTGCCGTCTCGGCGCATTGAGAATTGCATCGACGCATTCAACAACTGGGCCATTCGCAACCGAGATCGGTTCTCTTCCATTCATCGATTACATTTATACGGTCTGAGAAATCTCAGCCGGCCACACTGCGCGATTTGCCGTTGTGGCCGGTTGGTGCAAGAAGGTGCCCCGTATCGGCGGCGCTCGAGGGATAGCCGAGCGCAAAGCCCTGCAGGCTGTCGCAGCCGAGCCATGACAGCGTCACGGCATGAGCTTCGGTCTCCACCCCTTCGGCGATCACTTCCACACCGAGAGCCTTGGCGATTTCGACGATCGATCCGACCACACGCCTTTGCTCAGCCGATTCCACGACATCGGTGACGAGCTGGCGGTCGATTTTCAGCCGCTTCGGTTTCAGTCGCACGAGGCCGATGAGCGAGGCATGGCCGGAACCGAAGTCGTCAATCTCGATATCGATGCCCATCTGCTTGATGAGGTCGATATTGGCGAGGAATTTCTCATCGCAATCGTCGAGGAAGATCGTTTCCACCAGCTCGAAGACGATGGCGCCCGGCGGAATGGCGAGCCGCCGCAGCTTGTCCAGCAGAGCTGGATCGGCAAGACGTGCAGGCGAGATATTCACGGCGATGCGCGGCACACTGCAGCCCATGGCCTGCCATGCGGCGCGATCTTCGAGCGCGCGCTGCAGGACCATGGCATCGATCTCTGCGGAGAGCCCGTATTCGTCGGCAATGCGAAGGAAGACGCCCGGCGCAAGCACGCCCTTTTCCGGGTGGTTCCAGCGTGCCAGCGCTTCCAGCCCGGTGATCTCGCGGGTGCGCGCATCGAGCTGAACCTGATAGTAGGGAACGACCTGGCCCTGCTCCAGGGCTTGAGCAAGCTCCTCGGCGAGGCGGCGCCTGCCGCGCAGGTCTTCCTGAAGCTGCCGGCTGAAAAATTCGATACGGTTGCGGCCGAGCTTTTTCGCCTGATAGAGCGCCAGATCGGATTCAGCGAGCAGATTGCGCGCCCGCCTGTCGCTGCTCCAGGATACGCCGATCGACGCGCCGGATTGCAGCATCTCCTGCCCGAAACGGATTTTCTTCCGCAATCGCCGCTGCACATCCTCGACGATAGCCTTCAGTTCGTCGAGACCGGCGAAGTTGATCAGCACGATGACGAATTCGTCACCGCCGACACGCGCCGCCATGCCATCTGCGGGAATGGCGGCGGCGATTCTGAGCGATGCCGCGCGCAACACGGCATCACCAGCCGTGTGACCATGGCTGTCATTGATCTGTTTGAACTGGTCGAGATCGAGATGCAGAACGGCAAGCGTGGACACGCTCTTGTCCGTTGGCAGCTCGGCAAGCCGCTTATCGAGCAGACGCCGGTTCGGCATCCCCGTCAAGTAGTCGTGGTCGGCCACATGCTCGATCCGCGCATTGCTTTCCTCAAGTGCCTGCGCCCGGGTCTCGGCCACCATCTTCTGCTTGCCGAGTTCGGCATTGAGCAATACGTCAGATGTCACGTCCCATTCCGCGCCGATGAAGGACGGAGTGCCTTCCTCATCGACATAGAAATGCGCACGCGACCTTAAATGCCTGATCTCTCCACTCGGCAGGATGATGCGAAACTGTGAGTCATAGGCACCGCGGGCGGCGACCGCTCGCTCGAAATCCTGCTCGGCCCGTTCCCTGTCCTCGGGATGCAGGGCATTCGACCAGACCCAGGTCGGCACTACCCGATCGGTCTGTCCGGTACTATAGAGGCGATGCATCTGCGCATCCCAGAGAATAACATCCCTGTTGATGCTGTGCTCCCACACACCGATCTGCGAAGCGTCCAGCGCAAGCTCCAGTCTCCGGAGAAGATTCTGGAACTCTCGCTCGGATCGCGTTGGTTTGTTCTCGGGCAATTCGGTTTCAGCCTTCGAAGCCTGCAAAACTCATAGTATAGTCGCAAGCCCCCATTAATGAAGCCTTTTCATAAGTACCGAACTAGTTACTAGGTGAACTGTTCGTTACGATTGCCTCCTTTTCGATCAGTATTGTTTTTAGCCGAAAAATCCCCTCAATCAGTGATTGTGGCGCGGTGAATTCTTGGCAATCTGCCGGAAGTCAGCTGCCCCCTCGATGACAGCACCGTCCGAGAGCTGTGTCACCGAGTTGCGGTAGATGCGCTGCCACGGCGTCGCATCGGCCGGCACTGGCGGAATTCCGTCGCCCTTGCGCCGCTCGATTTCGGCATCGCCGACCAGCATGTCGCAACGCCCATGGTTGAAATCGATGCGGACCATGTCGCCCGTCCGGAGCCAGGCAAGTCCACCGCCGGCGGCACTTTCGGGCGAAGCATTGAGGATCGAGGGGCTGTCCGAGGTGCCGGACTGGCGCCCATCACCGATCGTCGGCAGGCTGTTGATGCCACGCTTTAAGATATGATCCGGCGGCTGCATGTTGACCACTTCGGCAGACCCCGGCCAGCCGAGCGGACCGGCACCGCGGATGACGAGGATCGTGTTCTCGTCGATACCAAGCTCCGGATCGTTGATGCGCTTGTGGTAATCCTCGGAGCCATCGAAAACGACGGCCTTGCCTTCGAACACGCCTTCGCGGCCCGGTTCCTGCAGATAACGCTTGCGGAAATCCTCGGAGACGACGCTCATTTTCATAATGGCGAAATCGAAGAGATTGCCCTTGAGCACAAGGAAACCGGCCCGCTCCTTCAAAGGCTCGTTGTAGGGCTTGATGACATCGCGGTCGCGCGCCTCACGTCCTCTCAGATTCTCGGCCATGGTCTTGCCGGTGACGGTGCGACAGTCCCCGTTCAGCTTATCCGCCTGCAGCAGCTCCCACATGACCGCAGGCGTGCCGCCGGCACGATGGAACTTCTCGCCAAGATAGGCGCCTGCCGGCTGCACATTCGCCAGCAGCGGAATGTCGAAGCCGTGCACCTGCCAGTCATCAGGATAAAGCTCGACGCCCGCATGTTTCGCCATGGCAGCAAGATGCGGCTGGGCGTTGGTCGAGCCGCCGATTGCAGAATTGGTCTTGATGGCATTGAGGAATGCGTCACGCGTCAGGATATCCGACGGCTTCAGGTCTTCGAACACGATCTCGACGGCGCGACGGCCGGTGCGATAGGCCATCTGGCCGCGTTCGCGATAGGCGGCGGGGATGTTGCCGCAGCCCGTCAGTGACAAGCCGAGCGCCTCGGCCAGCGCATTCATTGTCGAGGCCGTGCCCATCGTGTTGCAATGACCGACGGAGGGTGCCGAATCGAGCGCCGTCTGCAGGAATTCCTCTTCGTCGATCTCGCCGGCCGCAAGCTTCCGGCGTGACTGCCAGATCGCCATTCCGGAGCCGGCAAGCTTGCCCTCGTGCCAGCCGTCGAGCATCGGCCCGCCCGAGAGAACGATTGCGGGAATATCGACCGTAGAAGCCGCCATAATTGCCGAAGGCGTTGTCTTGTCGCAGCCCGTCGTCAGGACGACGCCGTCGAGCGGATAGCCGTAGAGGATTTCAACGAGGCCGAGATAGGCGAGATTGCGGTCGAGTGCCGCCGTCGGGCGCTTGCAGTTCTCGAAGATCGGATGGGTCGGAAATTCAATCGGGATGCCGCCCGCATCGCGGATGCCGTCACGAACGCGCTTGGCCAATTCGATATGGACGCGGTTGCAAGGCGTCAGATCGCTGCCGCTCTGGGCAATGCCGATGATCGGCTTGCCGGATCGCAGCTCCTCCGGCGTCACGCCGTAGTTCATGAAGCGCTCCAGGTAGAGCGCCGTCATGTCGATATGATCGGGGTTATCGAACCAGTCCTGCGAGCGCAGGCGGCGCTTGGCGGTCTTGCTGCCGGTCATTTCTTTCCTCCCGATCGGGCATTCCTGTCTTCGAGATGGAGCAGCAACGCGCTGTGATCCGTCTCGCCGTTGCCTCTGGCAACAAAATCAGTGAATTCGGCATGCACCGCTTCCGTCAGCGGCAGCGTGAGGGACAAGGCCCTCGCCGTCGCCATGACCGCGTCGAGATCCTTCAGCTGATTGGCTGAAGAACCGCCCGGCGCGAACTGCCGGTCGATCATGCGCTTGCCGTGGATTTCCAGAATGCGGCTGTCGGCAAAGCCGCCGCGCACGGCATCCCGGAACGCCGCCGGCGAACCACCGCCTGCCTCGATCAGCATCATCGCCTCCGCGACAGCGCCGATCGTCACTGCAACGATCTGCTGGTTGGCGAGCTTGGCAAGCTGCCCTGACCCATCAGGCCCGACATGGGTGACGCGCCCCATCGGCGCGAAGACATCAGCCAGTTCGGTAATGACGGAAGCATCCCCGCCCGCCATGATGGCAAGCGTCCCGGCCGAAGCCCCGACCACGCCGCCGGAAACCGGCGCGTCGATATGGCGGATACCCCGTGCGGCAAGCTTCTCCGCATGCGCGCGCGCGAAAGGCGGCGCGATGGAACTCATGTCGATGACCACAGCGCCTGGTCTCATGGCCTCGACAGTGCCCATATCGAACAGCACCTGTCCTACGGCCTGAGCATTGGTCAGCATGGAGATGACGATATCGGCTGCAGAGGCGGCTTCGGCGGGCGCGGAAGCGACACTGGCGCCATCGCTGGAAAGAGCCTCCGCCTTGGCGCGATCACGGTTCCAGACAGTGACGGAAAAGCCTGCGCCAAGCAGTCGCCGCACCATCGGCGCCCCCATGAGCCCGGTACCGAGGAAAGCGATCTTGCGCTTTCCACCGTCTTTCGATGCGTGTGTCACCCAGCCCTCCCCGAACTGTTGCCTGCTCTTGATAATCCCCTCACCTCAGCATGCAACCGTTTTGACGGACGTAACGCATTTTTGTCGCAGCGCTCATAAACGAAACGGGCGAGGACCAAGGTCCCCGCCCGATTTACCCGACAAAGGAGAGGTTACTCCGCAGCGACCTTCATATGGTCGTCTTCGTCCTGCGGATGATTGTCATTGTGCTGGATGAGCGGACGGTTGCCCGTCATCCGGCGCAGGAGCACATAGAACACCGGCGTCATGAAGATGCCGAAGAAGGTCACGCCGATCATACCCGAGAACACCGCGACACCCATGGCCGCGCGCATTTCCGAACCGGCACCAGTCGAGGTGACGAGCGGCACGACGCCCATGATGAAGGCCATGGAGGTCATGAGGATCGGGCGCAGGCGCAGACGGCTTGCCTCGATTGCGGCTTCGCGCGGCGTCCTGCCTTCAAACTCCAGTTCGCGGGCAAATTCCACGATCAGGATCGCGTTCTTGGCCGATAGACCGACAAGGACGACGAGGCCGATCTGCGTGAAGATGTTGTTGTCTCCACCGGTGAGCCAGACGCCGGTCAAGGCGGCAAGAACACCCATCGGCACGATCATGATGATCGCAAGCGGCAGCGTCAGGCTCTCATACTGCGCAGCGAGCACCAGGAAGACGAGCAGCAGGGCGAGCGGGAAGACGACGACGCTGGAGTTACCGGCAAGGATCTGCTGGTAGGTCAGGTCCGTCCACTCGAAGTCGATGCCGGCCGGCAGCGTCTCATGCAGGATCTTTTCGATCGCAGCCTGTGCCTGCCCGGACGAGAAGCCCGGTGCCGGACCGCCGTTGATATCGGCAGCGAGGAAGCCGTTATAACGGTTCGCACGCTCCGGACCGGTGCTTGCATCCACCTTCAGCAGGGCTGCCAGCGGGATCATCTGGCCCGATGCCGAGCGAACCTTCAACTGGCCGATATCTTCCGGCTGGGCGCGGAACTTGGCATCGGCCTGCACACGGACGCTGTAGGTGCGGCCGAAAGCGTTGAAGTCGTTCACATAGAGCGAACCGAGATAGATCTGCAGCGTCTGGAAGACGTCGGTGACGGAAACTCCGAGCTGCTCGGCCTTGGCGCGGTCGAGATCGGCATAGAGCTGCGGCACGTTGATCTGGAAGCTGGAGAACAGGCCCGCGAGTTCAGGCGTCTGATAGGCCTTGGCAAGCACGGCCTTGGTCGCTTCGTCCAGAGCCTGGTTGCCCAGGCCCGCACGATCCTCGATCTGCAGCTTGAAGCCGCCCGTCGTGCCGAGGCCGTTGACCGGCGGCGGCGGGAACATGGCGATGAAGGCATCCTGGATGGCGCCGAACTTCTGGTTCAGGGCCATGGCAATTGCCCCACCCGAAAGATCGGGCGTCTTGCGTTCCTCGAAATCCTTCAGCGTCACGAAGACGATGCCGGCGTTCGAAGAGTTGGTGAAACCGTTGATCGACAGGCCCGGGAAGGCGATCGCGTTGGCAACGCCCGGCTGCGCCAGTGCGATGTCGGTCATGCGCTTGATGACGTCTTCCGTACGGTCGAGGCTTGCGGCATCCGGCAACTGGGCAAAGCCGATCAGATACTGCTTGTCCTGCGACGGCACGAAGCCGCCCGGAACCGTATTGAAGATGCTGTAAGTCGCACCGACAAGCGCAAGATAGATCACCATGACGATGCTCTTGCGCGACACGAGACCACCGACGCCCTTGCCATAGGCGTTCGAACCGGCGCCGAAAGCGCGGTTGAAACCGCGGAAGAACCAGCCGAAGATCGCATCCATGAACCGCGTCAGCCAGTCCTTCGGCGCATGGTGCCCCTTCAGAAGAAGGGCGGCGAGCGCCGGAGACAGCGTCAGCGAATTGAAGGCCGAAATGACGGTTGAGATCGCGATCGTCAGCGCGAACTGGCGATAGAACTGACCCGACAGGCCTGAGATGAAGGCGAGCGGCACGAAGACCGCGACGAGTACCAGCGCGATCGCGATGATCGGGCCGGAGACTTCCTTCATCGCCTTGTAAGTCGCCTGGCGCGGGCTGAGTCCGGCCTCGATGTTGCGTTCGACGTTTTCAACGACGACGATCGCATCGTCCACGACGATACCGATCGCCAGCACCAGGCCGAAAAGGCTGAGCGCATTGATCGAGAAGCCGAACATATACATGACCGCGAACGTACCGATGATCGATACAGGAACGGCGATCAGCGGAATGATCGAGGCACGCCATGTCTGCAGGAACAGGATGACGACGAGAACGACGAGCGCGATGGCTTCCAGCAGCGTATCGATGACCTTCTCGATCGAGGCGCGAACGAACTTCGTCGTATCGTAGACGATCTCGTACTTCACGCCTGTCGGCATGGCGAGCTGCAGCTCATCCATGGTCGCACGGACATTGTCGGCGATCTCGATTGCGTTCGAACCCGGCGCCTGGAGAACGGCGACAGCGACAGCCGGCTTGCCGTCGAGCAGCGAACGCAGCGTGTAGTCGGCGGCACCGAGTTCGATCCGGGCAACGTCGCGCAGACGGGTGATCTCGCCATTGGCGCCCGTCTTGACGATGATGCTGCCGAATTCCTCGGGCGTGCGCAGACGACCCTGGGCGTTCACGTTGAGCTGAAGATCGACACCTGGCTGGCTCGGCGAAGCGCCGATAATGCCGGCAGCGGCCTGGACGTTCTGCGAGCTGATCGCATTGCTTATGTCGCTTGCGGCAAGATTATGCTCGGCTGCCTTCTGCGGATCGATCCACACACGCATGGAATAATCGCCGGCACCGAAGACCTGCACCTGGCCGACACCGGCGATACGGGCTAGCCGGTCCTTGACGTTCAGCGTCGCATAGTTGCGCAAATAGGTGATGTCATGGCTGTCCCCGTCGGAGACGAGATTGACGACCATGATGAAGTCCGGCGAGCTCTTGACCGTCGTGATGCCGAGCGCACGAACTTCCGCCGGCAGACGGGGTTCGGCCTGCGACACGCGGTTCTGGACGAGCTGCTGCGCCTTGTCCGGGTCAGTGCCGAGCTTGAAGGTGACGGTAACGTTCAAGGCGCCGTCGGACGTCGCCTGGCTGGCCATGTAGAGCATGCCCTCGACGCCGTTGATCTGCTCTTCGAGCGGCGTCGCCACAGTTTCGGCGATGACGGACGGGTTTGCGCCGGGATAGGTGGCGTGCACGACGACCGACGGCGGCACGACCTCGGGATATTCGGAGATCGGCAACGCCTGGAGGCCGATGAGCCCTGCGACCACGATGAGGACCGAAAGAACACCGGCAAAGACCGGGCGGTCGATAAAGAATCTGGATATGTTCATTTTAACGCCCTCTCCGGGGTGAACATGGATGCAAAGTCCCTCGCCGGCGGCTCGAAGGCGCACCGGCAGGTCAAGTTATCTGGGGTAACGGCCACCTCCCCGAGGGAAGGAGGCTCAACTCTTACTGAGCGGTCGCGACCTTCTCTTCCATCTGGGGTGCTACGACTGCACCCGGACGGATACGCTGAAGGCCGTTGACGACAATCTTGTCGCCGACTTCGAGGCCGCCTTCGACCACGCGCTGGCCATCGAAAAGCGAACCGAGCTTGATCTGCTGGTAGTTGACCTTGTTCTCACCATCGACGACGAAGACGAACTTCTTGTCCTGGTCGGTTCCGACGGCGCGATCACTGATAACGATCTTGTTCTCGGCCTTCGGCTGGCCCATGCGCACCCGTACGAACTGGCCGGGGATCAGTTTGCCGCCGGGATTGTCGAAGACTGCCCGCACGGCAATGGTGCCGCTGGCAGCATCGACTTCGTTATCGACGAGCTGAAGCTTGCCCTTGATCGGCGTTCCCTCATCGGCAAGCGTGCCGATTTCAACCGGGATCTGTTCAACCGCCGGCAATGCGGCGTCAGTTGCCGGAAGCTCCGAAAGAGCCTTCGTGACCATCTCTTCGCTGGCATTGAAGCTTGCATAGATCGGATCGACAGAGACCAGCGTCGTCAGCTCAGGCGAAGCCGAACCGGCCGCAACAATATTGCCGACCGTGACCTCGATCTTGCCAATACGGCCGGAAACCGGCGCCTGAACCTGCGTATAGTCGAGGTCGAGCTGCGCGGACTGGAGGGCCGCCTGCGCCGAACGCAGGCTTGCCTGTGCTTCAGCCAGCGTGCTCTGGCGCTGGTCGAGATCGCTCTGCGAGATTGTACGGTTGTCTGAGAGACGGCGGCCACGATCGAGTTCCGTCTGTGCCAGGCTGACCTTGGCTTCAGCCGAAGCGACCTGGCCCTGGGCCTGGGCGACCGCCGCCTGATAGGGCGCCGGATCGATGGCGAAAAGCAGGTCGCCCTGTTTCACCAAGGCACCTTCACGGAAATGCACGGACTGGATGGCACCCCCAACGCGGGGGCGGATCTGCACGCGGTCAATGGCCTCGAGACGACCGGAGAAATTCTCCCAGTTCGTCACATCACGGCTGGCGACGACGGCAACCGTCACCGGCACAGCGGGAGGCTGCGCAGGTTCAGAAGCGGCCGTGGCGGTTGCGCTCATCGGCAGTTCGAAAAAGATGGCAGCGGCCGAAACGGACGCAGCAACACCCAGACCGGCGCCCACCAGGGCCCAGCGCTTATTTCTGGACGTCATCGGTACTCTCCTTGCGGCCCTGAATGGCCGTAAAAATCAGTTCGTCTTCAATGCAATTGTGGCTGAACGCTCACGTCCTGAAGGAAATCTCCGAAGTGGCGGCTGACGTTGCCCTGCCACGTGGAAATCCCCTCAGATTTTCCGCCGTAAATGGATGGCCAACCTGTCCCGGCGGGGAGAACATGCTGGCGCACGCCAACGCCTGCCTTCTTCAGGCGAGCGGCGTAACCGATTGTTTCGTCATGCAGCGGATCATCCTCCGCCGTAAAAATCAGGGCCGGCGCAACACCGGCAATACGCGAACAGAGGCACGGCGCAGCATAGGGATGGCAGCCGCCGCCGCTCAGATAATGGCTCCAGCCTTCCGTCCAGCGCTGGCGCATGCCGATCTTGTCCGCCTTGCGGATCGAAGACGTACCCATGAAAGGGTCGAGAAGAGGAGAAATCAGGATCTGGCCGTCAAGCGCATCCGGAATCTGGTCACGCGCCTTTAGCGCAACGCCGGCGGCGACATTGCCACCCGCCTCTTCACCAGCGACGAAAAGCAGCGACTTGCGGTCACCAAGACCGGCTTTCTTGAGGGCAAGATAGGAAAGGATCGAGAAGGAAACTTCAAGCGCCTTCGGAAAAACGTTGCCCGACAGCGTGCTGTAATCGGCAGATACGACGATCGCACCCGCCTTTGCGAGGCTGCTGGCGATCGGACGGTCGGCATTCGGATCGCTATCGAGGAATGCCCCGCCATGCAGATAGAGCACGATCGGCGGACCCTTGCCGAAATCGGCGCCCATATAGACGCGCGCAGAAACGGGGCCAGCGGCCACCTTTTCCAGCACCATGTCTTTGATCTCGGGCACCATCGTCTCTATCTCTTTGCATATGACGGACAACGCCCGCCTCTTGCATTTTGAACCAAAAAGATATTGTTATTCAATTCGGGGAATAAGAAGCGATATCGCGATAACACTATTCCAAATCCCGAACAATGTTGCAACGCAAACTGCGGACTTGAACCGATGGATCAGCTCTCGGCAATGCGCGTCTTCATCCGCGTGGTGGAGACGGGCAATTTCACCCGCGCCGCCGACATGCTCGCCATGCCCAAGGCGACGGTGACCAATCTCATTCAGGGGCTGGAGGCGCACCTGCGTACCAAGCTCCTCAACCGCACCACCCGCCGCGTCATGGTGACGACGGACGGCGCGCTTTATTACGAACGCGCTGCGCAGATCATTTCCGAGCTCGAGGAGCTGGACGGCAGTCTCTCGAACTCACAGAGCCTGCCGACGGGCAGGCTGCGCGTCGAGATGGCCGGCGCCTTTGCCGATTCCATCCTGGTGCCCGCGCTCTGTGATTTCTACGAGCGTTATCCCGATATCCGCATCGACCTCGGCGTCGGCGACCGCACCGTCGACTATCTCGCCGAAAACGTTGACTGCGCGTTGCGCGCCGGCACGCCGGCCGATCAGTCGCTGATCGCCAGGCGCGTCTCGGAAATCGAAATGATCACCTGCGCCGCACCGCTCTATGTGGAGAAATTCGGCCTGCCGCAGCGGCCGGAAGAGCTTGAAACGGAACACTATTCGGTCAATTACTTCCGCGCTCAGAACAATCGCACGGTGCCTTTCGAATTCCGCAAGGGCAATGAGACCATCGAGGTAAATCCGCGCTATATCGTCTCCGTCAACGACAGCCGCACCTACATGACCGCAGCACTCGCCGGCCTCGGTCTCGCCCAGATCCCGATCTTCATGGCCCGTGAGCCGCTGGCAAAGGGAGAACTGGTGCAGACCCTGACGGAATGGACGCGCGAGTCGCTGCCGCTCTACGTCGTCTATCCCCCGAACCGGCATCTCAGCAACAAGGTCCGTGTCTTCGTCGATTGGCTGGTGAAGCTGCTGGCGGACGCCAAGCTCAACGCTCGCTGACAAACGCCGCCACAAAAGAAAACGGCCCGTGATGGGAGGGATAACCGTCACGAGCCTTAATCTGATGTCTGAAACTGAAGGCCTGTCGCACCGCAGGAAAGGCGCGGCAGGCCCTGGAGTGGAGGTCGGGAGGCCGGCGACGATTTGCCGTCTTCCTCCGTCCAATCTGATATAGGTGCGCTTAGCCGGATAGTAAGAGGCAGCACGAAAGAGGCCGTTCACAACTTTGCGACAGGCGGTTATCTGTTGACAACGGGCTTCAGCAGATCCTCGATGCCGATGCGGCGGAAGAGTTCGGCACGCACGCGGTCGGCAACGCCGTTGACAATTTCCGCACCGTCTTCCGACGGATCGATATGGGTGCGGAACGGGCGCTTGCCAAAGGGCATATTCACCACATCGACGATCGCGGTCGCAACGGAAGCAGCATCCGCGTCGGCAGGTTCAAGCGAGGCAAGGCCCTTCAGCGCCTGGTCCGGCACCCCCTTATAGGGACCGTCATTATATTCTGCAGCTCGAGCCGTATCGGCGGGCGAACCGGAATGGGCGAAGTGGTTCGTGCCCTTGGTGAAGGCACCGGGAACGATGATTGCCGTTTCGATGCCCCAGCGGGTCAGTTCACTGGCATAGGAGACGGCAAGCGAGTCCATGGCGGCTTTGGCGGCGAAATAGGGAGCAAGGTATGGAGGTGTGCCGCCACGAGTGGACGAGGAGGAAACCCAGACGACGAGACCCCTGCCCCGGTTGCGCAGGTGCGGCAGCACAGCGCGGTTCACACGCTGGGTCGACAGCACGTTGATGTCAAAAAGCTCGGCATATTGCTCAGGCGTGAAGGCCTCGGCCGGACCGAAGGACATATGGCCCGCATTGTGGATGATCGTATCGATGTGCCCCTCAGCGGAAATCACCTTGGCAATGCCTGCTTCGACGGAAGCATCGGACGCGACATCCAGTTCGACAGCCTTGAGATCGACACTGTTCTCTTTCGAGAAGGCTTCGACGGCCTCGACCTGCGGCCGGTTACGGCCTTCTGTTTCGCGCATCGAGGCATAGACGGTGTGACCGGCCTTGGCGAGCGCGCGGGCGGTAAGAGCCCCGAAGCCGCTGGAAGCACCGGTGATGACGATGACTTGCTTGCTCATGATCCTGTTCCTTCTATTCGAGTGGGTTGGCTATCCGAATGGGGTTGATTGAAAGAATGCGAGGGAAGAGCGTGGCGGCGCTCTCGCCGCCACGAAATCTGCGTCAGACCATGCCGCCATTGGCACGCAGCACCTGACCGTTGATCCAGGCGCCGTCGGGGCCGGCGAGGAAGGCAACCACACCGGCGATATCCTCAGGCGTGCCGAGGCGTTCGAGCGGGTTTGCCTTTGCAAGGCGATCGATCAGCTCATCGGACTTGCCATTGAGGAAGAGATCAGTGCCCGTCGGGCCGGGAGCGACCGTGTTGACGGTGATCTGGCGGCCGCGCATCTCCTTGGAGAGGATGGCGCCCATCGTCTCGACGGCAGCCTTCGTTGCGGCATAGACGCTATAGGTTTCCGGCTTCAGGCCGACGACCGAGCTCGAGAAGTTGATGACCCGGCCACCGTCACGCAGGCGCTTGGCAGCCTCGCGCAGCGTATTGAACGTGCCCTTGAGGTTGACGCTGATCTGGCGGTCGAAACTGGCATCATCGACATCGGCAAGGCGCGACAGAAGCATGATGCCGGCATTGTTGACGAGGACGTCGACACCGCCGAAGGCTGTCTCTGCCGCGTCGAACATGCGGCGCACAGCCTCGGCATCGGCGACATCGCCCTGTGCTGTCAGCGCCTTGCCGCCGGCCTTCTCGATCTTCTGGGCCAGTTCTTCGGCAAGGGCAGCGTTGCCGGCATAGTTGATGACGACGGTAAAGCCGTCCTTGGCGAGACGTTCAGCAATCGAAGCACCGATGCCGCGAGAAGCGCCGGTAACGAGAGCGACCTTGTTTTGATTGGCAGACATTTTCTTCTCCTTTGCTTCGGCGCCGCAGCGCCCTTTCGATGAGAAGAAGATGCCCCTTTATGTCTTGCGGATAATCAGCTATTATTCGGCATCACTATCCGGGAAATGCGAACAAATTCGATGGACAGATTCGATGCCATGCGGGTCTTTTCCCGCGTCGTGGAGCGCCGCAGCTTCACGCTTGCCGCAGAAGATACCGGCCTCCCGCGCTCGACCGTGACGGACGCGGTCAAGCAACTTGAGGCGCGCCTCGGCGTGCGCCTGCTTCAGCGCACCACCCGTCATGTCAGCCCGACGCTCGATGGCGAAGCCTACTACCAGCGTTGTCTGTCGATCCTTGCCGATATCGAGGAGGCTGAAGGCGCCTTTGCCGGCGCCAAGCCGAAAGGCCTGCTGCGGGTCGACGTGCACGGCACGCTGGCCCGCCATTTCGTATTGCCGAGCCTGCCGTCGTTTCTGGAGACCTATCCCGATATCGAATTCTACATGAGCGAAGGCGACCGGCTGGTGGACCTGGTGCGCGAAGGCATCGACTGCGTGCTGCGCGTTGGCGTACCGCAGGATAGCGACATGGTCGCCCGGCGCGTCGCCATGCTGGACGAGATCACACTGGCCTCTCCCTCTTATATCGCCGCTTTCGGCAAGCCTGACCACCCGGAGAGGCTGGATACACACCGCATGGTCGGCTTCCGCGCGACGGGCAGCGCCGGCCCGCTGCCGCTGGAATTCATCGTCGATGGCAGCGTGCGCAACATCACCATTCCCGCGACCGTCACCGTCAATGCCGCCGAAAGCTATATTTCCGCTGCCCGCATGGGCCTCGGCATGATCCAGATCCCGCGCTACCACGCCGAACAGGATCTGGCCGCTGGTAGCCTCGTTCACGTGCTCGCCAATTTTCCGCCGACGCAGACGCCTGTCTCGTTGCTCTACCCGCGAAACCGCCAGCTTTCGCCGCGCGTGCGCGTTTTCATCGACTGGCTGGTGAAGGTCTTTGCTCGACAAACCGCCGAAAACGCGGTTCACTCATATTAGCATCTTCGGAGAAAGAGATATGGCACTCAGCGATATCATCGTCTACCAGGCCGACGAAGGCTTCATCGTCGAATTCGGCGGCGAAGGGGAAGACAGGATTGCGGTGACACTGCGCGAAGCGCCCGATCTTACCCCCGACAATGCCATCGCCAAAGCCAGGGCACTGATGACCTTGGCTTTAGAGCCCGTTCACGGAGATAGCGCCCGCAGCAAGGATCCAGCCCTGCTGGAGGAAGAGCTGAACGAAGGCCTCGAGGATTCCTTCCCGGCAAGCGACCCGGTTTCCGTCACCGTTTCCTCCATTCCCATGCGCAATCCGAATACCGGCCACTAGATCTGCATCGGTATCTATTGCCGATGCCGTGAGGGCCAGGACGTTCCGGCTGGCGGATCATCGAAGGGGATGGTATCGCCAGTCTCCATGAGCATCGAGACGATCAATGGCGCGATCGGCGCCGGCCCGCTTGCCGGGGAGAGCCTGCGCCAGTTCTTCGAACGCGATGCGATCGAGGTCGCCCGCGATCTGCTCGGCTGCCAGCTCATGGTCAATGATGCGGGCGGACGGATCACCGAAACCGAAGCCTATTACCCGGACGACGAGGCGTCCCACAGTTTCCGGGGACCGACCAAGCGCAACGGCGCCATGTATGGCCGGCCGGGCAATGTCTATATCTACCGCATCTATGGCATGTATTGGTGCCTGAACTTCGTCTGCACGCCCGGCTCGGCAGCGCTGATCCGTGCCTTGGAGCCGGAAACCGGACTGGCGACCATGGCGGAAAGGCGCGGCACAGATGTGCTCACACAGTTCTGCAGCGGTCCGGGAAAACTCTGCCAGGCGCTCGGCATCGATATCGCCATCAACGACCGGATGCTCGACCAGCCGCCCTATGCGATCTCGCCATCCGCGCCTGTTCCGATCGTCTCGGGCAAGCGGATCGGCATTACGAAAAATGCCGAAGCACCATGGCGCTTCGGCATTCAGGGATCGCGATACCTGAGCAAACCGTTCCGCTGACGCGGAGGCTGCAACGTCATTCCATGACGGCACTATGGTCCATGGCCGGCGGCGCCTTCGGCTTCCTCAAAAGCAGCACCAGCGGCATGACGGCCAGCGACATCAGCATCAAGAGCTTGAAGTCATCAATATAGGCGATGATGGTCGACTGTAGCGTGATGAGGTCGTTGAGGGCGGCACGGCCGACTGCCGTCAGCGGACTGAGGCTCTGGGCAGCCGTCGCATTGAATGCATGGTTGAACGGCGTCACGTAGGCTGCAATCGACTCGTGATTGCTCTGCGTATTCTCGACGATCAGCGCCGAGACGATCGAGATTCCGACCGAGGAGCCGATGTTACGCGACAGGTTGTAGAGGCCGGTCCCGTCGCCCCGCATCTGCGCCGGCAGCGTGGCAAAGGCGATCGTCGTCAGCGGCACGAACAGGAAGCCGAGGCCGGCACCCTGGATGAAGCCGACCGAAACGATCGTCCATTGCGAAACGTCAGGCGTCCAGCCGGTCATGTCGTACATTGCCCAGGCGGTCAGACCGAGGCCGAGCAAAAGCAGCCAGCGCGTATCGACCTTGCCGATCAGCCGGCCGACGATGAACATGCAGAGCATGGTCCCAAGGCCGCGCGGCCCCATGACGATGCCCGCCGTGATGACCGGATACCCCATCAGCGTCTGCAGATAGGGCGTCATCAGCGCCAGCGAGGCCAGATAGGTGATGCCGATCACGAAGATGAAGATCATGCTGACGGTGAAATTCTGGTCGAGGAACAGCCGCGGATTGACGAAGGATTTCTCCGCCGTCAGCGTATGCACCAGAAGCAGATAGAAGGCCGCAGCGCAGACTATCGCTTCGACGACGATTTCGCCCGAAGAGAACCAGTCAAGCTGCTCGCCGCGATCAAGGAAGAGCTGCAGCGCGGCAATGAACAGGCTCATCATCCCGAAGCCGAACCAGTCAAGCTTGGCGAGCGCATCCCTCCCCGTCTCCGAAACGAAGATGACGATGCCGGCAAAGGCAAGAGCGCCGATCGGGATGTTGATATAGAAGACCCAGCGCCAGCTGATATTGTCGGTCAGCCAGCCGCCGATGACAGGCCCCAGAACCGGCCCGACCATGACCGAGACGCCGAATAAGGCCATGGCCGAGCCGCGCTCCTCGACGGAATAGATGTCGAGGAGGATGCCCTGGGAAAGGGGAACGAGCGAGGCGCCGAACAGGCCCTGCAGCAGGCGGAAGGCAACGATCTGCGGCAGCGACTGCGCCAGACCGCACAGGATGGAGGCGACGACGAAACCGACGATCGCCGTCAAAAGCACGCGCTTGCGGCCGAACTTGGCGGCAAGGAAGCCCGATGGCGGCGTCATGATGGCGGCCGCGACGATGTAGGAGGTCAAAACCCAGTTGATCTGGTCGGCGGAAGCCGAAACGCTGCCCTGGATATAGGGCAGCGCCACGTTGGCGATCGTCGTATCCAGCGCCTGCATGATGACGGCCAGAATGACGCAGGCCGTGATCGCGCCGCGATTGGCAACGGGGATTGCCGGTGATGCAGGAGCATTGCTCATGGCCGTTACTCGTGGCTCTTGGCCTGGCCCAGAAGGTTGCTGATGAAATCGGGAAGGCCGCGTGCATGGCCGGTATCGACATCGACGACCGTGCTCATGCCGACGCGAAGCGGCGGCTTGCCTTCGGTCTCATCGATGCTGACGCGCATCGGAATGCGCTGCACGACCTTCACCCAGTTGCCGGTGGTGTTCTGTGCCGGCAGCAGCGAGAAGGATGAGCCGGAAGCCGGGCTGATGCTCTCGACCTTGCCCTTCCAAACGACGCCCGGATAGGTATCGACATAGATGTCGGCCGTCTGGCCCGGCTTGACATAGGTGAGTTCGGTTTCCTTCGGGCTGGCGGAGATCCACAGATGGGTGGTCGAAACCAGTGAGAAGGCCTGCTGCGAAGCCTGCAGGTAGGAACCGACCTGCAATGCGTTCACATTGGTCACGATACCGTCGAACGGTGCCTTGACGATGCTGTGGTCGAGTTCGCGCTGGTCGTTGTCGACCTGCGATTTGGCCTGCAGGTAAAGCGGGTTTTCCTCGACCGGTTGATCGGCATTGCCGCCGAGCTGGGCCAGTGTCGTTGCGGCTTCCGCCTTGGCGACGGAAACCTTCTGCTGCGCGACCTCAAGATTGTGCTTGGCTTCGTCATAGGCCGACTGCGTGGCGCTGCCGTTGTTGACGAGGTTCTGCTGCCGGTCGAACTGATCCTGGTAATAGGGCAGATCGGCTTCGGCCTGGGTGATTTCGGTCAGCGACTGCCGGTAGCTGGCCTGCATATTCATGATCTGGTTGCGCTGTGCGCCGAGCTGCGCCTTGGCGCCATCGAGCGCGATCTTGAAGGAATCCGACTGCAGGCTGAAGAGCACCTGTCCTGCCTTGACCTGCTCGTTCTCATGCACGTTGATCTTGTCGACGATGCCCGAAACGTCGGTGGTGATACCCACCATGTCCGCCTGGATATAGGCATTGTCGGTCGACATGATCTGACCGCCATTGACGTAATAGTAGCCGCCGACGACGAGCGCCACGGGCAGCAGGGCAAAGAGAACGGGACGGGTGAAGCTGCGCCGGCGGCGGACCTTATTGCCGCCAGGCGCAGCCACCGCGACAGCCGCAGGCGCTGAATTGGATGAAGGCGCCTCAGCTACCGTTTCCGGTTGTTGGGTAATTTCTTCGACAGGTGTTTTGGCATTGGCGTCGGACACGACGCGCAAGGAGGATTGATCAGCCATGATTCGTCTCATTCTCGGCGACCGGAGACCGGCACGCCTGCACCAGGTTCGTCTTCATTACGGATAGGGTATGGAAAAGCTGCTCGCGCTGTTCGGGCGCGATGCTTTCCAGTGCTTCGCCGCGGGTCACGTCGCCGATCTCACGCATTTCGGCGAGAATCGGATGGGCTGCCTCGCGCATGTAAAGCAGCCAGATGCGCCGGTCGGTCGGGTGCTGGCGGCGCTCGATCAGGCCGCGCTCGGCGAGCTTGTCCAGGATGCGGACCAGCGTGATCGGCTCGATTTCGAGGATTTCGGCAAGCCCGCTCTGATGGATGCCCTCATTGTTGGCGAGATAGGCCAGCGTCTGCCACTGAGACCGCGTCAGCCCAAGGTCCTTTGCGCGCTGCTCGAACCGCTTGCGCAGCAGGCGGGCGACGTCGTGCAGAAGAAAACCGAGTGTTGGATTGCTGGTCATTTACCTTCGCCGGCTAGTAATAAGCATCCTTATGATAATGGTAGATATATTGAGCATGTGCAATGCACAAGCATGCAACCTCAAGATTCCGCAGCTGCGGCCAAAATGCCGCAGCCCACCGTTCGGCGAGCCTTCCGATCTGGTTTTGAGAGACGCAAGCTGGCGTCGAAACGCCTCGCGCAAATGTGATAACGCGACACATCCGCAGAAATGCAGGGGTTTGCGGAACGCCAAATCAATGCGAACAATTGGCGTTTGCAATTTTTGGATTCTCCCGTTTATAGTCTGTCTTCATAGGGTTACGGAGATCAGGATTTTCTCCTTCCGGTTGATTTCGAGGTGCTGGCTTGCACCTGTCATCTTCCCGGCAGCCACGCATGAGTAGAATTCGGACTTAGGACGAAGGCTCATGCTTTCGTCCCGGCAGACATGAACAGCAATTTTCAGGCATAGGTTCAGGCGGCTGCATTCGGCCGCCCGCAAGGGGGACCGGAATGGCTTATTCGTTTCGACAGACACTGGCGCTCGGCTGCTTTGCGGCCCTCCTGCCGCTTATCGCTGAAGCGCAGCAAGCGGCTGCCCCCCCGCCCGTCACCGTTGCCAAGCCCGTGGTGCGCGATGTGGTCGACAATGACGAGTTCATCGGCCGTTTTGAACCGGTCGACGAGGTCTCGGTCCGCTCGCGCGTCGGCGGCTACCTGCAGGAAGTCGACTTCACCGACGGCGCTCTGGTGAAAAAGGGCGACCGGCTCTTCGTCATCGATCAGAGGCCGTTCGTCACCGCACTCAATCAGGCCAATGCCGCACTTGAAGCGTCGAAATCGGCTCTGGTCTTTGCCGACGCACAATATAAGCGCGCCCAGTCGCTGGCTTCGAGCGGCAGCCAATCGGCCCAGACACTGGACGATCGCCGCCGTGAGTTCGATTCGGCGCAGGCCAATGTCCGCGGCGCGCAGGCTGCAGCCGATCGTGCTGCTCTCGACATGGAATATACCGAGATCGCCGCCCCCCTCAGCGGCCGCATCGACCGACGCCTGATCTCTGCCGGCAATCTCGTACAGACCGACCAGACGGTCCTCACGACGATTGTTTCTCTCGACCCGATCGATTTCTATTTCGATGTCGATGAGCGCCGCCTGCTCAACTTCGCAGATACGGCACGCAAGCTCGGCAAGGATCTCCAGCAGGGCGGCGGCGGACTGGATGTCACCGTGACGATCTCGGATCCCAATGCAAAACCGTTCCAGGGGAAACTCGATTTCGCCGAGAACCGGATCGACAACGAGAGCGGCACCATTCGTCTGCGTGCCCGCTTCCCCAATCCCGATCTCGTTCTTCAGCCCGGCCTCTTCGGCCGCATCCAGGTTGAAGCCTCCAACACCTACCAGGCCATTCTCGTCCCTGACGAGGCAATCGGCTCTGACCAGAACGAGCGCGTCGTCTACGTCGTCGGCGCCGATGGCACTGTTTCGACCAAGTCCGTGAGGCCCGGTCCGCGGCTCTACGGTTACCGTGTCATTCGTGAAGGCCTCGACGGCACCGAGACGATCATCGTCAACGGCCTGATACGCGCCCGACCGGGTGCGAAAGTAACACCTCAGATGACCGAATTGCCCAAGCAGCGGACGGATGCTCCGCCGGAAACAGCCGGCGCGGAGAGCGGCCAATGAGATTTGCCCATTTCTTCGTAGACCGGCCGATCTTTGCGGCCGTCATCTCCATTGTTCTCCTTGTTGTCGGCAGCATTGCCTACACGCAATTGCCGGTCTCCCAATATCCGGAGATTGCACCGCCGACCATCGTCGTGCGCACCTCCTATCCGGGCGCCGACCCGCAGACGATTGCCGATACGGTTTCGACCCCGCTCGAACAGCAGATCAACGGCGTCGAAGACATGCTCTACATGTCTTCCTATTCCAGCGCCGATGGCGCCATGTCGCTGACGATCACCTTCAAGCTCGGCACCGATCTCGACAAGGTCCAGGTTCTTGTGCAGAACCGCGTTTCCATCGCCCTGCCCCGTCTTCCCGAGGAAGTCCAGCGGCTTGGCGTGACCACCGACAAGAGCTCGCCTGACCTGATGATGGTGGTGCACCTCCTGTCGCCGTCGCACCGCTATGACCAGCTTTACGTCTCGAATTACGCCCGCAACCGCATACGCGACGTTCTTGTACGCCTTGATGGCGTCGGTGACGTGCAGCTCTTCGGCGAGCGCCAGTATTCGATGCGAATCTGGCTGGATCCGGAAAAGCTCTCCGCCTACGGAATGACATCCGATGATGTCGTCGCCGCATTGAGAGACCAGAACGTCCAGGTATCAGGCGGCAAGATCGGCGCTCCGCCGGTGACCGGCAAGAATGCGTTCGAATATACGGTGCGAACGGACGGACGTTTCTCGGATGTACGTCAGTTCCGGTACGTCATCGTGAAATCGACGGCCAGCGGCCGGCTCGTGTCGCTGCAGGATGTCGCCCGCATTGAACTCGGCGCACAGGATTACGTCACCAACAGTTATCTCAATAATGACCCGGCCGTCGCCCTCGGCATTTTCGCCCGGCCGGGAACCAATGCGCTGGATACGGCCCATCAGATCCAGGGCATCATGAAGGATCTGTCGCAGAACTTCCCGCAGGGTCTGGAGTATCGCATCGTCTACGATACGACCGAATTCATCTCGGATTCGATCAATGAAGTCTACAGGACCATCGCCGAGGCTGCGATCCTCGTGGCGATCGTCGTTCTCGTCTTCCTGCAATCCTGGCGAACCGCCCTCATTCCGATCATCGCCATTCCCGTGTCGCTGATCGGCACCTTCGCCGTCCTGCTCGCCTTCGGCTTCTCTCTCAATATGCTGACGCTGTTCGGCCTCGTCCTGGCAATCGGTATCGTCGTCGACGACGCGATCGTGGTCGTGGAAAATGTCGAGCGAAACCTGGCGCGCGGCATGACCCCGAAACAGGCGGCGCACGTCACGATGGACGAAGTCGGGACCGCCGTGGTCGCCATCTCGCTGGTGCTGATCGCCGTGTTCGTGCCAACGGCCTTCATTCCGGGCATTTCCGGACAGTTCTACAAACAGTTCGCGGTGACGATTTCAGTCACGACGGCGATTTCCGCATTGAATTCGCTGACGCTTTCGCCCGCACTGGCAGGCATATTGCTGAAAACCCACGATCACGAGACCAAGCGCAAGAACATCTTCTCCCAATTGGGAAGCGGGCTTGCGAATGGCTTCAACCACGGATTCGATCGGATGAGTTCCGGATATTCCTGGATCGTCCGGCACCTCGTCAGCAGTTGGGTAGGATTGACAGCTTCGCTTGTTGTCTTCGCCGGCTTGCTGGGAGCGACATGGTATATGGGACAGAAGGTTCCCTCGGGCTTCATCCCGACCATGGACCAGGGTTACGCAATCGTCGTCATCCAGCTTCCGGACGGCGCCTCGCTGGCGCGTACCGACGCCGTCGTCAAGCAGGTGGGCGATATCGCCCGTACGGTGCCCGGCGTCGGCAATGCCGTGCAATTTGCCGGTTTCAGCGGAGCCACCTTCACGAACGCTTCGAATTCCGGCGTCGTCTTCGTCCCCTTCAAATCCTTTGCTGAACGTGAAGAGGGCGGCGAAACCGCCAACAAGATCATCGGCGAACTGTACGGCAAGCTGCAGAGCATCCAGGAAGCCTTCATCATTGCCATCCCGCCGCCATCCGTGCGCGGCGTCGGCAATTCCGGCGGCTTCAAGATGCAGATCTCGGATCTTGAAAACGCGGACATGACGCGCGTCCTTGGTCTGGCCCGTCAGATGATGGGTGCGGCTGCAACCACACCCGGCCTGACTGGCGTCTTCACGACATTCTCGGATGCAAGCCCGCAATATTTCCTGGCGATCGACCGCGACAAGGCACGGTTCCTGAATGTGCCGATCCCCAATATCTTCAACGCTCTCTCCATCAACCTCGGCACTGCCTATGTGAACGATTTCAACGCGTTCGGACGCGTCTACCAGGTTCGCGCCCAGGCCGACCGGCAATACCGCATGGACAGGGACGATATTCTCGCCCTGAAGGTTCGCTCGGCAACCGGCGCGCTGGTTCCGCTTGGTACCCTGATGGATATCCAGGATTCCAGCGGTCCGGCACTCGTCCAGCGCTACAACATGTATGTCTCGGTGCCGCTGCAGGGCAATCCGACACCCGGTACATCGACGGGCGACGCCATCAAGAAGATGGAGGGTCTGGCTGCGCAGATCCTGCCGCCGGGGACGACCTTCGAATGGACCGAGCTTGCCTATCAGGAAACCCACACCGGCAATACCGCGATCTACATCTTCGCCCTGTCTGTCATTTTCGTCTTCCTTGCGCTTGCCGCGCAATATGAAAGCTGGGTCCTGCCTCTGGCGATCATCCTCATTGTTCCGCTGGCAGTGCTCGCCGCGTTGATCGGCGTCTGGCTGAGGGGAATGGACAACAACGTCCTCACCCAGATCGGTCTGATCGTCCTGATCGGTCTTGCGGCCAAGAACGCCATTCTGATCGTCGAGTTTGCAAGGCAGGCAGAAGAAGAAGGGAAAAGCGTCGTCGATGCCGCAATCGAGGCAAGCCATCTTCGCCTGCGCCCGATCCTGATGACGGCCTTCGCCTTCATCTTTGGCGTCCTGCCGCTTGCCATCGCCACCGGCCCCGGTGCTGAAATGCGCCAGTCGCTCGGCACGGCCGTGTTCTCGGGCATGTTGGGCGTGACGATCTTCGGCCTGTTCCTGACGCCGGTCTTCTACGTCGTGCTGCGCCGCTGGCGCAAAAAGCCGGCAGAAGCGCCGGCTCACGTCGATGCTGAGGAGAATGCTGCCTGAGCTAGTTTCAGGTGGAAAACAGGTAAACCTGTCCCTGCCAGAAACGGGCTACGGAGAGCCTGCCGCTCCGGAAGGCACGGGTATCGAGGTTGAGCCGCATCGGCTGCACGTCCGGCTGGTCGCTGGGCGTGTGACCATGCACGATGAGTTTCGGCAATGGCAGCGAGCTTTCCAGGAAACGCTGGCGGATGAAGGCCATGTCGTCATCGGCCTGTTCTTCGAGCGATACCCGCGGGTCGATGCCCGCATGTACGAAGGCGACATTGGGCGTATCGAGCATGATCGGCAGGGTGCGGATGAAATCGATATGCGTATGCGGCAGCGACTGGCGGATGAAGGCGTCAAGTTGCGCACCGGAGCGGAAGACGAGCGGCAGGTGATCGGGATCGAGACCGTAGGAGCGCAGAAGCTCAGCCGCACCCATGGTCATCCAGTCGTCGTAGGACGCCCAGCCGTCAATATAGTCGAGCATGACGATCTCATGGTTGCCGGCAAGGCAAATGCGCTCGAATCCTTCCGGCGCCGGGTCCATGAGATGGCTGATAACATGTGCCGATTGCGGACCGCGATCGATATAATCGCCGAGCATGACGATGAGCTTCTTGCCCGGCAGATGTTCTGCATCACGTACGATCGCCTCTTCCGCTTTCTGCAGCAGGTCGAGGCGACCATGCACGTCGCCGATGGCATAGGTCGGGATCTCTGCTATATCCATGCTCACGCGCGGGCGCGGCTGACGACCAGCCTTCGAACCCTCGCGGCTTCGTGCAAGAGAATCACTCATCATCATTCCTGATCAGTTCGCCGTCCCTTAACCATAACTAGAGCATACGGCAAGGCGATCAAGCTGGTAAGAAAATTCAACCAGCAGCGCTTTTGTGAAAAAACCGGCCTTACGCAAGCCGATGCAATCACGCACTTTTTTAGCTTTGGGAAAGAGTGGCAGATGGGCACCGTATCGCAACTGCATGACAATGTGCGCCCTCCCGCGCACCGTATCGAGACCGAGGAAGAAGCTGTTTCCGCGGCACGCCAGCTTGCGGTCGTCTTCCGCCAGCGGGCCAACGAGCGCGATATCAACCGCCTCATGCCGAACGCCGAACTCGACGCGCTCTCGCAATCCGGCCTCACTGCAATCACCGTTCCGCCCGAATATACAGGGCTCGATATTTCCAACGCTTTGCTCGCCGAGATCGTCGCCATCATCGCCGAGAGCGATGCCTCGATCGGGAGTGTGCTGGCATCTCACTTCCGCGTGCTGGAAGGGCTGCGCAACCAGCCCTCCGAAGAACTGAAGACCGCCCTCTTCAACCGCACGCTCGACGGCGACCGTTTTGCCGCAACCCGTTTTGCCGATCAGGCAGGCCTCGTTGCCGAGGGCTCCGGCTTTCGCCTGACAGGCAGATCGGAGCAGGCAACCGCCATCCTTTTCTCCGACTGGATCGCCGCAGCAGCGATCGATCCCGCAGGCCGCCGGGTGACGCTGCATCTGCAGCGCGACAGCGATGAGTTGCAAACCGTGGATGACTGGGATGCGTTCGGACTGCGCACCAATGGCACAGCAACGATGATTGCCGGCAAGCTGCATGTGAATGCCGATACCGTCAACCTGGCCCCATCCGGCAGTCACACGACGGAAAGTTCCTTGGGCCTTCTCCTGCAAGCAGCCGTCAGCCTCGGCATCGCCCGTGCGGCTTTTGCCGACCTGCTCGTCATGGCGAAGGACCCCTCTGCCCTCTTCGGCAAAATCGGCGAGCGCGCTGTTCGTATCGAAACAGCGACCGGCGCGTTGGAACGGGCCGGCCGCAAACTGGATATGGCCCAGGTCAGTCCCGCCGAGCCCGCCATGGCGGACGCCTATTTCTCTGCCTCCTCCGCCTGCCTCGGCGCGACCGAGGCGGCGTTGGACACCGCGAATGCCCTTTTCGAACTGGCCCGTGGTGCGACCGGCAGCATAGCGCTCAACCTCGACTGCCACTGGCGTAACGCTCGCATCCACGACATGACGATTCAGCGCGAGCCGCTGCTCAACACGGCGGGCGCATATGTTCTGAAAATGAGAGAGAGCTGACGCAATTCCGGCAAACCGTGCCGCGCTTTTGCATCCGGAATTGCGTGAAGATGAGAGGAGTGCGGATCAGCTTGCGGCGGAAACCGGAAGCTTTTCCTCGACCGTTTCGACACCACCGCCAAGGACGAACTGTTCGAGCGTCATATTGTCGAGAATGGCAGCGATCGCGTCCCGCACTTCGGTCATCGAACGCCGCACCTGACAGGTCTCGGGATCAGAACAGTCGTCGCAGGCCTCATAAGCTGTTCGGCTTGCGCAGCGGATCGGCGCAAGTGGCCCGTCCAGCGTGCGGATGACATGACCGATGCGGATCTCAGAGGCTGGCCGCGAAAGCGAATAACCACCACCCGGTCCCTTCTTCGATCGAAGGATACCGACATTGCGCAATTCCAGGAGGATCGTATCAAGGAATTTCTTCGGGATGTTGTTGCGCGAAGCGATATCATTGATGAAGGCGGTCTCGCCCGGCGCCAGCCGCGCCAGATCAACGAGCGCCTTCAATCCGTATTTTCCCTTTTTCGTCAACATCTCGATCGCCCTGCACTTTGCGGCATTATGCTTGCGTAATAACAGGGAAATAGAGTCAAAACCATGAAGAGACAACAAAATAACCCGTTTTTATAGGTTATTTCGACTATCTATGTTGCCGTAAAACCGCGCCTTCAAGTCTCTTGGCACCTGCCAAGATTGATGAGCCGGCCCCGCCCTGGACACGTCTAAGCGGGACCGGAAACACGAACTATACCGTCTTCAGCATACCGCCATCGACGAAATAGGTAGAGCCGATGCTGTAGCTCGACCGGTCGGAGCAGAGGAAGACGAAGAAATTTGCAAGCTCCTCCGGCGTGCCGAACCGCTTGGACGAGGCATGTTCATCCGCCACGCTCTGCAGATATCCCTCCCAGTCGCCGCCCGTCTCAGCCGTCAGCTGCTTGGCGGTCTTGATCCAGTCGGGCGTCAGAATAAGGCCGGCATTGACGCAGTTGACGCGAATCTTGTCCTTCACGAGTTCCGTCGAGAGCGTCTTGGAAAACATCATCAACGCCGCCTTGGTGACGTTGTAGATCGGCTCGTACCAGAGCGGCTGCACGGCGCAGATGGAGGCGTTGTGAAGGATCACGCCGCCGCCGCGCCTCTTCATTTGTGGGGCAATCCCACGGGCGAGACGCACGGCTGCCATCACATGCAGATCAAAATAGGCCTGCCATTTTTCATCGGGCGCCTCCATAACCGTCTCGTTGGAGCCGGTGCCGGCATTGTTGATCAGAATGTCCGCGCCGCCGCGCTCGGCAGCTGCAGCAATGATTGCCTCCGTACCTTCGACGGTCGCAACATCGCTTTCGACCGCAATGGCGCTGACGCCGTATTTTTCGGCGATGCGCACCGCCTCTGTATCCAGTCGCTCGCGTCCACGCGCAGACAAGATGAGGTTGGCCCCTTCTGCTGCCAGCCCTTCGGCGATCGCAAGCCCGATGCCGACCGAGCCGCCGGTGATGACGGCGGTCTTACCCTTCAATCCGAGATCCATGAAATCCTCCCAATCCGGCCGGCGGTCCGGCCAATTCGCCAACTCTTCCGGCATTGGCCCTGCCCGTCAAGCCGTGGCGAAAAATCATCTGCACCGGGAGCCGATCCCTCTTGTCGCAGGCCGGGATCTGTCGCATGCCTGCAGCGATAGTGGAGGAGTTTTCATGCGACTTTATTCAGCTTGCATCGAATGGCTGTTTGCCGAGGAAGGCGACGTTTTCGCGGACCGGAACCGCCGTGCCCATGCCGCGGGCCTAAAGGCCATCGAGTTCTGGCGGTGGACCGATAAGGACCTCGGCGCGATCGAAGCCGCGGTGAAGGAAACCGGTCTCAAGGTAACGAGCCTCGTGGCCGAGCCGATGATCGCTCTGACCAATGCCTCAAATCGCGAGATTTGGCTGAAGGGTCTTGCCGATTCTGTCGCCGTTGCAAAGCGCCTCGGCGCGCCGGTGCTAATCGCACAGGCGGGCGACGACCTCGCGGGTTTCACGCGGGACGAACAACGCAAGGCGCTGACGGAAACACTGCGGGCCGGTGCCGATATTCTTGACGGCAGCGGCGTGCGCCTCGGAGTCGAGCCGCTCAACATCCGCATCGACCATATCGGTTATTTCCTCGATTCCACCCGCGAGGGCCTGGACATCGTCGATGATGTCGCCCGTCCGGAAATCGGCATCGTCTATGATATCTATCATTCCGCCGTCATGGACGAACGCACGGAAGATGTTCTGGCTGGCCGCATGGACCGCGTGTTTCACGTCCATGTGGCCGATCACCCTGGCCGCAACGAACCTGGTAGCGGCACGATCGATCTCGCTCACCGCCTCAACTGGATCTTCGCCAATGGCTACACCGGCGCTGTCGGCCTGGAATACAAGCCGATAGCACCGGGTGCCGATGCGGTGAAGGCGGCCATTGCGACGCTGGGCTGACGCTCAGCTTCTGCCGCCACCCGGCAGCAGGCCCCATCACTTAACGAGCGCATTGTTCCGAGCGATTTCCGATTGCGGCTTTTCTGGATCGGTCGCTACCGCGATCTTGCACGGACCGGCTGAACGGCGCTCGACGATCCGCGAAGCGATCATGACCCGGCGGGCCGGCATGCCGGGCAGGCGCGGATTTTCGATCCGCTCGAGAAGCAGCCGGAGACCGACAGCTCCACCCTCCTGTCCTTCCATTTTCACCGTCGTCAATGGCGGCGAAATCTGCGTCGCCGGCGAGAAATCGCCAAAGCCGACGACCGAGACGTCATCGGGAATGCGGTAGCCCTGGCCCAGTAGCTCGGAAACCACCGTCAGCGCCAGTCCGTCATGGGCACAGAAGAAGGCCGTCGGGTGAATGCCCTTTGCCTTGAGGTCGCGGAAAGCTTCACCGAAGCCGACCTGCTCGTCGAACCGCAACACATGTAGCGACACATCCTCGCAGCGTTCGGCAATCTCTCGCGCCCCATAGAAGCGCTCGCGCCGACCCCGGAAACCCGGCGTTCCGTTGACATAACAGATCGACCGGTGGCCGAGCCCGATCAGATATTGAAGCACCGCCTGGCCCGCCTCATGGTCCGTACCGGTGATCTGGTCAGCCTGCTCCAACGGATCAACCCAACCGAAACGCACGATCGGCACCCCGATTGCGGTTGCTGCGGCGATTGCCTCCCGGTCATGCGGGCCGACAAGCAGCAGCCCGGCGCAGGAACGCGCCAATTCCTCAAGCTGATCGGGGCTATGTGTCCAACGGACGCGGAGCGCCATGCCCAGCCTGTGTGCCTCACGCTGCACGCCATTCTGGATCTGCATGTAGAGTTCGCTGTTGACTGCATCGAGGTCGTGGAAAACGACAGCGATATCGTTCGTCTGGGATTGGCCCGCAGGACGCGTGTAACCCAGCCGCTCTGCCGTCGCGCGGATCAGCATGCGTGTTTCCTCGCTGACGCCGCTCTTGCCGGCAAGCGAACGCGAAACCGCATATTTCGAGAGACCGACCTCCCGCGCGATCGTCTGTAAGGTAACCCGCCCTCTGCTTCCCACTCTCCACCTCGATAGTCACCTGGCGCTCGGAGCGCTTCGCTACACGTTCTCTGCCAAAATTGCAAATTCTTGCACTAACAAAACATAACGCTTTACCTAACAATATCCAAATGTATTCTTTCCGTTATCCAAGCCCGAGAGCAAAAATAACGATAAGGGCTGAGGATTTTTGGAGGAGAACCCTATGATCAAGCTGAAACGTCGTGCGTTTCTGGCCGGGACTTCGGCCGTTCTGATCCTGCCGGCCCTGCCGGTTTTCGCCGCGGACTTCAGGGAAGCGGATATTCTGAAGGAGAAAGTTTCAAGCGGCGCGTTGCCGGCTCTGAAGGACCGACTGCCGGAAAATCCGCTCGTTATCAAGCCGGTCGAAAGCGTCGGCAAATACGGCGGCGACTGGAATATGGCGCTCGTCGGCGGCGGTTCGCTGTCTATGCTGTTCCGCTATCAGGCCTATGAGCCGCTGCTGCGCTATACCCCTGACTGGTCCGGCGTGACGCTGAACGTCGCTGAAGCCTTCGATGGCAATGCGGATTCCACCGAATATACTATCCGCCTGCGCAAGGGTATGAAGTGGTCGGACGGCCAGCCCTATACCACCGCCGACGTGAAGTTCTGGTACGATACGATCCTGACCGACAAACGCGTCGCCGTGAACGGCCAAGGCCATTGGAAAACGGCAGGCAAGCCGGCGAAACTCGAAATCGTTGACGAACAGACGTTTAAAGTTATCTTCGCAAAGCCTAACGGTATGTTCCCGTTGCAGGTTGCCTGGGCGAACAGCGACCATACGACCCGTTGCCCCAAACATTACCTCGAGCAGTTCCATATCGATTATAATCCGAAGGCCGATGAGCTTGCCAAGGAACGCGGTTTCGAAAGCTGGATCGCCGCCTTCCAGTCGGCCTCCGGCTTCCAGGACGACAACGCCTTCTTCCTGAACTCCTCGAAGAAGCCCTGCCTGCACGCCTGGATGTTCACAACCGCGCCCGGCGAAAATACCGAACGCGCTGTTGCCGAACGCAACCCCTTCTATTGGAAGGTGGATACGGAGGGTAACCAACTCCCCTATATGGATCGCATCGTCTACCAGATGGTCGCCGATCCGCAGGTGCTGCTGCTGAAGGCCATGCAGGGTGAAGTCGACCTGATGGACCAGTATATCGCGACACCGAACAACAAGTCGGTGCTCTACGATGCGCGCGAGCAGGGCAAGTATGATTTCTACACGCTGACGTCGACCGAAGCCAACGTGATGAACTTCATCTTCAACCTGAACCACAATGACGAGACCAAGCGCAAGCTCTTCCGCAACAAGGATTTCCGCGCAGCCCTCTCCATGGCGCTCGATCGCCAATCGCTGATCGATGCCGTGCTCGTTGGCCAGGGCGCTCCTGCCCAGCCGTCCATCAAACAGGGCGATCCGCTCTACAACGAGCAGCTTGCCACGCAGTTCACAAGCTACGATGTCGACAAGGCGAATGCCATGCTCGACACGTTGATCCCGAAGCGCGACGACCAGAACTTCCGTCTCGATGAAAAGGGCCGCCGCCTGACGGTGATCTTCGAGATCGACCAGGCGCGCGCCGTCTTCCTCGATCTCTTCCAGCTGGTCATTCCGATGTTCCAGGCCGTGGGCATCGATGCGCAGATGCGCACCATGGACCGCTCGCTCTGGGAAACCCGCGTCCGTCAGGGCCGCGATTTCGATGCTACGGCTCACCAGTTCGGTGCCAATGGCGGCGTCGCTGCCATGCTCGACCCGCGCTACTACGTGCCGACGGATTCGAACGCCATGTATGCTCCAGCCTGGCAGCTCTGGTATCTCGACCGCAACAACGCCAATGCTGAAGAGCCACCGGAGGAAACGAAGAAGCAGCTTGAGCTCTACGACAAGCTGAAGGCAACCTCCGATCCTGCCGGCCAGCAGGAGATCATGAAACAGATCCTGCAGGGTGCTGCGGAGAACTTCTATGTCTTCGGCATTTCCCAGCCACCGGATGGCTACGGCGTCGTCAAGAACAACATGAAGAACATCACGAAGACCATGCCGAACTCCTTCGGCTGGCCGACCCCTGCTCCCACCATGCCAGAGCAGTTCTACAAGGTCTGATGGCCTGCGACAGCAATGATGTTTTCCAGGCGCCGGCCTCACCGGCTGGCGCCTTGGTCCCTCTTTTGCCAATGATTGGATGAAGACGATGCTCGACGCCAGAAGACAGAATACAGACACGCTGCGCACACCAGACTGGTTCAAGACCGCAACGCGCTGGACCCAGCTCACTTTCGTCGAAGACGATCCAGAGAAATACGATCCGGCCTTCTGGGTCGATGTCTTCAAGCGCACGAAATCGAACGCCGTCTGCCTCAGCGCCGGCGGCTACATCGCCTATTATCCGAGCGAAGTGCCCTATCACTACGTGAGCAAATATCTGGGTGATAAGGACATCTTCGGCGCGCTCGTCGATGCCGCCCGCAAGCTCGACATGCATGTCATGGCCCGCGTCGATCCGCACGCCATTCACGACGATGCCGCCAAGGCGCATCCCGAATGGGTGATGATCAATGCCGACGGCACACCGCGACGCCACTGGGCCTATCCGGATGTCTGGGTCACGAACGCCTATGGCGATTACAACACCGTCTTCATGCCTGAAGTGGTCAAGGAGATCGTCCGCAAATACGATATCGACGCCGTCTTCGCCAATCGCTGGCAGGGTCACGGCGTCGATTACAGCGAAGACAGCGCGCGCCGCTTCAAGGATATGTTCGGCCACGCGCTGCCGAAGAAGCCGGATGCCGACGACCCGGCCTGGCAGGCCTGGGTACAGTGGCGCCGCCGGGTTCTGACGGACATGATCGCCCAGTGGGACGATGCGGTCAAAGCGATCCGCCCTCATGCGAGCTTCATCCCGAACATGGGCGGCGCTTCGCTCATGGAATTCGATCTTTCGGTCATCGCCAAACACTGCCCCTTCCTCGTCGTCGACCATCAGGGCCGCAAGGGTCTCGAACTCGGCTGGTCGGCCGGCCGCAACGGCAAACGTATTCGCGCCACCTTCCCCGATCGGCCTGTCGTGCTCATCACCTCGATCGGTCCGGAAGAGGAATATCGCTGGAAGGATGCCGTCACCTCGGGCGAGGAAATGCAGCTCTGGATCAATGACGGCACGGCCCACGGCCTTTATGCCTGGTTCACAAAGTTCAACGGCGTCGTACCCGACAAGCGCTGGGTCGAACCTGTCGCCGATGCTTTCGCCCTGCAGGCGGCCGTCGAGCCTGTCCTAGAAAGCATGCATCCGACGGCAGAAATCGCCGTCATCGACCCCTCGACGACGCTCCGCCACTGGGCGCCGGAAGAGCGCCACAACGCTGAGAAGCATGATCTTGGCTTCTACCATGCGCTCGTCGAAGCCCGCCTGCCCTTCGAGCTTCTCTCGGATCAGGTTCTGACCAAGGAAAACCTCGACCGCTTCAAGCTGATCATCCTCGCCAACGCCTCCTGCCTTTCAGATGTGCAGAACGCGGCGATCCGCGCCTATGTCGAGCGCGGCGGTAGCGTCATCGCGTCCTACGAAACCTCGCTGCGCGACGAATTCGGCAAGAAACGCAGCGAATTCGGCCTCTCAGACGTGCTCGGCGCCAAGTTCGTCTCCGGCCCACGCGGCATCGTCAAGAACACCTACGTGGCGCTCTCGGGCGATCATCCGGTCAATCAAGGCTATGACGGTGCCGAGCGCATCATGGGTGGCACGCGCCTGATCCATGCCGATCCCATCGGCAACGCGACGACACCCTTCCTCTATGTGCCCGACTTCCCGGATCTGCCGATGGAGGAAGTCTATCCGCGCAAGGCCCCGGAAGGCGCCGGTGTCATCGCCCGCGGAACCGGCAAGGGCGGTCGCACCGTCTATATCCCCTGGAATATCGGCGAGATCTTCTGGGAAGTCTTTGCTGTCGACCACGGAAAGCTGATTGCTAATGCAGTCCACTGGGCACTTGGCAAGACGCCGCGCGTCACCGTCGAAGGCCCCGGCGTCCTCGACATGGCGTTGCGCGAAAATGCTGAAGGCGTCGCGCTCAGCCTCTTCAACCTCACAAACCCGATGATGATGAAGGGGCCGATACGCGAAAATTACCCTCTGGCGGCGCAGACGGTTTCGGTGGAAATTCCTCCGGGCAAATCGGTAGCCAAAGCATGGCTTGTTGTTACCGACCGCGCCGCAAACTTCAGCGTCAAGGACGGCCGTGCACAGGTGGAGGTGCCCGGCATCGAACGGCTGGAGGTGCTGCACCTCACCTGGAAATGAGGTGCTGAAGCAGGGAGGAGCGCTTTCGGCCTGAAGGGGCCGAAAGCGGATGGAGATCCGAAGGAAGCGCCTGACCGGGCGCTCTCAACGGGAGGAGAAACATTCCGATGCTTGGCTATATTTTCAAGCGCGTGCTCTACATGATCCCGACGCTGATCGGCATGTCGCTGATCTCGTTCCTGATCATTCAGCTGCCGCCGGGTGACTACCTGACCTCGATGATCGCCACGATGAGCGACAGCGGCCAGGCTGTCGATCCTGCGCAGATCGAGCGGCTGAAAGAAATCTACGGCTTCGACGACCCCTTCTATATCCAGTATCTCAAATGGATTTGGGGCATCATCAGCCGCGGCGATTTCGGCTGGTCCTTCGAATGGAACCAGCCCGTCTCCGGCCTCATCTGGGCGCGCATGGGCTCGACGTTGGTCATCTCACTGCTGAGCCTCCTCTTCGTCTGGATCGTCGCCCTGCCAATCGGCATCTACTCGGCTGTGCGCCGCCATTCGATCAGCGACCACGTCTTCACCTTCTTCGGCTTCATCGGTCTCGCAGTACCAAACTTCATCCTGGCGCTGACACTGATGTATGTCGCCTACCGCTATCTCGGGCAGAGCGTCGGCGGTCTCAATTCACCCGAATATGCCGAGGCGCCGTGGAGCCTCGCCAAGATCGGCGACTTCCTCGCCCATCTCTGGATTCCGATCATCATCATCGGCGCCTCGGGCACGGCCGCCCTCATTCGCATCCTGCGCGCCAATCTGACGGACGAGCTGCACAAGCCCTATGTCATCACCGCCCGCGCCAAGGGCCTGCCGGAATACAAGGTGATCATGAAATATCCGGTGCGCATTGCGCTGAACCCCTTCGTCTCGGCGATCGGCTGGGTGCTGCCGCATCTCGTCTCCGGCGTCACCATCACCGCCATCGTCCTGAACCTGCCGACCGCAGGTCCCCTACTCTTCCGCGCGCTGGTCTCGCAGGACATGTATCTTGCCGGCAGCTTCATCCTGCTGCTCTCGGCGCTCACCCTCGTCGGCATGCTCCTGTCGGACCTGCTGCTTGCGCTGCTCGATCCGCGCATCCGGTTCAATTGAGGAGGCGCCGATGACGCACGAAACATTCGGAACCCAAACCGGCCCCCTGCATGTCGTCGCCGACGGCCCCTCGATCAGCCCGCTGAAACAGGGCAAGACCGTCTCGACTGCCGCTGTCGGTCCCTGGCGACTGATTGCCGGTAAACTGATCCGCCAGAAAGTGGCGATGGTCGCCGGCGTAATCATCCTGCTGCTTTATCTGATCGGCCTGTTTGCCGAATTCCTGGCGCCCTCTTTGCCCGCGACCTCGAAGCCGCAATATACCTACGCACCGCCACAGAGCCTGAGCTTCTTCGTGACCAAGCCGGATGGCAGCTCGGAATTCAATTTCCATGTGAAGGGCTACAAGGTGGAGATCGACAAGGTGGCCTTGAGGCGCACCTTTGTCGTTGACGATACCAAGGTCGTGCCGGTCGGCTTCTTCGTCAAAGGCCCGGCCTATCAGCTCTGGGGCTTGATCCCGATGACCACGCATTTCTTCGGCCCGATCAACCCCAATGACCCGATGTACCTGCTCGGTGCCGATCGCCTGGGCCGAGACGTTCTGACCCGGCTGATCTACGGCACCCGCATTTCCATGTCGATTGGCCTCGTCGGCGTCGCCATGTCACTGGTGCTCGGTGTCGTGCTCGGCTCCATCTCCGGCTTCTATGGCGGCTGGGTGGATACGCTGATCCAGCGCGTCATCGAAGTCGTCAGCGCCATGCCGACTATACCGCTGTGGCTCGGCCTTGCGGCGGCGATCCCGCTCACATGGTCTCCGGTCAACGTCTATTTCGTCATCACCATTATCGTCTCGCTGCTTGGCTGGACCAGCCTTGCCCGCGAGGTGCGCGGCCGTTTCCTGGCGCTGCGCAGCGAGGATTTCGTCACCGCCGCAAAGCTCGACGGATCGAGCGAGGCACGGCTGATCTTCCGCCATATCCTGCCCTCGCTGACGAGCCACATCCTCGCCGTCGTCACACTCGCGGTGCCGACGATGATCGTTGCCGAAACCTCGCTCTCCTTCCTCGGCATTGGCCTTAAGCCACCGGTCGTAAGCTGGGGCGTGCTGCTGCAGGACGCCCAGAACATCCGCACGGTCGCGACCGCGCCCTGGCTGCTGATCTGGCCGTCGCTGGCGGTCGTCATTGCCGTCCTGTCCTTCAACTTCTTCGGCGATGGCCTGCGCGATGCAGCCGATCCCTATGACAATTGAGGAGGAAGCCATGACCGATCTTCCCGATGACGTCGTTCTCTCGGTTGAAAACCTCTCGATCGATTTCCGGCTGCGCACGCATATCCTGCACGCCGTCGAGGATGTGAGCTTCCAGCTAAAGCGCGGCCAGACGCTCTGCCTCGTCGGCGAAAGCGGCTCCGGCAAGAGTGTCACCGCCCGCTCGCTGCTGCAGATTGTCGACAAGCCCGGCACGATCGTCGGCGGCCGTATCCTGCTGCGCAACGGTAGCGAGATTACCGATATCGCGACCCTTCAGCCCGGCAGCCGCGCCATGCGGGAAATCCGCGGCCGGCGCATCGGCCTCATCTTCCAGGAGCCGATGAGCTCGCTCTCGCCTGTCCACACGATCGGCTCGCAGATCGTCGAGGCGATCCGCCTGCACAGCAACCTCGACAAGAAGGCGGCCCGCGCCCGCATGGTCGAGCTGCTGCGGCAGGTGGAAATCCCCAATCCCGACAAAATGGCCGACCGCTACACGTTCGAATTTTCCGGTGGCATGCGCCAGCGCGCCATGATCGCCATGGCGCTTGCCGGCAATCCCGATATCCTGATCGCCGACGAGCCGACCACTGCGCTGGACGTGACGACGCAGGCCGAAATCCTCGACCTTATCAAGCGCCTGCAGGTCGATCGTGGCATGGCGATGCTGCTTATCACCCACGACATGGGCGTGGTGGCGGAGGTGGCGGATGATGTCGCCGTCATGCGCTTCGGCCACATCGTCGAGCGTGGCCCCGTCGATGCGATCTATCATGCAGCCACCCATCCCTATACACGCCAGCTGCTGGCCTCGACAGTGAAGCTGACACATCATGTCGAAGGCAGATTGCCGGCCATCGCCATCTCTTCACAAGCACCGCAGCCGATCCTCTCGGTGCGCAATCTCAGCAAGACCTTCGGCTGGCATGGGAACGCCAACACGCTGCGTGCCGTCGACGACGCCAATTTCGACCTCTACCCCGGTGAAAATCTCGGCATCGTCGGCGAAAGCGGTTCCGGCAAGACGACGCTCGGCCGCCTGATCCTGCGCACCGTCGAACCGACAACCGGCACGGTTCTCTACCGTGGCAAAGATGGCGGCGAGACCAATGTCACCAAGCTCGGCAAGAAGGAACTGCGCAACTTCCATCGCGAAGTCCGTCTCGTTTTCCAGGATCCCTTCGCCTCACTGAACCCGCGCATGACCGTCAAGGAGGTGATCGCCGATCCCTTGATCGTCAACGGCCTAGCCAAGGGCAAGGCGCTGGAAGATCGCGTGGCCGAACTGATGCGCCTCGTCGGCCTCGATCCGATGGGCATGGAGCGTTACCCGCATGCCTTCTCGGGCGGCCAGCGCCAGCGCATCGGCATTGCCCGCGCCCTTGCCCTCGATCCCCGCATCATCATCGCCGATGAGGCGACCTCGGCACTCGACGTCTCGATCCGCAGCCAGATCCTCGATCTGCTGCTCGATATCCGCCAGCGGCTGAACCTGAGCTTCATCTTCATCTCCCACGATATTTCCGTGGTACGCTATTTCTGCGACCGCGTCGCCGTCATGCATCGCGGCAAGATCGTCGAACTCGGCGAAGCCGAGCAAATCTGCACCGCACCGCAGGAAGCCTATACGAAGAGCCTCATTTCAGCCGTTCCCAATCCCGACCCACGCGACAAGCGCATGCTGCACCGGCATCGGTTCGTCGCTCCCGCCAATGCCTGAGGATGTTCCCGTGCCGAAATTTTCCGCCAATCTTTCCTTCCTCTATCAGGATCTTGCCTTCCTCGATCGTTTCGCCGCCGCCACAAAGGACGGCTTCGGCGCGCTCGAATATCTCGGCCCCTATGCGGAACCGAAGGAAAAGGTCGCCGATGCGCTCCAGGCAAACGGCCTGAGGCAGGCGCTCTTCAACGTACCCTCGGGAGATTGGGCCGGCGGCGAGCGCGGTATCGCCTGCCTGCCGGATCGCATTGAGGAGTTCCGGAGCGGCATCTCGCTGGCGCTCGATTACGCCAAGGCGCTCGCCTGCCCTCAGGTCAACGTCATCTCCGGCCTCGTGCCAAAGGGCGCCGATCTTGAAACGCTGGAAAAAGTGCTGGTCGAGAACCTGAAATATGCCGCCGAGCGCGCGGCCGACGCCGGCGTGAAGCTGCTGATCGAGCCAATCAATCTGCGAGATATTCCCGGCTTCTTCCTGTCGAACACAGATCATGCCGAGCGCATCCTCGAAAAGGTCGGCTCCGACAATCTCTACATCCAGTATGATTTCTACCACATGCAGATCATGCAAGGCGACCTGATCCCGACCTTCATCCGGCTGAAGGACAGGATTGCCCATGTGCAGATCGCCGACAATCCCGGCCGCAACGAACCCGGCACGGGCGAGATCAACTACGGCTTCATCCTCTCCGAACTCGACCGCCTCGGCTACGACGGCTGGGTCGGCTGCGAATACAAACCGAAGACCGGCACCAGCGAAGGCCTTGGCTGGATGAAACCCTATCGGAAGTGAGCGCGTAACATGAATATCGGTTTTATCGGACTGGGCGTCATGGGCCGCCCGATGGCGGAACACCTGATCGATGCCGGCCATACGCTGCATCTGAGCCGCGTGAAGGAAGCCTCGCAGCACCTCGTCACCAAGGGCGGCAAGGCTGCCCATAGCGCAAAGGCTGTTGCTGAAGCCTCCGACATCATCATCCTGATGCTGCCGGATACACCTGACGTCGAAGCCGTACTTTTCGGCGAAAACGGTGTTGCCTCCGGCTTGTCTGCCGGCAAGCTCGTCATCGACATGAGCTCGATCTCGCCTGTCGCCACCAAGAGCTTTGCCAAACGCATCGAAGCGTTTGACTGCGATTATCTCGATGCACCCGTCTCCGGCGGCGAGGTCGGCGCCAAGGCCGCCTCGCTGACGATCATGATCGGCGGCAAAGAAGCGGCTTTCGAGCGTGCCAAGCCGCTCTTCGAGAAGATGGGCAAGAACATCACCTTGGTTGGCGGCGTCGGCGACGGCCAGACAGCGAAGGTCGCCAACCAGATCATCGTCGGTCTCACCATAGAAGCCGTCTCCGAAGCCCTGCTCTTTGCCAAGCGTGCCGGCGCCGATCCGGCCAAGGTACGCGCCGCGCTCATGGGCGGTTTTGCCGCCTCCCGCATTCTCGAAGTCCATGGCGAGCGCATGGTCAAGGAAACCTTCGATCCCGGTTTCCGCATCCGCCTGCACCGCAAGGACATGACGCTCGCCGTCGATGCCGCCCGCGCGCTTGATCTGTCACTGCCGAACACGGCGGCCACCCAGCAGCTCATGAATGCCGCTGTTGCCAATGGCGACGGCGAACGTGACCATTCCGCCCTTATCCGCACGCTCGAGCTCCTCGCCGGAGGACCGCGCTAGATCAGGACCACCTAGAACACCCGGACGACATCTTCGATTGCCTCCTGCCGGAGCCTTTTCTCCGGACGGCGAAGCCATGTCCGGAAATCGATAGAGAAGGACAGGACAATGCTTAGAAACGATATCCAATTCCCTTTCGGCGCCGTCTATTTTCGCAAGTCCAATCCGCCCCGCGACGATTGGGAACGCGACTACACGACGGCAGGCGAAGATGGCCTGAACATCTTCCGCCACTGGTTCATGTGGAGTGCGATCGAAGTGGCTCCCGGCGTCTACGACTGGGAAGAATATGACCGCCAGCTCGATCTCGCCGCCAAGAACGGCATCAAGACGGTCATTGCCGAACTCATCCATGCCGTACCGGACTGGGCGGTGCGCAAATATGCCGATGCCCTCCAGGTCAATGCCGACGGCACCAAGCTCGGTTCTTACATGGGCGTTTCGGCAGCGACCGGCGGCTTTTCCAACAATGGCGGCGGCGCCGGCGCGTTGACGCTGAATTGCCCGGAAGTGAAGGAAGCAGCCGGCAAGTTCCTGACGGCACTTGCCACGCGTTACAAGGACCATCCGGCGATCTATGGCTATGACGTCTGGAACGAGGTCAACTATTCCGCCGATGTCGATTACAGTAGCTATGCCAAGGCCGCCTTCCGCAAATGGCTGGAAAAGAAATATGGCAGCCTGAAAGTGCTGGCCAAAGCCTGGCATCGCTACAGCTATGCCGAATGGGAGGATGTCGAGCCACCGGTTCACATGGCTCCCTACCCGGAATGTATCGACTGGCTGCAGTTCAAGCGCGACAACTTCTATGGCCAGATGCAGTGGCGCATCGACACGATCCGCGCCGTCGATCAGAAGAATGTCATTGCCGCGCACGGCATATCAGGTGCGATCCCGAACATGGCCGCCAATGGCTGCGACGACTGGCTCGCCGCCTCCAAGGTGGAAATCTACGGCTTCACCTGGATTCAGGCTCGCAAGGGCACCGAACCGTGGAAGACCTGGTACGGCGTCGATATCAATCGTGCCGCCGCCCGCGGCAAACCCTTCTGGCACGCAGAGCGCCAGGGCGGCCCGCTCTGGCTGCAGCCGCAGGTGATCGGCCGCGACAAGGAAGACGGTCGCGTCGCCGAGCCCGAGGACATCCGCATCTGGAGCATGACCTCCTTTGCCGGCGGCGCTCGCGGCGTCTTGAACCTGCGCTGGCGCCCGCTGCTCGACGGCCCGCTCTTCGGTGCCTTCGGTGCCTATGGCATGGACGGCAGCCGCACGCCGCGCTCCGACATGCAGAGCGCCATGGCGAAATGGGCGAATGACCCGGCTCAGAAGACGCTCTGGGACGCAAAGCCCGTTCGTGGCGAGGTCGGTATCCTCGTCGTCCCCGAAACGCAGGAATGGGATTACCTTCTGAACTACGACCGCAAGGAAAAGCCCTATCCCGAAGCCATGTGGGGCGCCTACCGCGCCTTCCTCGGACAGGGCCTGCAGCCGGATTGGGTCCATATCGACGATATCGACGCCTACGATTTCCTCTATTTCCCCTACCCGATCATGTTCACCGCCGAACAGGCGACACGTCTCAAGTCCTGGGTCGAAAAGGGCGGCACGCTGATATCAGAAGCCTGCCCCGGCTATTTCGGTGACCGCGGCCATGTCGGCCAGGTGCAGCCGAATATGGGGCTCGACGAAGTCTTCGGTGCGCGCGAGGAAGAAGTGGAATTCATGCCCGATATCGGCGATCGCATCCACTGCAAGTTCGATGATATGGCCGTTGATGGCGGTGGTCTCCTGCAGTCCTACCGCCTGACCGACGGCATCGGGCGCGGCGCTTTCGATGGCGGCCGTCTTGCCGTCGTCGAAAACCGCTTCGGCAAGGGTCGCACCCTGCTGATCGGCACCAATCCCTCCGTCGCCTTCTACCGCACCAATGGCAAGGCCAATGCCGCCTTCTTCGCCGAACTGGTGAAATGGAGCGGCCGGACGCGTCATGCGAGCCTGTCCAACGACGCGCTTTTCGCCCGCATCCACAAGGGCGAAAATGGAAGCTTCCTCTGGCTGGTCAATCCGACACGCAAAGTCCAGACGACGACGGTCACGCTCGCAGCCGGAAAACTGTCAGGCGGCAAGCCGGCTTGGCCTGTCAACCATGCGTATGATGTCGAGCGTATCGAAGTGCCGGCCCGTGATGTCCTGATCCTGCCGATCAGCTAGGCAATTCCAGCAAAACTGTGCAGCGGTTTTGCGCCTGGAATTGCGCTAAAACAAAGAGATAGAGCATCTGGTATTTCGAAGAAAAACCGGATGCTCTACTAGCGGACGGCAAGCTGCTCGACCCAGCCACCTTGCGAAAGCGCAGCTCGGTCGAGTTCGCTCTCGATGCGACCGGCCTCCATCAGCACGGCCCGGTCGCACATATGCGCGACGACGCCGGGATCGTGGCTGACGAGCACGAATGTCATGCCATGCGAAGCCTTCAGGTCGTTCAGCAGGTTCAGGATCTCGGCCTGTACCGAGACATCGAGCGCCGAGGTCGGCTCATCGAGCAGCAGCAGCTTCGGCTTCAGGAGCAGCGCACGGGCGATTGCTACACGCTGCCGCTGCCCGCCGGAAAGCTGGTGCGGATAACGTCCGGCAGCAGTAGCCGGCAGGCCGACCTGATCGAGCGCGATACGCACCTCATCCTCGACATTGCGCACACCCCGCAACGCTAGCGGCTCCCCGAGAATGCGTGAGACGCGATGGCGCGGATGGAGCGAGGAATAGGGATCCTGAAACACCATCTGGATGTTGGATCGCAACGCGCCGGTAATCTTCTGGCCCGGCTGCAGCGCCTCGTCGAAAACCGTAATGGAGCCCTGCCAACGGGTGTTCAGCCCGGCAACGGCACGCAGCGCCGTCGTCTTGCCGCACCCGGAGGGGCCAATCAGCCCAAACGTTTCGCCCGACGCAACTTCGAAGCTGACACCACGCACGGCGGTAAAACCCTTCCTGCCAGCCTGAAAGGTGACGGAAAGATCGGAAACGGAAAGCGCGTTCATGCTTCGCCTCCGTAGACCGGTAGCCGTGTCCCGTAGGTCGCAGCCGAAGGCCGCGCCGCCCAGAGCGCCCGCGTATAATCCGATCTGGCATTGGCAAGATCGGCAGACGCCATCTGCTCCTCGATCTTCCCGTGCCGCATGACCATGACCCTATCGGCATAACGCGATACTTGCTGCAGGTCGTGGCTGATCAGCAGCAGCCCCATGCCGAGCTCTTCCGTCAGCGACCGTAGCAAGGTCAGGATCTGGTCCTGCAGACCGCGATCGAGCGCCGAGGTAGGCTCGTCAGCGATCAAGAGTTTCGGCCGGTTGATCAACATGGCAGCAATCATCACCCGCTGCCCCATGCCGCCCGAGAGAGCAGCCGGATAGCTCGTATAGACGCGCTGCGGATCGGGAAGACCGACCTTGTCCAGCATGTCGAGCGCTCGCTCGCGCCGTTCGGCAGCAGAAAGCTTCGTGTGCAGAAGCAACGCTTCTTCCACCTGTCGGCCAACCTTATGGGCCGGATTCAACGAATATTTCGGATCCTGCAGGATCAGCCCGAGACCGCTGCCGCGCAGCCTGTTCCAGCTGGATGGGGCCAATGTCGTCAGCTCATGCCCATCGAAGGCGAGACGCTTTGCTCGCACCTCTGCTCGGCGCGGCAATAACCCCATGATCGCCCTGCCAGTCATCGATTTGCCGGAGCCGGACTCACCGACCAGTGCCACGACCTCGCGGCCCACCGAGAACGAAATGCCATCGACGACGCGCACCGGCCCCGCCTCCGATGGAAAGGCGATCGACAGATCCTCGACTGATAGTAGCGGCTCAGTCATGGCGCGGATCCAGAATATCGCGCAGACCATCGGCCAGCAGGTTGAACGCGAAGGAGGTGATCAGGATGGCAACGCCAGGCACGGCCGCCACCCACCATTGATCGAAGATCACCTGCGTGCCCTCCGAGACCATCGAGCCCCATTCCGCTGTTGGCGGACGCACACCGAGACCGAGGAAACCAAGGCCGGCGGCAGCAAGAATGATACCCGAGAGATCGAGTGCCAGACGAATGATCGCCGAAGGCAGCACCAGCGGCAAGATATGCCCCCAGAGCAGCCGCACGCCGCGGATACCAACCATTTCGGCCGCCGCCAGATAATCGCTGCGTCTGAGTGCCGCCGTTTCGACGCGGGCCTGGCGCGCATAGGCGGGCCAGCTCGTCAACGCCAGCGCCAGCGCACCGTTGATCAGCCCCGGCCCCATGATGGCAACGAAAGCGAAGGCGAGCAGCAGTCGTGGAAAGGACATGACGATATCGGTGATCCGCATCAGCACGCGCTCGGTGATGCCACCGAAGAAACCGGAGAGGATGCCAACGAGAATGCCGAGTGGCGCCATCAGCAGCACCACGACCAGCACCAGCAGCAATGTCGGCCGCGCACCGTAAATGATGCGTGACAGAATATCCCGACCAAAACCGTCTGTACCGAACCAGTGCGCGGCATCAGGCGGCATCAGGCGATTGGCTGTCTCCTGCAGGTTCGGATCGTAGGGCGCAATCAGCGGCGCCAGCAACGCTAGCGCCAGAATGAAGAGCACCACCGCGCCGCCAGTCGCTGCGGAAGGCGAACGCAGCATGCGCCGCAGGAAAGATGGACCGCCTGATGGCGCCTGGACGATCGCGCTCATCGCTTCCTCCCCGATTCCAGCCGCGCTACGCCGAGATCGGTCAGCGCGTTGAGAAGCACGAAGGAGGCGCCGACCACAAGCGTCGCCCCGAGGATCGCCGGCATGTCGCCGGCAAACATCGCCGTCGTCAGGTAACGGCCGATGCCTGGCCAGGCAAAGACGGTCTCTGTCAGCACCGCACCCTCCAGCAGGCTGGCGTAGGAAAGGGCGATGACGGTCAACAACGTGCCGGAGACATTCGGTAGGATATGGACGAAGACAATGCGGCGGAGACTTGCGCCCTTGGCCCGCGCGGTCGTCACATATTCCTGGCCAAGCTCGGTGAGGATCGCAGCGCGCGTCAGCCGCGAAATCGCAGCAAGCGCGTGGAAGGCAAGCACGATCGCCGGCAGCGCCAAATGCGCCAGCGCATCGCGAAAGGCCCCCGCCTTGCCCGATATCCACGTATCAACAAGCGCAAAGCCGGTGACCGATTTGACCGTATATTGGAAGACGACATCGGCCCTCCCCGGCCCCGGCGCCCAGTGCAGCCGCGCGTAAAACAGGAGCAGCATCAGCAGGCCGAGCCAGAAGATCGGTACGGAGTATCCGAAAAGCGATACGAAACGAGCAAACCCATCAACCCACGTCCCCTGCCGCATGGCGGCGGTTATACCAAGCGCCAGTCCTACGCCGGCACCAAGGATGATCGCCGCCGTCGCAAGCTCTATCGTCGCCGGGAAGGTGCGGGCAATATCCTTCGCCACCGGCTGGCCGGTCGAGATCGACTGGCCGAAATTGCCGGATAGTGCCGTCTCGACATAGCGGAAAAATTGCACCGGCAGCGGCTGATCCAGCCCAAGCTCCAGCCGCGCCTGCTCATAGGTGGACTGGCTGGCATGGTCGCCGACAAGCTGCAGCGCCGGATCGATCGGCGACAACCGCGTCATCGCAAAGGTCACCAGCGCCAGCCCGAAAAGCGTCAGCGCAAAGGACCACAGCCACTTCGAAAGCGGCCAGACGAACGACAACTCCCGCCAGCTGTTGCGCTGACGGGAGTTGGTCATGTCGGCATTGTCAGTCGTTGCCGTTTGCGGCACTTATTTCGCTACCTTGTCGTAGTAAACCTGGTCTGCGTTGAGACCCTGGGCATAGTTCTTCACCTTGTCGCTTAGCACGACCTGGTCATTGCCTTGAAGCATGAAAACGAAGGGCGAGCTTGCCTGGATCTTCTTCTGCAGATCCTGATAGAGCGCGGCGCGCTTGGTGGCATCCTGCTCCTTGACGGCTGCAAGCGTCTCGTCGGTCAGTTCCGGGATCACCCAGCCGGCTTGCTTGGCAACAGTATTGGCCGAGTTGTCCTTGTTGATTGCAAAGGCGCTGGCGTTGGAGTGGGCGTCGAAATAATCCGGGATCCAGTAGCGCAGCGTCATCTCGAACTTGCCGGCGCGGCCGCGGGCATAGATGTCGCTCGCAACACCCGGCTGGATATCGAGCGTGATGCCGGCCTGGGCGAAGGTGGACTGCAGCGACTGGGCGATCGACAGGAACGGCTGGTCGTTGAAGACGATGAATTCGATCTTGAATGGCGTCTTGATGCCACCATCGGCAAGAATCTTCTTGGCCTTCTCGACATCGAGCTTGAAGGGCGTGTCGCTCAGCGCGCCGGGGAAGCCGTTCGGCAGAAAGGCCTGGTGAACGCTGCTCTGACCGCGTAGCAGGTTCTTGGTAATGCCGTCATAATCGACGAGATAACGCGCCGCTTCCCAGAAAGCCGGGTTGCCTAGCGTCGGGTTCGCCTTGCTGTTCAGCAGGATATAGTCCTGGCGGGCCGAGGGGACGGAGAGCACCTTGATGCCGCTCTTGTCCTTCAGCGCCTCGATCTGGTCGGCAGACAGGCCGCGGGCAATATCGGCATCGCCCTGCTCGACGAGCAGGCGGCGAGCACCGACGTCAGGCACGTTGCGGATGATGACGCTTTCGAGCGTCGGCTTGTCGGAGGAATTGGCATTGGCCTGCAGCACCAGCGCCTCATGCGGCGTGTAGGTGGCGATCGTGTAAGCGCCGCTGCCGGCCGAGTTGGTCTTCAGCCAGCCGTTGCCGAAGTCATTGTCCTTGGCCTGCGGCGAAACCGTCTGCTCGTCGACGATAGAGGCAATCGGTGCCGTCAGGATCGAGAGCGCGAAGCCGGAGCCGACATCCGCCGTCCACGTGAGCTTGACATGCTTGTCGTCAACCTTGGTGATCGCGGCATCGACATTGTCGGCCTTCCAGCCGAGTTCGTTGAGGATGAAGGCCGGCGACTTGTTGAGCTTCACGGCGCGCGTCAGCGAGAAGATCACGTCTTCGGGGCGAACCGGATTGCCGGAGGAAAACTTGGCGTCGGCGAGCGCAAAGGTCAGGCTCTTGCCATCGCTACCGGCTTCCCAGGAAGCGGCAAGTCCTGCCTCGATCTTCGTGCCGTCATCGCGGTTGGACTGCACCAGACGCTGATAGATGTTGTTGAAGGACTGGACGGTCGTGAGCTCGAAACCTTCAGCCGGGTCGAAACTGACAGCATCGTCGATCGACTGAGCGACGACGAGCACATCAGGCGGCGTCTCGGCGTGAACAACCGGCGCGCTGAAAGCGAGCGCCAGGCTGAAGACGGTGCCGAGCAGCTTGGCGCGGCTGGAAATGATGGACATGGAAAACTCCCCTTGGGTGATAAAAAAATCAGTTAGCGCCTTCGGCAAAGGCCTCAAGCTCGGGATCGAAATCGACCTCGACAACGTTGATGTAGACGGCAGTGGCGATCATGATCCCGGCAAAGGCGACGAGATCAACGAGAACCTTGGTGTCGTAGCGTGCCTTCAGGTTCGCCCAGATATCGGCAGGAATAGCCTTGGAATCGGCGACAATTGCTGTGCCAAAACGTTTAAGCAGCAATTCGCTCTCGCTGAGTTCCAGAGCATCCGGGTTGAACCCGTTCTTGATCAGCGCACGGCGAAAGAAGGTGACGGCGATATCGGACTTCAGCGCCTTGGAAATCGAATGCGAGAAGATCCAGATCTCGCGATCGCTGATGGCGGGGTCGAGCTCAGCCCGGAGCGTGAACCATTCGGCATAGATGCGGTGCGCTTCCGGCGAATGCAGGAGCGTTCGCTTCATGTTGGTCATGTTGCCGCGAACCCGCACCTCCTCGTCATGCGCTGCGCGAATCTCTTCGGAAGCGGTGTCGTAATCGATGTGAGGAAGCTGGCTCATGCGGATTGCTCTTTCTTTGTGCGACAAAGGCTAACGAGGTGGCGAGATATTGTGCAGTCCATATTCATCCAGCTTTTTCGCCTTTTGACGAAAATTATTCCGCGGAACGTTACCGGCAAAAACGAACTTTTCGCCACAGATATATCAGCATTTCGTATCGGGCGTTCTTGACATCAGCGCGCACAGACGACACGATGAAACCGGTTTCAATCGTACATAGGGAGTGATCGTGCGGTTCGACCTTTCGATCCTCTTGCCCCATCTGGGCTTTCTGGCGCAAGGCGCGCTACTGACGGCGGAAGCCTGTGCTCTGGCGCTGATCGGCAGCGTCATCATGGGCGCTTTCGTCGCCATTGCGCGCACGTCTTCCTCCGCCCTTCTGCGCAGGATCTCCTTCGTCTACGTCGATATCTTCCGCAACGTGCCCTTCATCGTGCAGCTGTTCTTCTTCTATTACGGCCTGCCCGAGATCGGCATCTATATCGATGCCTTCACCACAGGTGTCGTGGCACTGTCGATTGCTGGCGGCGCCTATGCGTCCGACGTGATCCGCGCCGGCATCCTGGCAATCGATCCCGGCATTATCGAAGCCGCTGAAGTCAGCGGCCTTTCGCGCCGGGTAACCTTCACCAAGATCGTGCTGCCGATCGCGCTCAGAACCTCCGTTCGCCCGCTCGGCTCCGTGCTGATCAACATGATCCTGACATCGTCGATCCTCTCGACGATCACGCTGAACGAGCTGACCGGCTCGGCGCAGATCGTCGTCTCGCAGACTTACAGGCCCTTCGAGGTGTATGTCGTGCTGCTCGTGGTCTATGCCTTGCTGACCTATCTCGTCTCGCTCGGAATCGCCCTCCTCCACCGCCGCCTGAACCGCGACATGATGGAGGCTGTAGCCTGATGCGTTTTTCCGATTTCACCCCCTTCGATATCTGGCTGCTTTTACAAGGCCTCGGCGTCAGCCTCGGTCTGTTTCTCTCGACGTCCCTCATCGGTCTCCTGATCGGCACATCATGGGCGGTCTGCCGCTTCTACCGCGTGCCGGTGCTGACCCCGGTCATCACCTTCATTGCAGAACTCCTGAAGAACTCGCCCGTTCTGGTGCAGCTCTTCCTCGTCTTCTTCGGCCTGCCTGGTCTCCTGCATATCCGCATCACGCCGACGACGGCAGCGATGATCACACTGTCTGCGAATTCGGCCGCCTTCGTCTACGTCATCGCGGTCTCGGCCATCGAATCCATCGGCCGCGACCAGATCGAGGCCGCCCGCGTCTTCGGCCTTACCCGCTGGCAGGTTCTGCGCCATGTCGTGGCACCCCAGGCCATGGCCTTCGCCATCGGCCCGCTGACCGCCCTTCTCGTCAACCAGCTGCAGGTCACCTCGCTGATCTCGGTCATCGGCGTCGTCGACCTCACCAAGATCGGCAACATTCTGAACCTGCGCACGCTCAAACCCTTCATCGTCTGGACGGTCGTCGGCCTGCTCTATTACGTCTGCGCCAAGCTGCTCGCATGGCTCGGCGCCCGCTTCGAAAACCGCCTCAGGGCGCATGCCGCCTGGAGAGGGCTCTGATATGCTCAAAGTAGACAATGTCAAAAAGGCCTTCGGTCCGGTCACCGTTCTCGACGGTGTCAATCTCACCATCAAGCCCGGCGAGGTCGTCTCCATCCTCGGCTCTTCCGGCTCCGGCAAATCGACGCTGATCCGCTGCATCAACGGCCTGGAAAGATTGAACGGCGGCCGCATCACCGTCGATGATTTCGATGTCGGCAAGCCGAAGGAACTTTCGGAAGCCCGCAAGCGCTCCGCCACCGTCTTCCAGCTCTTCAATCTCTATCCGCATATGACAGTGCTCGGAAACGTGACGCTGGCGCCGATCGAAGTGCTGAAGAAGCCGCGTGCCGAAGCCGACGCGACCGCCCGCGCACTGCTGCAATCCGTCGGCCTCGGTGACCGCGCCGATGCCTATCCGGCCCAGCTTTCCGGCGGCCAGCGCCAACGCGTCGGCATCTGCCGGGCGCTCGCCATGCAGCCGCGTTACCTGCTGCTTGATGAAGTCACCAGCGCGCTCGACCCGGAAATGACTGCGGAAGTGCTTGCCATCCTCGCCAAGCTCGCGGCCGAGGGCACGACCATGCTCTTCGTCACCCACGAGATCGAATTCGCGCGGCAGATTTCCAACCGCATTGTCTTCCTCGACAAGGGCAAGCTGCTCGTCGATTTGCCGACCGCGGAATTCTTCGCCGCCGAAGGCGGCATGGCAAATCCGCGTATCGCCCAGTTCCTGTCCAAAATGCGCAAAGATTAGAGGTATTCATGCTGCTCTTGGCCAATAAAGAAGCCTGGCCCGGTTTCCCGACGACGGTACAGATGCTGCGCGAAGGCGCCATCAGCCTCGACGCCATGGTGGCCGGCATCAGCAAGGTGGAAAGCGAAGTCAAGGTGCGCAGCGTCGGCTATGGCGGCTGGCCCAACATGCTCGGCAATATGGAACTCGACGGCGCCGTCATGGACGGCAATACCCGCGATGTCGGCACCGTCGGCGCCGTGCCGAACACGCTGCCGGTCGCCCGCCTCGCCCATGAAGTGATGAAGCGCCTGCCGCATGTGATGCTGACCGGCGACGGCGCCCGCCGCTTTGCCAGTGAAATCGGTTTCTCCGAAGACGACGTTCTGTTCGAAGACAGCAAGCGCGTCTGGTGGGAGCGGCTGGAAAAGGAACTTTCGCCGGAAGAGCTGGTGAAATTCCCCAATATCCCTCTGGCGCCGCTGAGCCGCGCCATCACCGATCCCGAGCGTGTACGCGACACGACCGTATTCCTGTCTGCCGACCCGGCGCTCGGCATCCATGCCGCCACGTCCACATCCGGCTGGGCCTGGAAATATCCCGGCCGTCTCGGCGACAGCCCCATTCCCGGCGCCGGCTTCTATGCCGATAGCCGCTATGGTGCCGCCGCCTGCACCCATACCGGCGAGATGACCATGCGCTGCTCGACCGCGCGCACCGTCGTGCTGGCGCTCAAATTCGGCTATTCGCTTTCCGACGCCGTCAAGCTGGCGGTCGAGGAGCTCAAAGAGCTATCCTCCGGTTTCCTGGCCGGCGTGGTCATCCATGCCGTCGATGCCAAGGGGAACCATGAGGTCGTGAATTTCAGATGCGAGGGCGAGATCCGCTACTGGCTCTGGGAGGACTCGATGCCCGAACCGGAACTGCGGGCAGCGAAACAGGCATAATCAAGAGAGGGAAATGGAACCATGAAACGCATTCTCACAGCCATTGCCGCGCTGGCCATCGTTGCCGGCTCTGCGCTTCCGTCCTTTGCCGGCATGCTCGACGACATCCGCTCACGCGGCGTCGTGCGCATCGGCGTATCGCTTGGCGGCGAGCCGATCGGTTTCCGCGACGCGCAGAACAACCCCGTCGGTTACGACGTCGATGTCGCCAACCGTCTGGCCGAAAAGCTCGGCGTACCGGTCGAATTCACCGACGTCTCGGGCGATGCGCGCATCTCCATGCTGGTTTCCGGCCAGATCGACGTGGCGATCGCCAATACCTCTGCCACGCTCGAGCGCGCCAAGGTCGTCGACTTCTCGATCCCCTATAACCGTGCCGGCCTGCGCGTTATCGTCCAGAAGGACGCCGGCATCAAGGAACTCAAGGATCTCTCGGGCAAGAAGGTCGTCGTCGGCCGTGGTACGACGGGCGAGACATTCCTCAAGTCCGCCGTTCCGGATGCGCAGCTCGTCTATGTCGACCAGTTCGCTCCCGATGGCGTGCTGCAGCTCCAGCAGAAGCGCGTCGATGCTGCGATCGAAGATTCCTCGCTGCTCGACTATCTCGCCACCAAGAACCCGACGCTGGTTACGCTCGCCGGCCTCTATTCCAACGACCCAATCGGCATGGCTGTCGCCAAGGGCGATCCGGAATTCGTCCGCTGGCTCGACATGTTCGTTTCCGACTACATCCAGTCGGGCGCTTATGAAGCCAATTACAAGAAGTGGTGGGGCGCAGAAGCCAACCCGCCGGCTCTGAACCCGCAGTGGTAGGATGATCCTCACAGGCCGCCTTCGGGCGGCCTGTTTGCTATCAGGAGGTCATTTCTATCAGGCGGTCAGGCGCGGAAAATAGGTCGTCGGCACGATAACCGGTGGCTGGCCGGGGTGAAAATCGCCAGGATTTGCGATGAAATCCACGATGTGCCCGACATAGACACTCTTGTCGTAACCGATCGAGGAAATCGGATAGGCGTCGAAATCGGTGAGCGAGAGATTGTCGAAACCATAGAGCCGGAAACGTGTCGGCCGGTTGCCGGGAAAATCGGCGCGGCAGACATCGAGAATGCCCATGGCCATCGCATCTGAAGTGCAGAAGATCGCATCCGGACAATCAGCGCCAGCCAGTTCCTTTGCCGCCGCATGCCCGCTCTCATAGGAATAGTCGCCTTGCACCGTGCGCACCAGTTCTATGCCGCTCTCCGCGAAGGCCCGCTTATAGAAGCCTATGCGCGCCTGTTCCATCGGCGAGGACGAACGGCCGGTGACGAGACCCGCCCGCTTCACGCCCTTCTTCGCTGCATCGGCGACGGCTTCGGCAATGCCGCTGCCCTCGTCGGGCATGACGACGGGCGAGAGATCGTCATGCAGACCGTTCAGCATGACGACGAGATCAGAGCGGAACATGCGCCTGACAGTCGGAGCGTCTGCAAAATCCGAAAAGACCAGTGCCGCATCGACATGATATGCAACGCCGTTGCGCAGGAACTCCTCGACGCGGGCGACCGAGCCGATGCGGATCATGATGACCTGCTTGCCGATCGACTGGATCTGGTCGAGCAGCCGGTCGAAGAGATCGAGGTCCGAAAGATCATGGATGTGGTTGACGACGACCGCGATGAGGTTGACCGTCTTGGTCGTCAGGCTCTGCGCCAGGAGGTTCGGTTTGTAACCGAGCCGGGCGGCCGCCTCGACCACTCTCTCACGCTTGTCCGCCGAAACCGGTCGCGGCTCGTTGGAGAGCGCCCGGCTGGCGACCGCTCGCGACACCCCGGCCAGCTTTGCAACATCGGCAATCGTCGGAGCGGCATCGCGGCCATTGTTCTGTGTCATATTCGAGCACTTTCCAACCTGTCATGGCGTGATAGCGCACAGTCGTGCATCTTCGCTATCGGAAACTTGCAATCATCCACTTTCATGGCACTGAAACCGGTGCCACAGCCCTTTTTCGTCGATGCCAGCCTGAATGGAGGAACCGCATGGCAATCAACCTCGCACCCGTCACCCTGCCAGATTTCGGACCTGTAACCGCCGATCAGCCACAGATCCCGGCCGAGACCTATGCCGCCCGTGCCGATACCGCGCTGAAAGCCGCCGGCACCGACTGGCTCGTCGTCTACGCAGACCGCGAGCACTTCGGCAACATCATGTTCCTCTCCGGTTTCGAACCGCGTTTCGAGGAAGCCCTGCTGCTGCTCGGCCCCAAGGGCAAGCGTGTCGTCATCACCGGCAATGAATCCGAAAGCTATACGGTTCTCGCCGGGCTGCCCGGCGTCGAAGTACTGCGGGCGCAAAGCTTCAGTCTGATGGGCCAGGACCGCACGCAGAACCCGCGCCTTGTCGATCGCCTGAAAGACGCCGGTATTGGCAAGGGCCAGAGTATCGGGCTCGTCGGCTGGAAATATCTTTCGGTGGAAGAGGACGAAGACCACGCAAACTGCTTTTTCGTTCCCGACTTCATCGTCTCAGTGCTGCGCCGCCTCGCCGGCAGCGTCATCGACGCAACCACCGTCCTGATGCATCCGGAAAACGGCCTGCGCTCTGTCGTCGATGTCGATCAGCTCGCGGCCTTCGAATGGGCCTCGGCCCGTTGCTCACGCGCGCTCTGGCGTGTCGTCTCGGGCGTTCGTGAAGGCGACAGTGAGTTCGAAGCGCTCGGGCGGCTTGGTTATGAAGGCGACCCGCTGAACGTCCACACCATGTTCGCCTCCGTCAGCAGGGGCGAAAGCATCGTCGGTCTGCGCAGCCCGACGGCCCGGCGCATGAAGAAGGGCGATGGCGTCACAACTGCGCTCGGCTATTGGGGTGCCCTCTCCTCGCGTGCCGGCCTGCTGACCGATCATGATGAGGCCTTCCTCAAGCCCGCCAAGGCCTATTTCGAGGCGCTGATCACCTGGTACGAAACCGCCGATATCGGCACGACCGGCGGCGAGCTCTTCACTGCCGTCACCGAAAAGCTGAAATCCGCCGGCCTGAACTCCGCCCTCAACCCAGGCCACCTCGGCAGCCACGAGGAATGGCTGCATTCGCCGGTTCGCCCCGGCTCCACCGAGCGCCTGCGCTCCGGCATGCCCTTCCAGGTCGACGTCATCCCCGTGCCGATGCCGGCCGGCTGGGCGCTGAACTCGGAAGATGCGATTGCCTTTGCCGATGCGGATCTGCGTGACGCCATCCGCAGCCGCTATCCGGAAATGCATGCCCGCATCGCCGCGCGCCGCGCCTTCATGGCCGACAAGCTCGGCGTTGCCCTGAAAGAAAACATCCTGCCGCTTTCGGATACGCCGCTTTATCTGCCGCCCTTCTGGTTGAAAGCCAATCACGTGCTGATCCGCGAATGATGGATAAAGGACCGGCAGCCCTTGGCCGCCGGTCCCGCCTTGCCTAGATTGACCCTGAAAGCAGGAGGAGCGGCATGAGCGACGATCACGACCACAAGCATATCGACTGGCGCGAACATGGCGTGAAGGTCATTCCCGGCAATGCGCTCGATCCGAACACCGCCCAGACGCCCGGCATGAACCGCGCAACCGCCATCAACAATGCACGCGCCGGCGCCGAGAAGATCTGGGCCGGCACGGTGACGATCCATGCCAATGCCAAGACCGGCGCCCATCATCACGGCGATCTCGAAAGCATCATCTATGTGGTGAAGGGCAAGGCCCGCATGCGCTGGGGCGAGAACCTCGAATTCACCGCGGAAGCCGGCCCCGGCGATTTCATCTATGTGCCGCCCTTCGTGCCGCATCAGGAAATCAATGCCAGCCGCGACGAGACGCTGGAATGCGTGCTCGTGCGCTCAGGCCAGGAACCCGTCGTGGTCAATCTCGATATCGAGCCGGTGGAGAAGCCGGAGAATGTGCCGTGGATCGATCCGATCCACAGACACTGAGATCCGTTTTCAGGCAGCGGCGAGGATCATCGCTGCGCCCCTCTCCGCCACCATCATCGTCGGCGCATTGATATTGCCAGCCGTGATATTCGGGAAGACCGAAGCATCGACGATCCTGAGCCCGTTAATGCCGTGCACCTTGAGCGATGCATCGACCACGGACGACGAGGCGTCCGGCCCCATCGCTGCCGATCCGCAGAGGTGATAGATCGAGCCGGAATTGCCGCGGAAATAGGTGAGCAATTCCTCGTCCGTGCGCGCCTCTACCGAAGGCGGCATCTCCATTTCGGTAATCGCCCGCAGCGCCGGCGCTTCCATGATCCGCCGCACGAGCCGGCTGCCCTGGATCACCTCTTCCTCGTCATGGACGGTTCCGAGATAATTCGGCCGGATCTGCGGCGCATCCGTCAATTCAGGCGAGACGATACTGACACTGCCGCGGCTCGTCGGCCGGCACGAGTTGAAGGCCAGCAGAAAGCCCGAATAGGGCTCAGGCTTCAACCCCGCCTTCGGATCGGTCGGAATGCGATAGGAGAGCGGATTGAAATAGAGCTGGATATTCGGCCGCTCTTCCTCCGGGCTGCCGCGCAGGAAGGCGCCAGCCTGATTGACGCTGAGCGCCAGCGGTCCCCGTCGCGTCAGAATGTAACGCAAGGCCTGCCGCGCCTGTCCGAAGATCGTGCCGAGTTCGTCATTCAGCGTCGGCACGGTGGAACGATAGTAGAAGCTGGCGCAGAGATGATCCTGCAGGTTCTTGCCGACCGCCGGCAGATGCCGGACGAGCGGAATGCCAAGGGATTGCAGATGCGCGCCGTCAGCGATGCCGGAAAGCTGCAGCAGCTTCGGCGTATCGACCGCACCTGCCGAGAGGATAACCTCCTGCCGTGCCGAATAGCTGGTAATGCCACCCGGCCCGATCACCTCGACGCCGGTGGCACGCGCCTCCGCATCGACGATCACCCGGCGCACCCGGCTGTTGCGCAGGATCGCGAGATTCGGCCGCCCGAGCGCCGGCCGCAGATAGGCGAGCGACGAAGACGAGCGCACACCGTTCTTCGTATTTATGTCGTAGATGCCGGCGCCTTCGATGTTTTCGCCGTTGAAATCCGCATTCAGCGGCAGCTGCAACTCGGCACAAGCTTCCAGGAAACGATCGGCGATCGCATGCGACTGGCCGCGCATCGGCGTCACATGGATCGGCCCGCCACTGCCATGATATTTGCTCTCGCCGCCCGCATGGGTCTCCAGCTTGCGGAAGAAAGGCAGCACGTCCTCATAGCCCCAGCCGAGATTGCCCGCGGCCTTCCAATCGTCGAAATCATCCGCGGCACCGCGCACGAAGATCATCGCATTGATCGAGCCCGAACCGCCCTGCACCTTGCCGCGCGGCGCATAAATGCGCCGGCCGTTCAGCGCCGCTTCCGGTTCGCTCCAGTACATCCAGTTGACCTTCGGATCGTAATAGGAGCGCGCATAGCCGACGGGAATGCGAAACCACGGCGAACTATCGTTGCCGCCGGCTTCGATCAGCAGCACATTGTGCCTGCCGCTCTCGCTGAGGCGCGCGGCCAGAATGCAGCCGGCCGAGCCGGCGCCGACGATGATGTAATCGTATGTCGTCATCTTCGTTCTCAGCCGCGGGCCGGGGCAAAAGCCTTCACGTCGGCGGGCTTGTCATCCATTTGCAGATGCAGTCGCTGCCCTTCGTAAGGCGAGTGTTTGGCGACGACATCGAGATTGAGTTCCACGCCCAGCCCCGGTTCGTCTGACGGGATCAGGTAGCCATCCTCGAAGTGCAGCGGCGTCTTCAGGATCTCCGCGTAGAAGCCCGAGAAATTGACGATCGCCTCATGGATCAGGAAATTCGGCGAGGACGCGGCAAGCTGGATGCTCGCCGCAGCACCAACAGGGCCGTTGTAGAGATGCGGCGCGATCTGCGCGTAATGCGCTTCCGCCATGCCGGCGATCTTCTTGGATTCGAGAATGCCGCCGGCGCGCGCTACGTTCATCTGCAGGATCGAGGCAGCACCGGTTTCCAGCACCCGCTGGAACTCGTATTTGGTCGTCAGCCGTTCGCCCGTCGAAATCGGGATCGAGGTCTTGCGGGCAACTTCCGCCATTGCCTCTTCCTGACCCGGAGGCACCGGCTCCTCGAACCAGAGCGGATCGTATTTCTCTAGCCGCTGCGCCAGCCGGATCGCCGAAGAGGGCACCATCTGCCCATGCGTGCCGAAGAGCAGATCGGCACTGCTGCCGACGGCCTCGCGGATCTTGGCGCAGAATTCCTCGCAACGGTCCATCACGCCGAGCGAGACCTGATGGCCGGAATAGGCCGTGTAGGGACCAGCCGGATCGAATTTGACGGCGGTAAAGCCCATATCGACCATCTTCACCGCGCATTCGGCGGCAAGGTCCGGATCGTTATAGTCATATTCGCCGGCCGCATTCTTGGGATAGAGATAAGTGTAAGCGCGCAGCTTCTCATGCACGCGCCCGCCGATCAGTTTGTGGACCGGCTTGCCGGCTGCCTTGCCGATGATGTCCCAGCAGGCGATCTCCAGGCCGGAGACGATACCCATCATCGTCGTATCAGGCCGCTGCGTGAAGCCGCTCGAATAGGCAAGCCGCCAGAAGCGCTCGATATCATGCGGATCATGGCCGAGCAGGTAGCGCTGGAACACATCCTCGATGAGGGGCACGAGTGCCTGCGGATGAAAGGCGGTCGAATAGATCTCCCCGACGCCCTCGATACCGTCAGCCGTCGTCAGCCGCACGAAGATCCAGTACATGCCGCCAATATGCGGCGGCGGGACGGCGACGACATGGGTGGAAAGCGATGCGATCTGCATGGCCGTGATCCTCAATGCTTGAGTATGACGAGGCGCGTCTGGGTGAATTCGAGCATGCCGTGTTTGCCATCGTCACCGCCGAGGCCTGAGCGCTTCCAGCCGGCGTGATAGCCCTGATAGGGGTCGGCCGGGAAACGGTTGACGTAGAATTCGCCGGCCTCGATCGCATCGGAAAAGCGCATGATCGTACGGTGATCGTTTGTGAAGAGCACCGAGCTCAGACCGAACTGATGGTCATTGGCACGCGCCAGCGCCTCCTCGGTCGTATCGTAAGCAACAACAGGCAGAACCGGCCCGAAGATTTCCTCGGCAATGATCTCCATGTCCTGGCGGCAATTGGAGAGCAGCGTCGGGGGATAGAAGAAACCCGCGCCTTCAGGCAAGATGCCGCCGGCCTCGATCCGCGCGCCCTGCTCGACCGCCTTCAGGACAGCCTTGTGCACATTCGTCTGCGCGGACTTCGTTGCAAGCGGCCCGACACGGGACGCATCAACCGAGCGATCGCCGAAAGCGCGCGCGGCAAAGGCTGCCGTCAGCTTGGCAAGCAGCGCGTCATGAATGGAACGATGCACATAGACGCGTTCCGGCGCTGTGCAGAGCTGGCCGCAATGATTGGTCTTGGCAGCAACGAGCTGTGCGGCGACCGCATCGAGATCGGCATCCGGCTCGATGATGACGGGCGTCTTGCCACCGAGCTCCAGCGACGGCTTGGCGATATTCGCCTTGCAATATTCGAGCACGACACGGCCCGCCTGCAAGCTACCGGTCAAAGTGATCATCCCGACCTTCGGATGCGTGCAGAGCGTCGCCGCAACATCATGCGACATGGTGAGAATATTGACGAGCCCGGCCGGCAAGCCTGCTTCGGCGACGGCTTCGGCGATCTCGAACGCCGACGTCGGCGTCGAATTGCTCGGGCGCACGACGACGGCATTGCCGGCGATCAGCGCCGGCGCGATCTTGCGCACCAGCGTATAGATCGGGAAATTGAAGGGGATCAGGCAGGCGACGACGCCGATCGCTTCGCGTTTCAGGAGCAACGTCTCATTGGCATTGTCGCTCGGGATGATTTCACCCTCGATACGCCGCGCCCATTCGGAGTGATAGCGCATCAACTCGGCGCCGTAGATGGCCTCACCCGTCGCATCCGCAAGGCTCTTGCCGGACTCCCGCGCCAGCGCGGCACCGATCTTTTCCGCCCGCTTCTCGATAACCGCGGCGAGCTTGCGCAATGCGTCGCCCCGCGCGATGGCGGGCAGCGCCCGCCATTCCTTTTGTGCCTTTGCGGCAGCTTCGACGGCCTCGATAGCCTCTTCGGCAGTCGCCGACGGCACCTTAGCGAATTGGGCTTCAGTTGCCGGATTGAGCACCGGCACCAGCGTGCCGGAAGACCGGAATTCTCCGGCGATGAAATTGCGATATTCCGTCATGAAGGCATCCTCAGGACAATAGACAACCACGCGCATGCCGGCCTCTGCCGGCCATGCGTTGAAACGAAACAGGGTGCCGACGCCCGGAAGGCGGCGGCTAGAACGTGCTGCGGCCCGGCGCCGCGTCGAGAAGCGTTCTCGTATAGGGGTGCGTCGGCGCCTGCAGCACTTGGGCCGCACTGCCGCGCTCGACGATTTCACCCTTCTGCATCACCACGATCTCATCGCTGATCTGGGCAGCGACACGCAGGTCGTGGGTGATGAAGACGATTGCGAGCTGCAGCTTCTCCTGCAGTTCGCGAAGCAATTTCAGAACCTGCGCCTGTACCGACACGTCGAGCGCCGAAACGCTCTCGTCGGCGATCAACACATCCGGCCGCATGGCAAGCGCCCGGGCAATGCCGATACGTTGCCGCTGACCGCCGGAAAATGCAGATGGCTTGCGCCAATAGGCGCTCTTCTGCAGGCCAACGAGATCGAGCAACTCCTCCGCGCGCCGTCGTGCCTCGCCCGCCTCGACACCGGCAAGCATGGCCGAACGGGCGATCATCGGCCCGACGCGACGACGCGGATTGAGTGAGCCGAACGGATCCTGGAAAATCATCTGGATCGACCGGCGGCGAGCCCGCAGCGGCGCCGGCGAAAGGCCGAGGAGATCCGCCCCCGCCACTTCTACCCGGCCGCTTTTCGGTTCGATCAGACGGATCATGGCCTTGGCAAGCGTGGACTTTCCGCAACCGGATTCACCGACGATGGAGAGAACCCGGCCCGGCGGCAATGTGAGCTCCACGTGCTTCAGAACCTGAATGCTGCCGTAGGAATGCTGCAGATCACGAACTGCAAGCACCGGCTCCGCGGTTGTCGGCGCGGCAGGACGATCATGTGGCGTCAGGCTCGGAACCGCAGCGATAAGCTCCTTGGTATAGGGATGGTTCGGGGCCGTCAGCACTTGCTTCGCCTCACCGATCTCGACGATCTCGCCATGGCGCATCACCGCCACGCGATCGGCAATATCGGCCACCACACCGAAATCATGGGTGATGAAGACGATGCCGTGGTCATGCAGGTCGCGCAGTTCGCGCACCAGTTTCAGCACCTGCGCCTGCGTCGTCACGTCGAGCGCCGTCGTCGGTTCGTCTGCGATCAGCACGCGGGGGTTCATGGCAAGCGCCATGGCGATGACGACACGCTGGCACTGGCCACCGGAAAGTTCGTGCGGATAGGCCTGCAGGATACGGTCAGGATTCGGCAGATGCATGGATTCGACCAGCGCCCGGGCACGTCTCCTGCGCTCGGCGGCATCGAAATCCGAATGCAGTTCGAAGACCTCTTCGATCTGCGCCGAGACCGTCATCGCCGGATTGAGCGAAGCAATCGGCTCCTGGAAGATCATGGCGATATCGCTGCCTCGGATAGCGCGGAAGGCCCTTTCGGAGAGACCGACGAGATCGGTATCCCCAAGCATGACCTTACCGCCGGCAACCTTCAGCCCTTCCGCGACTGCGCCCATCAGAGCGCTCGACAGGACCGACTTGCCCGAACCGGACTCGCCGACGATACAGAGGATTTCCCGCGGCTTCAGATCGAAGCTCGCAGCTTTCACGGCGTAGGGCCGGTCGGCGCCCTTCGGCAGGGCCACGCTCAGATTTTCGACCCGAAGGATCTGCTGGTTTTCGTTGCTGCTCATGCGCGCCTCCCCTGCGCTTCCGAGACTTCCCGCAATCCGTCCGCCAGCAGGCTCAAGCCCAGCATCAGCGACGAAATCGCAAGGCATGGAAAAATCACGAGATGCGGGAAAGCGATCGCCATGGCGCGGCCTTCATTCACCATCGTGCCCCAATCCGGTGTCGGTGGCGGCAGGCCGAGGCCGAGGAAGCCGAGCGTGCCGATGGTGATCGCCGTGTAGCCAAGGCGCAGGCAGAAATCGACTGCGAGCGGCCCGCTGGCATTGGGCAGAATATCGAAGACCATGATGCGCCAGGTGCTTTCGCCCTGCGTCACCGCCGCAGCCACGTAATCGCGGCTTGCGACATCGATGGTGATGCCACGCACGATGCGGAAGATCGCCGGTGCACTGCCGAAGGTAACGGCGAGCACGATGTTGAAGGGCGAAGAACCGACCACGACGATGATGACGATATAGAGAACCAGCACCGGGAAAGAGAGCACCACATTGGCGATGTAGGACAAAACCGCATCGCCCCAGCCGCGCCAGTACCCGGCGACAAGCCCAAGTGCTACACCGACCACGTAGGCCGTCAGCGTCGCAAGTGTCGAGAAGATCACCACCGTGCGCGCGCCATAGATCAGACGTGAGAGAATATCGCGGCCGAGCTTGTCTGTACCGAGCCAGAAGATGTTACCGGATTTATCGGCCATACCAGGCTTTGCGAGTGGCAGCAGCGTGCGGATCGGATCGTAGGGCGCAAGCAACGGCGCGAAGATCGCCACCAGCAGCCAGCCGATCGTCAGGAAACCGCCGATCACGACGACCGGGTTGGAAAGATAGGGTTTTACAGCTTTCCGCATGGCGCCCTCACTTCCGTCCCTTGGCCGCATCAAGCAGCGAGACCCGTGGATTGAGCCAGCCATAAGCGAGGTCCGAGAGGATCTGTGTGGCAACGACGACCACGACGCTCACCATCGCGCAGGCCTCGACGAGGCGGATGTCGCTGTTGAGCGCGGCGTCATAGAGCAGCGTGCCAAAGCCCTTGTAGGCATAGAAGACCTCCACAACGATGACGCCGGACAAGAGCCAGGGAAACTGCAGCATGATCACTGTAACAGGCGTGATCAGCGCATTGCGCAGTGCATGACGCCAGACAATGCGCGCGGTGCTCGCACCCTTCAGCCGCGCCGTACGAACATAATGCGTGCCCATGACTTCGATCATCGAGGCGCGAGTGACACGCGCCAGATAGCCGGTGGAATAGAAGCCGAGCACCAGAACCGGCAGGATGATCTGCTGTAGCGAAAAACCGGTCAGCATGGTGCTGGCGCCGGGCAGCCAGTGCAGCCAGAACACGAAGACGGCCGAGAAGAAGACGGCGGATGCGAAATCCGGGATCGAGGTCGTGGCGATCGAGATAAACGAAATGACGCGGTCGAGAACCGAACCCGGACGCATGCCGGCGATGATGCCCGCGAACAGGCCGACCGGAACGATGATGAGCAGCGCTCCGCCCGCAAGGATGCCCGAAGCTGCAAGGCGGTCGGGGATCAGTTGGGAAACCGGCGCACGATAATAGGTGGACATGCCCCAGTCGCCGGTCACGAAGGACCAGAGCCAGCGGCCGTAACGGATGATGAAGGGATCGTCGTAACCATTGGCCGTCAGCCACTGCGCGCGCTGGGCCGGTGTCGAGAACTGGCCGAGGACCTTGACGGCGACGTCGCCGACATTGACCTCCAGCGCCAGGTAAACGAGCAGCGATACGGTGAACATCACCGCGAGAGCGCTTGCCAGTTTACGGAGAATGAAAAGTAAAACGGACACGAACCACCTCTTTGCCGGTTCGGGGCCGCCCTGATGGCGGCCCCGCCGAAGATCAAGCCTTGGCGAGCCAGACGCCATCCATGCGGAAGTAATCCGCCGGATGGAGCACGTAGCCGCGGACGGTGGTGGCTGCGGCGCTGAAGCGGTTCGGCCAGTAGGGCTGAACGATGACGCCGGAATCCTGCAGGATCTGCTGGACATCCTTCATGGCTTCGGGGCGCTTGGCCGGATCAACGACGGCAAGAGCCTTGTCGAGCGCAGCGTCGAATTCCTTGCTGGCGAAATGGCTCTCGTTCCAGGCGCCGCCCGAGCGGTAGGCCAGATCGAGCGTCATCGCGCCAAGCGGACGGTGCGCCCAGTAGGTGAGACCGAAGGGAACCTTGTCCCAGATCGGCCAGTATTGCGAGGCCGGCAGGACGTTGAGCTTCAGCCGGATGCCGGCCTCTGCCAGGTTCTGCTGCAGCACCTGCGCGGTATCCTGTTCCCAGGTACCCTGCGTGTTACCAAGCGTCAGCTCGATATCCAGGCCATCCTTGTGGCCGGCTTCTGCAAGCAGGGCCTTGGCCTTCTCGACATCGCGGGCGACCGCCGGCAGCGCGAAGTAATCAGGCTGAACCGGCGAGACGTGGAAATTGGCGCCGACTTCGCCTTCGCCGCGATAGGCGACGTCGAGCATCTGCTTGTTGTCGGCGGCAAGCTGCACGGCCTTGCGGACGCGAACATCGTCGAACGGCTTCTGGTCGGACTGCATACGCATGACGAGCGTATGCGCTGCCTTGCCCGTCAGGATCTGGATGTTCGGCAGCGACTTCATGAGATCGTATTCGGCGATCGTCGCGCGGTAGATGATATCGATCTGGCCGCTCGAAAGGGCTGCGAGATGCGTGGTGATATCGGTGCCGAGGTCGATGTACTGGATGCCGTCAAGATGAGCCGGCGTGCCCCAGTAATCGGCACGCTTGGAAAAGACAGCCTGACGGCCGACTTCGTAAGCGTCCAGCTTGAAGGGGCCGGTACCAATTGGATTGGCCGGCCAGTTGGCGCCGCCCTTGACGAAGTCGCGATGCAGCATCGGGCAGGTGTAGGAATAGAGCTGTTCGGGCAGCGAGGAGACCGCGCGCGACAGTGTGATGCGGACCGCATGATCGCCGGTCTTTTCGACCTTCTCGACGGCCGAGAAGGCGGTCTTGTTGGAAGACTGCGAATCAGGCGCGATCCAGCGCTGAATGTTGAAGATTACGTCCTCAGGCGTGAAGGCATCGCCGTTCGACCATTTGGCGCGCTCGTCGAGCTCGAAATCCCAGGTCTTGAGATCGGCAGACGGCGTCCAGCTCTTGGCCAGATAGGGATGCGTGACATTATCGGCATCGACGAAAGTGAGGAATTCCAGGCTGTTGCGATAGAGGTTCGAGGCCTCGATCCAGCTCGTCATCATCGGATCGGTCAGCTCCTGGATCTGGCAGCCGAAACGCAGCGTGCCGCCATCCGTCGGCGTTTCCTCGGCGAGTGCCGGCTTGCTGTCACCAAGGAAGGCGCTGGCGGAGGCCGCCGTCACACCGAGCCAGGCGACGGCACGCAGGAAGCCGCGGCGGTCGATCTTGCCGGCGCGAACCTGTTCACACAGTTCCGGCACCGAGGGATGCAGCGGCTTGCCGCTGTTGGTTTTCAATTCAGTCATGATCTGCCTCCTCCTTGATTGGCAGTATGGTCGCTATCAGACACCCTCTGTGCCAGACACGATGCGCAGGGCGGGCTTTTCACCGTCGTTCACCATACGATTGCTGAAGCGGCTGATGATCCAGGATCGAAATCCTGCAATCAGAGGATCCACCAGCCCTTCCGCATCGGTCTTCAGGTAATAGCCGAAGCCTTCGTAATAGTGTGCGGTAACCGGCGCAACCAAGCGGCCGCTTTCTATTTCCTCCCGAAACAGCGCCGGATCAGCGAGCACCAGTCCCTGCCCCGACAATGCGTACTGGACCCCGAGACTGGCGCTGTCGAATGTCACGCCCCGCGCCACGGCAACCCCGGCAAGACCGTTCTGCACGAGGAAGCGCTGCCAGGTAAGGTAGGGCTCCATGTCGACGATCTTGACATGGATGATCTCGTTTGCGGCGATGAAACTTGCCAGATCCGAAATCCCTCCCCGCACCAGATCGGGATGGCACAGGATCGTCGGCCGCTCCTCCCAGAGCAGGTCGGTGATCCATTCATCGACGGCCGGACGTGCATAGACGACCGCCACATCGAATTCGCTGTCCGGCACCCCGTAAGGTGTTGAAACCTCCAGAAGCACCTCAGGAAAGCTGCGTCGGAAATCCGTCAGCAGCGGCACGGTGAGCTTCATCGCAAAGCTCGGCGGCAGGTTGATGCGCAGCTTGCGCTGGCGCTGCTCATCCGGCGCACAGACCTCCTTCAGTGCCTGTTCGATACGGTCGAAGCCCTTGCCGATGCCGGCGGCAAGCGAGCGCCCGGCATCCGTCAGCGTCGTCGCCTTGTGCCCTCGTTCGAAAAGCTTGCGCCCGATGCTCTCTTCCAGACCGATGACATGCCGCGAAAGCGCGCTTTGCGAAATGTTGAGCGCAGCGGCTGCCGCCGTGAAGCTGCCATGATGCGCCACAGCCTCGAAGGCCCTGAGCGCATTCAACGGCAACCGGCGGCGATCGACCGCCGGATCCTTCTTCATCTGTGGAGAGCGATCCTCCGTCATTATCCCGCAAGCCCGCCGAACAAGACGTATTTGCTTTCCAGATATTCATCGAGCCCTTCGGCAGCACCTTCGCGACCGAGGCCGGATTGTTTGACGCCACCGAATGGCGCGACTTCCGTCGAGATCACGCCTTCGTTGATGCCAACCATGCCCGCTTCCAGCGCTTCAGCAACACGCCAGGCGCGGCCGAGATTCTGCGTGAAGAAATAGGCCGAAAGGCCGGTCTCGGTATCGTTGGCAAGCGCGATTGCCTCTTCTTCGCCCTTGAAGCGGAAGAGGCCGGCGACGGGACCGAAGGTCTCTTCGGTCGCAAGCGCCATCTCGGTCGTCATGCCG